>Ga0209473_1002149_pt1 | contig 10855 bp, 12 predicted proteins | sample GraSoiAngelo_133_FD_185890 | JGI IMG/M metagenome (GOLD analysis project Ga0209473, IMG submission 185890) | Grasslands soil microbial communities from the Angelo Coastal Reserve, California, USA - 14_0929_05_20cm (SPAdes) (version 2) | ecosystem: Environmental > Terrestrial > Soil > Grasslands ...
ACACCTGCCCGTGACGACGTAAAGGGCAGATTAGGAAAGCTCCGTGCAAAGCTAGAAAAACAGCCGTCCCGCAGGATCGATGACAAAATGGCTCGCAACGCCGCACTCGCATTTGAACGAGAGCAGAAGCAGCGCCAACGCGAGCGCCGCAAGGAAGAAGCCGCCGCGGTCAAGGAACGCGACCGCCGGGAGAAGGCAGTCGCGAAGGCCCAAGCAGCGATCGAAAAAGCCAAGGCGGAACATGAAAAGCGGGCAAAGCACAATCGAAGCCGAGCGCGCAGCGCTCGAAAAACGGTTGCAGGGGGAGGACGCGCGTTTGGAGAAGCAGATGGAGAAGCTGGAGATGGCTCTACGGCGGCTGCGGGGTTAGCAACTCCGAACTGACCAGTAGAGGGTGACTCGATCTGTTTCACTTAGTGGCATCGCTCGCTACCTTACTGATGGCGCTTCTTGAAGCGCCCGTCCCGAAGGTACCTCTTTTATGTACCTTCCAGCACCGCGATCTCGTTGCGACTAGATCCCTTCGGCGTGGTCAGCCACCAGAGCTGACCTTGAGACCGAACTACGCGCTGCATCAGATGGCATGCACCATCCAAACGCGTTTCAGCTCATCTCCCGTCACGCCATACGGTGCGACAGTGCGGGTGGGTAGTCTATCAACTGTATAAGAGGAAGCTCTCATTTCTCGCCTGTTCATTGTGACTTATTGCGCTGTTCTTGTTTTAGAAAAATGCTTTTGCCGGAGGCGGCAATCCCGGAACCAAAATTTCACGGCTCCTCTAACCGCTGTTGTGAAGAGGGCGCGTGCGATCGCGTTTTAGAGTATTGAAATTTGCATGCTGGGCTTGCTGAGGTCGGCACCGACTTCGCGCGACGGTCGAGGCATGCTGGAATGTCGGGCATGTCCCTTGCCCCGGCCAACGGGTCGCGTTTTGCGGGATCCATCTCTGGGCCTCGCGATCCGTCCGCGGCCTCGGTCGTCGTCATGTGTCTCGATTCAACTTGAGGCCGGAATCGAACGAGCCATCCCGTGATCACGACGAGGCTGGCGCGCGCCTCCTCGAGCTCCATCGGCAGCATGCCCGCCACAACCGACGCTGGCTGGTTCGTGTCGCAAAATTCAGCGAAGCGCTTCACCATGCCGATCTGAGTGAGACTCGGGCCGTCCGGCGGCTTCGGCCTCGACGCGACGACGCCACCGTACAATACCTCGTTAGGCTTTCCTGATCTGGTTGAGAGACCCTTGCGGTGGGCCTTCACCGCATCGGCTAGCGTTTTAGCTTCGCGGATCTGTTTCGCCTGCTCCTTTTTCGGCTGCCTAGCGAATTGTGCGGCAGCGGAGACGGAGACGTTACCCTTCTCGACAGCCTTGACGATCTCGGGGACGGCCTTGTCGATTATCGCGCCGGCTGTCGGTACTGAGCGTTCGCTGACGTTGAGCATGGAAGCGGCTTGGGCTTGCGTCGTCACCGCGGCAAATTTACCGGTCTGGCGTTGACCATGTTCAAGGGCCGCCAGCTTCTTCGCTACCATCGCCCGCTGGCCTTCGCCCAGATGACGGCGCGTTAGGTTACGCGAAACCACAAAAGCAACAGGGTTGTTGCCTTTGTAGAGCGTAAACTGCGGCTCAACTCCTGCATCGAGGCAAGCAATATAACGGTTACGTCCGTCCAAGATCTTGCCATCGAGCAACGTGATCGGCTCTTGCAGACCGTGCGAGAAGATGTCCTCGGCGAGCGCCTTCGCCTCGTCGTCGGACAGCATTGGGAAAACATTCGCCAGCTCATGAAACTCGCGCATTTTGATCATGACGCGGCCACAGCGGCGACGCCGACCGCTTGGGCGAAGTTGCTACTTTCTAACGGCCCAACACCGCATCCGGCGCTAGCCTTCTCTTGGTGGTATTTCGGCCGCTGCACCTGATTGTTGACGACCTCGGCATCCGAGACGGTCTGCCGGCTCGACCACGTGAACGGGCCGTGAACTAGGTTCGGGACTATTTTGGGACTTTCCGGTCCCAACGCCGCGCTTTGGCGCCATTTTGTTCTAAAATCGGGATGAGCGACCGAAAAGCTTGCAGCGCTAACACGCTGATTTTGTTGGGATGAAATGGTCGGAGCGAGAGGATTTGAACCTCCGACCCCTAGTCTCCCAGACTAGTGCGCTAACCGGGCTGCGCCACGCTCCGATGCCGTAACGGCGTTGATTGATTAAGGAAATTCCGCACCGGGCGCAAGACACGAAAGCTAACCATCGCGAACATAAGCGACACGAAAAGCACTCATAACCCGGAAATCCCGGAATAATCCCGAACTCTGTTCTCACCTCGTCCGCAATCTTGCCGGGTTGGTGTCGGCATGAGGGCAGCTGAAGATGGAACGATACCCCGATGTTCAGAAAATCCTTGCCGCATGGACCGGCAAGGAAATGCCGGGCTTGCAAGCCGCCAGTGTCGCTGTCTGCCAACTTGTCGGCGCTGGCATTCTCACGTTCGATTGCGAGGACGTTGCCAGCTTCAGTTGGCGTGCTCTTCGAAAAGCCCCGTCCGAAGCGGTGGCATCGGACGGGGCTTCGCGAGGGACGCGCCCACATGGCATGAGCGACGCACACGGAAATTAGCTACGCTGATGTTGGCAAGTCTGTTCGCTATCGGACGTACGGGCATGGGCCTTGCCAAAGGGCAAGGCGCATCCGGCTTACCCCTGTCGGATAAAACGCCATCCGTCCCAGTATTGGTCTGAAATCTGGCGCTTCCTACGACTTCCTGCGCCCAACCATCAGCAATATCCCGCCGACCTGCGGCAGCACTGCGAGCAGCACCAGCCGCAACATCGCGAAGTCGTCGCCGGTTGGCCGAAGCATGCCCCGGCTTTCAACAGCGCTAGATTCCGTTCGGCGTACAGGCCATCAGCAATTGGGCCGTTGCGAGAAGCGTCGCGTGATTGGGGGCTGGACTGGGCGGGGGGGCGGGTTTTCGGCTTTCGTTCGGCAACACAAAGACGACTTCATCGTCATCTTGCATGGTGTAGTCACCATCATGCTCCGCTTCCGTGATTACGACGGCGCGCTTCAGACTGAGGCCTGCCAGTGTATTCACCGCATCTGTGGCCGTTGTCACGGCGAGTGGCGTCGGGAGGCCCGTGACGGGGTGCCGGTCCAATAGATTATTTTTGAAGCCCGGGGGAGTATCGGTCCACGCGTTGACGATCAGGTCTGCGAGGCCAGGATTGGAGTAGCTAAAGGCTGGCATCGTCACGTCTGATTCCGTATCACGTGGTGCGCCGTGTCGGCGGTATTTCACCTTCTTGCGAATGGCCATTGTCAAGCCTCCCTGTTCGAGCAAGACCGGCATTTTGCCGTGTCGCGTACTCTAATTCTGGGAGTTTTGGTTGCAAGCTAGAAGTGGTGTGTCAGCCTGAATGTAACGCCGATCTGAATCCAAGCCTGTCACGCCGGACCTCATTGGTGCCCGTTTCTCGTCAGGAGCCGAACGCGCTCGCCGTCGCGCGCGAGCAGGATGCGGAAGCCATCGTATTTTATCTCGTGAAGCCAATGCGGGCCGGATGGGACTTTGGTGCCGCGCGTTGGCCGGCAGGGCGCGAAGGGCAATGTGGACATGGCGATAGATAGGCGGTTGCTGTCGCGCGAGGTGCAGGCAATCGGTTATTTCTCCAACTGCCATTGCGACCTGGCTTCATATTTGACCACCGGCTTAAGCCGCAAGAGTTGATCTGAACTCAAGTTCACAGAAGCAGTGCCCTTTGCCGAACGTGACAGCATTCGCGCCCAGGAACACTTTTGATTTTTCCTGCGAGGTCGAGGTCCACGACGTAACCAGCCGCTGGCGTCGGGCTAGTCATGAACACGTCTTTGACGGTACCGATTGTCGCCTTGTCTTTGTCAACGATGGCTGCGCCAACAGCCGATGCCACTTCAGTGGTGGAGCCGGTAGTTATCGCACCGGGCACCTGCGTTATCTTAGTCAAGTAGCCAGCAAGTTCGAGCTTGGGTACTGATAGATAAGCAAATCCACCCCCAAAAAATCGAGTTAACCATAAGCGCTCCGATCGCGTTTGCAGACGCTTCATGCCGGGGAACGCTTCTTTAAGCAGCTGAACACGTTTGGCCGCAATTTCGGACGCAATATTTGTTAACCCGGTTATGTTTCCGCCCGGCCGGGCCAGGCTGTTCACCAGTTTCGATCCGACGGGTTCTGGTACGACGGTGAAAACAATTGGTATTTTCGTTGTCGCTCGCGCGGCCGCTTGCGCCGCGGCTTGGGTTACCGCCACCAACACGTCGACTGGAATGGCGGCAAGCTCGACAGCCAAGCTTGCAAAGCGCTCTGGTTGTTCGGCCGGGAAACGATGATCGAGGGCGATGGTCTTTCCGTCGATGTAACCTAGATCGTTGAAGCCTTGGTTGAGCGCGCGTAGATATATCGCCTCTTCTTCGGCGCTTCCGGCGTGCCAAAGCACTCCAATCTTAGGCAAGTTCTTATTTCGTTGTTTTTATCCCCAGCGAGACGCGTATGCTCACGTCACCCCTGCGACAGCCCAGATGTTCAAGGTCGCCGCACCTTCGCGAATCTTCTTTACTGGAACGTATTCCGGTGAATTCCAGAATGCGTGGATGGCACGCATGGAAATTCAAGGACGACCATAGATCACGCACTATAGCTGGCCATTGTAACTCCCCTTTATCGATACGCGGAGCGCAAGGGTAACAGCTCTTGCGGGCTATGGGATCAGCACCGACACACAGGTACAAGTTGGTCAGCATTTGCGAGGTGATGGGTCGAAAAATTGCAAGTGGTCTCGAATGGCTTGAGCGCGAGATAGGCGCTGGGCGCAAGCGCTGGTTCCCGCTGAACGGTTAGCCCTTCAGCGCCTGGTCCAGCAACTGGCGGCAGGCGATGAGATCCTGCAGCACGCTTTCAAGTCGCGCGAGCTCGAGCGGGCGCGCCGACCCGGCAATTCCGGGGATCGGGCCCGAGTCAAACGACGCCGGCATTCCGTCCTCGTCGGTCTCGATCAAGCGAAAATCGATGCCGTCGGCAGCCTCGTAATCCTCGTCATCGATGTCGACGCCCGGCACAACATCCTCGTCCTGTTCGAGAATGCTTTGGCCGATCGCCTCTTCGATCGCGCCGAACGAGGCCACCGTCGAGCTATCAGCCAAACGCTGGACCGATCCGATCCCGTGCTCTTTCAGAATCCGCTGCACCCCGCGGATGGTGTAGCCCTCCGCGTACAACAGGCGGCGGATGCCCTTGAGCAGGTCAACATCGTCGGGGCGGTAATAACGGCGGCCACCGCTTCGTTTCATGGGCCTGATTTGAGTGAACCGCGTCTCCCAAAACCGCAGCACGTGCTGGGGAATGTCAAGGTCGGTGGCGACCTCGCTGATGGTTCGGAACGCATCCGGCGCTTTGTCCAAATGCTCGCTCCTTTCGGTCGCTCGGTTGAAACGAACTAGTCGGCGTTGGTTTGGCCGTTACCAGGGTTCTGGCCGTTGATCCGCTGCTTGAGAATGGCCGACGGCTTGAACACCATTACACGACGTGGCGAGATCGGCACCTCGGTGCCGGTCTTAGGGTTCCGGCCGATACGCTGGCCTTTCTTGCGCACCATGAACGAGCCGAACGATGAGAGTTTTACCGTCTCACCCTTCTCCAGGCAGTCGGTAATCTCTTTCAGCACTAGTTCGACAAAGGCGGACGATTCCGTGCGCGACAGCCCCACCTTTTGGTAGACGGCTTCGCACAGATCGACGCGGGTTACTGTCTTTCCGGTTCCAGTCATCGCCTGCCCCAACTCACGGCGAACAATATGTATCTGAAATTAAGAGGTTAACAAGCAACGGTCAACAGCGCTCATCAATGCAATCGCATGAAACAATCCGGCAATGTAGCTATTTCTTTAAACTGGCGCTTACCACCGAAGCAGCGCCGAGCCCCAGGTGAAACCGCCGCCCATGGCTTCGAGCAGCACCAGATCGCCCTTCTTGATGCGGCCATCCGCGGCCGCGACCGACAAGGCCAACGGTATGGACGCCGCTGACGTGTTGCCGTGGAGGTCCACCGTCACCACCACCTTCTGCGGAGCAATATGCAACTTGTGCGCCGAAGCGTCGATGATTCGCCTGTTGGCCTGGTGGGGGACGAACCAGTTGATGTCCTCGGCGCTGGTGCCGGTGGCCTTGAACGCGTCTACGATCACGTCCGTGATCATGCCGACCGCGTGCTTGAACACTTCGCGGCCTTCCATCCGGAGATAGCCCACCGTCTGAGTCGAAGACGGACCGCCATCGACGTATAATTTGGATTTGTGGCGGCCGTCCGAGCGCAGATGAGTAGTCAGGATGCCGCGGTCGGATGGCTTACCGGGCTGGAGCTGCGCGTCGAGCACGATCGCCCCAGCGCCATCGCCGAACAGAACGCAAGTGCCTCGATCGTTCCAGTCGAGAATCCGCGAGAAGGTCTCGGCACCGATTACCAGCGCGCGCTTGAACGCGCCGGAGCGCAGGAAATTATCGGCAGTGGCCAAGGCGAATATAAACCCCGAGCACACGGCTTGCAGATCGAACGCCGCACCGTGGTGGATGCCGAAATCGTTCTGCACGGCAACCGCGGTCGCCGGAAAGGTATGGTCCGGGGTCGAGGTCGCAAGCACGATCAGATCGATCGACTGCGCGTCGACGCCGGCATTGGCCAGCGCCGCGCGCGCGGCATGGATGGCCAAATGCGAGGTGAACTCGCGGTCGGCCGCGATATGGCGTTGCCGGATCCCGGTACGCTGTACGATCCACTCGTCGGAGGTATCTATCCGCGCCGCCAGTTCGGCGTTGGTCAGAATCTGCTGCGGCAGATAAGAGCCGCAGCCGAGCACCACGGAACGTATTGCAGTCACGAGACGGCCTCCTGCGCGGCGGGCGCTTTTGCAAGCGCGCCGCCGTCGCGATTGAGTATCCTGTTGATCTTGGCGAGGAGATCGTTACGGACCGTCTCATAGCCAACATCGACAGCATAGGCAAAGCCTTCGGCGTCGGTTCCGCCATGGCTTTTGACCACCACGCCATTCAGCCCGAGCAGCACGCCGCCATTAGACTTGCTGGGGTCGAGCTTGTCGCGCAATGCCTTGAAGGCACCCCTCGCAAACAGATAGCCGATCCTGGCCATCCAGGACTTTGAAATTTCGGCGCGGAGGAAATCGCTGATCTGACGCGCAGCTCCTTCGGTGGCCTTCAAGGCGATATTTCCGCTAAAGCCTTCGGAGACGATCACATCGGCAGTCCCCTTCCCGATGCCGTCGCCTTCGACGAAACCGACATATTCGAGCTGGGGCAGGTTCATCGCACGCAACTGCTCGGCCGCCTCGCGGATCTCCTCGTGCCCCTTGATCTCCTCGGCCCCGATATTGAGCAGGCCGACGGTCGGCCGCTCGAGATTGAACAGCACACTCGCCATCGCGCTGCCCATCACGGCCAGCGCCATGAGATGATGCGCGTCACCGCCAATGGTGGCGCCTAAATCGAGCACAACCGAGTCGCCGCGCATAGTCGGCCAGACCGCCGCGATCGCCGGCCGATCGATCCCCTGCAGCGTGCGCAGACAAAATCGCGCCATCGCCATCAACGCGCCGGTGTTGCCAGCGGAGACTGCGACGTCGGCTTCACCCCTTTTGACGGAATCGATGGCAAGCCACATCGAAGATGTCTTGCGGCCCCGGCGCAATGCCTGGCTTGGCTTGTCATGCATGCTGACAGCGACATCGGTATGAATGACGCGGGAAGCCGCTTTCAGCGCTGGATATTTTGCCAGCTGCGCATCGATGAGCGCGCGATCTCCGAACAGAAGGAATTCGCTGTCAGGGTGTCGGGTCAATGAGATCGCGGCGCCGGGAATGACGACCGATGCGCCGACGTCGCCACCCATGGCGTCAAGCGCGATTCGAACCTTTTGAGGCATGAACGTCCCGGAAGCCTGATCTCTTGTGGTGTTTCAGCGTTCGGCCGCAAACCCTGAAGTCGCCATGGAGGGCGGCGCCGGGCGAAGCCCACTGCCGCACCCCGGCCGGGCCGGGACAATAGCGTGTCCGCGTCCCGACACAACCTCTTGACCGCGCTCTTTTGGATATCCTGCCGCCGCGACCAAGAATCGGCACATTTGAAGAACTACTGATTGTTCAACCAATTAGACCCGAATTATCGAGCTAAGCCGGCAACAGCCTGCTGGCGGCTTGGTTCAGCGCTCTTTCGGCTTCTTGGCGCGGGACGGTTTTGCATCGACTTTAAGCGCTTTGAGCGCCGCAAATGGATGGGCCTCGGGGTCGACGACCTCGACCGGCGGCTCGAAAATCGCATCTCTGCGGCGCGGATAAGGATCGATCCCCAGCAACAACGCGTCGGTCGCGAGCCGGCCGAGGTCGATCACGCCGTTCACGATCGGCTCCGGCGGATCGGGGATTTCGACATCCGTTTCGGCGGCCTCCACCAGGTCCGCGAGATCGGGAATTTGCTCGGGTGGCGCGAAGATCAGATCGATTGGCTCATCGATATCATTCTCGATTGGATCGAGCGTGACCACGCAGGTCTGTCCGACCCGCGCCCGGACATGGCCGCCGACGTGGAAACGGCCTCCACGTTGCGGCGTAACGTCGAAGGAAGCATTCACCGACGATATCTCTCGCAAGCCCGCGACCTCTGCCATCGCTTGGCGTTCGAGAGGATTAGGTTCGATGTCCCGGTGCAATCCGGTATCGGGGATCTGCGCTACCACGACGGGAACGCGCCAGGGGTCCGCTTTCTCGGTCGTGCTATTGCTTCTGCTCATTGCTGCACGCCTACTCGCGCCGGCGATGGAAACCGCCATGATCCCTTCTGGATCGTCGCATCGTTCAATCCCGCCAACGCCGCAATCGCCGCCTCGGCATAGAAGGCAAGCTTGCGCGCATTTTCGATCTGCCCGCCATTCAGGATGTTCTTGCAGAGTGCCTGCGCCAATTCCTCCCGGCCTTCGGCGACAGCTAGATCATAAGCAGCCGAGCGCCCGTAGAATGCCTCGCCAAACTCCTGCATGCGCTTGGGGACGGTGAGATCACCGACCCCCATTTCCCGCAAATTAGCGTCCATATCCTCACAGAACCGATCGAACAGTCCCTGCCGTAGCGCCGCGCCGCCCTCCACCGGAGTCAAGCGCCGCAATACCATCCACAAATGCAACACTAGCACATCAAAACGGCCATTAACTGTGTCCGGCACGCCCAAGTCCCGATAGAACAAGGGTTCTCGTGCTTGCGTCACGATCATGCCATAGATGGCTTCAATGGTGCCGCGCAGGGGTGCGCGGGATTTCCTGAAGTGATTGAATGGCCAAACCATCGTGGGTTCCGCAAGCGAGCCCCTCAGGCTCGCGCTTGTTGCAATGCTGCTTCCTGCCGGGTACGTCAACGCCTCGTACGATGCAAGGGGATGGGGCCAGTTCCGGAATGAACCAAAAGAGCCAGGGACGCTCACGCGAGCGCTTTGCGCACCGCATGCGCGCCTTCGCCGCAGTAGCGCTGGTATGCGCGGCGCTGGGCGGCTGCACCGGTGAGCAGTTTCAAAAGGGCTATATCATCCCCCCGGGGGCACTTGAGCAAATTCCGATTGGGGCCAGCCAGGATCAAGTGCTGATCGTAATGGGAACGCCATCCACCGTCGCCACACTTAACGGCGAGGTGTTCTATTACATATCGCAGCGTTCCGAGCGCCCGGTCGCTTTCATGAACCAGAGGGTCGTCGACCAACGCGTCATCGCGATTTATTTTGACAAAAAGCGCCAGGTGCAGCGGCTCGCGAATTACGGTTTGCAGGACGGCAAGATTTTCGACTTCATCAGCCGCACCACGCCGACGTCAGGCCAGGAACTCAGCTACCTGACGCCATTGTTCAAGCTGCTCAGCTTCAACTAGCGCCGCCTGCGCCAACCCGTCGGGTTGCCCGGCAGCGCGGGGTTTCCTACGCTCGCTGGCAAAAGAATAGACCACAGGGAGTGATAACCGTGACAGAGGGGATTTCGCGGCGCCGCGTGCTATCGACAGCCGCAGCTTTATCCGCAACCGCCGCGATACCGCGCCTTGGCCAGGCTGCGGACTGGCGGCCGACCGAGACCGTCCGGCTTATCGTGCCGGCTGCAGCCGGCGGCAGCACTGACGTGATGGGACGAATGCTGGCGGCGCATCTGCAGTCGGCGTGGGGCCAATCGGCGATCGTGGAAAACAGATCCGGCGGCGGCGGTACGATCGGGACCGCCGAGGTCGTGCGGCAGAAGGGCGACGGACATACCATTCTGGTCGGTAATCCCGGTCCCAACGCGATCGCCTACAGCATTTTCCGGAACTTGAGCTACAAGGCCGACCAGCTACAGGCGGTCAGCAATCTGATCCGTATCCCGAACATCGTCTCCGCTCACCCCTCCGTGGGGATAAAGTCGATCCCCGAACTGATCGCCTATATCAAGGCTCATCCGGACAAGCTCACCTACGGCTCGTCGGGCGTCGGGCAGAGCCCTCACCTCACCGGCGCCTGGTTTTTGCAGCTCACCGGCTTGAAGATGGTGCACGTGCCTTTCCGTGGCGCTGGCCCCGCTCTGCAAGCGGCGCTCGGCGGCGATATCCAGATCCTGTTCGACAATTTGTATCCGACGCTGCCGCAGGTGCAAGACGGCAAGCTCAACGCGCTTGCGGTTACGACACCCGAACGAAGCGCATCGGCACCGGACATTCCGACCATGCGCGAGAGCGCGCCGGAGCTGGCGAAGTTCGACGTGTCGTCATGGTTCGGCATTTTCCTGCCGAAGAGCGCTCCGGCGCCG
>Ga0209473_1002151_pt1 | contig 10845 bp, 10 predicted proteins | sample GraSoiAngelo_133_FD_185890 | JGI IMG/M metagenome (GOLD analysis project Ga0209473, IMG submission 185890) | Grasslands soil microbial communities from the Angelo Coastal Reserve, California, USA - 14_0929_05_20cm (SPAdes) (version 2) | ecosystem: Environmental > Terrestrial > Soil > Grasslands ...
AATTTGGAACCGACTATAGCCGCAATGCCGCGATCGGCCGCGGCAGGCGCATGGGGCTTGCCGGTCCAGACCAGCCCAAAGAGCCACATAGGGTGCCGCAGAAGACGAGCACGCCACCGCCTCCTAGATCGCGCAGGCTTCGCGATGCCGAGCCGGTGCAGCCCATGCCGGTGTTGGCATGCGTCGAGCCGGTCAAACTCCGTTGCGTCGGCATCAAACCGCGCTTGCTCTCGCTTGTCGATCTCGAGCGAGGCGATTGCCGCTATCCCTATGGCGGCGACAGGGAGGGCGAGGCCATTGCTTTCTGCGGCCATCCCACGCGCGAAGGCTCGAGCTATTGCACGGCGCATTTTCATCTGACGCGCGGCCCGGGCACCGCGTCGGAACGCTCAGCCGGTCCGGTGATGCTGCGGTTGGTCGAGGCGGCTTAGCCGCGGAACTTAAAGTGATGGCTTGGGAGCATTGAGATGGCGCGCGCCAAACGCAACAAATCCTACAGGTTGGCCAAGGTGCATGACCGGCGCTCTCGTGATCTGCCGCTCAATGCCGAAGTAGCGGCGGTCGAGGTCGACGATCCGCTGGCGCTGGAGCCGGGCGAGAAGATCGTCGCCTTGCGCTCGATCCGCAACGATCCATTGGGCCGGCTGCATTCACATCGCCAGATCGACGAGGCGCAATACCAGGGCGGTCGTGCGTTCCAGAACGATTGGGAAAAGGCCGAGCGCGGCCCGCAAGCTGTCGATCCCACGCGCGAATATGTCGATGGTGTGCAGAAGCGGGAGCCGATCACTGAAGGCCAGCGCAAGGCGGTGTTGCGGCTGGGTCGGGTCGAACGCGAGCTCGGCGCCGACGGAGCGGCGTTGGTGCACGAGGTGCTGGTCATGGGCTTGACGATGGAGCAGGTCAGCCAGCGTCGCAACTTGCGGACCCAACGCTGGCGCGATTATTTCGCACGGCGGTTCGGTGAATGTCTCGATCGCCTGGCGCTGATCTACGGCTTTGCGACGGAGCGGCGGTAGAGCGCCGGCGCACCTGCGCAAGATGCGCCATCGAAACGATGCACGGTGCGCGCATGCGATTTATGGCGTGCGCGCCAGCTTGGCCTCAGTGCCGATGCGAGGTCGCCGTGGAATCCTGATGCGTTTCGCCGGATTGTGCCGCATCATACTGCAGCCACAGCTCCAGCAAGGCGAAAAAAATCACCACCGCGCCGATGCCGATGCTGTAGTGCATGGCGCGCGTGTGGACGAACCCAAGTGCCCACGGAGAAATGATCAGCCAAAGCCCCACGGCAACGTTGGCCCACTCTTCCCAATTGGCGTAGGCGGCAATCGCTGCGAGCGATATCGCAGCAACCACAGCGCCTTAGCCGAAATCGTTAGAATGGACCGGCGCTGAAGTTCAGCGGTTGCACCACGTCGTAGGACGCTTTCGTCAGCGGCACAGCGTAATTGACCGTCAGCGCGCCGAACGGGGACGCCCAGGTCAGGCCGACACCGACCGAAGAGCGCACCACGTTGGCGTTGGCCACCTGCAATGATTGCGCCGAGCCCGGAAATGCCGTGGGTCCGCTGTAGCGAAACACGCTGCCGGCATCGACAAAGGCGGAGGCCCTCAAACCATATTCCTGCGGTATGCCCGGAATTGCGCTCTGCAATTCCGCCGTCGTTGCCCAATACATGCTGCCGCCGACATTATCCATGGTGGTGCCGGGCGTGAGATCGCGTGGACCGAACCCGTTGGGCGCAAAGCCTCGCACCATGCTCGGGCCGCCGAAGAAGCTGTTGGTCAGCGGCACCTGCTGTCCGCCCCAACCGGTGATGTAGCCGCCCTGGCCACGGACCATCCCAACCAGGTCGTTGCCGAGCGACTGATAGTAGCGCGCGTCCTCGCTGGTCCGGAGGAATTTCACGTCGCCACCAAGACCCGCGAGATCCTGCCTGAGCTGCGAATTGATGCCGTTGGTCGGGCTCTTGGTGTTATCGAGCGTGGAGTAGGTGACGGTATCGCCGACGGCCGAGACCCATTGCGATCCGGCCGCCGCCGCCTGCCGGATCGGCAATGACGCTATCGTAGCCAGCGTCGGATCGAGCGTGACGTTCTGATTATAGATCGAATAGCGCCACTGCACGTTGGTTTGTTCGTTGAGCGGCGTGCCGATCTGAAAAGTCGTGCCATAGGTATCGATGCCGTAGGATTGGTAACTGTTCGCAACCGATTGCTTGCCGAACAGATCGATGCCCGCCGAAATACGGTTGCCGAAGAAGGAAGGGTCGGTGGCCGACAGATCGATGCCGCGCGCGTATTGACCATAGCTGAAGGTGGTCTGCACGGTATCGCCGGTGCCGTAGAAATTGCGGTCGCCCAGCTTGACCTCGCCAAGCCATCCGTCGGTTGTCGAGTAACCGCCGGCAAAGTTGAGGTCGCCAGTCGCTTGGTCCACGGCCTCGACATCGAGCACGACGCGATCGGACGCCGAGCCCGGCTTGGTCGATATCGTGACCGTCTTAAAGTAGTTCAAATTCTTCAGCCGCCGCGCCGCCCGGTCGATCAACGTCTTGTTGTAGGCATCGCCTTCGCCGAAATCGAATTCACGGCGGATCACATAGTCGCGGGTGCGGGTGTTGCCGTGGATTTCGATGCGCTCGACATAGGTTCGCTGTCCTTCGTCGATCACGAATGCGACGTCGGTGCGCAGTGCTATGGCGTCGCGCGTGATGCGCGGCACGGCATGTGCGAAGGGATAACCAAGCTTCGCCATTTCGAGGGCGAGTGCCTCAGTGGTTTTGTCCAGGGCGCTGCCGTCGAAAACCGCGCCTTTGCGCGCGAGCAACAGGCGCCGCAGCTTCTCGACATCCATTCCCGGCACGTTGCAGTTGATGCTGATGTCGCCGAAATGATAAGGCTGACCTTCGTCGATCGAAAACGTGAGCGTGAATCCTTTGGTCGCAGGGTCGTATTCAGCACGTGCGTCGGTGACGGTCGCATCGGCGTAGCCGTGGTTGCGGTAATAGAGCCGCAGTTGCTCACGGTCTTCTGCGACGCGGTCGGGGTCATAGACGTCGCCGCCGATCAAGAAGCTCAGCATGTTGGTTGCGGAAGTCTTGATCACGGCCGCGAGCTGGCGCTTGCCGAACACGTGATTGCCGACGAAGTTGATCTGCCGCACCGTGATCTTCTTGCCTTCGGTGATGGTGAAGACGAGATCGACGCGGTCGCCTCCGCGATCGATGATTTCCGGCACCACGCCGACATCATCGCGCCCGACGTGCCGGTAGGCTTCCATGATGCGGCCGACGTCGGCCTGAACGGTGGGGCGCTGCAGCGAGCCGCGTGCCTTGGACTGCACCACGCCGGAAAGTTCGGCGTCCTTGATTTTCTTGTTGCCTTCGAACGCGACGCGGTCGAGCAACTTTGCCTCGATCAGGTGGACCACCACCTTGTCGCCCGTCCGGTCAATCGTCACCTTGTCGAACAGTCCGGTTGCGATCAACGCTTTCAGCGCCGCATCGAGCGAAGCGGCATCGAGTTGTTTTCCCGGCCAGGCATGGAAATACGAACGCACGGTATCGGCTTCGACCCGCCGATTGCCTTCCACAGTGATAGTCTCGCGCGCCGCCGTAGCGTCGTCGGAGGCCAATGCCGGCGCAACAAGGAGCGCTGATGCCGCAAATAGCAGCGCGCTGACCATTCGGCTCCAGCGGTATCGCCGGTGCCGCGCCTTGCAATTCGTCGTCACGTCCCGCCTGTCCCTTAAGGCCTTGTGCGGCAAGGATCGAATTGCCCGCGCAGGGCGAAAGAATGTCGGACCTGGGGTCAGTTGCGGGCCAATTGTCAGCATCGCCACAATCGTTAACACCGCCACAATTTCGACGCGGTGCCGAACCGCCCGCTCCCTGAATCGTTCCAATAGCCGCTTTAAATGCTGGCTAGCCAACGACATAAGGAAAGGTTGGCGGATTTTTCGATCCGCGAGCCGCGTATCGCCGTGGGAGCATCACATGCGTCGCGTAGCCCTCATCGCTATTTTATTCGCGCTGGTTATCCCCGCGCGTGCCGCAGTCACGCCGGAGATTGACCCGCGCGCGTCGCTTGGTGTGGTCCAGCAGTGGATCTACAACTACCGCGCCAAACCCGATTACGCCCATGTGCCTGCCGCGGTGCGGGTGCTGTTTCATTCGCAAACATTCAAGGAGCCGGAGAATGCCGGAATCTATCTCGGCTTCATCGCCGGTGCGATCGGATCGAACCCCGCGAGGGCCGAGCAGCTCGTCGACAGCTTCCTTCCCGTGCCGCCCGAAGACGAATGGGTGATCGTCCGTGCCATCGCCTATTCGGGGCTGCCCGACTGGCGGAATTTGTTGCGCAGGATAGCGCCCAAAATGCCAGGGCGCAGGGTGATGATCGACAGTTATCTTGCCGGTTCGCTGCCGATCTTGACCGACATCCCGCTCGAGGAAACCAAGCCCGGGATGATGGACAAGCTGCGCGGCGTCTTCACCAAAAATCCTTTTGCCAAGGAAGAGAAGAAGCTGAATACGGTCGTTACCTTCGCCGGAAATCAGGATCTTCTGGATACGCTATGGGGCTATTACTTCGCGACCGGCTCGCGTCTGCCAATCCTTCGCATCATGCAGATGCTGCCTTGGTCGAAAAGCCGCGACACCGTCGACAAGCTGACGGTCGGCAGCATGGCGCGCTATACGCTCGCAAGCTATGCCGTGCGTGATGCAGGTTTGCGCGAATTCTTGCGCAGCGAGCTGCCGAACCAGCCGGCCCCGATCAAGGCGCCGCTCACCGAGGTGATCCAGGCCGCCGATACCGTGCAGCTCGGCGCCGTCCGCAAGGATGCGCTCGCCGCGGTCGAAGAGCTCAAGGCCAAGGGTTCGGACGCGCGGCGCAATCTCGACTTCTGGGGTCAGGTCGGCGTTGGCGCGGTCGCGCTCGGCTGCGTTTCGGCGGCAGCGCTGGGGCAGGTCGCAATCGGCATCCCCTGCGTGATCGGCGGTTCCGCCTCGCAAGGCCTGCTGTCGTTCTGGGAAAAGCAGCAATGAAGTGAGCGCAGGCAAGCGACGGGTTGGTTGTGCTAAGCTCGCTCCATGAGCTCTCTACATCTGAAAGCGTTCGGTGGACTGGCGATTCTGTTCCTGGTCATGGCGTCGTTGCTGTTTGCGGCAGCGGGGACGTTTGATTACTGGCAGGCATGGACTTTCCTTGCGGTCTATTTCGCGGCGTCGCTCGCCATCACGCTTTACCTCATGAAAGAAGATCCGGCGCTGTTGGCGCGACGGATGAGTGGCGGCCCGTTTGCCGAGAAGGAGCCGGCGCAGAGGATCATCATGTGCATTGCCTCGCTCGGATTTATCGGCCTCATCGTGGTGCCAGGTTTCGATCACCGGTTCGGATGGTCACGGATGCCTGCTGATGTCGTCATCGCCGGCGATGTGTTGGTTGCGCTTGGTTGGCTCGGCATCCTCGTTGTCTTCAGGGAAAACAGCTTTTCCTCCGCAACCATCGAGTTGGCCGCGGACCAGAGGGTCATATCGACCGGCCCTTACGCTTTGGTACGACACCCGATGTATGCAACCTCGCTCGTGATGTTGCTAGGCATACCGATTGCGCTCGGTTCGTGGTGGGGTGTGCTGATCCTTGCCGCGATCATGCCCGCGCTGATATGGCGACTGCTGGATGAGGAGAGATTCCTCGTCAGGAATCTGCCGGGCTATGCCGCGTATCAGGGCAGAGTGCGCTATCGCCTGCTGCCGCGGATCTGGTGACAGCGCCGCGAAGTTGACCTGTTCTGTTGGTGTGCGCTCAGCGAACCAGAAAGACGTCCAATTCCGGGAGCCCGGGACGTCATCGAGCCGGAAGGCGCGAAGCTATTTTCCCCGTGGGAGAGGCCGGACGTGTTCGCGACTGCGTTGGAAGATTTCTGGCGAGAGTAAGCGTTGAACAACCGCGCGCGGCCGCTGCGTCGATTTGCAGGGCCGCGCGGAAGAGGGCTATTCGAGGGATCGAAGATTGCGCCCTATTGGTGTTCGGCCGGCGACGATGTCCTTTATTTCTGCACCTTCGCGCGATGCCCGCGGCTGTTCGAATGCGCGGCGTTCGGCGCAAAAGCATAGGCACTGCCGGCAGTGGGGAGGAACGGATCCCGATAGCAATCGCCGCCGCGGCCGGAGGACATATCCTGGCATTGGGCGAGGGTATCAAAGCTGCAGGACACGACGGCGGAAGTCACGTCCTTGCGGCAATACTCGCCCGCCGACGCCGGCGTCGCCATCGTGACAAAGGCCAGCGCGCTTAGCATGGTGATCGGCGCGGCGCTCAATTTCAAAAGCTGTGTCATGTTGGTCTCTCTGTGTTTTGTTGTTGGCCGTAGCCCAGGACACGCAAATGGGATGTTGTGGAACTGCACGCTATTGCCGCCGAAAAAAAGCAACGGAATCGCTCAGTCGTGCTCGACCAGGGGACGAAATCCACCGCGTACGGCCCCTTTGCAGTACGATCGTCATGCAAATGAAGCGGTTGCGGTCGAGACTGATATAAATTCATGAATGCATGGCTGATACGCGCGGGAGCTGATCTCAGATCGCTCGTCTTGCCGGCAGCGCTGCTGATCATAGCTCCAAGGGATTGCGTAAAAAAAGGGAGACGAAGCCCCGTCAGAATCAAGTTCAGCAGTAAATGCCAGTGGCGCCGACGCCGAAACGATTTACCGGCGAGGTAAATACATCTGAGACAGATCAATGATAACATCCTCTTCGAGTTCAATGCGGCCAGGACCGCAGGTGAACCGCGCAGGAGGAGACCATGGATTTCATCAGCATTGTTCTCATACTCGTCATCTTATATGTCATCGCTTCGCTTAGGGTACTGAAGCAGTATGAGCGTGGCGTCGTGTTTTTCCTCGGTAAATTTGCAGGTGTGCGCGGTCCGGGCCTTACGCTGATCTTCGTTCCGCTGCAGCAGATGACGCGGGTGTCGCTACGCACCGTCACCATGCAGATCCCCTCGCAGAAGATCATCACCAAGGACAACGTATCGATCGATATCGCGGCGGTCGCTTACTATCACATCACCGATCCGGAAAGGGCGGTGATCGCTATCGAGAACGTCTATAACGCGATCAATCAGATCAGCCAAACCACGGTGCGCAATGTGGTGGGCCGCTTCAGCCTCGATCAGCTGCTGTCGGATACCGCCAGTATCAACGACCAGATCAAGAACGTCATCGATCAGCACACCGAGCCGTGGGGCACACAGGTCACCGCGGTCGAGATCAAGGACATCACGCTGCCTGATAACATGCAGCGCGCGATGGCCAAGGAAGCCGAAGCCGAGCGCGAGCGCCGCGCCAAGATCGTCGCCGCCGAGGGCGAATACCAGGCCGCTGTCAAGCTCGGCGAGGCGGCCGACATCATCACGCAACATCCGGTAGCATTGCAACTCCGCACGCTGCAAACCATGGCCGAGATCTCGGTTGAGAAGAACTCCACGATCATCTTCCCTGCACAGTTCATGTCCACCGTGCAAGACGCGATCGCGCAGATATCAAAGGATACGACGCCGAAATAAAAAAGATAGTCAGACCTTGCGCGGAGGACCCCGCTAGCGTTTTGCGGGGGCCTCTACCTGGCGATGCTTCCAGATATTCACCGGAAAGCTGTTCTCAATATTTGCCGCCGCTGCGGTTCTCGGTACCCGGGTTAGTATTTTGCTGGCCGGAACGATTGCGCGACATTCCGGTCGTGGTGCTGGATTTTATCTTGCTGGTCTTCATCTTGTGGGAAGTCATGCTGGTCTTCATCTTGTGGGATTTCATTCGGGGATTGGTAGCGCCAGGTCCGACATTGCCTTCGCTCGATGCGCCGGGGGCCGGTTGTGTCTGCGCCGGCGCAACCGACGTCATTCCCACCAGCGCGGCGACCGCGAGGGCCGAGAGTGCAAGCTTGGATAGCATGGGAAAGCTCCTGCTTTGAATGTGGGTGATGCAGGAACTAGAACCTACGACGCAGGCGTGGGTTCCAAGCGTGTCGCTTGGAAAGGTTGGCTCGCTGCCATCGCATGCCAGGGACTGTGGTAAGAGCTCGCGACCGGCCGCCTCGACCGTCTGTCGACGTTTTTCGGACCGGACCGTCCGCAAACGTGCTAATGCTCGGACAATATCGGAGGATAGCGACCATGATCGAACCGAAACTGGAAGTCCCGGCCGAATTGCGTGAGCTCGCCGAAAAGACCATCGATCAGGCGGAAAAGGCGTTCGGAATGTTCTTTGACGCCGCCAGCAAATCGATGACGTCCGTCCCGGGCGCGGGCAGCGAAATCTCCAAGCAGGCGCTGTCCTTTACCGAACAGAATATGAAGGCAGCTTTCGAGCACGCGCGAAAGCTGGTTCACGCCACGGATCTGCAGGAGGCGATGCGCATTCAATCGGAATTCTTGCGCAGCCAATTCACCAACGCGGGCGATCATATGAGGCAGATCACCGGCGGCGTCATGTCTGCCGCCAAGGACGCGTCCAAAGGCAAATTCTAGCCCGGACGCAGGTTCCGGGACCACGCTCGAACATGCTCACAAAATAATCTTGCATCGCACAGCGCCTGGGATTTGAATTCAAGGCGCAGGTCCATGACGGACCACCGGGAAATCGCGCTCGCCGTCCGTCATCCTTTCTGCTGATCCCTGTCGGTTCAGGCCGGCAGGGATTTGCATTTTTGGAAGATCTGGAATTTCAATAGTCACCGGGGTTGGCGATCATCGGCCGTGTGGTCTGCGCCGGCGCAAGGTCGCTGGTTCCACTGTCGCCTAGAAATTGGTTGAGCGTCGCCTGGATTTTCTCTTTCACAGAATCAGGGCCGCGATCGCTCAGCTGGGTATGCTGCGCGCCGGTATTGATAATATCGATACCTCCCTCCTTGGCTTGCTCCGGGGTCGGCAGCACGCCGGGATCGGTTCTGAAGTTCGGGTCCTTCGAGCGAAACGAAAGGATCTTCAAGTTGTCATTGAGTACGAATGGGACGCGCAGATTGTCCAGCGTGATGACCTTAGATACCAGTTCGGGATGTTGTTTGGCGCAATACATGGCAACGTCACCGCCATTGGAATGCCCGACCAGCGTCAAATGATCGTAGTCGGCGTTGGGCTGCAATTTTTGCAATTCGCCGACCACAAACAGGATATTGGCTTCGCCGCGTTGGTAAACTCCGATGCGGCCAACATAGGGCATACCAATCTTGGTCATCAGCGGCGGATCGCTCGGCAGGTCCTGCTGGATGCTGGCAACCAGATAGCCGCGCGCCGCGAGCACGTTGGCGAGAAAAGAATATTCGGTATTCCTGACGGTATTGCCGTTGCTGATGATGGCGATCGGAAGTTTCCAGAAGCCGTTGTTCGCCTTCATCTCGTAATCGCGACGCACCGCCACATCGACCGAGACCGGCCGATGCCGCGTCGCGTCAAAGAGGTTCAGCGTTTGGTGCCGGATGGCCCATTTGCTGATGGCAAAATATTCGCCGCCCGCGAGAACGCAAAGGCAGGCAAACATCGCTATTGCCCTCTTCACCGTTTCCTCCTGCTCACCTCTAGTTGAATAGATGGTGATTGGCCGTGACAGGTCGAGGCTGCCTACCGCGGGAGCTAAATTAACTTTAGGCAAGTTTGGTTCCCTCGCGCCATGACATGCGGCACAGAAAAGTACCTGCTCAGCCGGCTGGAACCCGATCTAGAGGCGGTGCCCGCGCGCGATCTCCGGGCAGAGTTTGAGCGCGTTCGACAACGAGAACAGCAGGCGTGCGCTGCGCCGTTCATTGTCCGGCGCTCGGTAGCTCAACGGGAAGGCCACGCCGATATCCGCCCGCAAATCATCCCCCAGGAAGAAGCGCACGCCGGCGCCGGCCGAAGTCAGCGAAAGACCGTTGTTGATGCTGTAGCCGTCATTCCAGGCCGCGCCGGCGTCGACGAAGCCATAGAGCTGATAGCCGCTCAGATATCGAAAGTTCAGCTTCTGATCGAAACGAAGTTCGAACGAGCCGGCAATGCCGTTGTCGCCACTGATCTCGGCACTGCCATAGCCCCTCCCAAAGTTCGCACCTCCAAGATAGAATTGTTGCGAAGTGAACAACGGGCCGGAAGCGATCTGGCCGGCCCCCGCCGCCTTTACCGACCAGACGTCGGACAGTGCCTGGTAGCGCGTGAACCAGAGGTCAAGAACGGAGAAATTGGCCGACGCACCGTCGTGCGACACCAGATCCTCGCCAAAGCGCGAGGCGCCGAAAATGTCGAGACCCTGACGGTACGCCAGCGTCACGTAGTTGTTGCCGCCGATATTGTCCTGCAATCGGTAATCCGAGGTCAGGCCCAGGGTGCGGATGTGATCGTTGTAGATCGGGCCGAACATGTCGCGTTCCGAGACGTCGCTGAAGTCGGCGGCCGCAGTGAGCGTCAGCGAAGATCGCTGCGACTGCAGCGCGGCAATGCTGGCGCGGACCTCGAAGGCTTCGGTCCTTGTGCTGTCGTTGTAAAGCCGCCTCTCGTCGCCGGGCCGGACGTCGCTGTAGAGCGCAGACGTCCCGATCCGCAACCCGTCGGTACCGACCGGGACATCATAGGACAATCGGCCGAAAGCAAGCTCCCTGGGATCGTTGGCCGTGGTCGAGAGATTGAGCGCCAGCGTGTCGCCGGGCAGCAGATAGGAATTGAATGCGGCGGTCGCATAGGTCTGCCAAGGACCAACCGATGACGAACCCAGATTGTCGATTCCCAGCGAACTGAAGATGTGCCAGGTCTTTATGTAGACGATGAGGCGGAAGCGCCCGGTCGGGCCGCCAATCTCCTCGATCGCCG
>Ga0209473_1002152_pt1 | contig 10841 bp, 9 predicted proteins | sample GraSoiAngelo_133_FD_185890 | JGI IMG/M metagenome (GOLD analysis project Ga0209473, IMG submission 185890) | Grasslands soil microbial communities from the Angelo Coastal Reserve, California, USA - 14_0929_05_20cm (SPAdes) (version 2) | ecosystem: Environmental > Terrestrial > Soil > Grasslands ...
CAGCGACGGAAACCCAGGGACCAACGGCGTAACTTAAAAAACTCGCTGCGGACGACCAATGAACACCACGACGCACAAAATGCAAGTCGCATTTCCCGGTAAGGCACACTGCTTCTGTCCGCAAAGGGCCCGCCCGGAGGTGTCTCGCCACCGACTACGTCTCGATAATGTCATCCGGCAACTCCTTCCCTCCGGCCGACCTCTTCGGGAAATGCGCGGCAAGCATTTCGCCGGCTTCCCCGATCGCTTCGACGAGTGCGCGGCTGAATTTTTCATTCTGGAAATGCCCGCGCATTCCATCAACAAGGTGCTGCCAGAATTGTTCCCCGCACTTTTCGTGGATAGCTTTATCCCCCACCACAGCGAACTTATGCGCGCGGGGCACAACGAAAATGAGCACAGCATTGCGCTCGCGCGTTTTGTGCATGCCAAGGCGCTGAAATTTTTTCTGCGCGGCAATCAGTGGATCGGCGCTCAACTTGCCGCGCTGAACATAAACCCGGATTTGACTGGACGTTTTCGATTCCGCTTCCCGAATCGCCCCAACAATTCGATCGTGTTCGAGCCTACTGAGAAATTCTTTCGTTCGCATTTAGCTACCAGCTCGAACCTGCCCCACCTCCACCAAAGCTGCCGCCTCCGCCGCTGAATCCGCCGGATCCACCGTTGCCGGATGACCAACCGCCCCCGCCCCCACCCGTCGGGAAAAAAATGGGACCACCTCGGCCGGATGAATAGCCGTAACCGCCAAGTCGCCGCGCCACCCTCGAGATCACGATCAACACAATGATAAAGATAATGAAGAACAAAAAACTAGGAGCGCTGGCCTTGCCGTGTTTTTCCGCAACCGTTTTTCCCGATCCTTTGTACTCGCCCCGGATCGCTTTGCAGATCAAATCGATCCCGGTGGCGAGGCCGCCTTCATAATCGCCACTGCGGAAATGGGGCTTGATATGGTACTCGGTGATGTCGAATGCCGTAATGTCCGGCAGCGCACCTTCGAGGCCGTAGCCGACCTGAATAAACATCTTGCGATCCGCAGTGAAGACGAACAGCACGGCGCCGTTTCGTTTATCTTTTTGGCCGACGCCCCAGGATTGGGCGACACGCTGTGTGTAATCGTCGACCGATGAATCGCTTTGCATTTTCGGAAATACCGCGACCACGACTTGGTTGGACGTTTCGCGCTCGAATTGCGCGAGCTGCTCGTTGAAGCGCAGCGCGGCTTCCTTTGAAACGACGCCAGCGTAGTCGTTGAAATAGCCGGATGGCTTGAGAGGAATGATTTCGGCGGCTTGGCTCGACAAGAAGACAAGAGCGACAAGCGTCGCGCTAATTAAAAAAGTCTTTATCACTGGTAGATCGAGCCGTCGCTTGCTCGATGCTAAAAAGTTGCACCGCGCCTTCGGTGGCAAAATTAACATCGTCCAACGGAGCGGCCGATCCACCTAAGGCGAAGCAGTCGCTGCCGGTGCTGGCGTGCCAAAATTGAATTTCACTGGCGGCGGCCTTTCCGCACCTGGTTGCGCGGTGAAAAATGGGTGCTGCGCGAAACCTAACATGCCCGCGATCAAATTGGTCGGGAAACTGCGCACGGCGATGTTGTAGTTCTGCACCGCGGTGTTGAAGTTTCCGCGTTCGACCGAGATTCGGTTCTCGGTTCCTTCAAGCTGTGCTTGTAAGCCAACAAAATTCTGGTTGGCCTTCAGTTCCGGGTAACGCTCAACCACCACGAGCAAACGAGAGAGCGCATTGCTCAATTGCCCTTGGGCGGCTTGGAATTGTTCGAGCTGCGCCGCATCGGTGGGCGCTTTGTTGGGGTCCAGTTGCACGCGTCCGACACTGGCCCGCGCATTCGTGACTTCAACGAGCGTCGATTTTTCAAAGTTGGCTGCGCCTGACACCGTGTTCACTAGATTCGGAATCAAATCCGCACGCCGTTGATAAACATTCTGCACCTGGGCCCAGCTTTGATCGACACTTTGCTGCAAACGGACCAGGCGATTGTAACTGCCGCCCAGCGCGAGAGCTGCAACAACAGCAATGAAAAGCAAAATGACGAGCACCACACCACAACCGATGGCGAATTTGTTCATGTCTCGAAATTGTGCGGGGTATTTTGTTCCACGGCAAGTCAATCCCCGCGACCGAGCGCCAGCCGCAAGAAGTGCGCGTCTGAGAATCTTGCGTTCGATCCTTGCCTGACAATCAATGCATTCATCGATGGAATAATGAACAAACGCTGATAACCCGAGCCGAGTGCCACCACCATGTCAGCGGGCGCGTCCTTGGAGATGCAAATACCTGTCCATTGCGCACTTTGCCACTGCAGGTCGAGCATTCGTTCCATGTCATCCTCCTGCCCATTCGGTGCCTGCCGATTCAACCAAAACGTGAGGCCATATGAAGGGTTTGCTGGCGAGCTGGCAAATGCCTCGCGCAGCAAATCTGCCGAAACAATTCGGCGTCCGTGATAATTGCCCTGGCCGAGCACCAGTTCGCCCAGCCGCGCCCACTCGCGCGCGGTCAATTCAAACCCTGTTGCGAGCAGCGGATTGCCACGCGCATCTTTTTTATAGTTGAGATGACGTAACCCGAGCCGATTCAGCACGCGGCTTTCGACGTAGGCGGTTATTGCGCGGTCTTGCAATTTTCGGCGCAGCAATTCCGAGAAAATCTGGAGGTGACTGGGGCCGTAAATAAAAGCCGAGCCGGGCTCAGCCACAGTGGGCAATCGAATCGCCATGGCATTGCGATCGCGCATCGATGCGCGCTGGAGACGGGAAGCGCCTTCGATACCGTCGGTCTGGCTCAGCAACTGACGGATTGTGATTCGCGATTTGCGCGAGTCGCTTTTCCATTCACTGATCGTGTCGGAGACGAGATCGTCTAATTTAAATAGTCCATCGCGCACCCCGGCCAACGCAGCGATTCCCCAAAAGCTTTTCGTCCCGCTGAAGATCGGCCATCTCTTGCCGGGTGAGCCTCGATTGGCATAATGCTCGAAAATAGTCCGGCCATTTTGCATGACGAGCATGGAGATGCCCCGCTTGCTCTCAGAATACTTTGCGGCGCGCGCGCAGTCAGCGGGACGCAACTGCCCGAATGCAGTTGTCGATGTGGCGACGAGAAAGGAAACCGCGACGAGCGCCAGTGCTCTGATTGTTTGGAAATCCACCTGGCACTTGTAATCGGCACCGGTCTTGAGGACAACAAACCGTTCACCAACGTGAAGGGGATTGGCTAGCACGCGCGTCTCCGGGTGCTGGCGAAAACGTCCCGCTTTCGCGGACTTCGGCGACAAGAAAGATTGTTTTGGGCGAGACCCGTTGGCTACCCGGAATTTGCTGCGCCGACTCAGCTCGTCGATGCCGGCGCAGTTTGATCGCTCACACCCGGTGGCACAGCCGATTCTTTCGAGTCCGGGCCGGCGTCAGCAGCGCTGGCTGCAGCGGCCTGCGACCGCGCGCTTATCGGCAAATAGCGCTTTCGCAACTCCTCTACATTTGGCAATTCATCTAGAGCGCGCAAACCGAAGTGATCGAGAAAAAATTGCGTCGTTTCATAAAGAAGCGGACGGCCGGGAACTTCCGCGCGTCCGGCAATTTTCACGAGGCCACGCTCCATCAAGGTTTGCAGCACTCCATCGATGCTCACTCCCCTGACGGCTTCGACATCGGCACGTATAATCGGCTGGCGGTAGGCAATGATTGCGAGCGTCTCGAGCGCGGGTGCGGTTAGGCGCGCCGGTTTGGGCGCTGGAAAAAGCTGGCGGACCCATCGAACGAAGACTGGGTCGGTGACGAGCTGCCAGCCTTCGGCTTTTTCAGTAATTGCAAAAGCGTGCTCCTCCTGAACGTATTCGATTTTCAGTTGCTCAAGCGCGGCCGCAATTTCCGCTTCAGTCGCGCGTGCAAACTCGTTAGGCGAAAGTTCGTCTTCTGCGCCCGCGCCCTTGATCGCTGTGCCCAGTTCACGGATCGATAGTGGCTTCTCCGCGCTGAAAAGGAGCGCTTCAACAACACGCGACAAGTTCATCCAGAAAAGACTTTATGCCGGAACCAGGAGAGCAGGAAAGAGATTATTGGCTCCTAACTGGTCCGATGGCTTCTTGAATTGCGTCCGCGATGCGGTTCGCTTGCTGGTCGATCTTGTCGAATTCCTGGCCTTCGATGAGCAAGCGAATTTTTGGCTCGGTGCCGGAGTAGCGGAGGAGCACACGGCCTTTGCCGGAAAGTTCTTTCTCGATTTCATTCACCAGCTTCATCACTGCCGGCAGTTCGGCGAACGGTGGTTTTTCCTTCACGATCAGGTTGCGTTGGGCCTGTGGATATTTCTTCAAAGAGGTCTTTAACTTACTCAAGGGCTGACCGGTCTTGTGCATGATGCGCAAAATCTGGAGCGCGCTGATAATGCCGTCGCCGGTGGTCGTAAAATCCCGGAAAATGATGTGACCGCTCTGCTCGCCGCCGAGATTCAGTTTTCGCTGCACCATTTCTTCGATGACATACCGATCGCCGACTTTCGTGCGCACCACTTTTCCGTCGTGTGCGGCGAGTGTTTCATCGAGGCCGAAATTGCTCATCACGGTGGCAACGACAGTGTTCTGCTCAAGACAGTTGGTGCGCAAAAGATCTACAGACGCTATGGCGAGAATTTCATCGCCATCGACAATCTCTCCATTTTCATCGCACAATAGCACGCGGTCGGCGTCGCCATCGTGCGTAATGCCGACGTCGGCACCGGTTTCCCTTACGAGCCGTTGAATTTCCTCGGGGTAAATGCTCCCGCAGCGCGCGTTGATGTTCGTGCCGTTCGGCTCGTTGTGCGCGACTGTCACTTCCGCTCCGAGCTCGCGCAAAATGCACGGCGTTGATTTGTAGGCAGCGCCGTTCGCCACATCCACAGCGACGTGCATTTCCTCGAGCGACATCCCGCGAGGAAAGCTTGCCTTGGCAAATTCCACGTAGCGGCCGAGTGCGTCATCAATTCGCGCGGCACGGCCGATTCTTCCGGCAGTCGGCCGGATTGAATCAATTTCGCCTGCGAAAATGAGCTGCTCGATCTGTTGCTCGACCTGGTCGTCGAGCTTGTAGCCGTCATGCCGGAAAAATTTTATACCGTTATCTTCATAGGGATTGTGCGAAGCGGAGAGAATGATCCCGGCATCGGCGCGCAGCGATCGGGTGATGTAAGCAACGCCCGGCGTCGGCAGCGGGCCGATGACGAGAACATCGACGCCAAGTGAAGTAATTCCGGCAACAAGCGCGTTCTCGAGCATGTAACCCGAAAGCCGCGTGTCTTTCCCGAGCACAATTTTGGGGCGCGTGCCCGGAGGGTTCTTGCGCGGATTAAGCTGCGTGAAAACGTGAGCGGCGGCGCGGCCGAGCTTCAAGGAAGTTTCGGCCGTGACGGGTTCGATGTTCGCCACCCCGCGAACGCCGTCCGTTCCGAAGATTTTTTTTTCTTGGGTCACGACTTAATTGAAAGGCTGGACGTGCGATTCGCAAAAGGGAAACTTTGCTGGATTTCCGATTTTCGCTGCTAGCCGGCAGTTTCTGGGGAAACTGGCTGCTCATTCTGACCGGTGGTTGCATTCATCTCATTGATTTTCCGATGCAGCGTCCGCCGGCTGATGCCGAGCTTTTTCGCGGCCGCGGTCACGTTTCCATTCGTCGTGGCGAGCGCTTGCGTGATCAGTCTTCTTTCCGTTTGGTGCAGATCGAGCGGACTTGATTTTTCTTCGAACGCTTTCCCAGCTGAAATTCCGCGGGCCGACGCCGCGCCGGCTGCTAGCCGCACCGCCGTCGGTAGATCGCGCAAGGTGATCTTTGAGCCGGTTGCCATGACGACGCCATGCTCGATCGCGGTCCGGAGCTCGCGAACATTGCCGGGCCAATCGTACCTGAGAAGCGCATCCATGGCGTCGGGCGTTAGATCGGCAAATGGCTTGTCGTTTATCTTGCAGAAGTGACGCAAAAAGCCGCGGACGAGAAGCGGGATATCTTCCTTCCGATCACGAAGCGGCGGCAAGGTGATGCGTACGACGTTCAGGCGAAAAAATAGATCGTCCCGAAATTTTCCCTCGCGGACAAGTTGTTCGAGATTCTTGTTTGTCGCCGCGATCAGCCGGACGTCCGCGCGCAGCGTTTGATTGCCGCCAACACGCTCGAAGGCGCGTTCCTCGCTGATCACGCGCAGCAATTTCACCTGCGTGCTCGGACTGATTTCGGCCACTTCGTCGAGAAAAATTGTGCCGCCGTTCGCCTGCTCAAATCGGCCGATTCGGCGTTCGTGCGCGCCGGTGAATGCGCCTTTTTCGTGCCCGAATAATTCGCTCTCGAGAAGCTGTGGCGAGAGCGCGGCGCAATGCACCGCCACAAATTTCGCCTTATTGCGACGGCTTAAATTATGGATCGCGTGCGCCGCTAATTCTTTGCCCGTACCGCTCTCGCCTTCGATAAGCACATTGGCCGAAGAGGGTGCGACCTGCCGGATGGCATCGAGCACTTCATGCAACGCGGCCGAGTCACCCAAGATGTTTTCGAGCCCGTAACGCTCGTCTACTTGCTGGCGAAGCGTGCGATTTTCCTGCTCCAGTCTTCGGCTTTGTAGCGCGCGTGCGATTAGCAATTCAACTTTGTCCAGATTAAGCGGCTTGGTCACAAAATCGTAGGCACCGCGCTTCATTGCCTCGACCGCGACATCAACCGAGCCGTACGCCGTCATCATGATGCAAATGGGAGCATGCGGCATTTTCAGGGCGCGATCGATCAACTTCATTCCATCCTCGCTGCCGAGGCGCAGATCAGTTAGCAAAAGATCGATTTGCTCGCGTTCGAGCACATTCACCGCGCCGGCGATATCCGCCGCAACATACACGTCATGCTCATCCTCGAGCAAACGACGCAGGCCGTCTCGGGTATGCTTCTCATCATCGACAATTAGAATAGTCGGCTGCATCGAATTCATTTAACAAATTTGCAAACCAGCCGAGTTAATGACCCGGGCGATTCATTGTCCGCTAATCCCTGAATCGCTCAATTGCTAAAATCGCTGAATGCTTCGGGAGGTGAAATCTGACCCATGCGGGCCATTGTTGAACTCCCGGTAAATCGCGCTTCGGGTTTTCGAAAGTCGGAACGCGCGGTAATAATCGGTATGCGTGTAAGTCGTTCGCGGCGCCGCTGGCTGATTCTTACCGCGGCAATTGGAATATTTTTCATTGTTGCCGTCGGCGCGGCGATTTTTCTGAACCCGTGGATAACCCATTACATCGAGAGCGACGCGTTTCGCGAAGCAATGGAAAGAGAAACTGCAAAAGGTCTGCATTTCCCGAGTGGCCATTACGCGCCAATCCGGCGCACCGGCTTTTGGACAGCTCAAAGTGAGCGCTTCCAAGCGAGCAGTGGAGAAAAAGCGATGAAGTCAATCGAGGCACGCGGCATCGCGGCAAAACTCAATCCGTGGGCGGTATTTGTTCGCTCCTGGCAGCTTGACGAAGTGCATGTTCAATCTGCGGAAGTCGAAATCCAGATTTACGAGCACAAACCTGAACCGGTTTCATTGAAATCATGGTTCTCGGTTTTTTTGCCCAACCGCGTGGACTTGAAGCGTGTGGAATCGGAGCCGGCCAACGTCATATGGCCATTTCGGGGTGAGCAAGCCGGCTTTTTCGGGACACGATTGCTCATTACGCCGCATGGGCGCGACTTCGACTATCGAGCAACCGAGGGCACCTTGAAGATGGCGCTCATCCCCGATCTTTATCTGCGCCAAGCGCACATATTCATCACTAAAACCTTACTCACTCTTTACGGTGTCGATCTTGCCCCGGGTGCACACAACGAGGGCCGCATTCACGTCGAAGGAAAGGCAGGCATTGGGGACGACAAAAGCCTTGGTCTCAATGTGAATTTCGACCGCCTGCCGATTCGCGATTGGCTGCCGAACAGGTGGAAAGGACATTTCGCCGGCAACGCCTCGGGCAACATCCGTTGGGCAGGAGAAAATCCGAAGCTGGAAAATTCATCTGGGGAAGGTTTGTTGCGCGTGGGCGACGGGCGAATTGACAAACTTCCCATTCTTGAAAGGGTCGCCGAACTTGCGCAAAAGACATCATTCGAACACCTGGAGCTAACCAATTGTTCGCTAAGTTTTGCGTGGCGGTATCCAAAGATCGAGATCACAGAAATCGCAATTGAAGAGCAAGGCAAATTCCGGATCGAAGGCTCGATCTCGGTGGATCGCCGCTCGTTACGCGGCACAATCGAGCTCGGTCTCACCCGGCAATCTCTCGACTGGTTGCCAAACCCTGAGGAAGTTTTCACTCGTAAGCGGAGGGGCTATCTATGGACCATCGTGCATTTGTCCGGCACGATCGATGAACCCAAACAAGATCTTAGTCCGCGCATCATCGAGCTTTTTAAGGAATCGCCCGGCGCTTATCTCGGTCTTCTCTTTCGCGAGTTCGAGACCTGGTTAAAAAAGACATTCAGCAGCGATCGCTAAAATCCAAGCGCATGTCGTCCTTGGCTTCGCGAATCTCCCGAGCCAGCGGCCACTTGGAGATGAGATCGGTGTGGAAGGCGTTAGCTCACTGGCCGGAAGATGATTGCTTTGCGTTCGTGTCGCCTTTTGGTTTTTCGCCCGGTTTCAATTGAACTTGAATACCCTCTGCCAAATCGTCCGTCGGATTCATGACGACTCCCGTGTTTTCCGCCAGCCCGTCGAGCACTTCCAATTGGGTGCCGAAATCGCGCCCAACGCGAATCGTTTGCCAGTGAATACGGTTGTCTTTGGACACGGTGGCGACTTGCGGCCCATCCGTGCGAAAGAGAAAGGCATTTGCCGGCACAACGATCGGCGCGTTTTCATCGGCCAACCGAAATTTCACCTGCCCGTACATGCCGGCGTAAAGCTTGCCTTCATGATTCGGGACCTGCACTTCCACCTGCATCGTGCGTGATTGCGGATCGAGCGCCCCGGCTGTACGCGTGACCGAGCCGTCGAATTCCTGACCGGGAAATTCCTGAAGAACAATTTTCGCTGCGAGTCCTTCGTGGATCGACGGCGCATTTTCCTGCGGCGCGTACACGTAAACGCGGAGCAGATCGCTCTGCACGAGGCTGAACAGCGGCGTGCCGGAATTTCCGGTCCCGGCGGTCACGAGCGTGCCAACATCGATATTTCGAGCAGCGATTTTTCCAGCAAACGGCGCGAGGATTTGCTGGAAACCCTGAATTTTTTCGAGCTGCTGCAGGTTCGCTTTCGCCGCCTCATAGGCTTTTTCATTTTGATCGTACTCCTGTTTGGATACGACATTCTTCTGGACCAGATCGCGCCAGCGATCGGCGGTCAGTTTGGCTATCTCTTCTTGTGCGCGCGCCTGTGCTAATTGCTGATCCACCTCCGGTGTGGCAATCTCCGCCAGTAATTGGCCGGCCTGCACGTTGTCGCCGATATCGACCTTCCAGCTTTTCACGTAGCCATTGGACCGGGGATAGATCGTCGTCTCCTTGAATGCCTGGAAGGTCCCGGGCAGAAGTAATTCCTTAGGCTTGCGGTCGCGCTGTGCGCTCACCACGTTCACCTTGAGCTGCGTCGCCTGTCTGGTGAACGCTTTTTCCTGGCCGCGCTCGTGGACTCGTCGCCATACGCCGATCGTGACAAGGAACGCCAGCACTGTGACCCCAGCGATCGGTCCCCAAACGGCAACGCTGCGCACCGGCGGCCTAATAGGTACGCTGCTCTGCCGTGTCCGCGTGGTCGGCGATCGGGCCCAACTTGGTCGATCTTCTGGTTGTCGATCTCCCTCCCCGTTGTGACGATGCCGGCGATGTTTGGTCTGGCTCATTGCGCCGGTTGTTCTCCTTCACTTCCGCGTCGCTCCTGCCGCTCGAACTCTTCATCTTCGTCGCAGGTAAACTCCGCCTTTCGCAAAATGCTGTAAACGACCGGCACGAAAAAGAGCGTGGCAAATGTGGCGACGATCAAGCCGCCAATGACCGCGCGGCCGAGCGGCGCGTTTTGTTCGCCGCCTTCGCCGAGGCCTAACGAGAATGGCAACATGCCGATGATCATGGCCAGCGCGGTCATCACCACCGGACGCAACCGCGTGAAACCCGCCGAAAGTGCGGCGTCGTGCGAATTTTTCGGCTTGTCGCCGCAACGTTCGTCGTTGGCAAAGCTGACAACCAAAATGCTGTTCGCGGTCGCTACGCCGATCGCCATAATCGCGCCCATGAGCGACGGCACGTTGAGCGTGGTGCCGGTAATGAAGAGCATCCAGATGATCCCGCACAGGGCGCCGGGTAACGCCATGATGATGATGAACGGATCGGTCCACGATTGGAAATTGACGACCATCACAAAATAAACCAGCACGATCGCGAATAGAATTCCCGCGCCGATGCCGGCAAACGACTTGTTCATGCTCTCTACTTGCCCGCGCACGTTGAGAAATGTGCCGCGCGGCAAATCCTTTTTCGCTTGATCGACAATCTTGTTGACTTGACCGGCGACGCCCCCCAAATCGCGGCCTTGCACATTGGCGAGCACGTCGAACACCGGTTGCACGTCGTAATGGTTCACGATGATCGGTGATTCGCGCCGCTCGACCGTGGCCAGGTTCCCCAGCAACTCCGGGCGCGGCTGGTTCGGCGCCACCACCGGCGTGTTTTTCAAATCTTGCAACGTGTCCATTTTGTACTGCGGCGTTTGCACAGCGACCTGGTAATTCACGCCGTTCTGAAAATTGAGCCAGAAGTTCGGCGACGCCTGGCCGCTCGAACTGAGCGAAATCAACATCGTGCGTGCGACGTCGTTCTGGCTCAGACCAA
>Ga0209473_1002153_pt1 | contig 10839 bp, 8 predicted proteins | sample GraSoiAngelo_133_FD_185890 | JGI IMG/M metagenome (GOLD analysis project Ga0209473, IMG submission 185890) | Grasslands soil microbial communities from the Angelo Coastal Reserve, California, USA - 14_0929_05_20cm (SPAdes) (version 2) | ecosystem: Environmental > Terrestrial > Soil > Grasslands ...
CATGAGCGAGAACTCTTGCGCCTGTCACGTGAAATAGACGCCATCAGAGAACGACACAATTCTTCCTGGAGGGGCGGCTCGCCGCAGAGGGAACACTCTGTGGCACACAGCGACGTTCTGCGCCGTGCAAGGCTGTTGATCGGCTCAGGAATCAAAAATCATCGCGCAGAATGGTGAAGTAATGACTGGAACTCACCAAGGCTATAAATTTCTGTCGCGATCCGCCAGAACAAATTTACCGTGCTTTCGATGGGCTGGCGCCAAGAGCCATGCGCAGCCCCAACTCTCGGGTGCTCTGCGAGACGGTGTATGACACACGCCATAAAGGCCGATGCTGGCAAGCAGCAGCGCCAAGCCTCCGAACAGGGCGACCAAAGCTACGGCCACAAGTTCGTGGGAAGTGGAACGCTCAACTTGCTCCTGTAGCGTAATCATTTCGTATACGGCGAGGTTAGGATCGAGCGCGCGCACTTCGCGAATCAGCGCCGTTTGGACGGTTTGCAGAGGTTGTGTCGTTCGAATGTGGATGTCAGGTTCTTTAGAGAAATACTGGCGGAGCGGAACATAGAAAAACGGCCGGGGCGCTTCATCCATGCTGCAGTATTTCGAATCTTTGACGACGCCGACGACTTGCACCCAATTGCCTTTCACTTGCAGACGCTGGCCGATGGGATTCCGCCCGCGCCAATACCGCGCGATCATGGTTTGGTTTACGATGGCGACACGCGCCGCGTTTTCATCGTCCGCGCGAGTGAATTCGCGCCCAGAGATGAGCGGAATACCCAAAGTGGCGAAGTAGTCGGGGCTGACTTCGTTGTATTCGGCGGTGGGCTGTTCGTTGAGTTGCGCCTCGTAGCCGTCGACGGCAATGGGCGTCGAAGAGAATGATCCATAGCCGAGCGGAACAGCGCGGGCGTAAGCAGCCGCTTCGACACCAGGCAGCGCGCGGACACGCTGGATCAATTCATCCTGAAAAGTTTTGGCGCGCGGCGCGTCATAGCCGGCGGCGGCCAAAGGTATCCAGGTATCGAGCACCCGCGTTGTTGAGAAGCCCGGGCTGGTGGTTCGAATCTTGCGCAGGCTTTGCATCAGCAAGGTCCCGCCCACCAACAAGATGAAGCTGAGAGTGACTTGGAGGACCACGAGGCTCGAGCGGAACCAAGCTCGGCCGCGGGCGCCCATGACAGTGGATGCCTCGGTTTTGAGCGTGTCGGCGAGGGCAAGGTGGCGCGTCTGGAACGCGGGGACCAACCCAACAGCAAGGGTAACAACGAAGCAAATGGCCGCGCTCAGCCCCAGCACACGGCTGTCCATTTGTCCGGGCAGGTACATCGCATCTCCCGGAAAAAGTAGAACAAGCGCATGACGGCACCAGTACGCCACTAGCATGCCGCCCGCTGCGCCGCAGGCTGACAGCAGCAAGCCTTCCGTAACGAGTTGCCTCACCAAGCGGCCGCGGCCAGCGCCCATGGCGAGACGAACCGTCATCTCGTGTCGGCGCGCGAATGACCGGACGAGAAGCAAGTTGCCAACGTTGGCGCAGACGATGAGCAGAACAAACATGGTGACAACAACCATGATCTCGAAGGTCGGAAGCAGATGACCGGCGTGATTGAAAGGCGTTTGGCGGCCAGCAGGCCGCCGCATCCCGCAGTTCCATTTCCTTTTCGATAACCACAGGGCGGAGACCATTCGCTTCGCCCTTCACCCATTCTTCTTTAGCCATTCTCTCTAACCCATTCCCCTCACCCACTCCATTCCCTTGCCTTGGAGTATCGAGAATGTCGAACAAATTTGCAGAGCATGGCGCCTTGCCCGCCCCGCTCCCGGATAGTACAGTTCCACACGCAACGCCGTCCTTCACGGGCACGAAAGGAACTCGCATCGTGCCAAAAAGACGGTTTCAGAAAGGTACGTTTGTTAAACGAAATGGGCACTGGGTGGGCATGTGGCGCGTCGATGTGTTGCAGCCGGACGGCACCATTAAACGTGAGCAGCGAAGCAAAACGTTTGTGGACCTATCCGAGCGAGCAGCGCGGGCCGCGTTTCAGCCCATCCTGGACTCAGTGAATGCCGCGAGTGGAGCTACGCCGCCTGTTCCCAAGAGGACGGCGACGCTCAGTGCGGTAATTCGCGAATGGCTTGAACAGGTAGCGGACACCTTGAAACCAAGCACCCGGAAAACAGCGGAATCGCACTTGCGGAGGCACATCGAGCCAATGCTTGGCGATTGCGCTTTGCCGGAACTGACGACCAAGCGGTTGCAATCGTTCGCCACTGCGCTTTCGACTACGCGCCTGGCAAACGGTAGAGCGGACGCGGAAAACCATCGAGAACATTCTGCTGACTCTATCCTCGATTGTTTCCACGGCTCGCGCTTGGGGCTATTCGATTCCGAAGGTTTCCCTATCGGAGTTGTCTTTGCCTCAAGACACGCCAAGGAAGCCTCGGTTCTTTGTGCTGCGAGATATGCAGCGCATTGTCCAGGCCGCCGACGAGCCGCTCAGTACGATCTGTTTTCTGCTATCAGTGACCGGAATGCGGATCGGAGAAGTGCTCGCGCTCCGCGTGCAGGACTTGGACTTTCATCGCAAGCTGATAAAGGTCCGCTGTTCCACGTACGCGGGGCAGATTGGTACGCCCAAGAGCAAGGCGAGCATAGCGGATTTGCCGATGCCGCCCGCGCTAGAATCGCGCCTCAAGAAATACCTGTCATCGCGCCACTATCGTGAGAACGACCTCGACCTGCTGTTCGTAAATCGCCGAGGCCGTCCTTACTCTGCGAATAAACTGCGGGAGAAGAAGCTGCGCCCACTGCTCACCAGGTTGCGAATACCGCTGGCCGGATTTCATGCTTTTCGCCATGACGTAGCCAGCGAACTGATTGACCGCGGCGCACCGATTACAGTTGTGCAGGCACAGTTGCGGCATAGCGATCCGCGCATCACGCTAGGGCTGTACGGGCATGTAATCCCACAATCCCAGCGCGACGCCTTGGAAAGCTTGGCCGCGCGCCTGGCAAACACGAGGCGAAGGACTGGCCTCCAATTGCTGACTCGGCCTCGAATTGCTGATTCGGCAGCGTAAAAGGGCCGTTTTTATTGGGTTTTGGTAGGGGCGGTGGGGATCGAACAGAACGCCCTAACATTTCTACGCGATTACAAACGAGCTGCGCAACTCAGGAAGACATACGTTCGTTCTGAACAAACGTTTTGCGAGCCTTGAAATTGTTATTGCCCACTTCTTCGCCCACGAGTATCCGCTAAACCCATGTTCAGCAGGCACTTGCATTCCTAAGGTCGTGGGTTACATACCGACGACCCCATGTACTTCAATGACTTAACGACCCCTAGTGATAAATTCAACGGCGACAAAACAACAACTACGATCGGGAACCGGAAATAATCAGGGAAAAGTTGCCGCCCCCCGGAAGTTAGCCGCACCAGTCAATACAAGCGCGTACTTATCCGAAGGACGGTCGATAACTTCCAGCTTGCCCCGTAACCCAGGAGAAATCTAGAAACAGTCCGGGACTGTTCAGCAAGCTAGTGTGGAGCGCCGGGCTCTGCGGATTGCCACAATTCGATCGGATTTCCCTCAGGGTCATGCACGCGGGCAAACCGGCCGGTGGGATCGGGCGGGTAAATCTTGATCTCGATTCCTGCGGCCCGTAGCTGTGCCGCCATTTTGTCGAGATCCCGGACTCGAAAGTTCAGCATCCAGACCTTTTGGGCGTCCCCGAAATATTTGCTCGTCTCAGGAAAAGGCGCGAAAGCGGTGGGGCCTGCCTCTTGCTCCCAAACGGGATCCCCTTCGCTCGATGGTATGAGCGAGATTCCCAGGTGCTGCTGGTACCAAAGCCCCAACGCTTTCGGATCTTTGGCTCGAAAGAAGAATCCTCCGATTCCGGTCACTTTTTCCATTTCCGTTCCTCCAGCGACCGCATCGCGAACAGCGGCCCCCGCAGGGAGAGGAGAGGTCTTTGGCTGTACGGCTGTCTGCGCCGCTATGGCGAGTTGGTTCCGCCCCAACATGAAGCTCGACCCGAAAGCAAATGACAGAGTTCGAAGCAGTTGGCGTCTTAGAAAAAGCATCCCATCCTCCTTCCGAGAAGAGCCCGGCCCGAGGTACGATACCTGCGCAAACGGGTTCTGGGAAGCGTAAAGACGAGGTTCTGGGCGATTTGTCGGCAACCCTTACCTAATCTGGTTACGTCAGAGTTGCCCGTAATCCACCAATTTAGGCCATACCGCTCAATCGTTCCACAGGGCGACTTACCGAGATTTAATGCTCCGCACGTTCATTTGTGTTAGCCTCTTCGCTGCTCTCCGACTCAGTTCGTCCTTCAATCGACGCAAAAACAATTATTCCCACGTCCTTAGCCGGAGAAATCCGAAACTGTCCAAAAGGAGGACATCATGTCCCAAACCACTGCTACACAACGAGGCCGCGAGCAGCCTGACAAAAATGCCATTCGCCCGTTTCAGGCGAATTTTCCGGAATCGGAGCTTACCGAATTGCGGAGGCGCATCAACGCAACCAAGTGGCCGGAACGGGAAACAGTCACGGATGCGACGCAAGGCGTGCAGCTCGCGACGACTGAGGCACTCGCCCGCTATTGGGGGAGAGATTACGATTGGCGCAAGTGCGAGGCAAGACTGAACGCCTTACCGCAATTCATCACCGAGATTGACGGGCTCGACATCCATTTTATTCACGTTCGTTCGAAACACGAAAATGCGTTGCCGCTCATTGTCACCCACGGCTGGCCCGGCTCTGTCGTCGAGCAGCTCAAGATCGTCGATCCTCTCAACAATCCCACGGCACATGGCGCGAGCGCATCGGATGCTTTCCACGTGGTGATTCCGTCGTTGCCGGGCTACGGATACTCAGAAAAACCAACCACGACTGGGTGGGACCCCGCCCACATTGCACGGTCCTGGACCGTGCTGATGAAGCGCCTCGGATACACGAAATTCGTGGCGCAGGGTGGCGATTGGGGTGCGATCATCACAGAGCTGATGGGCGCGCAGGCGCCACCGGAATTGCTGGGCATTCACACGAACATGCCTAACGTGATTCCAGTCGACATCGACAAGGCAGCTTTTTCCGGTGCGCCAGCACCAGCAGGTCTCTCAGCCGACGAGAAGGTCGCTTATGAACGACTGAGCTTCGTCTATGCAAAGGGCATCGGCTACGGCTTCCAGATGGGGCTACGACCGCAGACGCTGTACGGAATCGCGGATTCACCCGTCGGCCTGGCGGCTTATTTCCTTGACCACGACGCGCGCAGCTATGAGCTCATCGCGCGCGTCTTTAACGGACAGTCTGAGGGCCTCACGCGCGACGACATCCTCGACAACGTCACGATCACCTGGTTGACGAACACGGCGCTTTCTGGAGCCCGTCTCTATTGGGAGAACAAGGGGGCGTCGTTCTTCGCTGTCAAGGGCGTCGGCGCCGCCATCCCCGTTGCCGTGAGCGTCTTTCCTGACGAGCTCTATCCAGCCCCGCGGAGCTGGGCAGAGCGGGCGTATCCCAAACTCATCTATTACAACAAGCTCGAAAAGGGCGGGCATTTTGCCGCATGGGAGCAGCCGAAACTGTTTTCAGAAGAGGTTCGCGCGGGTTTCAGATCACTGCGCTAGTTAGAGCGGAGTGGGGGCGCGTACGACGTGCGCGCCGCCTTCCCACAGAGCAGACAGCAACGAGTACGACTGGTAGTTGTGAAATGCCTCGGTCGAAAATGGAGGGATAATTATGAAAATCGTAGCGATTGGCGGCAGTGGACTCATCGGATCAAGGCTCGTCACCAAGCTTCGTGAGCAGGGACACGAAGCGGTAGCGGCATCACCCAATTCGGGTGTCAACTCTCTCAGTGGCGAGGGACTGGCGGAAGCACTGAAGGGTGCGTCGGTGGTCGTTGATGTAACGAACTCTCCTTCCTGGGAGGACGCGGCGGTGATGAAGTTTTTCGAGACATCAACCCGTAACCTCCTAGCCTATGAAGTGGCCGCAGGCGTAGGACACCATGTTGCGTTGTCGGTCGTAGGAACGGAACGCCTGCTCGCAAGCGGTTTCTTCCGCGCAAAAATGGCTCAGGAGACCTTGATCAAAGGTTCCTCGATCCCCTACACAATAATTCGCGCGACGCAGTTCTTCGAATTCGTCAAGGGCATCGCCGATTTTTCCACCGATGGCAACAAAGTACGCCTGTCACTTGCGCTTATCCAGCCTATGGCGGCTGACGATGTCGCCAGTGCGGTAGGCCGGATCGCAACGGGCGCACCAGTGAATGGTACCGTGGAAGTAGGAGGGCCGGAAAAGTTTCGTCTCCATGAGCTCGTCCGGCAATTTCTAGCCGCACGAAATGATCCGCGCGAGGTTGTCGCGGACCCGCAGGCGCTCTACTACGGCGTGAAGCTTAGCGAGAACACACTCCTTCCAGGCGGTGGCGCGACACTCGGCGAGACGCGCTTTGAAGACTGGCTTAGCCTGTCCGCAAGTCAGATCCTGCCAGCGAAACCGCTGACCACAGCCGTTGCAGCCGCTTCGAATCAATCCAGTGGCCCTAAAAAATAACGAATTTCGCGTAAGCGAAGTACCGAACGCAGTCAATCCCTTGGCGGCCTGAGCCTCACCATGCCGCTGGACGTGGCGGAGATGGCGCGGCTTTCGCGCCGGCCGTCGAGATTGGTACCGAGAAACGGGCTTGTATTGACTGGTCTGGCCACCTTCCGAGTGGTCGGCAACCCTTACCTTGGACGGCGTCGGCGCCGTTCACCGTGAAGTAGCGGTTTCCCGCGGGGTGTACTCCGCAAGGGTCGCCGCGCAGGCCGCACTCGGCTCGCGCGGCGTGTTTCCCAACCCTTCCTTTATCCGATTACGGAAGAGTTGCCCGTCACTCGGGAACGATCGCCAGGAATGCACACAACTCTCACATTTTCGTGCGAGGTAGCTCTAAGGAGGGTTTGACGCTTACCTGCGTGCTGAGATCATTCGTACCGCAGGGCAACCAGGGGATCGACTTTCATCGCCCGTCGCGTGGGGATATAGCAGGCGAGCAATGCGACGGCGCACAGCAGGAGCGCGACGCCTGCATACGTCAGCGGGTCCGTCGCGCTCACGCCGAAAAGCTCGCTGGATAATGCGCGCGTTAGCATAAGGGACGCGGACAATCCTATGGCGATCCCCAAGACCGCAAGGCGCGCTCCCTGTGCGAGGACGAGGGCGCAAACGTTGCGAGGTTCGGCCCCGAGGGCCATGCGCACGCCAATCTCGTGGGTGCGCTGACGCGTGGTGTAGGCAAGCACGCCGTAAATTCCGATCGCGGCGAGAGCGAGCGCCACGATACCAAACGCGCCGACGAACGTTCCGCCCATTCTTTGCGTCGAGGTAGCGAGCTTGATGCGCGAATCAAGCGTCGTCAGATCGTAGAGCGCGACATCCGCGTCCAGCGAATGCACGGTCTGCTCGACCGACCTTGCAAGAAGCAGTGGATTCCCGAAAGTCCGCGCCTCGAGCGTTACGCTCGCATAGTAGGCTTGCGTAAGGGGCAGATAGAAGAAGCTCTTTGGTTTCTCGCCTAGACTGTCGTAGTTGCTGTCTTGCGCGATGCCGACTACGGTGAACCACTGGCCCCCGCCGACCTGAAGCCTCTTGCCGATCGCGTCCTGGCCGGGCCAGTAACGGTTTGCGAACTGCTGACTCACAATGGTGACGAGCTGAGAATTGTCTGTATCGCTCCAGGAAAATGCCCGGCCAGCGATGAGAGGAATCTGCAACGTCCGGAAGTAGCCAGGCGCAACATCGGCGTATTGCACATTCATAGCTTCGTGCGGCTTCGGGACGTAGCCGTCCGGCTGGACGACTTGGGTGCTCAAGAGGGTGAGTGGGATCGTCTGCGTCGCCGGCCCACCAACGCCGGCGCCGGACAACGCAGCCCAGGATGCACGCCATCGATAGATGAGCGTTGCGGATTGAATGCCGGGAAGCGAGTCCAGCTTTTCCAAAAGCTGGCGGTTGAATTCGATGCCGGCCTCGGAATCGTAACCAGCAGGCCTCAAATCGTAAGAATAGAGCAGAACGTTATGTGGATTGAATCCAGGATTGAAATTCTGCGACGCGCGCACGCTGCGAATGAAAAGACACCCGGAAACCAGCAGAAGGAGCGACATCGCCACCTGCGCCACCACGAGGACACTGGAAAGCCGTGCTTTGTGAACACCGCCGCCCGTGCCGCTGGATTCCTCCTTCAGTACGGCGACAGGATCAAGCGCGGATGAACGGAACGCGGGCAAAATGCCGAAGATCACGCTGGTGATCAGCGAAATGACAATCGTCGCCAGCAGGACCGCGCCGCCCGCGTGAACTTTCATCGCAATGGGCAGTCCCGACGCCGGGACGAAATCCCCCAGCGTTCCAGCGGTCCATATCGTGAACAGCATCGCAAGGCAACCGGCACACAAGGCGAGGATCAAACTCTCCGCGAGCAATTGGCGAGTCAGGCGTCCGCGCGATGCGCCGATGGAAAGCCGGATCGCCATTTCGCGCCGCCGTCCCACCGAGCGCACGAGCAGAAGATTTGCCACGTTGGCACAGGCCAGCAGGAGAACCACGCCCGAGACAGCGAACAGCAGAAAAAGGATTGTGTGGATGTAATCGTTCATGCCAAAGGGAGCTCGCCAGAGCGGATAGAGGGTGATGGAATTGTCACCTTGGTGTGAATCGGGGTGCTCCCGAACGATCTGCTGCATCAGCACGTTCATCTCCGCTTGGGCCTGCTCTCTCGTGACGCCGGGCTTAAGGCGGCCAATCGGAAGCAGCCAGGTATCGCCGCGCGCCGGCAGCAGATCTAGATCGTGCAATTGCTCGACCATGGAAGTGGGGACCCACAGGTCGGCTTGCAAGCCGGCCTGGGTTCCCACGAAATCGGGTGGTGCGACTCCGATCACTGTGTATGCGTGCTTGTTGACCTGAATGACGCGCCCGATCACGGAACGCTCGCCGCCGAAACGCGTCTCCCAGAGGTCAAAGCTCAGCACAACCACCGGCGCGGCATTCGGCTTCTCGCCCTCCTCAGGCGAAAATCCGCGTCCCAGAATCGGCTTCACACCAAGCCCCTCAAAATAATTGGCCGTGGAGAACACTCCCCAAACATGCTGAGGGTTTTCGTTTCCTGTCAGCTCCATGGGGTAGAGGTCGACGGCTACGAGCGCGAAAAAACTGTGGTTGCGGTCGCGGAGGTCCACATAATCGGGATAGGAAAGTCCGGTAAGCTCAACGCAGTCGCTCGCGTGCGAGACCCCCGGGATGGGGTTCAGCAGCGTCCCATTGATCCAACTGAAAATCGTACTGTTCGCGCCGATGCCGAGCGCCAGCGTCAGCACCGCGACCGCCGTTAAGCCGGGCGACTTGCGCAACATGCGCAGGCCGTAGCGCACGTCTTGAATCAGCGTCTCCATACTATCTGCTGACCCTACGCCAAGGAGCATGCGGGAGCAATCGTATCGCAAGGGATACGAGGTACTCCAGATCTTCCGACGGTTCTGGACGAATGGTCGGCAAACAAGCAAACAAGAAGTGATCCGATTCTTTCCCGATTGCCCGTCCTCTCGGGGGAAACCCTGCAAACTGGTGACAAGGAAATTGCCCGAGCTCGGTTGACACGTTGTCAGGCCGACTCTACTTGTACTTCGAGTGCCTTGGCGTCGGCGTCGCAGGCTTCAGCGCGTTAGCGGCTGAGCGCACATCGTCGTTTGTGAACACCGCAAAAGGGAACGGCTGTGATTCGAGGAAATGAGCCAGGTCACGTAACGTCAGACCAAGAGACGACAGCCGGTTCTCATCGACGAAGATCTGGCCGTTTTCCGGTTCGAAGGACGTAATCAGCTGCTTCGCCTCTGGATCAAACTTCTCGTGCAACAGGTCTACGATCGATGGTGCCAAGTGCCGGCGATCCGGCGACGATGGTTCCGGTGGCATGCCATGGTCCGCGGTCACCGCAAGGAGATAGTCATTACCAACCTTTGCTCTAATGCACTCAGCATCCGCTTCAACTGACGATCCATCTCGCCGAGCGTGACGCGCATCTCGTCCGAATCCGGACCGTACTTGTGGCCCACGAAATCCGCGCCTTTGTAGTTCATCAGAATGAGATCTGGAACGTTGTCTTCACCCAGCGGCTCTCGCTCAATCATCGCGGCCATCGCATCGGCTTCGAATGCTGGAAGCAGAGCCGAATATCGCACCGCCTGGGTCGAGTCGATTTTGTGACCATCCACTCCCCGCTCGCTGGCCACAGTGTTTTCGCGTTGCGATCCTTCAGATATGCAGGCAGCCGGAAACAGTTGGGGTTTGTGGTCCAGTTGCCCGTCTCCTGATCGTAGCTTGCGAGAACGACGGGCGCTCCATTCAACTGACACGCTCCATGCCCCGCGAGCGGCGTCGCCGCTCGGTCGATGCTGCCCTGTGCCAATATGATCGCGCGACCAGCCGTCTCCAGTTGCCAGACGTCAGCCAGTGTCAATGCCATCAGGTCTTGCGGCGTTCCTCCAGCGAAAGAGTCGTGGCGCCGGCGCTGCGTGCGCTCGTATACGCTGACCCCTGTGATTCCGTGCACGCGAGGATCGGCTCCGGTTGAGAGCGTCGAGTGCCCAACGGCTGTGTTCGTCGGAAGAAAGTTAACCTCCGCTTGAGTGAACCAGGCACTACGCTGGCGCAGGGCGGTGAGCGTTGGCATGGACGCGCCGTAGCGATCGAAGTAATCCCGGCGCATGCCATCCAGGACGAGCAGCATGACCACTCGTGGTCGAGCGAAACCCGTGCGCAAAACCGGTA
>Ga0209473_1002154_pt1 | contig 10837 bp, 8 predicted proteins | sample GraSoiAngelo_133_FD_185890 | JGI IMG/M metagenome (GOLD analysis project Ga0209473, IMG submission 185890) | Grasslands soil microbial communities from the Angelo Coastal Reserve, California, USA - 14_0929_05_20cm (SPAdes) (version 2) | ecosystem: Environmental > Terrestrial > Soil > Grasslands ...
CGCTTCGCATAACACTTGAAATCCGTTGCAGGTGCCGAGCACGAGCCGGCCTTCTTTCGCCGCGCGCACGACCTCGTTCATGATCGGCGAAAAACGCGCGATGGCGCCGCAACGCAGATAATCGCCGTAGGCAAAACCGCCGGGCAAGACAATGGCATCAAAGCCCCCCAACGAAGTCCCTTTATGCCAGACATACTCCGCCCTTAAGCTGTCCAGCCCATTAATGGCGCGTAGGCAGTCCTGATCACAGTTGGAACCAGGGAACTGGATGACCGCGAATTTCATCTAAGCGTGAGCGAGGCGCGCAACTCGTTGTTCCTCGTGATAATCATTTACAACCAGACAGGCGTGAATCACTCCCGGAATCCACCCGAGCAGAGTCAGCAAGAAGCTGAGGAAAAAACTGGCAATCCGTCCCGTTAACAAAACCGCCAGTGGCGGGAAAACCACACAGAAAAAATAACGTATCGCTTTCATTCTTTCACTAATTGATAGTCTTCAATCACCGGATTCGAAAGCAAATCGCGACAAAGTTTGTGCAAACGCGCTTCCACGTCAGCGCCGTCGCGCTCAAGCTCAATCTCCAGATATTTGCCAATCCGGACATTTTTCACCTCGCGCATCCCAAGATGCTGCATCGCTTCCCGCACCGCCTCGCCTTGCGGGTCGAGCACGGCGGCTTTCGGCATCACCACCACTTTGGCTTTCATCTTTCCAATCTACGAGGACAAGGCCAACGCGACAATGGTCTTCTCGTGCGAGAAATGTCTTTCAAAGGTCGTATTGCCGCGCTAGTTGTCGCCGCCGATGGAAGCGCCTCCCATCATGCAGACGCCACAATCCGCGTCGAGCGGAATGGGTTGTTTCGCCAAAGGCTGCCTGACTCTGGTCATCGCGGGCCTTGTTCTGGTGGCCGTATTTGTCGGGGGCAGCTTCTTCGTCCTGAACCGCGCGCTCCAAGTTTTTACGTCAACCCAGCCAGTCCAGATCCAGGTCCGGCAGGCAACGCCGGCGGAACGACAAGTGGCGAAAGCGAAATTGGATACGCTTCGTAGCGCGGCGAGGAACCATCAGGAAGCTACAATTGAGTTCAACGCCGATGAGATTAACATTCTGATTGCAAATGAACCAGAGTTCCGCGGAGCACGCGGCCACATGCGAGTAGCCATTGCCAACTCTATTGCGTCGCTCGATGTAAGCGCGCCGCTCGAGTCGATGCGTTGGAAGCGACTTAAGGGCCGCTGGTTTAACGGGAATATTCAGTTCGGGTTCAGCTACGTGGATGACAATTTTAACTTCGATCTCCGTTCGGCTGCAGCGAGCGGCCATCAATTTCCAAGGGCCATCCTAACCAGCGACTTTATGCAATCATTCAATCGCAGTTTCAACGAAAGTTTTCATCGGGAATCGGCCAAGCACGCCGACGCCAACAATCTTTGGCGGCATATCAAAATGGCGTCGCTGCAGGGTGACAAATTGGTTGTGGCCACGCGACCGATGTAGCGGTCGTAGCACAGCCATCTTGCTTGCGGGGTCAACCCCGAAAGCTTTCGTGGTTGGTTTATTGGCCATGACCGGCCACATGCCCGATTGGCCCCACGTTGAAAGCCTGTGCCACGCTATCTTTCGCGAACGACTTCGCGCGGATCCTTATCCTGTCGTAGCCCAAGAAATACCGGCTGCCGCAACTTTCCATCACGCGTCCATTCGGCGAACTTGACCTGGCAAACAAATTTTGGGTTTATCCAGGTGTGTTTGCGCATTTCTCCGGGCGTAATTCCCTGTACCCATTCGCCATTTTGCTTGGAGGGCAGGTCGGCAAAAGGACAAGTGCTGCGTTCCTCCGCGCGCATTTTTTTGTGCAGAGCGCTAAGTAATTTCGTGTCGAATCCGGTGCCCACTTTGCCGGCAAAAAGCAAGCGGTCCTTGTCATAGTAACCGACCAGCAAGGCGCCGAAATGCTTGCGCGCGCCTGCCGGCGGAGTGTAACCGCCGATGACAAATTCCTGTTCGTTCACGCATTTTAATTTGATCCAAGCCCCGCTGCGGCGGCCGGGTTCGTAAACGGAATCGCGTTGCTTGCCCAGAAGACCTTCCAAGCCACGCCGCTTAATTTCCGGCAGCAGTGTTTCTGCTTCAATCCCAAGCGCTCCCGAAAACCGAATGATGTCGCCCGCGGGCGGGACCAACCGCCTCAGCACTTCTTTCCGCAGCGTCAGCGGCACACCTATCAAACTGCGACCATTCAACTGCAAGAGATCGAACACGTAAAAGGCCAGTGGCGCGTCTTTGCCATCAAGCTCTGTCCGCTGCAAAAGTTGAAACGACGAACGCCCTTCTTCATCCATCGCGACGACTTCGCCGTCGATCACGCACTCATCGGCTTCAAAATCCGCGGCGGCACGAGCGATTTCCGGGAAGCGATCGTTCAGCTTTTTTTCATTGCGTGAAACCAGTTGCACGGCGCGCCCATCCTTGACCGCAAGAGCGCGAATGCCGTCGAACTTCAATTCGTACATCCAATCGCCGGTCGTTGGCGCGTGCTCCACCAATTTCGGCTTCATTGGCTCGACGAAATGCGGTCGCGCTTTCGGCAAATCCCGTAGGGATAAATTTCCGAGTAGGTCGGATTGAGAAATTGTAGGGCGGCCGCTCCGGCTGCCATCTCTTGATTTCGGCAAGCGATGCGCTTGCCCTACAATTTTATTTTCGTCTTTTTTTTTAAGCGATGCGTCCCTCGTCACTCTTGCGATGCGCGCTTTGAACGAGTTTTTTTTATCTACCCGATTGGATTGCCATTCCGCGTCTCGCGCCGAGGCGATTTGTTTCATTGTCCGGCCAGTCTTGACTGATTGATCGTCGCGCTTCTTTGAAATGGGTTTGACCCCGCCCGCGGTCTTCATCAAGAGCCATTGGTTTTTGCCGCCTTCTGCGCGGATGCGAATAAGGGCCCATTCGCCCTTGGCTTTTTCGCCATGTAAAATGACGTGCAGCTTACCTTTACGCACTGCCGCGACGGGATCGCCCGGCGGCGTCAGCTCATAGGTGCCGCGGTCCCAGACCATCACGGTGCCGCCACCGTATTGGCCTTCGGGAATGATGCCTTCGAAATCGGCGTAATCGATCGGATGATCTTCCACTTCAACCGCGAGATGTCTTTCCGCCTGTGCCCACGGCAATCCTTTGGGTACCGCCCAGGATTTTAAAACGCCGTCCATTTCCAGCCGGAAGTCGTAGTGCAAACGGCTCGCATCATGTTTTTGAATGATGAACCGATTAGCACGCGTTTTTCGCCCGCGCACTTTGGCCGCACCGGCCGGCTCCGCCGTCTTCTTAAAATCGCGTTTGCGCTTGTACTCGACGAGCCCCATCACAATCAATTTAACCGGGGATTACGCGGATGAAACGGATTTTGATCCCCACTCGAGTCGCAGATGTTTACGCCGCGGCTTCAGATGCTGGCACCACAGCGGCATCGTGTGCTAGTGCTTCGCCTACCAGGTATCGCGTGAAACGGCGAATAACAATGTTTTCGCCCAGTTCTGCGATTTTTGCGCTCACCAATTCCCTGATCGTCTGATCAGGATTTTTGATGAACCCCTGCTCCAGCAAACAAACCGTGCTATAAAATTTCTCCAATTTCCCGTCGACAATTTTGTTCATCACCGCTTCCGGTTTGCCTTTGACCTGCCCTTTATAAATTTCGCGCTCGGCTTCAATCAACGCTCCGGGCACATCGTCTCGGCTGACGTAGAGTGGATGCGCCGCCGCGATGTGCAAGGTGATGTCTTTTACGAAGGCGCGGAAATTCTCATTTTTGGCGACGAAATCGGTCTCGCAATTTACCTCCACCAGTACCCCCACTTTCCCCTGCAAATGAATGTAGGACGCAACAATTCCCTCCTTCGTTACCCGAGACGCTTTCTTGCTCGCGCTCGCGATGCCTTTCGTTCGCAAGATCACTTCCGCCTTGGCTAAATCGCCGTTCGCTTCCGTCAACGCGCGCTTGCAATCCATCATCCCCGCGTTGGTTCGGTCGCGAAGTTCCTTAACGGTTTTGGGATCAATCTGCATGGTCAACATGTTAAATGATTAAATCGTTACATCGGCAGAGCAGTCACGAATCGGGTCTTCGATTCACGTCCGCCCTAGGCGGAAACCCCCGCCATCTCTGCCTGGGCCGCGACGGAAGAATCGCCGCTGGCCGAGACAATCGCATCAACCAATTTCTGCAAAATTACGCGAATGGCCCGAATCGCATCGTCGTTCCCCGCGATCGGATAATCGATGATCTCGGGATCGGCATTGGTATCGACTATCGCCACCGTTGGAATGTTGAGCCGACGCGCTTCGTTGACCGCGTTCTGCTCCCGAGTTGTGTCGACCACGACGAGCGCATCGGGCAGTTGCGCCATTTCCAGAATGCCGTCGAGGTTTCGGCGGAGTTTGGCCCCTTCGCGGTTCAGTGCCGCGATCTCCTGTTTCCCCATTTTTTTGAACGCGGGCGATTTCTCAATTTCCTCGATGTATTTCAACCGCCCGATACTTTTGCGAATCGTTGCTAGATTGGTCAGCGTTCCACCCAGCCAGCGTTGATTGACGTAAAATTGCCCGCAGGCCAGGGCGGCTTCTTTCACCGCCTGCTGCGCCTGTTTCTTGCAGCCAACGAACAGGATTTTCCCACCGCGCCGCATCACTTCTTGCAGAAACTGAGTCGCGCGCTGCAATTGTTTTACTGTCTCATCAAGATTGATGATGTAGATCTGGTTTTTCTGCTCGAAAATGTAGGGCCGCATCTTCGGGTTCCAGCGCTTGGTCTGGTGCCCAAAATGCACGCCGGCTTCCAAAAGCTCCGGCACAAGTTCAGTCGTATCTGCCATAGAGAAAATTACCGCGCCCGCCGACGGGCGAGCGGACGTGGAAGATGCCGTAAGGCTGCCTTGAAGGCAAACAGAATGTTTGCGTTTTGCGGCTGCTTTCCAACAACGCTAAAATCATAACCGAACCTTTTGTCGTCCGGATGTTCGAGTCTGTTTAAGCTCGGATGTGTGGTATGTGTTGTCAGTTTTAACTTACTGATCGGGTACACCTTGGGAAAAGCGGCGCGGTTCTGATTGTTGACGCAGAAGACCTCAAGAACGCGCGAATTTGATGAGATAATGCGGCGCAATCATTCCGGGTAGGCGCACGCGTCTTGCGTGTTGATTTCGGCGTCTCGCCGAAACAATCTTTCGGAAAGTCCGTGAAAGCGGGACACTTTCACCAACACGCGAGACGCGTGCGCTACCCGAAGTCGCTGCGACCCGCCTGCTCGATTTTCCGGGCCAGAAGCCAGCATAGATCGGAGAGCCGGTTGAGGTAGCGCAGGATCTCGATGTTGAAGGTCTTGTCGTCGTTGACCAGGGCGGCGACGCGACGCTCGGCGCGGCGGCAGGTGGTGCGCGCGTTATCAAGCGCGGCCGAAGAGACCGAACCTCCGGGAATAACCCAGTCCTTTGGATAAAGTGATTCGTCTTTTTCCAGCTCGTCGATAACCGCAGTTAACCGATCAACCATCGCGTCGGTTGTGATCTGGAATCCGTCTTTGCGATAACGCTCCAAATCTTCAGGTGAAGTCGCGAGTTCGCCCATGATTGTAATCAACTCCTTTTGCGCCGCCAAGATCTCGCGCCGCACAAATTCATCCGATACCGCCGCTCGTGCCAAGCCAAGCGCGCTATTCAATTCATCAACGCAACCATAAGCATCGACCCGATGATCGGTCTTTGGCACCCGCCGCCCATACATGAGCGACGTCTCGCCTTTGTCGCCTGTCTTGGTCGCGATTGACATCGCTCAAATTGTAGGGCGTTTCCGTGAAACGCCAATCCAAGGATCGGCGCCCGACACAGACCCCCTACAACCCGCTCCGCTGCTTACCCGATAGCCGGCTGCGGCTCGGCTTCTTCCATCACCGCCGCGCCGACCGGTTCGCCTTTTTCGATGAGACGAATCTCGCGGTGTTTCGCAAAACCGGTCCCGGCCGGAATCAAGTGACCCATGATCACGTTTTCCTTGAATCCGCGGAGACGATCGACCTTGCCGAGAGTAGCCGCTTCAGTCAGGACGCGTGTTGTATCCTGGAATGATGCCGCGGAGATGAAGCTATCGGTTTCGAGCGAGGCCTTGGTGATTCCAAGTAGCACCGGCACGGCTTCCGCCGGTTTGCCGCCCTGCTCGACCACACGTTTGTTCTCCACTTCGAACTCCAGCTTATCGACCTGATCGCCCCAAAGTAGGGTCGTGTCGCCCGGATCGGTAATTTTTACCTTGCGCAACATCTGTCGCACGATGATCTCGATGTGTTTGTCGTTAATCTCGACCCCTTGCAGCCGGTAAACTTCCTGCACCTCGTTCACCAAATGTTCCTGTAAATCCTGCGGCCCGCACACTTCCAGAATTTCGTGCGGCACTACTGGCCCTTCAGTCATTTGCTGACCTTTCTTCACGAAATCGCCTTTAAAAACGATGATGTGTTTGGTTAGTGGGATCAGATGCTCTTCTTCTGCACCGGTCTCGACATCCTTCAAAATGAGACGGCGCTTTCCGCGAACGGTCCCGCCCATTTCAACAACACCATCGATTTTCGCGATCTCAGCCGCATCCTTGGGACGACGAGCTTCGAAAAGTTCCGCCACTCGCGGCAGACCGCCGGTGATATCTTTCGTCTTAGCCACTTTGCGCGGAGTTTTTGCGAGTAACGCGCCGGCGCGAACCTTTTGGCCTTCCTCGACAATGACGTGCGCCCCCGCCGGAATCGAGTAACTGGCGAGCAACTCCTTTTTCTCACCCACAATCACGATCTGCGGATGCAAATCTTCTTTGTGTTCGATGATGACTGTGCCCATCAGGCCGGTCGCTTCGTCGACGTCGCGTTTAATGGTGACGCCCGCAATCATGTCACGGAATTCAATTTTGCCGCTTTTATCAGTAAGAATCGGGACGTTATAGGGATCCCATTGCACGAAGGTCTCGCCTTTCTTCACCTCGGCGCCATCTGGTTTGGAAATAACCGAGCCAATCACGACGTTGTAGCGTTCGAGCTCGCGTCCTTCGGCATTGTGCACGCCGATGCTGCCGTTCTTGTTCAGCACGATCCAACTGCCGTCGAGCGCCTGCACCGTGCGCAGATCGTTGAACTGAAGACGGCCATCATTCTTCGCTTTAATGATCGGTTGCTTGAAGGTTTGGCTCGCGGTTCCGCCGATGTGGAACGTCCGCATCGTCAATTGCGTTCCGGGCTCCCCAATCGATTGCGCCGCAATGATACCAACCGCCTCACCCAGTTTCACGAATTGGCCGGTGGCCAGATTGCGCCCGTAACACATTGCGCAAACGCCGCGGCCACATTCGCACGTCAGGACTGAACGAATTTTTAATTCTTCCACACCAGCACGCTGCAAATTGGCTGCGATTTGTTCATCGATAAGCTGATTCGCTTTCACCAACTTCTTCTTTTTATCGACGGGATCGACAATCGTCTGGCAACTGACGCGCCCAATGATGCGCTGGGCCAGATCGACTACTTCCTCGTCTCCCTCGTAAATCGAACGAACGGTGATCCCATTCACTGTTCCGCAATCAGGTTCGTTGATGATCACGTCCTGCGCGGCATCAACCAGTTTGCGGGTGAGATAACCGGAGTCGGCCGTTTTCAGAGCGGTATCAGCGAGGCCCTTTCGCGCACCGTGCGTCGAGATGAAGTATTCGAGCACCGTTAAACCTTCGCGGAAATTCGAAGTGATCGGGCGCTCAATGATTTCGCCACTGGGCTTTGCCATCAATCCACGCATCCCGGCGAGCTGACGCACTTGCTGGCGATTGCCGCGCGCACCGGAATCAACCATGAGGTAAACTGGGTTCAATTCCTTGCGCCCATCATTGTGTTCGAGGGTGCGGAACATGACGTTGGAGATTTCGTCCCCAGCGTGCGTCCAAATGTCGATGATCTTATTGTAACGCTCGCCATCGGTAATAATGCCTTTGCGATACTGTTGCTCGACCGTTTTGATTTGTTTGTAAGCGTTATCGAGTTCGATCTGCTTTTCTTTCGGAATAATCATGTCCGAAATTCCGATCGAGACTCCAGCCTTGGTCGCTTCGCGGAAGCCCAGCTCCTTGAGTTTATCAAGCGTTTCGACCGTTCCTTCCTGGCCCGAGACCTGGTAGCAACGCCAGATAATGTCGCTCAATTGCTTCTTGCCCGCGGCCCGATTGAAAAAGCCAATGTCGTTCGGCCAAATCTGATTGAAGATGACGCGGCCAGCGGTGGTCTCGATTACGCGCACGGTCTTGTCGCCGTAAATGGTATCGCGATCAAAATCGGGGTTCTTGAATCGAATGCGGTCATGCGTTTTGACCGAGCCTTCCGCCATCGCGAATTCAACCTCGACCGCGTCGGCAAATAACGGCAAACGCGCCTCGCCATCACCGCCGGCAGCGCGCCGCGGGTTTTGCGTAAGGTAATAGCACCCGAGAGTGATGTCCTGCGACGGAGTAGTGATTGGCTTGCCACTCGAGGGCGAGAAAATGTTATTCGGCGCCAGCATCAACATGCGCGCTTCCATTTGCGCCTCGACCGACAACGGCACGTGCACCGCCATCTGGTCGCCGTCGAAGTCAGCGTTGTAAGCCGTGCAAACCAATGGATGAATGCGAATCGCTTCGCCTTCGATCAACTGTGGCTCGAACGCCTGGATCGAGAGTCGGTGCAACGTTGGCGCGCGATTGAGCAGCACTGGATGCCCGCGCGTGACTTCGTCGAGAATGTCCCAAACTTCAGGCGTCTGCCGCTCGATCATTTTCTTGGCGCTGCGTACAGTGTGGACGTAGCCCAGATCTTTCAGCCGCCGGATGATGAACGGCTCGAACAAAACTAGCGCCATTTTCTTGGGCAAACCGCATTGATGTAGTTTCAACTCCGGCCCGATGACAATGACGGAACGCCCCGAGTAATCGACGCGTTTTCCTAACAAGTTTTGACGGAACCGCCCGCCCTTGCCCTTGAGCATGTCGGAAAGTGATTTGAGTGGACGATTGCCCGCGCCCGTGACTGCGCGGCCATGACGACCATTGTCGAAAAGCGCGTCGACCGCTTCCTGGAGCATGCGCTTCTCATTGCGAATAATGACGTCGGGCGTTTTGAGTTGGAGTAAATTCTTCAACCGATTGTTGCGGTTGATGACGCGGCGATAGAGATCATTCAGATCGCTCGTGGCAAAACGTCCGCCTTCCAGCGGAACGAGCGGACGCAAGTCCGGCGGAATCACCGGCAATACTTCCAGAACCATCCACTCCGGTCGCGCGTGGGAGGAGATGAAGCCCTGCACGAGTTTTAAACGTTTCGCCAATTTCTTGCGAATCTGTTTGCTCTTGGTGTTTCCCATCGCCTGCTCGAGCTCTTTGTTGAGCTTATGCAGGTCGATCTCAGCTAACAATTTCTTGACTGCTTCCGCGCCCATTCCAGCGTTGAATCCTTCGCCGTATTGCTCCTGCGCTTCGCGGAATTCGACCTCGTTCAGCAGCTGCGTCTTTTGCAGCGGCGTCTGGCCCGGATCAACAACGATGTAATCTTCGTAATAGATAACGCGCTCGAGTTGCCGCGCGCTCATGTCGAGCATAAGACCGAGGCGCGAAGGCATGCATTTGTAAAACCAGATGTGCGAAACCGGCACCGCCAGCTCGATGTGCCCCATTCGCTCGCGCCGCACCCGCGCCAGGGTCACCTCTACCCCGCAGCGGTCGCAAATGACGCCTTTGTGTTTGATCCGCTTATATTTCCCGCAGGAACATTCCCAATCACGCGTCGGTCAAAAAATTCGTTCGCAGAAAAGTCCGCCCTTCTCGGGCTTAAATGTCCGGTAATTGATCGTCTCCGGATTTTTAACTTCGCCCTTGCTCCACGAGCGCATGGTATCGCTCGAGGCCACGCCAATCGCGACTTGATCAAAACCAACCGCTCTCTCTTCGCCCACTAACTCCCGCCAGGAATGTTCGTTCATTGATGTGTCTTAAGTTCCGCTATTTAGAAAAGTGTAATTAGGCTGCGCCATCGAAAACACTGGTTGGAGCCTGGCCACCTACTTTGACGTCGAGGCCCAAACTCTGCATTTCCTTGATCAGCACGTTAAAAGATTCCGGTGTGCCCGCTTCGAGCGAGTTATCACCTTTCACGATGGATTCATAAATCCGGGTGCGTCCTTGCACGTCGTCGGATTTCACGGTTAGCAACTCCTGAAGGGTGTAAGCCGCGCCATATGCTTCCAGCGCCCACACCTCCATTTCGCCGAAACGCTGTCCACCATACTGCGCTTTGCCGCCCAGTGGCTGTTGCGTGACGAGCGAATAGGGACCAACGGCACGCGCGTGAATTTTATCGGCGACGAGGTGACCGAGTTTCATCATGTAAATGTAGCCGACCACGACTTCCTGATCGAAGGCGTCGCCGGTGCGCCCATCGAACAATCGCGCCTTGCCATTTTCGTGCACCCAACTGAAGCCCTCGACTTTTTTCGCGTCCTTCAAATAATCGCGGATCTTAGTTTCAGGGATGCCGTCGAAGACCGGCGTGGCGACTCTGAAACCGAGCGCTTTTGCAGCCACACCAAGATGGGTTTCGAGCACCTGACCGACATTCATACGGCTTGGCACACCCAGCGGGTTAAGCACGATTTCCACCGGCGTTCCATCCGGCAAAAACGGCATATCTTCTTCCGGCACGATGCGCGCGACCACGCCTTTGTTGCCATGGCGCCCCGCCATCTTGTCGCCAACCGAAAGCTTGCGCTTGCTCGCGATG
>Ga0209473_1002156_pt1 | contig 10832 bp, 6 predicted proteins | sample GraSoiAngelo_133_FD_185890 | JGI IMG/M metagenome (GOLD analysis project Ga0209473, IMG submission 185890) | Grasslands soil microbial communities from the Angelo Coastal Reserve, California, USA - 14_0929_05_20cm (SPAdes) (version 2) | ecosystem: Environmental > Terrestrial > Soil > Grasslands ...
TTGAAGGCGTGCGGTTTGCCCTGCGCGAACGCCGAGGTCATGCCGGCAAGGAAGGCGACGGGCACAGGCGGCTGGTGTCCCAGCGCGCTTTGAACGATGACGGTGCCGATGTTGCTCCAACCAGTGCTCGAACCCGTCTTGTCTGGACGTGGGACCACGGCCAGCACTCCCGTGCGGGACACGAACTGGAATAGCCTCGAGAACGTCCGCACGCGCATCTCCACCGCCACGTCGAGCCGTTCGGTGCTGCCGCTCCGGCGTCCGGCGTCCACCCTGAGCGCTTCCGCCAGATCGGCCTGATATCTGGCGAGCTCTCCGGCGAAGTCGAAGGTGATCGGCGTGCCCTTTGCGTCTTGTTGCAGCCGGCTGTTCGGCGCGAGGCTGTTCTTCAGCCGTTCGTAGAGCATGAGCTTCTCTCGAAGCGCGATCAGCTCTTCTTGCCACGGAGCGCGATCGGACGCCTTCACGTTGGCAATTTGCTGAACCTGTTGCAGGATCTCCGATTGCTTGGGTACGAGGTCGTTGAACGCGTAATAGTTGGTTCCGCGGCTCGCCGCCTGCAACTGGAGCTTGCCGAGCAGCTCGCGATTCTTGATCGGGAAGACGCGTCGCGTATCTGCGGTATCGGGCTTCGCGAGCACTTCGAGCAGCCATACGGTGGGATCGATCATCGTCGGGCGCGCCTGCGGCGCCTTGAAGCCATCGATCGGTGCCGTCACCGTGCCGCGAATCTGCAGCAAGCTCGTCCGCGCGACCGAGTCGAACGGCTGCACACGGCCGTTTGCCTGCACCGGCAGGCGCCCGAAGGCGGTCACGTCGAATCCGCTACCTGGCCCGACCGGCAGAGGAAGAGCCGAGGCGGCGACATATGCCACGAAAATGCCTAACACGATCCAGGGGACGAGGGCCTTGGTCATCACGGGGAAGTCCCTGCTGCCAGAAGAGCTAAAAGGTGACGGCATTTGTGTATTCAGACAGACGACGGTTGCCGCACCAATTGCGAACGGCGTACCCCGCTCCGGCGGCGCATCGATAACGTCGTGTCTGCTCCCTTTAGGATGGTTGTTGTTCAAGGACGGCAATGTTTATTGATGCCTGCCAGGTTACTTCGGCATCATACCCTGCCGCAAGAGCTCCTTGGGGTCGACCGTTTCGAGCGCCTTCCGGGATTGCAAGACCCGTTGCTCGCTTGCCTCCGGCGAGGACTCTTGCGAAACGGGGCTTACGCCCGGCTGCGGAGCCGGCGAAGACGCGAGCGTGAGCGCATCCATCGCCATTACCGAACCGGCCGGACTGCGGTCGGGCGGCATGGGCGCTGTCGTGGCCGCGACCGTTCCGGATCCGTGCGCGCCTGGCGGCGCCATCGCGTTGGACAACGACGACATGAAAACCACGCCGCCACCGTAAAGCAGGCCGGCGACGGTGATTAGCAGAGCCACCGCCATGAGCGTCCAGCGCATCTCACTCCTCCTGCGGCCGGACCGGCCGCGGCATCTTCTGGTTCGCCCGTGCATCATCCGGATTCTGGTACAGCGCCGCGGCCTGGACGGATGGTTCCGTCGCACGCGACGTTGCGCTGGCCGAAGCGGAGGCGTTGCTGAGCAGCAGGAAAGTAATCGCGACTGCGGTGAGCGCAGCCGTGGCGATGATCCTCCGGGTCCGCAGCTGGTCGTCATTCAGTCTGCTAACAGGGGACATTTGATCTCCTCAGGCGAAGCAGCAACCGCCGGGAACATGACGAGCCATCAGTTTTTCGCGGACTTTACATTGACGAGCCGCACCGGCCGCTTGTCGTAATCCTTCAGCTCGAGAGTCTTCGTTTTCGGGTTGTAGACGACGTCACGGGCGGTTGCCACCTTGGCGACGCCCTTCCCGTCAGGCCCGAATCGGATGTCCATCAGGCTGAACTCGTAGATTTCCTTGCGGGCATCGAGCTGGGTCTCGCCCAGTCCGAGGCGCTCGTCGGAGGCGAGGATCACCTGGCGTCCGTTCGGGGTGATGATCTCGCGGGCGAACTGGAAGTTCTTGGGCGTTCGCGAGCGCACCCTCTCGCCGTGGCCCTGGACCCCCGGCATGAGCACGACGCCGGCGCGGAGCCGCTGCTGTTCGAGGACCGTGAGCATCTCGGCCGGGCCCTTCTTGAGCGTTCCACGCAGCTTGTCGAGCTCTTCGTCCGTCGACCAGCGCTCGACGTAGATTTCGACCGGGCCGACATCTTCGGGGCCCGACACGCTGATGGCCCTGGCGGCGAGGTGCGCGGGGAATTCGGTCTTCTGCGTATGGGCTGCGCGGACGTCGCTCGTCATCGAGAGGCTCGAGACTGCGCCGGCAAGCAATGTTAGTCCAAGTCTGATGTTGTTCATGACGTCGTTGCCTTTCTGTTGCTGAAAGTTGTTGAAGCTCATCTCCAGTATTTACGAGCGGGCCGGGCATGGCCCGGGGGGTTCATGCCCGGCCCCACTCGTACGCCGGCTACTTGCCTCGCGGCAGGTTGCCGGCGTCAATCAACTCATTGCACGGTCACCGTCACGGCCGCCGTGGCCGTGTTTCCGGCGTTATCGCGAGCGACCGCGGACAACGTGTGAGTTCCGGCGGCGAGCGTGCCCCTGGGGACGTTGCGCGTGTAAGGGGCAGCCTTGTCTTCGGTGCCGAACGGGGCGCCGTCGATGAAGAACTGCACGCCCACCACCACGACGTTGTCCGTCGCATTCGCCGAGAGCGCGAACGCCCTGGTGAGGACTGCGCCGTCGGCGGGTGACGTGATCGCCACGGTCGGCGGAATCGCGTCGGGCACGCCGTTCGAGATGAGCAGGTTCACGGGGAAGCCCAGGAATTCGAAGGTGCCAGCCGGCGGATCCGAGCTGATCACCCGGCCTGCCGGAACCGTGGTGCTGGAACCGACAGTCACCGCTCCGAGAGCCAGGCCGACATTCGCGAGCCGGGTGGCCGCCGTGGTCTGCGTCACGCCGAGGAGGTTGGCCGGTACGGCGGCGACCTTGGCTCCCGGCGCAGCAATGCTGGTGTTCGCGAACTTCAGCACTTCGACATTGATCAGCGTGTCGGTGCCGTCATTGAGGATCGCCTTCTTCGGGGGCCTGGCGTGTACGACCGTCACGGATCCGTTCGGGTTGAGCGTGACGTCGTACTCGCCGCGATTACCCCCGAACTCGGCCGTGTCGATGGCCGGCGGACCCGTACGGATCGTGCGCTCGATGTGGATGCTCCCCGGATTGAGCCGCTGCGGATCCGCAAACACGTCGTCGATCAGGTCGCGCGGATCCCAGGTCCTCTTGACGGTCCCGTCGTTCAGCGTCGCGACCAGCTCGACGTCGAGCCACCGGTCCCCGTCGATGAGGTCGTTGCCGGCCCCGCCTCGGATGAGGTCGCGGCCGCCGCCGCCGAGCAGGATGTTGCCGGCCTTCCAGGGGAGCGTGATGTTGAATCCGGCAGGGCCCGTAAGCTCGGTCAAGCCGGCGATCTTCGCCGCACCTGCTACAGTCAGTTCCATACCCGCCAGGTTCTGACGCTCGGGCGGAGCGGCAGGATCGTCCACGCGATCGTCCCCCTGGATGTGATCGTCGAGGTCCCAGCCCGACGCGCCATCCACCAGGCGATACCGGTTGCGGAGGTCGTTGAAGTTCAGCACGACTCCGGGCTGAGCCAGGAGAGCGAGCGTGATCCAGTCGAATCCGTAATCGCCGAAGAACTTGTTGCTGCCTTCGGACATCAGCATGATGTCGTCGCCGCCTTCGCCCCAGTGGTTGTCCTGGCCCGGGCCGCCACCGAGGACGTCGTCGCCGCCCTCCTTGTCGAGTCCGGCGAGGAGGTCGAAGACGTTCCCGTTGTCGCCGAAGATGCCGCCGTCGTGGCCGTCGCCGTCGTAGATCCAGTCGTCGCCGGGGCCGCCGAAGATGCCCTCGCTGCGCATCGCGCCATCGACGATGACGTCGTCGCCGGGACCGCCGAAGTACTCGACGCCGTCGTCGCCGCCGACCATGAAGTCGTTGCCCTCGCCGCCGATGGCAATGTCTCCGCCGAATCCGGGTCCCGTGCTGATGGCATCGTTGCCGGGTCCGCCCCGGAGATCGTCGTCGCCGTTGCCGCCGAAGAGGATGTCGTCGCCGTTGCCGCCGAACAACCTGTCGTCGCCTTCGCCGCCGTCCAGGCGATCGTTGCCGTCGTTGCCGAACATCGTGTCGTCACCGACATCGCCGCGGAACTTGTCGTCGCGGGGACCGCCGTTGAAGAGGATGTTCAGCCCCCTGTGCAGCGGATCGAAGAACTGCGCGGTCCCATCGCCAAGCGCCAGGAGCGAGGCACCTTGCGGATCGACCGCGCCGAAGGCGCTCGACGGATCGAAGATGAAATCGGCAAACTCGAAGATGTTGCCCATGGTTCCCTGGACTGACGTGTTGCGCCGGGCCAGCTCGCCGAACGAGTTCCCTTCCAGCGAGAAGCGGATGTTCAGACCGTCCGTGCGCTGCAGGTAGTAGAAGCGATCGCCGTCCTGCAGGTGCTCCAGCTGGTGCTCGAAGACGAAGTTGAAGGTCGACCCGAGCAGACCGCCGAAGGCGGAGGGCTTCTCGGCCATACCTCCCGGCCAGAAATCGATGTCGTCCACACCGCTCGTGGCGGCCGGAGCGGACAAGATCGGATCATTCGCCGCGATCAAGGCTGCCGCCGCGGCGCGCTTGTCCGCCACCGTGGTTGCAGAGGTGACGCTGGGATGCCTCGCGTACGCGGCGATGAAGTTGGACCACGATTCGGCGTGCCTCAGGCCGTTCTTGAAATCGAGCCAGTTGAGGTACGGCCGGACCGCCGCATCGGTGGTTGCGGCGAAGAACTGTCGCCGCGCCGGGTTCAGCCCCGGGATGCCCTCACTGCGGCCGCGCGCGATGTTGATGGCCGGAAGGTCGAGCGGCAGGCCGACGAGCGTGTTCCGGACCGAGGAAGTCACGAACTCGTCGAGCTCGTTTCCGACCTGGCGAACCGTGCCGCGGATGATGGAGCCGGCCGCGTCTGCCGCGGTCAGCGGTCCCGCGGGTCCTCCGTCGTTGTACGCCCGCGGGTTGAGGAACACGTTGAGCAGGCGCTGGTCGTTGACCGATCCGTCGACGTTGGTCCGTCCCACCCTCTCAGGCAGCATCGAGTGACCGAGGCGATAGACCGTGTGCGCGAACTCGGCCGAGATCGCCCCGTTGAGGGAGGTGATGCCTCCCAGGAACGGGTTGATGAGCGGCTGCATCTTGCGCGCGAACTCCTCGAAGACGAGGTGCTGGTATTCCATCTCGGTCACGAAGCGCGCCGCCTGGAAGATCCGCTCGCCGTAGCCCCAGCCCGTGGCCGGGTCGACGGCGTGCCAAGCGGTGATTTCAGCAGGCGTCATGAGGCTGTTGATCAGCCCATCGATGTGGTGGACGAGCCGGTTGTGCTCGGCGTGGAAGATGTTGTGGACCGTCGTCAAGGCGATGTTCTCGTTGCCGCGGCCATCACCGGTGACGAAGTGCGCATCGAGCACGTCGCCGTCATAGGTGCCGGCAGCAGTGGCGCAGGTCGGATCGCGGAAGTCGCAGTACAGGCCGTCCCGCACTCCGACGAGACCCGGGTTGGGCACCGCGTTGTGGGCGATGTCGTTGAGGAAGGCGTGGCCGGTCCGCACTGCGTCCCCCGGTACGAGGACGCCCTTGCCGCCGTTCGCCGCCGGGTCGCCCTCGACCAGCACGTTGCCGGGACGCACCATCTGCGGGAATCCGCGCAGCGGGCCGGGCTTGAAATGCCCGTAGGCGTCCGTCACGATCTTGGGGCAATCGAACACGTCCGTGTCGACGAGCTGGATGCCGAGCTTGGTGGCAGCCTGTGCCTTGACCTGGGCCCAGTTGCCGATGTTGCAGATGTCATCGCCGGCAATTCCCGTCCCGCGCGGAGCGCAGTGGTCGCCGTCGAGCACCTTGCCGTCGGGAAGCGGCTTCCCGGCCGTCATGACGTACTGGCGCAGGAACACCTGATGGGAGGGATGCGAGGTGTAGGTCTGGTTCTGATCGACCCAGGGCGTGGTCGTATTCAGGGTCTCCTGGATGTCGTCCGCGGTCCCGAGAATGCCGTCCGGACCCGGCTGATTCTGTCCTCGCGCCATCGCCATGAAGTTGGTCGGGCTGCCCGGGACGAAGAGCGGGTCATCCGGCTGCAACGGCATGATGACCGTGCCGCTGCCGCCTTTCGGCACGAGGTCGAGACCGTGGTCGAAGAACTGTCCGAAGAACGTGAACATTAGGTTGAACGGCGCACCGAGGCCGAAGTTGGGGGTGATGTTGGGGATGAACAGCGCTCCGGAATCGGCGTCGGGCGGCGTCGGGTCCTGGCACACGAAGCCGCCCGAGCCGCACGGATGCGCGGCAGCGGCGGCAGCGGCCGGGTTGGCCGCCGATTGGTCGACGATCAGGTTGCTGATGATGCGCGGCTGGGAGTCGAAGACGTTGGTGTTCGTCTTGTCCGCGTACGAGGTTCCCTGTTCCGCTGGGCGGAAGTTGGGCGTGGTCAGGCGCGGAAAGAGCACGTCCGCGGCACCGAACATGTGCTGATCGGGGATCGGGACCAGGTTGTTGAACGACCCGTCGACGGTACGCAGACCGACTGGCTGCTGCGGATCCGAGGGGCAGGCCGCCCCCGCGGGGTCACAGGCCGCGGAGATGGGAGTGCGGAGGTTGACCTGGAATGGTCCGGGCCCGAGGAGCGGGTTGCCGGCGGCGTTGAACTGGGCCACTTCGATCGCGTGAAAGATGAACCGCAGATCCTCACCGTTGATGACGAATCCGTTTCCGACCGGTGCGGTCTGCGCGTGCGCGGACGTCCCCGGGTACAGAGCCAGCAGCAGAAGCTGGCCGACCACGAGTGTGTTGCGCCACCTGCTCTTGGCAGTCATTCTCATGAGACTCATCTGCAAAACCCCCCATTTCCGTTGAAGTGTTCCGAGTGAAGGCGTTCCACGAGTAGCGTTGCAATCGAGCGCATTAATTCCTCTGATGGGCCGTATCGAGAGTCGATACGCCCTCGAGCTTTACAATTTGTTGAAGTTGGGAACCGTCGCGAGCGAGTCGAGCGGAGGCTCCGCGAGCGAAGAAAGCAATCCCGATCCTGCCGCGGCAGGCCGACGAGCGCGTATGTTTCATGAGCCCCCCGTTGATAAGACGATCGGGGAGTGCAAAATGATAGCGCCGCGGTTTCGCCGCACCGGGACTTGATGACGCCGCGTCGTTTGCGAAAGTCTGGAATGCAAAGCGGCGGAGAAGATGAGCAGCAGATGGCTTGCAACCGGCGGCGTCGTTTTTCGCGAAGTGCGCGCTCGCGTCCTGCCGCCTGCGGCGCCCCCGCGTCATCTCGCGACGCGGGGTAGGGAGGATCATCCGCGCTGCAGGGCCGCAGCTCCGTGGGATCGATGCTCCTCCTGCGCGACGTCCGCTACCCGCGAGGATGGATCGAGATCGGGCTCGCCCGCCGACTGAAATCGGCGAGACTTCCGTCTCGTGTGCGCCGCACCCACATTGTGCGTATGCGCTGCGTCAAACCGACATCTAAGTGCTCTTGATGATGCCCGGTTCGGCGCGCTGGTTCAGCGATAAGTCCATATGACCAGGATGTAATAATTGTGTGATGGTTGACTGTCCACACCCGACCTTGGTACCAACTTCCACGTATCGTACGTCGCGGCGCGGGAGGGTGTTTGCCAAGGCGGATCGTCCCCATCATTGCCGGCATGTTGGCGCTCGCGGGTAACGCTCCCGCGAGAACGGCGTCGCGCGGTGCGTACCGATCGGTTCGCTCGACTTCGAGGCGCAAGGCCTCGTGCGAGCTCTCGGCAGACACGGTCGAGAGCCTCCACGCGTTCGTAGAGCGCCTCGTCCCGGATCCCGCCGACGCCGCGGACATCGCGCAGCAGGCGCTGCTCGTCGCGTGCTCCGAGCAGCGCGTAAGCCGCATCGGTAACGTCGATGCCTGGCTGCGCTGCATCGCGCGCCATCTCATCGTCGATCACTTTCGCGCCGGTAATCGCTACAGCTCCGTCGAGCTGCGCGACGCGCTGGCGGACTCCGAACCAGTCCTGCGAACGCGACCCGATCTCCCCCTCGCCATCCGCGAGTCGCGCGAGCGGCTCTTCAGCCTGCTCAACGACGCGACCGGGCAGCTCTGCCTCGTACATCAGATCGCGCTCTTGCTCGCGGAGGTGTACGGACATTGCGACAAGCACTCCGCCGCGGTCCTGCAGATGAGCGTGCCTTGCTACAAGCTCGTCCTCCATCGCGCGCGCTCGGCAGTGCGCGCGAGCAGGCCCGAGCCGGCACACCCGACGGGCTGGCTCGGAGTTACCTGCCATCTCTCGAGGGCGCAGCTCGTCGCGCTACGCAGAGAGCTCCTGGAAGGTCTGGTGACGTAGCCGCGGTCAGGACGATGCTTCCGGCCCGGGACCAGCATCGATACCTGCTCGCGATACGCCTCGTACTGCGCCCCGTGCGCGCGCACCATGTCGCGCTCCTCGAGCCTGATGGCGACGAGGATGTACACGGTCGTCGCGACGGCGAAAACGAGGTGGGCCACGGTCATGCGCGGCGTCGCCCAGAAGGCGATGATGAACCCGAGATAGATGGGATGACGCACGTACCCGTACCAGCCGCGGGCAACGAACGGCACCGGCGTGTACGGAATGCCGCGCAAGTACAGGACCACCTGGCGCAGCCCGAAGAGATCGAAGTGGTCGATGAGGAACGTGCTGATGAGCACGATGATCCAGCCCAGAAGCGATAGCCCCTGAAGGAACAAGCTCGCTGATTGCTCCTGCCAGATCACGCCGCCGATCGGCTCCCACTTCCAGAACAGCAGCAAAAGCGCCGCGCTCGCCGCCAGCACGTAGGTGCTCCGCTCGACAGGCTTCGGCACGATCTTCGTCCATACCGACTTGAATCCCTGCCGCGCCATCACGCTGTGCTGCAGCGCGAAGATGGCGAGCAGCGCCGCGTCGGTGATCAGGGCGACGCCGAGCGGCGCCGACGGCGTGGAGTCGATCGACTTCGGCACGGCGATGCCGGCAACGAATCCGATGGCGTAGAGAAACGTGCCCAGGAAAATCGAGTAAGCGACCAGACCATACAGAAAGAACGCGACCCGCTTCATGAATGCCTCCTTGCGAGGCACTCTTAGCGGCGCTGCGGCGGTGAAGCCTTTGGCGACCCTTGGATCTCGCTGAGATGTAGCTCAGGAAGCGCGGGTCTCGGCGAGGAACCCCTCGAGCTCGGCGGTGAAGCGGCCCCAGGCCGGTTCATCCGCGAGCCAGACGTGGTTTGCGCTCTCGATCTCGACGAAGCGCGCCCCCGGAATGCCCGTCGCCAGCTCGATACCGTTGTTGATCGGGATGACCGCGTCGTGGCGGCTGTGCAGCACCAACGTCGGCGCCTTGACCAAGGGTAGCTCCTTGCGGATGTCGAGGTCGCCCAGCGCCGACAAGATGGTCGCGGCGTTCTCCGGCGACGTGGTTCGCCGCTGCAATTCGTTGAACGACTCCGTGTCGTCCTTCGACGCGCCAGGAAAGAACGCAGTGGTGAAGATCTGTCGGAAGGCGGGGTTCCGCCCGCCCCACCCCTGCCGCATCAACTGGATCAGCGCCTCGAACTTCTGCGTGACGCGGTCGCTGCCAACGGTTCGCCAGCCGCGGGTGCAGCCGCCGATCAGGACCAGCGCCGAGACGCGCTCCGGGTGCCGGGCGGCATAGGCCGCCGCCACCGAGGCGCCCTGCGAGATGCCGAGAACGGGCGCCCGCGCGATTCCCGACGCGTCGAAGATGGTCCCGAGGTCCGCGACGAAATCCTCGAAGGTGATCGAAGGCGGGTTCCAGTCGGAGAGACCGTTGCCGCGCGCGTCGTAGCGGACGAGATTCCGGCCGCGGCTCAGCAGGTCGAGCCAGTGCGCCCACAACGTGCCGGTCAACTCCAGCTCGACATGGCTCAGCCAGTTCGCGGCCTTGACCAGCGGCGGTCCGTGGCCGAGGAATGCGTAGGCGAGCCGGGCGCCGTCGTGGGCGGTAGCGAAATGGACGCGCTGCTGGCGGGCGGGCGGCGCCGCGCTCGATGCGTGGACTTCGGCGACCAGCCGATAACCCTGGCCGCGCACAGTCTGGATCTCGATGCCGGGGGCGCCGGCCAGCGCGCGCCGGACCTGCGACACGTTGTACTGAAGGTTGTTCTGCTCGACGGTGACGTCGGGCCAGAGCTGATCCATCAGCCACTCTTGCTTGCGCAGCGACCCGGCGCCTTCGATCAGCAGGCGCAGCGTGTCGAAGGCCTTGCTGGTGAGCGGGACGAGCTGGCCGTCGCGCAGCAGGCGCCGCTCGCCGGCCTCGAGCCGGAACGGGCCGAAGCAATAGACCCCGCCTGCGGCGCTCCCGGGCACGCGACCGAATCTAGCACCGATGGCGCTACGGCGACCGGCTCTTCGAGAATTCGCGCCGCGGGCTCGCGAACACAACATCTCTTGACAGGCATATGACCGTATGTGCATATACGTGTCGTGGAATCCGCATTCGCAGTCCTCGCCGAACCGCACCGCCGGGCGATCCTGAGCATGCTCTCCTCTTCCGAGCGCTCGGTGGGCGAGCTGATGCACCATCTTCGCCTGCCGCAACCATCCGTCTCCAAGCACCTCAAGGTATTGCGCGACGGTGGCTTCGTCGAATCTCGCGTGGAGGCCCAGCGGCGGGTCTATCGCCTCAATCCCAGACCGCTCCAGGAAATCGACGCCTGGCTTCTGCCCTTCCGCCGCTTCTGGTCGAGGCACGTCGATGCGCTGGA
>Ga0209473_1002159_pt1 | contig 10828 bp, 13 predicted proteins | sample GraSoiAngelo_133_FD_185890 | JGI IMG/M metagenome (GOLD analysis project Ga0209473, IMG submission 185890) | Grasslands soil microbial communities from the Angelo Coastal Reserve, California, USA - 14_0929_05_20cm (SPAdes) (version 2) | ecosystem: Environmental > Terrestrial > Soil > Grasslands ...
CCGATTAAGGGACGATAGAGGGACCATGATCATGGATGACGCGGCAAAAGCGCCGAAGTCGCATTACGCGACGGAAGATCGCATCGGTGTGCTCGAAGAACTGCTGAACGAGCGTTATTCGGTTCGCGCCTTCCTGCCGCGTCAGGTTCCGCGCGAGACCGTCGCGCACGTTCTCGCCGTGGCGCAGCGCACGGCGTCCTGGTGCAACAGCCAGCCGTGGCAGGTCGTGATCGCGAGCGGCGAGGCCAAGGAACGGTTTCGCAAATTGATCTATGCGGAGGCGGCGTCCGGCGCACCCGACGGCCATGATTTCCCGCCGCCGCGCGAATATCTCGGGCGCTACTTGGAGCGCCGCCGCGAGAGCGGTTTTCAACTTTACAACACGCTCGGCATCGCCAGAGGCGACAAGGCCGCCTATGCGAGGCAAGCGCTGGAGAATTACAATTTCTTTGGTGCGCCGCACGTTGCGATCATTCACACCGACGAGCCGCTTGGGGTTTACGGTGCGATCGATTGCGGCGCCTATGTCGGCAATTTCATGCTGGCCGCGCAAGCGCTCGGTCTCGGCACCATCGCGCAGGCAGCCCTCGCCCGTCATTCGGCGCTGATCCGCCGTCACTTCAAGCTCGGCGATGACCGCCGCGTGGTCTGCGGCATTTCCTTCGGCTATGCCGACCACGCCCACAAGGTCAACAGCTACCGCACCTCGCGCGCCGGCGTTGCCGATACCGTGACGTTTGTGGACAGTTAGAATTTCGGCGGGCGTTTCTCGGCGAACGCTCGTACGCCTTCCTTGATCTCGGCGCCGCGCATGCTGTCGCGGGCGCGTTGATCGGCGGCCGCCTCGTCGAGCTTGCCGCGGGCGATTTCGTTGATCGTGCGCTTCATGCCGGCCATCGCGACCGGCGCGTTGCCGGCGAGCAGCGTCGCCAGCCGGTCCACCTCTTCGTCGAGTGACTCCGGCGGCACCATGGCGGTGAGATAGCCGATCCGCAGCATTTCCGGCGCGCTGATCTTCTCGGCCGTCAAAAACAGCTTTTTGGCGTTGTCGGCGCCAAGCCGCGAAACATAGCGGGCGATGCCGCTCTTGTAATAATGCAATCCCAGTCGCGCCGCCGGCATGAACATCTCGCCGGTGTCGACGCCGATACGGAAATCGCAGGCCAGCGCAAGGTCGGTCGAGCCGCCATAGACCCCGCCATTAATTCGGCAGATCGTCGGCAGCGCCAAGTCTTCCAGGCGGTTGACGACGATCTCGAACGACGATCCGACGCTCTCCTCTTCAGCGGCGCTGGCGGCGCGCTCGGCAACCGAGTTCAGATCGTAGCCGGCGCTGAAGGCCCGCCCGGTGCCGGTCAGCACCACTACCCGGATCGCGGAATCGGCCTCGATCCGGTCGAACAGGTCCAAAAGCACGTCGAGGTCTTCCGCCTGCAGCCGGTTCAGATGTTCCGGCCGGTTGAGGCGGATGGTGGCACGCGCGCCGTCGCGCTCGAGGACCGGCGGCGTCGCTTCTGGCGCTGCGGATTGGACTTGCATCACTTGTTCTCCAACGCCCGCCGCTTGGCTTCGGCGTCGATGGTCTCGGCGAGATCCGGATGCCGCGCCATCAACAGGCGGAAGTCGACGAGATCGAGCACCAATAGCCGCGACACCCGGGTGGTCGTGATGTTGGCGGAGCGCAGATTGTTGCCGAGCAACGCCATCTCGCCGAAGAAGGCGCCGTCGCCGAGCGTGACTTTCTTGCCCGGCAAGTCAACTTCGACCTCGCCGGCGGCGATGAAATACATGCAATCGCCCTGCTGACCCTTGCGGATGATCATGGTGCGCGCCGGCAGATCCATGGTGCGCAGCATGTGCGTGACGTCGGCGATCGCTGCCGGGCCGAGCGCGGCAAAGAACGGCACCTTGCTGACCGACTCCCAGGTCTTGAGGAAATTGTCGCGGCGGGTTTCGGCGGCAAAGCCGGTGGCCAGAATACCGGCCCACAGCCCGAACACGCCGATGCCGCAGATCATCACCAACGCCGCGACCAGCCGGCCGAGCGGCGTGATCGGAACCACATCGCCATATCCTGTCGTGGTCAGGGTAGCGACCGCCCACCATAACGCCGCAGGCACGCTGCCGAAGCCGGCCGGCTGGGCGTCGCGTTCCAGGAAATACATGGCTACCGAAGCCAGGAACAGCACCATCAGGAAGATCACCAGCACGCTCAAGAGCGGGCCGGATTCCTGCACCAGAACCCTGCGCAACTGCCGCAATCCCGGAATCCCCGGAACCACCTTGAACATCCAGAATATGCCGAGCAACCACGCCGATTTGGGATTGGCGCCAAGGACCAGCGCAAGCGGTATGGCCGCCGCCGAGAAGCCGTCGAGCAGTCCACGGCCCGACAACGCGTAAGTCCACAAGCGATCCGCCTTGGACGCGTACTGAAGCCGGACCACCCATTCGAACAGGAAGAAGGCCAGACATGCCCACAGCACCGCGTCGACCCAGTGATGCGCCGCCTCATAAGCGGGATCGACGGTGAGCAGCACCATCATGGCGACGCCGGTCAGGACGGCGACATAGGCGGGCCTCGTCATGTTGCGGCCGGCTGTTGCCACCACGAATAGCTCTAGGGCTGGAAAGGCGTGCGGCTTGGACATTCGAAAAAGCGGCCTTGCGGCTTAAAGAGAAACGGGTGCGGCCACAGGGCATGGCGCGACCGGTCCCCCAAAGTGCCCAAGCGGGGGAAGGTCGTCAACGACAGCCGGAAAACAACCTTATCGGCGCTCACCTGGGGTTGTTCGCTTCGAAAAACCGGCCTCGCCCTGCCTCGCGCCGACCCATGCAGCCAGGAGGGATATCCGAGGAATTTTGGCCGGAATAGTCCAAATCCCAGACAAAACGTCGCCTTTTCCGCGTATATCAAAAGCCCCCGCGGACATTATGATGGCCCGCTTTCCCCCTTTTGGTTTTTGGTCGGCCCCGATGGATACCTCACATCTCGCAGAACACGTAGGAACCGCCGGCACCCTGTTTGCATCGGTCTTCGTGGTCGCCACCCTTTCGATGCGGACCATGATTCCGTTGCGGATCTTCGCCATCCTCACCAACCTGGTCCTGATCGGGACCGCCATACCGAACCACAATTATCTGGTCATCATGGTGCAGACGGTGGCGATCGGGCTCAACTCTTATCGGCTGCACCAGATGCTGCAGCTGGTGCGCGACGTGAAAAAATCCGTCAACAGTGACCTGTCGATGGAATGGCTAAAGCCCTTCATGACAGAGCGCCAATGCGCCACGGGCGAGGTGTTGTTCTATAAAGACGAGAAGGCCGAGGACATGCTCTATATCGTCAGCGGCCGATTCAAGCTGGTCGAGTCGGGCATCGAACTGCCGGTCGGCGCCATTGTCGGCGAACTCGGCATGCTCTCCCCATCCAACGTGCGAACCCAGACGCTGGAATGCGTCGAGGCCGGGCTGATCCTGAGCGTCAGCTACAGCAAGGTCGAGGAACTATACGTGCAGAATCCGGCCTTCGGCTTCTACTTTCTGCGTCTCGCCAGCGCCCGACTGTTTCAAAACATCGGCACGCTGGAGCAGCGGCTGGCGCAACAAACGGCGGCGGTGTCTGCCGCGGCGCCGAAGCCGGCTTGAGCCGCCGGAAACAGGGGCACTCACGTGTCAGACGACGGCCTGCTGTCTTCGCTTCGCTATCTGTTCGCCGATTTCCTCGACGAGCAAGATAACACGCCGCCGTTCCTGCCGGACGGCTTGCCCGACGGCGCCGCGTCCGTCGTCAGCGACGGCATTCATTTGTTGATGGACTATCAGGGCGCCGCCTACGCAAAGCTCTATGTCGAGCGGCTGCAGCGCTTCGTTGGCCGCCAGGGCGTCGATGCCGCAACGTTTCGTGAAATCGCGCGCTTGATGGCGAACCGGATGGCCTACGAGGATGCGATCCGGATCGCGCAGTTGAAGCTCGCCGAATTCCGCGATAGTGACGGTCAGGTTCGATCCACCGACGTCAAGAAATTCCGGTTCGATGAATTGGTCGATGCGCTTCCCGCGGTAGCCGCCGATCCCGTGCTGATGGTGCTCGACAAGCTCGGGTGGGCACACAGGCGGGTCTCGATCCCTTTCAGCACCGCAAGCCGATGGGGCCTTCGCCGCTTGAAGATCGAAGCGTGGCTGCGCCGATGGCGGTTGTTTTCGATCCGCTATAGCGAGGAGCGCGCCTGGGTCGAACGCTGGCTGCACATGATCGGCCGCAGACTGGAGAAGCAGCCAAGTGCGACATCCGCGATCGTGGAGACCGCGACCATGGTCGAGGGTTACGGCGATCGCTACCGTCAGGGCCTCGCCGACTGGCACGCGATTATCGACGGCCTGGCGAAACCGACCTTCGATGCCACGCTGCCGCTGCAAGACCTCGCCGGCGCGGTGGCCGAAGCACGCGCTGCCGCCCGCCCTGATCCGAGGCAGGTAGCGCTCAAGCGCGCGATAGCCCAGATCAGGGCGCGGGCGTCAGGTGCTGGCGCCAATGCTGCGGCAGGATGATTTTTGCGCTATTTCGTCGCGACCGCGACCTTGATCAGCGCGCGCTGGCCGGCGGCGGTTAAATCGCTGAGCGTCGTTTTGCCGCTGCTGGCGCATCTGATGATCTGCTTGGCGACGCGTTTGCGAACCACGTAGTCCTCACCATGCGTGGCCTTCTCGCAAACGCGGTCGAGCGCGACATTCATGTTTGCCAGGGTGCGCGAGTCGAATTTACCCTCGATCATCTCCCCCTCCTCGTATTCCTCCTCAGTTTGAAGTTCAAACACCCAAGGCCCACAATCAGCCGGAGTCGGGCAGGTGTCGGTCCGCCCGACCATCCAGATTGGCGCGTCGCGCACTCCACTGGGCCGCATCCGGAAGCCGCATGGCGCGGGCTGTCGGCAGATGTTCGCAATCCGAGCCTCGGCAGGTCAGCCGGACGAGGCCTGTTTCGCCTCTTCGCATCACTTCGCCCTCGTTGAGCGGGCAGAAGGCCACAGGAAGAAGGTCACAGGATGAAACACCCCGCTCAGGAGGTCGTCAAGCGAAGATCAGCGGCACGGCATCGGCAAGTCGCGAGGAAAAAGTTAAGCGCTTTGCGCCGATTTCACGACCACTACCTTATCGTCGCGGCCGCCGTGCCGCGTCAAATGGTCCCGGCGCATGCCGATCTCGTCGCGGACCAATTGATAGCCGAGCTTGAACGTATCGAGCCCGTCGCTTGAGATGGTGCCGTCGCGCAGGCCTATCACCGCGCCGCGCAGGATGGCCTCGAGCTCGTCCTGCAGCGCCTCCAGCGCATCCAGCGAATTGGCATGCTCGATCTTCTCGCCAATCATGAGGATGGCGGTCGCCAGTTCACTGGCCTTCTCGGGCGCAATCCGGGTGATTTTGGTGTAGATGCCGGCGAAGATCGAACCGATCACGCTGAGCGCCGCAGCGCCGAGGTAGAGCAAGTCGCTGTAGCGGTCCATGAACGACTTGGTGTCGTCGTTGATGTATTCGGCGGCGCCTTGGTGCGCGACGATGAAGGCGTCCTTGTCGGTGGCTGCAGGCTCGACCCTGGAGGCGAAGCCGTCGTCCAGTGCCAGTCCCGCCTTGTTCTCGTAGATGAGGCGCGCGAGGTCGCCCGCCGTCGTCGTCGGCATCCGCGATTGCGCGACCAGCAGCCATTGCAGGCCGATCGTGTCGAGATCGTCATCGGGGATTTCGGGCGAGGAGGACAGCATGCCGGTCGACAATGTTTCTTCGGAGATGCCGGGGATCTTGCGCGCCAGCGCTTTGGCTTCGTCGATCGCGTTCAAGGTGAATCCGCCGCGTTTGGCATATTGCTCGTAACTCTTGTCCTTCATGACCTTCGAGGCGTGCGCGATCGCGATGACGGCGCCGAAGCCGCCCGATCCGAACAGCTTGTCCAGCGTCGAGCCGGCCGGCGCCATTTGCACCCGCGAAGCGGCATCCGTGCCGTCGCTCACCTCGAGGATATTGCGGACAAAGGCGACATTGTTGTCGCCGTCGCCGAGCACCGCGATCCTTTTCGTCTTCTTCAAATCCGCAAGCGACTTGATCTTCTTGTTGCCGGGACCGATCAGCAGCAGCACATCGTGCTCCAGGATCGCCAGCGCGCGGGCGCGCGGTGGAACCTTGGCATCGGTGCGCAGCATTGCGAGATCGGCCTCCTTGCGGTCGAACTGCGTGAGCGCCTTGGCATTGTCGGCATTGAACGTGATCTTCAGGCGCAGCCGCGAGGAGGCGTTCTTGAGAACCGTGGCGAGCTTGGCGGCAAACATCGCCTCATCGCTCTTGGCGTCGCCAACAGCGATGGTCAGCGTCTCGGAGTTTCGCAACCAGACGCGGCCGCCTCCCACCGTCGCAACGGTCAGGATCAGGGTCAGCAGCGCAAATAGCAGCACCTGCCGGCGGTTGCTCTTGACAACCTGCGAGCGTGGGAGGGGCGGCGGCGCCGGCGGCGTTGGGATCTCAGCGCTCATGGCTCTTACCCAATGTCAGGTTTAGTCGGGCCGCGGCGGCGGCATCGCGGGCTCGTCCGGCGGAATCGCAAATGCCTAAAAAAGAACGACAATTTTTGCGAGTGGGATGATATCCGCAGCGCCTCGCGAATTGCAAATTGCCGGCGCCGGTAACCTTACTGGCTGGCCCGAGCCCATGGAGGCGCTATCGCCGTTCGGCCACACCTTCGTTTTTTCCGGTTCCTTGCAGGTGCAATCCAGCGCGGGAGATGTCATAAAAGGTCAATGCCGGGTCGATTTGGCCAGGTTTCTGCGGAAGTTGCGCTGAACGCCTCGTTATCCCCGTGCGTTCTAGGTCCGAGCCAGCGAGGGCGTCAGCTTTGTTGTTTCCCCCCATGTCGTCATCGGTGCCGGTTGGTCTGTTGATCGGCTGGATGCTGCTTTTGACCGTCAAGCACGTCATAGCGGATTTCCTCCTGCAGAATTCCTGGATGGCCCAGGGCAAGGACCAAAAGAAAGGCTGGGCGTTGCCGCTCCTGGTGCATTGCCTGATACACCTTGCGGTTGCGCTCCTGTTCATCCTGATCGTCGCGCCGCGATTCTGGTTCGTTGCCTTTATCGATTTCGCGATCCACATCACCATCGATCGCGCCAAGGGCCTTTGCGTCTCGACTTTCAACGTGACGATGGAGCATCAATGGTTCTGGTGGCTGATCGGCATCGACCAGGCGCTGCACCATCTCACCGGCTTTGGCCTGTCGATCTTCATGGCGGCGAATTAAACTCGCGGGCACTGGCGCTGGCATTGCGGAAAAATACGTCGAGGCCGTTGCGCCCGACCTGTCGTTCCAGGAGGGTCCAGCCCAACTTTTCGTAAAAGCCCGACATTCGCGGCCGCGCGCAGAGATGGGTGCGCACAATCCCAAGTGCGAAGCAATCCTCTACGGCGCGCTCCACCAGCGCAGCACCGACGCCGTGGCCTCGTGCCTTTTCCTCGACCCACACCGCCGCCACCCACGGCGTCAATTTCGGCCGCTCCGCGAGGTCGGAGGCGATCACCGAAGCGGTACCCAGAAATGCTCCGCCGTCATGGGCAACCAGCGCGAACGGGATTGGTGCCTCGCTCATGTTTTCGCGCAGGCGGCCGGAGATAGAGTCGAGCGAAGCGCCTTCCGCTTCCCACCAGGCCTGCCAGATCCGGCGCGCGACGGTGTCGAAAAATTCCGGGCGCTCGCGCAGATCGGTGATGGTGAAAGCAAGCGACATTGATTTGCGTCCCGCGCGATCGCGCGTCATGCTGTTTCAATTGTGGAGGCCGGAATACCCATGACAGAACAACCACTGACAAAAAAGACCGTCGAGGTGCATGGCTCCCGCATGGCCTATCACGAGCGCGGCTCGTCTTCCTGCACGGCAATCCCACCTCGTCCTATCTCTGGCGCGACGTCATCGGCGAACTGGACGGGCTCGGCCGGTTGATCGCGCCGGACCTGATCGGCATGGGCGATTCCGCCAAATTAGCCGATCCCGGCCCGGATACCTATCGTTTCACCACCCATCGCAAATATCTCGCAGGCTTCCTCGATGCGGTGATCGGCGCCAGCGAGCCCATTACGTTCGTGGTCCATGATTGGGGTTCGGCGCTGGGATTTGACTGGGCCAACCACCACCGCGATCGCGTTCGCGGCATCGCCTATATGGAAGCGATCGTGCGCCCGGTGGCGCGCTGGGAGGAATGGAGCGCGGCCGCGACGCCGATCTTCCAGGGTTTTCGCTCCGACAAGGGCGAGAGCATGATCCTCGACCGCAACATGTTCGTGGAGCGGGTGCTGCCGGGTTCGGTGCTGCGCAAGCTGACGGAGGCCGAGATGGCGGAATATCGCAAGCCCTTTTCGAAGCGCGAGGACCGCTGGCCGACCTTGACGTGGCCGCGCCAGATCCCGATCGCTGGCGAGCCCGCTGACGTGGCGCAGATCGTATCCGAGTATGCGCAGTGGCTGGCCGAGAGCGAGATTCCGAAACTGTTCGTCAATGCCGAGCCTGGCGCGATCTTGATCGGACGCGTCAGGGATTTCTGCCGGAGTTTTGAAAACCAAACCGAGGTGACGGTTGCGGGGTCGCATTTCATCCAGGAGGATTCCGGTGCCGCCATTGGCCAAGCGATCGCGGCGGCTCTGATTCGCGAGCCTTCGCGCAAGTCCTCCGCGCGACTACCGGCTTCCGTGGTTAACTCTTCGTTAGATAATTGCATTGCATCTTCGCAAGCAGGGGGAACTGCGATGTTTTCAAGCCGCGACGCCTACGACAACGATTTCTGCCCGGTGCGGGACGAACTGCTTGGCGAAATGTACCGCGCCAGCGCGCAGGGCTTGCCGAGGTTGGTGGAGAGCGTCGCTTCCGATGTCCGCGCGATGCTGGCGCTGTTCTGCTATCGCCGCAGCCACCTTTATTCGCTCGCGCTCGCGATTGCCGCAAGCTGCAGCGAGCGCGACCTGATCCAGTTGGGCGGCCGCGTCGGCTCTACCCTTTACGCGCTGTCGCGTGAACCGGCGGCGCGTTCGGCGCCGTCATTATCCTACGGCAACCGCAAGCCGATCACGCTCTCGACCAAGCCGCTTTCCACCTTTTCGCCGATCGAGGACGAACTCGACGACGAAGATGTGGCGCAAGCCGTGACGGCTTAGGCGCCGAATCCGCTGAGGGCGGGCAGGCCGTGCTTCTTCCGCGCCATTGCGCATTCGGCATCGCCGGGCATGCAGGTCCGGCAAACCTCCGGCCGTATGGCATAGATCCCGCATGAGGTTGCGATCCCGACCTTGCCTTGCAACGCCGCGCAACGTTCGCCCTCGCAGCGCATGCCCGACAGCTTTTCGTTAACGAGATCGGCTGGAATGCGATCGAGCGCTGCATCGTCCTCGGTGGTGAAGCGCGGCCAGTTCGACGAATAAGCGCAACAGGCGCCGCAAGCCTGGCAGGGGCTTTCCGCCACAACGGATGGATCGTTTGTTGCCATGCTGCCTTAAGCTTCCTTTGGCCGTTCCCAGACCAGGCTTTGGCGCCATCTCGCGCGCAGGATGTCGCGCCGCTCCGGATATCTTTCGTCGAGGTAATCGGCGTTGACGACACGGTCGGTCCGAAAACTCCGAAAATCCTTGCGCAACTCGCACCAGGCCGCGAGCAGCCGCACCGCTTCGAGATAGCCGACCGCAATCGGCCAGATCGTGCGTTCGCTGTCACGGCCCTGCTCATCGCGATAGTGCAGCGTGATTTTCTTGCCCTCGTGAATCTGCGTCCGTGTCCGCACCATGTCGATGCGGTCAGGCTCTCTGCCCCAGCCGGGGCGGGCGCGGCTCGCAGGTTCGAGCACGAACGGCCGCAAGCGCTCGGGGACGGTGTCGGCGATCTTTGCAATGAGGTCGTCGGCGGCGCGCGCGAGCGCGATGTCGGCATGTCCTGCCACCCACTGCGCGCCCAGCACGGCCGCCTCGATTTCATCGGGGGTGAGCATCAAGGGCGGCAAGTCGAATCCCTTCTCCAGGATATATCCCATGCCGGCCTCGCCGCGGATCGGTACGCGCTGGCCGATCAGGGTCGCGATGTCGCGATAGATCGTCCGCTTCGAGGTCTCCAGTTCAGCCGCGATCGCATCCGCGGTCAGCGGTTGGCGGGTGCGCCGGAGCACCTGAATGATCTGAAACAGCCGGTCGGCGCGTCTCATGGAACGTCTCGTCTCCTCGTCTTGCTGGGCAGCTTTTTGCGGGCTGCCCTTGCGGGATGCTGACAGCATGTTGGCAGCAGGGGGTTTTTATAAACGGGACAACACTTCAACTGAAGGGAACTTGTCCATGATGTTTTCTCGTGAATTCGCTGTCCAGGGCGGCCTCACGCCGCTTTGGCGCGTCCATGCCTGGGCGCTGGAGCGTGCCGGTGCCGTCCCATTCCACTCCGGGGATGTCCGCTGGGCGGTCGTTGCCCTCGCTTTACGTGCGCTCGCAGCAGTCGAGGCCGTCCTGCAGGAGCAGCTAACCGCCTGGGCCCGAAACGTCATCGGCCGCGCGCTGCGGGGCGCCCGTTTCGCTGCTACTGCTGACACCACGGTGGCAACAGGGGGTGTTCAAGTTCAGGCTCTGTTTCGAGCGATCGGGAGCCTCGCATGATCACCCTCTACGGATTTGGCGCCGGATTCGGCCTGCCGGAAATCAGCCCGTTCGTGACCAAGACCGAAGTCCAGCTGAAAATGGCCGGGCTTGGCTATCGCAAGGAGCGGGCGATGCCGCCGGCCTCTCCCAAGGGCCAACTGCCCTATATCGTCGATGATGCCCAAAGCA
>Ga0209473_1002160_pt1 | contig 10826 bp, 10 predicted proteins | sample GraSoiAngelo_133_FD_185890 | JGI IMG/M metagenome (GOLD analysis project Ga0209473, IMG submission 185890) | Grasslands soil microbial communities from the Angelo Coastal Reserve, California, USA - 14_0929_05_20cm (SPAdes) (version 2) | ecosystem: Environmental > Terrestrial > Soil > Grasslands ...
TGGCGAAGAAATAGGTTGTGATTCCACCCGCAATAATATTTGCGGGAACGATCGGTTTATCTTTGTCCTCTTTCATGGCTGCGAATGAGCAGAGGATGAAAATAAGGAACGCGATTAACGGATTAAAAATCCCCAGGTAGGTGCGCATGAGAGGACAGAATGCCGAACCAATTCGCGAAACGCGAGCAAAAGTCCGAGCCGGATTGGTCGTTTTTCTATTTCAACCGCGGCAGGAGTCCCTCCAATATGCTCGCAACCGATTCTTCCACGCTTTGATGATTTGTTTGCACCACAATTTCGGGATCGACGGGCGATTCATACGGTGCATCGATGCCGGTGAACTCTCGAATCTGCCCCGCCCGCGCTTTCTTATAAAGATCCTTCGGATCGCGCTCTTCGCAAACCTCCAACGGCGCATCCACGAATACCTCGATAAATTCCGCATTACCTTCCATCGCAATCGCACGGGCCCGCTGCCGATCCGCCCGATAGGGCGAAATAAAGGCGGTGATGACGACATTGCCGGCGTCTGCCATCAACTTTGCCACCTCACTCACGCGCCGAATGTTTTCGACCCGGTCGTCCGGCGCAAACCCGAGATTGGAATTCAAGCCATGCCGGACATTGTCACCGTCCAGGACATAGGGATGCATTGCCCGGATAAAAAGTTCTCGTTCGAGTGCTTGCGCGATTGTGGATTTGCCAGACCCGGAAAGACCAGTTAGCCAGACCACGGCACCGCGATGTCCATGTTGGGCAGCACGCGCCTGCGCGGTGATTTTTCCTTCACTCCAGAAAATATTCTTGCTCTTGATCGCGCCGCGATCGGTATAAACACCCCCATGAATAATCCCGCCGCCGCAAATCATTCCATCATCTACCAGAACAAAGCGACCGAGAGGTGGAAGGCGATCGTGGTTATCCAGCACAATCGGAGCACGCGTTTGAATTGTTAGGCGGCCAACCTCATTGCGCGCCAGCTGATCGGCCTTGGTCGCGCTCCGTTCGAGGGATGAGGAATCCATCACCTGATCGAGCGATACGATCTGACACTTCACTTCCTGGGTCGCCAGGCGCGCAGTGTAAAGGTGCGATAAGTGCGCTGGCTGACGCGCGATCCAAAAAAGGTCAGCATGAAAACGATTCGTTTCGATGGGCGCATCTTTTGAATGCGAGCCAACGTAACCTCGCTCGACGAAAATTTGTTCGCGCAACGTGATACCAATCGAATCGCCGGCAATCGCCATTCCGTTCTGTGTGCGAGCCGACGTTTCAGGCGGCGTAATAGGCCAATGCTCGATCGACTGGACAGCCGAGGTTTTGTTGGCCGGCGAGAAAACTAACTCGTCGCCAACTTGAAGGGTTCCCGTTTCGATGCGGCCGGCGATAATTCTGCGATCGTCGAATTTGTAGACATCCTGCACGCAAAAACGCAGCGGCAGATCGGTTGGCGGGGCAAGTGACGTCATCTCGTCGAGCGCCTCAGCCAGAGTCGGCCCTTTATGCCACGTCATTTTGGTACTGCGGGCAGTGATGTTCTCACCAAATCGTGCCGAGGCTGGAATAAAAACGTTGGTCTCCAAATTCAGCGTCTTCAAAAATTCGCGATATTTCTTTTCGATCTCGAGGAAGCGGGCCTCGGAATACTCTGCCAGGTCCATTTTATTGACCACGACGCAGAATTGCCGCACCCCGAGCAAGCTCAGTAAATAAGCGTGCCGTTTCGATTGCTCCTGCACGCCTTCGTTTGCGGCAATCACAAGCACAGCCGCATCCGCGCTCGAAGCACCGGTGATCATGTTTTTTAAGAACTCTTTGTGACCGGGCGCATCAATAATCATGTAGTTCCGTTTCGCGGTTTTGAACGGAATCTGTGTCGTATCGATGGTGATGTTTTGTTCTTGTTCCTCGAGCAAGGCATCGAGGAGAAAGGCAAATTCGAACTCCATGTTCTCGGCCGCGCAGGCGCGCTGTACCTGCTCGAGTTTCCCTTCCGGCAGCGAATTCGTGTCGCTCAGGATGCGACCGATAAGGGTGGACTTGCCATGATCGACGTGGCCGACAAAGACGACGCGCAGCGTCGTCTGGCTGCTGATTGCCGGTCGCTGGATGGTGGATGCCCGATTCTCGAGGCTCGTTTGTCGTTTGCTCATTTTCTGATCGGATCAGCAACTAGAGAAAGCCTTTCGCCCGCAACTTCTGCATGGCGTTGCGCTCATGGTGGTCCTGGGCGCGGCCGGCGCGCTCACTCGTGCGGGTGGTTTCTAATTCAGCGATGATGGCCTCAATCGTATCTGCGTTGCTCGTGATCGGTTTCGTAATTGGACTGCAGCCGAGCGAGCGATAGCGCTGGCCATTTTTTGCAAAGTACATTTTTGGAATCGGAATATTTTCGCGCTGGATGTAGCGCCAAATGTCAACCTCGGTCCAATCTAACAGCGGTTGCACTCGCACATGCTCACCTTTCGCGCCGGTGGTGGCGAATTGTCCCCAGAATTCCGGCGGCTGATCCTTGTAGTCCCATTCGAATTGCGCGTTGCGCAGCGAGAAATAGCGCTCCTTGGCCCGGGTCGGATCTTCATCGCGCCGGATGCCGGTGATGAGCGCGTCCCATTTATATTGCGCCATCGCCTGCTGAAGCGCGACCGTTTTCAATTCATGCGTCACCGTCACTGGGTCGTGTGTTTCGTAGCCGATGCCGCGGGCGCGCGCTTCCTCGTTGATCTTTACGATCAGGCTCAATTTGTAATGTGCGGTCGCCCATTCGCGGAACTCGAGCATCTCCGGAAACTCATAAGTGGTATCGATGTGCAAAACCGGAAACGGCACCCGACCGAAAAAAGCTTTGGACGTTAACCAGATTAATACATTTGAGTCTTTGCCCATCGACCACGGCATCGCAATATTTTTAAACGCATGGTAGGCTTCGCGAAAAATAAAGACGCTCTGATTTTCGAGCCGATCGAGATGGGTGCGAGTCGTCGTCATCAAAGTTTTTGAGGAGGCGTTCTATACAATCGAAAGTTCTAATTGCAAAGGGACGTGAAGCTCCACCGATGTAGCAGATTTTGTGCGCTCCTCGGTCCTTTGTGCCGCTAAGGGCCGCGACAAGGTGAAGTTTACATTGCGCTTGGTCATTATCTTGCATGCCGACCCGCTCAAGTTAGTGTTGGGCTGTGCCGCAAATTGCCGCCTACGATTCAAAAATTGAGGGCAACGTCATCTTCACACAGCTCGACGCTGCCATGAACTGGATGCGCAAGAATTCGCTCTGGCCAATGCCGATGGGCCTGGCTTGTTGCGCAATTGAACTGATGGCGACGGCAGCTTCGCGATTCGATATCGCACGTTTTGGTTCCGAGGTAATGCGGTTCTCACCGCGGCAATGCGATGTTATGATTGTTGCCGGCACCGTTACTTACAAAATGGCGCTGGCCGTAAAACGTATTTGGGAGCAAATGCCAGAACCGAAATGGTGCATCGCCATGGGCGCGTGCGCGTCGAGCGGCGGGATGTATCGCAGTTATGCCGTGTTGCAAGGCATCGATCAACTTATCCCGGTAGACGTCTACGTTTCGGGATGTCCTCCTCGTCCGGAAGCGCTGCTGGAAGGATTGATTCGCTTGCAGAAAAAAATTGAGGGCGAACAGGCGTTTTTGAATCAGAAGCCAAAACTTGCCCACGAGCTTATTCCCGAAATTGAGAAGCGAACTCCCCCGCGGCCTTCCATCCGTGGCGGTGTTCCGAGAACTGCGCCATCCACGAGTTCGGTCGCGTGAATTTTATTCCTATTCGTATTCTTGCTCCTATTCCTGCTCATGAAGAACAGGAATAAGATTAGGAATAGGAGGCTGAGATGACCGGACAGGAGTTACTTAAATCGATCAGCCGTCTCGTCGGCGCCAAAATTCAGAGCCGGATTGAGTTTCGTGACGAGACAACCTTCAGCATTCAGCCGGAAGATCTGCGCGAAGTGGCCAAGTTCTGCCGCAACGAACTTTCGTTTGATTACTTAATCGATATTTCCAGCGTCGACAATTTCGGTGACGAACCACGATTCGAGGTCGTCTATGAGCTTTACTCAATGACGCTCGCGGTCCATCTGCGGCTCAAACTCGCGGTCAGGGAAGAAGTCTGCTCGGTCGATACGATATCGGACATTTGGCCGACAGCCGATTGGCATGAGCGAGAGATTTACGACATGATGGGCATCCGCTTCAACAACCACCCGGATCTGCGCCGTATTCTGATGTGGGACGGCTATCCGTTCTTTCCGCTGCGAAAGGATTTTCCCCTCGAGGGTTTGCCCAGTGAAATGCCCGACGTCGCGTTCACCTCCGCCGCACCGATGGAAGGCGGGCCGTTCGTCACTCAACCGTCGACTGCGACGGCCAAGGATCGCGAGCCGCGCGCCAAGCGTCCCGATCTGAACCAATAGTTGGAACTTGCGGCGTTATCTCTCGGTTGCGTTGGCTGGAGGGTTGATTGCGACGGCCGCCGCCTTTTTGTTTCAAGCGCGGCAAAAACCAGCGGCAAATGCGTCGACGAAAGCCGACATGATATTGGTGGAAAAAAGCGCGCGCCGCCTAACGCTATTTTGTGCCGGGCGAAAATTAAAAGAGTATCGGATGGCGCTCGGTTTCTCTCCAGTTGGCCCGAAGCAAAGCGAAGGCGATGGGCGGACGCCGGAAGGAAATTACACAGTTGATTTTCACAAGTCCGACAGCGCCTTCCATCGCGCCCTGCACATTTCCTATCCGGACGCGGCCGACAGCGCGCGGGCGGCAGAGGCGGGTGTGGCGCCGGGCGGGGATATTATGATTCACGGTTTACCGAATGGCTTCAGCGCATTGGCATCAGCTCATCGCCTGCGCGACTGGACCGCAGGCTGCATTGCCGTGACTGATTCCGAGATCGACGAGATTTGGGTATCAGTGGCCGATGGGACACCGATCGAAATTAGACCGTAGCGTAAGGGAGGATTCGCCGTGGGCAAAATATTGTTAACTGCGACAAATCGATTGCAATTTGCGGCCTGACAACGCGTGTCCTTTCAGGTGTCAGCTACAGGTTCGGCAACGTTTCCGCTAGCAGGCGGGAAAAATCGTTTGCTGCCTTGTGGCCAGTCTTCAACACTTCGCCGTGACTGAGTCTTGTTGACGAAAGTCCAGTAGCCAAATTTGCAATGCAGGAAAATCCCGCGACTTCCATTTCAAGCGCATGCGCCTGGATTACTTCGGGCACGGTAGACATCCCGATCGCATCGGCGCCGAGGTTTTGCAGCATTCGGACCTCCGCCGCGGTTTCGTATTGCGGGCCGATGACGGCGGCGTAAACGCCCTGGTGCAATAGCACGCCGATCTTCTGCGCCGCATCGCCAAATTGTTTCTGCAATCGCGCTGAATAAGCGTTGCTCAGGTCGAGAAATTTTGGCCGACCAATCAGAGGCGAAGTTCCGGTGAGGTTCAGATGATCGTTGATCATCATCCAATCGCCTGGCTTGAATTTTTGATTTAACGCCCCGGCGGTGTTTGTAACGACAAGCTTTTCAATTCCTACGTTTGAAAGCATGCGCACACTCACGGTCACCTCGCCCGCCGAATAGCCTTCGTACAAATGGACGCGGCCTTGCGCGAAAATGACCCGCGTGCCTGAGATTTGGCAGAGCGAAAATTTTCCGGCGTGTCCGGGAACGCGCGGCTCCGGGATTTCCGAAAACTCAGCGTAATCAACCGATTCGATCGGGTCTTGCACGATCGCATTCAGGCCCGACCCGAGAATGATCGCAATTTTTGCGTTCCAATCTCGCAGCTGCTGCAGCGCGTCACCCATTGATGGATCGAACAGTCCTCTATGGCTACTTCCGGTCGCCGATTCTACTTAAGGGGTAATTTGGAAACCGCCACTCTGTGGTCTGCCACGCAAGGAACACAGGTCTGAGTTGATGTTAAAATTTAGGCAGCGAGGCACACCGTAGCGTGTATCGCGCGATGGAGCGCCTGATCCACCTGGGGTCGCGCTCACGCGGCCGAGACCGGTGGCGCAGTCGCCGGCTTGCGCGTTGTCACCATTACATCAGGCCGGAGCGAATCGTCGCGCGACGTGAGCGATTTCGTTTCCTGCTTGGGATAGGCGATGCGGCTGTGGAGCATCGTCATGAGAGTGAAACGGAAACGCTCCGCAATCACGCGCACGTCTCGCAAAGTCAGATCGCATTCGTCGAGCTGGTGATCGCTGATGCGCTGGTCGATGATGTCGTTAACCAGTTGTTCGATTTTCGCCGGCGTCGGTTTTTCCAAACTGCGTGACGCGCTTTCCACCGCATCAGCCAGACTGACAATCGCGCTTTCTTTCGTCTGCGGCTTCGGGCCGCTGTAGCGGAAACTTTCCTCCCGCACTTCCGGAATATCGGGCATTTTCATGATTTTACCGCCGGCGCGCGCGTCCTCGTGCATCTGCTGGGCGCGTTTGTAGAAATAGTAGACCAGTGAAGTCCCGTGATGTTCCTGAATAATGTCGATGATGCGCTGATTAAGTTTGTGTTTGAGCGCGAGATCGACTCCTTCCTTCACGTGCGCGATGATAATCAAGGCACTCATAGTCGGTGCCAGATCTTCGTGTGGGTTGCGCTCGAAGCTCATGTTTTCGGTGAAATAGTCCGGTTTCACCAATTTCCCGACATCGTGGAAATAAGCGCAGACACGGCACAGCGTGGCGTTGGCTCCGATCGCTTCGGCCGCAGCTTCGGCCAGGTTCGCAACCACCAAACTGTGATGGTAAGTGCCCGGCGCTTCGATTGTCATTCGACGCAAAAGCGGGTGATTTAAATCCGAGGCTTCCAGCCACGAAATATCGGTGGTGATTTGGAACAACGGTTCGAACATTGGGATCACGCCCCCGACGATCGTGGCGGTGACAATTCCGTTGCCGATCGCAAACGCGCTTTGCAATCCAATCATTGGCCAATCATTTGCCGTCGGCGGAAAGAGATTGATCGGACCGATGAAACCGAAGGTGAGCGACAAAATCCAAATCGCGACGCCGACGCCCAGTCCGGCGCGAACGAGTTTGCTACGGCGACGCACTTGCAGCGTCAGATAAACAGCGGTGAATCCACTGATCATTCCGGTAACGAGCAAAGGCGCGTCAATTTTTCCAAAAAGAACGCTGCTCCAGAGACTGACGAAAACCGCGGCATATAATCCGTGATTGCGGCCGAGCAGCACGCTCAGCAAGAGCGGCGCAAGTGCAAAAGGAGTGAGCAATTCCGCCATGTCGGTCTGCAGGCGAAGAACGCCGCTGCTGCAAAGGACATAGATAAATTTTGTCAACGCCAACTGGACCAGCATCACTCCGAAGACGAGAAGAATGCGTGAGTTTTGCGAAAAAGTGCGCGGCTGATTGATCCAGAGCATCATCAGCGCGATCAAGAAAAAGAGCAGTGCGATGACAAAATTCTTCGTTGGCTCAGGCTGGTTGCCGCTGAAGATGAGCAAGGCCAGCCCGGCGATAAAGCCGGCGAAAAGGACCCCTTTCATGCCCCAGGAATATTCCAGGCCGCGCAATACCTCGTTACGGGCGCGACGGCGTCGCAATTTTCCCGAAGCCAGGCCACGGCGGACCAGTTCGCTACGTTTGAAAAAGTCGATCATTACTTACGCCCTGAGGGAGTCCGATGCTGCTGATAGGCATTAATAATGGCACGAACCAGGGGGTGACGCACGACATCCCGTTCGGTAAAATAGCTCATGGCAATGCCGGGCACGGCCTTAAGGGCTTGCAGTGCCTCGACCAGGCCGGAGCGCTTATTCGCGGGCAGATCAATTTGGGTAACGTCCCCTGTTACAACGCACTTGGAATTCATCCCGATGCGAGTGAGCAACATGAACATCTGCTCAGTCGTTGCATTTTGCGCCTCATCGAGAATGACAAAGGCATTGTTCAGGGTGCGACCACGCATGTAGGCGAGCGGCGCTACTTCGATGACTTCGCGGGAAAGTGCGCGCTCCAATTCCTCCGCCTCCATCATGTCGTGCAAAGCATCATAGAGCGGCCGCAAATAAGGCGTGATTTTTTCCTGCAAGTCTCCCGGCAGAAATCCGAGGGCCTCACCGGCTTCCACCGCCGGGCGAGCCAAAATGATCCGCGACACCTGTTCCTTCTTTAACGCTGCCACCGCCATCGCAACAGCAAGGTAAGTTTTGCCGGTCCCGGCCGGGCCGATGGCGAAGACGACATCGTATTTCTCGATCGCCTCGACATAATTTTTCTGACCAACCGTGCGCGCAATGACCGGCGCCTTGCGCGACGACGTCACGATCTTGGCAGAGATGGCATCCGATAAATTATCGGCGCGTTCTTCACTCACAGAATTAAGAGCATAATTGAATTCATGTTTTTGAATATCGACGCCGCGTTTGCGCGCTTCCTCCAGCTGATCGAAGACGCGCTGGGCGCGATCTAATTTCTCCGGCTCACCTTCCATTTTTACCCATCCTTCGCGCGTCGTCACTCGCACGCCGAGGGAATCTTCCAGGTTTTTCAGGAGCTTGATATCGTTGGCATAGAGGGACTGCAATGCCCGCGCGCTTTCAAACTCCAACGTTCGAGTTTCTGTCATGTCATATCAAGGAAGGGCGATCTTCAGATCGCCCACGGCCTTGCGACCGCCGTTCCTTGCGCTTCGTGACACCAACATTCTGTTACCGAAATCCGTAAACCAGCGCCCAATGCGTGCGTTCCTCCGGCGACTCTTCGATCGAGACGATGATAAAATAGCTATCGGTGGAGGTTGGGACGACATGGGCCGCGGCAAAAGGCCCTTTTTGCCAGCTATCTGGTTGCTCGATTATTTTTCCTTCTTTGTCGTAAATATGCACCGAAATCCTTGCGTGGCGCACTTCTGTGCCCATCCAAAACCAATATTCGTTTCCTTTGAACAGCTGCTGGCGCACGGCCTTTTTTTCGCCCGCCGCAAGATCCCCACCCCAATAGTCTTCGCGCACTTGAAACCCTTCCCGGACGTAAGGCTCAGCGGCCTGTAGCGCGAAGGATTGGGCATCGTCAACCGACGCGGTCGCAGCCGCGCCGAGAATGAGCGGGACGATCACTAAAACGAATATGACCTGGCGGCGCGGATTCATCCCTAACGCGTCACGATCTCGCCATCGAGGCGCGTCGTGATTTCGTTGATCTTCTTTACCGCCTCCGGTGAAATCGGTTTGTTCCCAGAATTAATCAACGGTCGCACTTCCACTAACGCGCGTTTAATACTTTCCACCACGGGCACGCTGTATTCCGGCATGGCCGTTAATCGATCGCCGAAGTACCTGAGCAAGTCCGGTTGATGCAAAAGCTCTGCGCCTTCCTGCGTAAAATGCTTGGTCACCACCGCGGTCAAAATCTGGGTGCCGCGCAACCAGCCGCCAAGGCTGACCAACTGCGAGAGCTTTTGGTCCTGCAGCTCGTTCATCGCCCCCTGGACGCTACTTTGCGTGCGATCCAGCTCCTGGCGCACGCTTTCCCATTTGCGTTTGTCAGCCGCTTCCGTGATTGCTTTCGCGTGTGGGGTGATGGAAGCGCCCACTCCAATCCCCTTGGCGAGCGAAAGCACGCGTTGACCGATGTCTTTAACCGCGGGTGCATCCTGCGCCTGGACCGCTATAAATCCATCGGCGATGACGTTACCGAGGAGCAGCGCAGTCCTGGGGCGTTCGCTAAAATTGGTCCCCTTTTCCGCCCGAACATATTCTTTCCAGTTTACCGGGCCCAGTTTGTTGAGGGCGCCGAAGACTTCATTCGGCAAGGGCACCACCACATCTTCCACTTTCTTATACTGCTTTACATCGATATGCTGCGGCGCTTGCGCGGCCTGCGCGCTGAACCCAATCACTGCGAGTGTAAACCCCGCCCACTTGTTAATTTTAAGTACTGAAATCATCGGCTGCTTCGACTGTTGATTTCGACCCGGTATTCAGGATTAATGCAACTCTAAATGGAAGTAAGTTTTGCTCAACTCCACTCTTTGACTTCCTTTAATCGCATCAACCCTATCGCGTGGCGGCATCCACTCTCCGATTTGTGAATTCAGAACGACTCCAACAAATTCTCGAGCGGGCCGGCAAACAACGCCTGCTCGTCATTGGCGACTTAATGCTCGACGAGTTCGTTTGGGGCAAGGTTGGCCGCATTTCGCCCGAGGCGCCCGTGCCTGTGGTGGAAGTCTCCGGCGAATCGTTTTATCCCGGGGGCGCCGCGAACGTCGCCCGCAATTTGCGCGAGTTTACCGCGCATGTCGGCGTCGTCGGAATGATTGGTCGTGACCGCGGCGGAGAACAGCTTCGGCAGTTACTGGCTGACCAAGAAATCGATACTTCCGCCTGCTCGATCTCGCCGGATTTTCCCACCATCGTCAAAACCCGGATTATTGCGCGGCAGCAGCAAGTCGTCCGGGTTGATCGCGAAAAAGTTCTGGCCCCGGATGAAAAGCAGATCGGGTCGATTGTCGCGAACGTGAAAAAAATGTTGGCGGAAATCGACGGCATTATCTTCGAAGATTACGGCAAAGGATTTCTCGCAGAAAAACTGGTTTCGGAAATTATCGCTCCGGCGCGAGAGAGAAAGAAGGTAGTCGCGGCCGATCCGAACCCGCGTCACAATATTCCGTGGCGCGGCTTGTCGGTGGTAAAACCGAATCGCGGTGAAGCGTTTCACGCCGCCGGGATTCCGCTGCAAGAGTCAGACGCGGACGATAATGTTTTGAAAGAAGTCGGGGCGACTTTGCTGCAAAAATGGCAGACGGAGTTGGTCCTCATCACTCTGGGCGA
>Ga0209473_1002165_pt1 | contig 10813 bp, 7 predicted proteins | sample GraSoiAngelo_133_FD_185890 | JGI IMG/M metagenome (GOLD analysis project Ga0209473, IMG submission 185890) | Grasslands soil microbial communities from the Angelo Coastal Reserve, California, USA - 14_0929_05_20cm (SPAdes) (version 2) | ecosystem: Environmental > Terrestrial > Soil > Grasslands ...
TGATTGCAAAGGCATCCGCACCGAAACAAGCCGGCAAGATTCTCGTTGGCACAGCCAGTTGGTCGGATCCCGGGTTCGTCGAGTTTTGGTATCCAAAAAAGATGCGTCCGGCAGATCGGCTCAGTTGGTACGCGCAGCATTTCACCATGGTGGAAGTCAATTCCACCTTCTATTCCGTGCCTGACCCGATGCTAGTGGGCCGATGGTGCGATGTCACTCCGCAAGACTTTGTCTTTAATATCAAATTGCATCAATTGCTCTCATATCATTCCACTCCAGCGAAACTTTTACCCGCGGCGCTGCAAAAAAAATTGCGCTTGGAGAAGAACGGGAAAGTCGTACCCACCGCCGCAACGGTCGACGAAATGCTACGGGCTTTTGTGCCTTCCTTGGAAGTGCTTCGTCGTGCACAAAAGCTGGGTGTCTTGTTGCTGCAATTGTCGCCGGCCTTTTCGCCGCGCAAACATGAACTCAATGAGCTCGAAAACGTGCTGGAATTGACCAGCGACTTTCGGGTCGCTGTTGAATTGCGAAACCGAAATTGGGTAGAAGGCGAGCAGCTGGAGAAAACACTCGATTTTATCCGGGAACGAAATGCAATTTTTGTGAATGTCGATGCGCCTCCCGAAAAGCATTTCACGATTATGCCGAGTGAGCTTAACGCGATTACTAATTCGGATGTCGCGTATCTTCGCCTGCACGGACGCGATTCGCGCGCATATATCACCGGCAAGACGGTAGCTGCGCGGTTTAATTACAATTACTCAGACGCCGAGATCGACGAGGTTGCGGCGCGGAGCGAGCGATTAGCCCAGAACGCAAAGGAAGTGCACGTCATTTTTAACAACAACGCTCGCGATTACGCGCCTCACGCAGCGCTCCGACTCCGAAAAGCATTGGGGCAGCTTGTTTCGTCGTCGTCTCCGCAGACGGGGGAATTGTTTTGAGCTAGGATATCGCGTGGAAGCACCCAGATCGCCCGCGGGTCCGCCACTACCCGGCCCTCTGGTTCGGTTAAAAAGGTGGCTGGCTGCGCATCACATGACCCTGATGACGATCGCCGACACGCCGCATTCCATCGCCCTCGGTTCGGCCATCGGAATTTTCTTCGGGTTTACCCCGCTTTGGACCATGAAGACATTACTTTCCATCGGTGTGGCGTGGGTATTTAAGTCCAACAAGGTCGCAGCCGCTATCGCGGTCACTTTGCACGACATCATTCTGCCGCTGATGCCGGCGATTTTTTGGTGGGAATACAAGGTCGGCTATCGTGTCTTGCACGGGGCGCAGCCACGCCGCATCCGCATTGGGCACGTCACGATCTGGGACTACCTGCACAGTGACGTCTTTGTGCGCTTAATCTGGCCGACGCTCGTCGGGTCTCTCTCCCTGGCCATTCCCAGCGCCATTGCGACCTACTTGGTCATGCGCATGCTTGTCAGTCGCGCCCGTAGCGAAGAGCCTTCCGTGCGCACCAACTAGGCAACTTGTAGCACAGCCATCTTGGCTGTGGGACCAACGGGCATCTTGCCCGTTGATCTTAGCCGCACAGCATCGGGCCGGCCTTCAACAGATATATACCAGCGATAAACACAGCCGCAGGTTCTATGGATAATCGAGGCCCGCAATCCTCCCACGCCGAATGATAAGGGCTTCAGCAGCGCCCCCGTAAGAGTTTAAAAGATGGCAATTTTCCCTCGCGTGCGGCACGATAGTTGCATTACGGAAGCCACGCGATCCGCTCGCTCTGGGGGAAGAGCAGGCGGTCGCCCCGAAAAAATTATGAAACCTCTTATCGCTATTGCTTCCAGCTTGTTACTTTGTTCTTGCGCAGACATGTACGTTACAAAAAGCCAGGTCGGCGGATCTGGTGCGGCTGCTCCAACGGACACAAAAGATTTTGGATCGCATGTGCGCATGATCACCGCCAATTGCGGTGTAGGCGCCTACAATCCACAGGCAATTTATATTAGACCCTTCTGTGTGGATACCGCGAAATTCAGAGGCGACCAAGCGCAAACTGACGGCGAGATGCCAATTCGGAAGGCTCTCGCGCCGGTCGAGTTTGCTGAGGATCTCAAGGAACAATTGGAAAAAATCGCACCCGCTCGTATTCTCAGACCGCACGAAACAGCCCGCATCGGCTGGCTGGTTGACGGCGAATTTGATGTCGTCGATGGCGGCAGTCCAGTGGGCCGATTCTTTTTGGGGTCATTCGGCGTTGGCCAATCTGTCCTCGCGCTCCACGTCCGCGTCACGGATGTTAAGAGTGGTTTAGTTGTCTACGAGTTTGACATGTATGGCGGAAGCCAGCTTCAGGGTAGACACGGAACCGTTCGTGCGAGCGGCCTTGGCCGGGCCCTCCACTTCGATCTCCAGAATGCGGCCGAGAGGGTCTATCTGACATTAAGCACGGATCCGTATCGTTACGGTGCGCGCGCCAACGTCAGCCTTCCGGAATAATCCAATACGACGAGCGGGGATTCGCGTTGTAATTCGAATTGCGCTGGTTAAGGTGCTGCCGGTTTTTTCCGGGCGTGGCTTCTACTACTAAATTTTTTCTGGTCGCATTTGCGATTTGCGTAATTTGCGTCGCGCCGCAAAGGGCGGCCGCCGGGCCGCTGCCGCCATCCTATCTGGTTGTCGATTCGCAAACCGGCTACGTATTGATCGAGCAGAACGCTCGCGAAAAGCGTCAGATCGCGAGCTTGACCAAAATGGCGACCGCTTGCGTCGTCCTGGATTGGGCTGAAAAGAAGGGAGGCGATCTCAACCAGCTGGCAACAATCTCCCAGGCTGCCTTTGTCGGCGTTGAAAAGAATGAAGTCGGCTGGCAGGTCGGTGACGTCGTTTCATTGCGCGATCTGCTGTATGCGGCGCTGGTGCAATCCGACAACCTCGCCGCCAATGCACTTGCCCTTCGCGTGGGTGAAACGTTGGCGTCGGCCGTGCCGGCAGAATCAAATTCAAAGATCACGCCAGCCACCGGGTTCGTCGCGCAAATGAATGCGCTGGCAAAACAACTCGGGATGGACCGGACGCGTTTCGTCAATCCCAGTGGGTTCGATTACAAGGAACGGCCGATGCCATATTCCACTGCGATCGATCTCGCGCGGCTCACCCGTTACGCGATGAACAAGGCGAGCTTTCGTTTTTATGTTTCGCAAAAGGAGCGCGAAATTTCCTTTAACCGCGCTGGCAAACAAATGCACGCTCTCCTTCGAACAACAAACGATCTGCTCGGCACCAACGGAATCGATGGCGTCAAAACCGGCCAGACGGCTCATGCCGGTGAATGCCTCATCCTATCGGCAAATCGCCCCTCCGAAGTCATCAAGAATGGCGATAGCGCCACCATTTTTCCACGTCACCTCATCGTCGTAATTCTTGGCAGCAACGATCGATTTGGAGATGGCGAGCGGCTCGTCCGGCAAGGTTGGCAGATTTACGATCAATGGGCCGCTGCCGGGCGATTGGTCGATCCGAAAAAGGTGCTGTAATCTTCCGCGAATGAAAACGCGGATCGGCATTCTCACCAGCGGCGGCGACTGCCCCGGGCTCAATGCGGTCTTGCGCGGGGCCGCGCTCGCAGCCGACAAAATTGGTTGGGAAATGCTCGGATTCCGCGATGGGTTCGAAGGATTGTTGCCGCCCAGTGATTTCACCGTGCTCGACCGCAAGTGCACGGAAAACATCATGGCGCTGGGCGGAACGCTGATCGGTACTACGAACCGTGGACACTTCGTTGCCAAGATTGGCGCGGGAGATCGTGCCGTGGTGGCAGCGGAAGTAATCGAAAAAGCGCGCAAAGTTCTGACCGAAGCGCGCGTCGAGGCGCTCATCATCGTCGGCGGCGATGGCTCGATGACGACCGCTTTGCAGTTGCAAGAGGCTGGGATCAATTGCGTCGGCGTTCCGAAGACGATCGACAACGATCTTGAAGCCACGGCCATGACCTTCGGTTTCGATTCCGCCGTGGCGGCGGTGATGGACGCGCTCGACCGGCTTCACACCACGGCCACAAGTCACAAACGCGTCATGGTTGTTGAAGTGATGGGGCGTCACGCCGGCTGGATCGCATTGCACGGCGGCATTGCCGGCGGCGCCGATATTATTTTGATTCCGGAAATCCCGTTTGACTACGACAAGATCGCAACCGCGATAAAGGAACGGGATGCGCGGGGAAATCTTGGCTCACTGGTCGTCGTCGCCGAAGGCGCGCGCCCGAAAGACGGACAGCAGGTCAAACGCGAAACGAAAGAAGGCGAGTTCCGCCTGGGCGGAATTGGCGACATCGTGGCGCGAGAAATTGCGGCGCGCACCGGAAAAGAAACCCGCACCTGCGTTCTTGGTCACTTGCAACGCGGTGGCGCGCCGACCACGCTCGATCGCATTCTCGGCACCCGGTTCGGGGTAAAAGCAGTGCAGCTAGTTAACGAAGGCCACTTCGGATCGATGGTCAGCTATCAGAACTATCAGGTCCGCCACGTACCCATCGCCGATGCGGTTAATCGCTTGCGGCTGGTACCGCCGAATGGCGAGATGGTTCAGACCGCCCGCGATGTCGAGATTTCGTTCGGCGATTGAACGCTGAGGAATCGCTACCGAAACCTGTCTGATTTGCAGCGGCGGACGCTTGCCCTCACCTGGCGCTAGCGCGCCTTCCGCTCCCCGGGGGAGAGGATTGAGGTGAGGGGACCTTGTCATATCTGATTCGCGCAATCTTTGGCTGGAAATCAAACATCAAACATCGAACATCAAACATCCGTGAAAATCGTTCTTGCGTACTCGGGCGGTCTCGACACCTCGATCATTCTCGCCTGGCTGAAACAAAACTACGACACGGAGATTATCGCCTTCTGTGCCGATATCGGTCAGGAAGAAGAACTCGACGGTTTAAGGGACAAAGCGCTGCGTACCGGCGCGGCCAAATGCATCATTGAAGATCTGCGCGAGGAATTCGCGCGCGATTTTATCTTCCCGATGTTTCAGGCCGGCGCGATTTACGAGGGGCAATACCTTCTCGGCACGAGCATTGCGCGTCCGCTCATTGCAAAGCGTATGGTGGAAATTGTGCGCGCCGAATCAGCCGATGCGATTGCACACGGCGCGACGGGGAAGGGGAACGACCAGGTTCGCTTTGAACTCACTGCCGCGGCCCTCGCACCGAAATTAAAAGTGATTGCGCCGTGGCGTGACGAAAAATTTCGGAATCAATTTCCGGGGCGCGCCGAAATGATTGCGTTTGCTAACGAGAATAAGATTCCGGTGGAGGCGAGTGTTTCAAAACCGTACTCGATGGATCGCAACCTTCTCCACATTAGTTTCGAGAGCGGGATGCTGGAAGATCCGTGGTTCGATGCCAGCGGACCGGGAGCGCGTGACATGTATAAATTGAGCGTGTCGCCCGAGGATGCCCCAAAGGAGGCGGAATACGTGGACCTTCATTTTGAGTCGGGTAAATGCATTTTCGTTGCAGCTGGAGGGGCGAGCTCCCGCGAGCCCGGTCCGAGCCGGACTGGCGGTTCCGGCGTCGCAGGAGCTCCGCCCTCCAGCCTCACCCCACTTCAGGTGATGCAAACCTTAAACAAGCTGGGCGGCAAGCATGGCATCGGTCGCATCGACATTGTCGAAAATCGATTTGTCGGAATGAAAGGCCGCGGCGTTTACGAAACTCCGGGCGGGGCCATTCTGCACTTCGCCCATCGGCAAATGGAAACGCTGACGATGGATCGCGAAGTAATGCAATTGCGAGACAGCCTGATTCCGAAATACAGCGCGCTCGTTTACAACGGTTTCTGGTTTTCGCCCGAACGAGAAGCGCTGCAAGCGCTCGTCACCGAAACACAGCGCGACGTCACTGGCGTCGTCAGGCTCAAGCTTTACAAAGGCAACATCATCGTCGCCGGCCGCAAAAGCCCGAAAAGTTTATACGACCCGCAGATCGCGACGATGGAGGCTGGTGCCTCCACATATGATCAAGACGATGCCACCGGATTCATCCGGCTGAACGCGTTACGGTTAAAAGTTCGCGCGGCTTTGAAATCAAAAGGTAAAGGCGATTGACCCAATGGACTTCGCCTAGAGCAGGCTCTCAATCGCCCAAGTTCCTCTGGCGTTTAGCCTCGACCCTCGCGATGAAATACAAAATAATTCGTGATGAAAGAACGTGAGGCGTTCCCTCGCATGCCTACCGAGATCAAAAAGAAAATCGAGCTCGAGGTTGTCCATGTCCTGTTTCTCGACATCGTCGGTTATTCGAAGCGGCTGACGAACGAACAGCAGACGTTGATTGATCAACTCAATCAAGTCGTCCGCAGTTCGGAGGAGTTCCAGAGTGCGGAGGCGGCGGGTCGCTTAATAAAAATCCCGACGGGCGACGGGATGGCGCTAGTCTTTTATAAGAGCCCGGCACAGCCGGTGGAATGCGCGCTGGAAATTAGTCGTGCGCTAAAAACGTATCCCGAATTGCGGGTGCGCATGGGGGTGCACAGCGGACCAGTCAGCGCGGTGACCGATTTGAACGATCGAACGAATGCCGCCGGCATCGGAATCAATATCGCGCAGCGAGTAATGGATTGCGGCGACGCCGGACACATCTTGTTGTCGAAGCGTGTGGCCGAAGATCTCGAGCAGTACGGACCTTGGCAACCGCAGCTGCACGATCTGGGCGAAGTGGAAGTGAAACACGGAGTCCGTGTCCACGTGTTCAATCTATATAATCAGGAGCTAGGCAATCCGGAGGTGCCGGAGAAGCTGCGGCAGGCCAAAGGGCACACGGCGCAGGCAATTGCCGGGCGCGGCGAAGAGCTGTGGGTCGCCGTGCTTCCTTTCAAGAGCTCTGGCGACGCGGAAATGGAGTCGTTTGCCAACGGTCTTGGCGAGGACATTACGACGGGGCTTTCGCGGTTTCGGTATCTGTCGGTCGTCGCGAGCGCGTCGGCATCGCGGCTGAAGGGAGAGACTGGAGATGAGCACGCCCTCGGTGCCAAACTCGGCGCGCGTTACGTGCTGGAAGGAAGCATCCGTAAAGGAGGTTCCGGCATTCGCGTGAGCGCTCAGCTGGTCGACACCCAGACGGGAGCGCAGCTCTGGGCTGAGACCTATAATCGCGACCTCCAGGCAACGAGTATTTTTGCGGCGCAGGATGACGTCGCCGCCCGCATCGTCGCAACCGTCGCCGATAGCTACGGGGTGCTCGTTCATTCGATGAGGGCCGCGACCGGGCGGAAAGACGACGCCGATCTCACGCCGGTGGAGTGGCAATTTCAATATTTCGCCTACCGCGAGCAGATAACGCCCTCCGCCCACGAGATTCTCAAGAGCCGACTGAAGCGCGCGGCGGAGCGGGACGATCGGCAGTCGGACCTGTGGGCCTGTCTCGCGCAAATCTACGTCGACGAATACGCCTTTGGCTTCCAAGGCGACGCGACCTCTCTCGATCGAGCCCTGGCTGCGGCCCGCCGCGCGGTCGAGTTGGATCGGGCGAACCAGTTCGCGCTCGTTGCGCTTGCGCAGGTGCATTTCTTTCGCCAGGACCTCGCGGCGTTTCGTCCGGCAGTCGAGCGCGCGATGGCCCTTAATCCGCTCAACACGGATGCGCTCGGGATCCTGGGACTGCAGATCGTGCACACAGGCGAGTTCGAGCGAGGCACCGCGATTGTGCGCCGCGCGATGGAACTGAATGCCAATCATGCGGGTTGGATGCATTTCGCTCCGCTGTGGGATCACTTTCACAAGGGCGAATACGAGCAGGCCCTCGAGTGCGCGAATCGGGTAGACGTACCCGGACTCTTCTGGCCCTTCCTCGTAATGGCGTCGGCCTGCGGGCATCTTGGCCGGCGCGCCGAAGCCGCGGCCGCGGTGCGGGATCTGTTGGCGCTCGATCCCGAGTTTGCGGCGCACGCGCGCTCATACGTCGGGACTTGGCACTTCGCGAGCGGGCTCATGGATCCCATCCTCGAGGGGCTGCGCAAAGCAGGGCTTTCGATTCCCGAAAACGGATCGTCCGACTCGCCGAGGCGGAACGGGACGGTCACGGCAAAAGTAGATCGAGTGGAGTCGTGCACGGACTCGGGAAAGGTTCAGGCCGAGGAAGGCTTCTGGGTCGCGGTGCTGCCATTCGAATATAGCGGGAACAACGCCGATCTCACGGCCCTGGCAGAAGGGCTGACCGAGGAGATCGTGACTGGCCTGTCGCGGTTCTCTTACCTCAAGGTCATCTCACGTAGTTCGACTTCGCGCTACGCCCATGAGTCGGTTGACGTTCGTTCCGCCGGAAAGGAACTGGGTGCGCGTTACGTGATGGAGGGGAGCCTTCGGCAGGCGGGGACCAAGCTGCGCCTCGCGGTGCAACTCGTAGACGCAGTCTCAGGCGCTCATCTTTGGGCCGAGAACTATGAACGCATCTTCAGTCCGGAGGCGGTTTTTGAACTTCAGGACGAATTGGTTCCGCGGATTGTTTCGACGGTCGCTGATATGAACGGGGTTCTGCCCCGGAGCATGAGTGAAACTGTTCGCAGCCGCACTCCCGAAGAGGTGAGCCCCTACGAGGCCGTGCTGCGCAGCTTCGGCTACTTCGAACGGGTCACCGCAGAAGAGCTCGCCGCTGCGCAGTCTGGTCTGGAATTGGCGGTGCGGAAGGCACCGGCTTATGCCGATGCCTGGGCAATGCTGGCGTTACTGTGCGTCCAGGAGCATGCGCAAGGATTCAACCTTCAGGCCGATCCCCTAACGAGCGGGGCAATTGCTGCGCGGCGTGCTGTCGAGGCAGCGCCATCCAATCATCTGGCCTATTTCAGTCTGGCCCAGGCACTCTTCTTTCAAAAAGAATTCCAAGCTTTCCGGAATGCGGCGGAACGGGCCGTCGCGCTCAATCCCATGGACGGCAACTCCATCGCTTTTCTCGGTGACTTGCTAACGTGGGCCGGCGATTGGGACCGTGGCCTGGCGCTGGCAGGACGGGCCAAGCAGCTCAATCCCCATCATCCCGGATGGTATTGGATTGCCGACTTCTACAACGCCTACCGCCAGGGCGACTATCGCGGCGCGCTCAGTTTCGCCCACAAAATCAATATGCCAGGCCACTGGTTTGCGCCCGCCGCGATCGCCGCCGCCTACGGGCAGCTCGGAGAACTTGGTGCGGCCACCAAAGCCCTTCGGGATTTGCTCAAGTTGCGGCCCGACTTCGCCGCCACCGTACGCAAGCAAATGGAAAAGTGGGGACCGCCCGAGTTTTTGGAGCGCATGATTGATGGCTGGCGCAAGGCGGGGCTGGAGATTGCCGACGCGGAGAGAATGGCAGACAAGTCTTCGTTTCGAGAAACTCCCGCGTCGCCCGCTCCGAAATAATTAAAGCGATGCTGGATGCTAGATCCTCGATGCTCGGTTGGGCTGCCAGCTTTGACCTGTGCTCTTTGACTTCGACATTGGGCATTGGCCTCCGGCTCGTAGAGCACTACGGCTCGGAGAGACGTTCCTCCTTCGCTTTCGCTACGGCGAGACAAGTGAACGCCTGCCACGCCGAAGCCTGCGGCGTAGGCGGGTTGGGCGCTTTCTTCTTCTTTCCAATGTACCGTTGTAACTCTTTTTAACGAATCAAGTTCTTCGCTTCATTGCATGTTCGCCGAAATTAAAAAAGAAGTCGAGTTGGTCCTGGCTCACGTTCTCTTTATCGACATCGTCGAGTATTCGAAAAGATTAATTAATGATCAGCGTGCTTTGCTCGGTAGTGATCTGATCCGGGTGATATTTCTGCCAATAACGCATTGCACCACTGACTGCCATGTGACTCGGATCAGCCGTTTCGTAGTCAGTTATCAACCCTTCGATGTTGGTGACGCCCGATCCCATGCCTAAGGCATCGTGTTCGTAGGTGGCAAAGGCGGAGCGCAACTCGTCCTCGTTCATGCCAGCTCGGATTTTATCGCGCAACCACTCTGACCAGCGGGCGACGCGTTCATCGAGCGCGGCTAGATGCTCGGATACCTCGCCCTCAATTTTTCCGAAATGCGGCAGGTAAAGGTGTGTGGCGTTCAAGGCGCGAATTTTGGCGATCGAGTCATGCCATGATTCGATGTGCAGCTCCGGTGGAACGAACGGTGGGATTGGTGGACCAAGACCGATCCGCACGCCGGCAATGTCGCCGCCAAAGACGCTATCATCCCAATGATAAACGTGATGATGGCTGGCGTGTCCGGGTGTTGCAATCGCGCGGATCTCGAATGGCGGAAGCTGAATGACTTCGCCGTCCTCCAGCACTTTAACGCGATCTGCCGGCACAGCCGCAACGCGCCCCCAAAGTTTTTCCATTTCATCGCCAAAGATGCGTTTAGCGGAAGCGATGAGTTTTGCCGGATCAATCAAGTGCGGAAGACCGCGCGGATGCACGTAAACCGTGGCGCCGAGTTCTGCAAAACGCCAGGCCGCGCCCGCATGATCGAAATGGATGTGACTAAGAAACACATGGCACACGTCAGTTGGTTGGAAGCCGACCTTTCGCAGCTCGCTAACAATTCTTTGGAACGCAGATTCCGGCCCAGCGTCGAAGAGAACCAGGCCACGATCGGTTTCCAATGCTGTGACCGCGATGATATTCGCCCGACCGAGGTGGGAGGTATCGAATACGTGAATTTTCAACGGATCAGATCTTTCAAAATCGATGGCGCTCTTGCAAGCGGAGATCCCGCTCTGGAAGACCACCAAAGATGGCTGGCCGGAAAATCGTGCCAGCCGCGGCGTCTGTCGTGGCAGCGGCCTCGCATCCGGTCACGCACGCGGTTCGTGGGTAATTGCCAGTCCCGCTCGGACGAGC
>Ga0209473_1002166_pt1 | contig 10812 bp, 9 predicted proteins | sample GraSoiAngelo_133_FD_185890 | JGI IMG/M metagenome (GOLD analysis project Ga0209473, IMG submission 185890) | Grasslands soil microbial communities from the Angelo Coastal Reserve, California, USA - 14_0929_05_20cm (SPAdes) (version 2) | ecosystem: Environmental > Terrestrial > Soil > Grasslands ...
AGCATGCCGAAGGCATGACGCTGTTCGCGCAGGATCTTTATGGCGGCGCCGATCCCACCTTCCGCATCAAGACCCGCATCTTCACCGAGCTTGCCTGGCATTCCCTCTTCATCCGCACCTTGCTGATCCGCCCCGATGCGTCCGAACTCGCGAGCTTCGTGCCCGAGCTGACCATGATCGATCTGCCGAGCTTCCGCGCCGATCCCAAACGCCACGGCGTGCGTTCCGAGAACGTGGTCGCGATCGATTTCGCGCGCAAGATCGTGCTGATCGGCGGGTCTCACTACGCCGGCGAGATGAAGAAGAGCGTGTTCACCACATTGAATTATTATCTGCCCGAGCGCGGCGTGATGCCGATGCACTGCTCGGCCAATGTCGGCCCCGACGGCGACACCGCGATCTTCTTCGGCCTGTCCGGGACCGGCAAGACCACGCTTTCCGCCGACCCGAAGCGCACGCTGATCGGCGATGACGAGCACGGCTGGGGCTCGGACGGCATCTTCAACTTCGAAGGCGGCTGCTACGCCAAATGCATCAAGCTATCGCAAGAGGCCGAGCCCGAAATCTACGCCGCCAGCAAGCGGTTTGGCGCGGTGCTGGAAAACGTCATGCTCGACCCCAACACCCGTGAGCCGGACTTCGACGACGGCGGGAAGACCGAAAACACCCGTTCGGCCTATCCGCTTGAATTCATCCCGAACGCTTCGCGCAGCGGTCGCGCGCCGCATCCGAAGAACGTCGTGATGCTGGCGGCCGACGCCTTCGGCGTGATGCCGCCGATCGCAAAACTGTCGCCGGCGCAGGCGATGTACCACTTCCTGTCCGGCTATACCGCGAAGGTTGCGGGCACCGAGCGCGGCCTCGGCAAGGAGCCGCAGCCGGAATTCTCGACCTGTTTCGGCTCGCCGTTCCTGCCGCGCGATCCGTCGGTGTACGGCAACATGCTGCGCGATTTGATCGCCAAGCACGACGTCGATTGCTGGCTGGTCAACACCGGCTGGACCGGGGGCAAATACGGCAGCGGCCGCCGCATGCCGATCAAAGCGACGCGGGCACTGTTGACCGCGGCGCTGAACGGCTCGCTGCGCAACGCCAGTTTCCGCACCGACAGATATTTCGGCTTCGCGGTCCCGACTTCGCTGCCCGGCGTCGAGCCGCACATCCTCGACCCGGTGAAGACCTGGGCCGACAAGACGGAGTTCGACAAGACCGCGCGGGCGCTGGTTGCGATGTTCCAGAAGAACTTTGCCAGGTTCGAAGCCCAGGTCGACGCCGATGTCCGCGCCGCCGCCCCGGAAGTGAAGCTCGCGGCGGAGTGATCTGCTGTTTTCTCACGCCTTGAAATACGCGATCTGGGTCGTGGTCGCGAGCAGGCGACCTTGCGGCGACCAGAGCTCACCGGACTGGTCACCGTAGCTCTTGTGAAAAATCCTGGCGTCGGCGACGGCGAGCACGCGGGTGATGTCTTCTTTCGCCAAATCGTCCGCGTCGGCGTGGAAATAGGTCGTGAGCGACACCGTGCCGAACGGCACCAGCTCGCGTTTGACATGGAAAATGCGCGCGAAGAACGCGTCCGACATCGCCATCAGCGATAGCGCGTCTATCTTGCGGGGAATGCGGTCGCCGATCCAGAGCTTGGAGTAGGCGTTTGCCGGTGCGGCGTTGGACCCGCTAGCCACTTTCGGTTCGCCTTCAACAAACCGAAAATTATATTGCTTGACCCATGATGCCGCGACGTTGGCGTAGGGAAGGGTCTGGTCGAACGGCCTGCTTTGCGGAAATGGCGCCTGCTGGTGCGACCAGGATGGGCGGCGTTCGGCGAATACGGCGGTCGCAAGCGTTGCCACATCGCCGCCGCCTTGCGTCAGCTCGACGCACCAGTGCCGGGTCGAGCGGTTGGCTTTGATCAGGCGCACGTCGAGATCGAAATCGCCTTGCGCGATCGGCGCGCAATAATTGACGGTCAACGAAAGCGGGTCGCCGGCGGCTTGCGGATGCTCCATCAGCGCGCGCAGGATCGTGGCTGCCGTGGCACCGCCGAACGGGCCGACAAACGCCCAGTAGTCGTCGCTGGTCCGCCCCTGCCAACGGCTGTCGCCGGCGGTCACCCGCGTGGCGTCGTCGAAAACATGCGGTGCTTTCGTCAGCATGGAATTGCCCCTTTGGCGGCCGCAATATCGCTACCCGGCCGTCGAATCAACGACGTCAGAGGTAATGGATTTGCCGATGGCTTAGCGCGTTGCGCCGCGCTGCACGCCGGGCTCCTGCAGCACCGGAATGCTGCGCACCGGCACGCTCCAGATCTCCTCGGCGTACTCGCGGATGGTGCGGTCGGACGAGAACCACGCCATGCGCGCGACATTGAGGATCGAGGCGCGCGTCCATGCCGGGACCACTTGCCAGCGGGCATCGATGCCGCGCTGGGCCTGGTAATAGGAATCGAAATCCGCGCTGACCATATAGTGATCGAGATAGCGCAGCGCATGTGCGATCGATTCGAAGCGGCCGGGATCACCCGGCGAGAATTCGCCGCTGCCGATCGCATTGATGGCGCGCGAAAGCTGCCGCGAGCGCCGGATCACGTCGGTCGCATCCAGCCCCTGCTTGCGCCGCACCATCACGTCCATCGCTTCCATGCCGAAGATCGCGATGTTTTCCGCGCCGACATGGTCGCGGATCTCGATATTGGCGCCATCGAGGGTGCCGATGGTCAATGCGCCGTTGAGCGCAAGCTTCATGTTGCCGGTGCCGGAGGCTTCCATGCCAGCGGTCGAAATCTGTTCGGAGAGGTCGGCGGCCGGAATGATGATTTCCGCCAGGCTGACATTGTAGTCGGGCAGGAAAGCGATCTTCAACCGCCCGGCTACCACAGGATCGTTATTGACGATCTCGGCGACGTCGTTGATCAGCTTGATGATCAGCTTGGCGTAGCGATAGCTCGCCGCCGCCTTGCCGGCAAAAATCTTCACCCGCGGCACCCAATCGCGTTGCGGCTCGTCCTTGATCGCCTGATACAGCGCGATTGCCTCCAGGATGTTGAGCAATTGCCGCTTGTATTCGTGGATGCGCTTGATCTGGACGTCGAACAGGGCGTTCGGATCGATCTTGATGCCGAGTCGCTCTCCGATCAGGCGCGCCAGCGCCGCCTTGTTGTGATGCTTGACGTCGCGGAATTGCTGCTGGAACGCGTTGTCGCTGGCAAGCGCCTCGAGCATTGCGAGGCGGGCGGGATCATCGAGCACCGCTTCGCCGCAGACCTCACGCAACAGATCGGTCAGCTTTGGGTTGGCCAGCATCAGCCAGCGGCGGAAGGTGATGCCGTTGGTCTTGTTGGTGATGCGGCCGGGATAGAGATGGTTGAGATCGTGGAATACGGTCTCCTTCATCAGGTCGGAATGCATCGCCGAGACGCCGTTGATGCGGTGCGAGCCGACGAACGCCAGTTGCCCCATCCGCACCCGGCGGCCGGACCGTTCGTCGATCAACGACACCGCGGCGCGAAAATCGATATCGCCGGGACAGTGCGTTTCGGCGAGCGCCAGGTGCGCAACATTGATGCGGTAGATGATCTCCAGATGTCGCGGCAATAGCCGCTCGAACAGTTCGACCGGCCAGGTCTCCAGCGCTTCCGGCAGCAGCGTATGGTTGGTGTAGGACAATGTTGCCACGGTGATCTTCCACGCTTCGTCCCAGCGGAAATTGTGCAGATCGACCAGGATCCGCATCAGCTCGGTGACGGCAAGGCTCGGATGGGTGTCGTTGAGCTGCACCGCGGCCTTGGTGGCGAGGCTGCGCAACTGGCCGTCGGCCGAGAGGTGGCGCTTGACCAGGTCCTGCAGCGACGCCGAGACGAAAAAATATTCCTGGCGCAGCCGCAGCTCGCGGCCCGCCGGGCTCTCGTCGTTGGGGTAGAGGAATTTGCAGATCGCTTCGGCGCGCGCTTCCTCGGCGCTGGCGCCGAGATAATCGCCCGTATTGAAAACGTCGAGCTTGAGCGGATCGGGCGAACGCGCCGACCATAGCCGCAGCGCGTTGACGTGCTGGCCGCGCCAACCGACGATTGGGGTGTCGTAGGCCATCGCCTGCACTGTTTCCGCCGGATGCCAGATCGCGCGGTCGCGTCCGTTGGCTTCGACATACTCGACGTCGCCGCCGAAATGCACGTGGTAGACCACCTCCGGCCGCTGCAATTCCCAGGGGTTGCCGAGGCTCAGCCACACGTCCGGATATTCGTGCTGCCAGCCGTTCGCGATGATCTGGCGAAACAGGCCGAAATCGTAGCGGATGCCGTAACCGATGGCGGGAATGGCGAGCGTCGCCATGCTTTCCATGAAGCAGGCCGCGAGCCGCCCGAGACCGCCATTGCCGAGGGCGGCGTCCGGCTCGCATTTGCGGAGTTCGGACAGGCCGACACCGAGATCGCCCAGCGCCGCCTCGAATACCGGCAACAGGCCCATGTTGTTGAGCGCGTCGCTGAACAGCCGGCCGATCAGGAATTCGAGCGAGAGGTAGTAGACGCGTTTGCTGCCGGCGTCATAGCTCTCCTTTTCCGTGCTGAGCCAGCGGTGCACGATGCGGTCGCGCAGCGCCAGCGCCGCCGCCATGTACCAATCGTGCTTGGTCGCCATGCCGGCGTCCTTGCCGATTGCCAGCCGGAGCTTGGCGAGGATGGCGCCCTTGATTTCCGCCAGCGCCAATTCATCGACGGGCTGGCCGAGGGCCGGAAAATTTCCTGGGAACGCTTGATCTTGCAAACCGTCACATCCTGATCGTGAGACTCACGCGAAAATATACGCGTCTTGCACCGGCTCTGGAACCGTCGAGAGCCGGCTTGTGCACTGCGCTGCTATGATTTTATGCAAGGACCGGGCCGACACGCCGCGATCCCGACCTATTGTTTTGGTGATATAGTACGCCAAATGCCGCGATCGTTTTGGGGAGGACTGCACCATGAGACTGACGATCGAGATTCTCGCCGCCGCGTTGCTCGTATGCTGCGTTAGCGTTTCGAGCGCGGCATTCGCCGCCGGCAAAACAGGACAGACCGCCGATGCCCTGAGCTGTGCGTTCAGCGTGCCGGCCAATGCCTCGCCGGACGCGCGCTGCGCCGCGATCCGCCGGCAATGTGGCGGAAAGTTCTACGCCAATTATTGCGGCGACAAGTTGCTGTCGGCGATGTGAGGCGGAACGCGAGTTGTCCGTAGTTCTCCGGCCGTGAACAGAGTTCCTGATGTGGCGTCAATTGGCGCTCCCATTCGCTTTGCGGATCGCAAACGGATTTGAATACTGCGTTGGAACGAATTAAGAACACTTTAGCAAGTCTTTGATATATCATAGTGATTCGGCACGCTGCCGATACAACATCTATGGTCTATCCGAGACTTCGAGGACTACATGTCCACCATCGCCTTCGATTCTTTCGCGCTCACCCGCATTGCCGACTTCGCGCGCTCGCTGTCGCGGCTGCACCAGGCTTCCCGCCGCAAGCTGGTCGATGACGACGAGATCGACCGCGAATTCAATGCGGTGTGCCTGTCGGTGTGGGGCTACACCACGGATGATTTCAGCGACGATCTGTTCTCCGCTGAAGACCACGTCTTTCTCGACACGCTGGATGAGGCGCATGCGCGTATCTTTGCAGCCCAAGCGGGCTACGACCTCGTCGATGATCAGGGCATGCTGACCGATTGGTGGGGCTATTGCTGGATGATCCTTGCGGAAAAGCGCGGTCTGCTGACGCCCGAGAACCGGGCTCTGGCGCGCGCCGCGATCGAGGAGAAATACCTGTCAGCGCCAAACGTGATCGGCGTTATCGTCGGGCGGTGAATCTAGTCGAGCTCCGCGCGCTTCGCTTTCGGCGAGATTGACTTCGACACCGACGACGTCACGGATGGCGATGCGGCAGGCGTCGGCGCGTCGCTGGCGACCATGTCGGCTGTGACCGGCGCTACCTTCATCTCGCCTAGCCGGGCGCGAACATCCGCCGTCAGCCCCGGATAGGACGCAACCGGCGTGAACTCCGCGGTCTGGTTGTTGCCGACGCGCACCCCGGAATAGGCGACCAGCCCGTCGGTGGTGGCGATCACATCGCCGGGACGCAGCGACGCATCAAGCGTCAGGTCGACCGGCGCCAGCCCCGCGGAATCGCGGCCGTTGCAGGTGCAGTCCGCGCGCAGTTGCTTGCGGTAGGCGAAGGCATTCTCGCTGTCGGCGTAGCGTTCACCGGCGGAAGAATAAGCGCCGTCGATGCTGGAGCCGAAGAACACTTTGGTCGGGCTCGCCGGGCAGAATGCCTGGCACATCTGGACCGGCGAGGCGCTGCTGCGCATCAGCGGAAAGTACCGGCCGTCGCAGCTGCGCACGCAGAACGAAGGGCCCGAGCTTGCGACGGCGGGCCGCGGCGGCGAGGGTGCCTGTTGCGGGTCAGTGGCCATCGGGTCAGCAAAGAAACCCGCTTGCTGCAGCGGCTGGCGCTGCTGCTTCCGCGCCCCGCCAAAGAAGAAATCGAACAGGTTTTCAGCGCAGGCCATGCGTGGGGCCAGCGCAATCGGCACGGCGAACGCGATGGCGACAAGCAACGCACGGCGCCGCATGCGCGAATTGTAAAACTCTTTACGCAACGCTTACTCCACCCGACGCAACCAACCCGGGCCGAGGCAAGAGGATGACTCAGCTTCGGATAACCTTAACGGGGGATGGTAAACGAGGGGTGAGCGCGGCATTCCGCGCCGAAAAGAAATGCGGTTGTTTGTTCACCTCGCTCCCTCTGCCCGCATCCGCCTTCGCCCGAAGGCGGGCTCCGGCGGACAAGAGGGCGGGGCGAGGGAGAGGAGAAAGCGATCAAGCTCACAAAAATTCGCTGGCCCGGTAGAGCGAACGGAATGTCAGGCCGGCTCCCGCGAAAGTATCCTCGGCGCCTTCCTCGCGATCCACCATGGTGAACACCAGCGCGACGTTGCCGCCGACATCGCGCACCGCTTCCACCGCCTTCATCGCCGAGCCGCCGGTGGTGGTGACGTCCTCGACGATCACAATGCGCTTGCCCTGCAGGCTTTCGCCGTTGACGAGCCCTTCGACCGCAAGGCGCGCGCCGTGCTCCTTCGGCTTCTTGCGCACGAAAAACGCCGCGATCGGATGGCCCTTGATCCAGGAGAGCTGCGCGATCGCGCCGGCCAGCGGCACCGCGCCCATTTCCAGTCCGCCGACATAATCGAGCTTTTCGTCTTTCAGCGCTTCATAGGTAAGCTCCGCCAGCAGCGCGGCGCCTTCCGGATCGAGCATGGTCGGCTTGAGGTTGAAATAGAAGTTGCTCTTGCGCCCCGAGGCCAGCGTGATTTCCCCGCGGCCGAACGAGCGCTTGCGGATGATCTCGTGGAGGCGGGCGCGGGAGGCTGATTTGGACAAGGATTTTCCCGTGAAGCTGTGAGGCAGCACCTCACTTTATCGGCGGACGGGCGCGCATTCCAGAGCCAGCGTTGTGCCGTCAACCATTAACGCATCGGTGATGATCCGGTATACCGCGACCACGGTTGTAACGGCTTGAGATTCCGGGGTACGGGATATCAAACTTTAGGGGGAAACCGGAATGACCATCGAATTGTACACCTGGAACACGCCGAACGGCCGCAAGATATCGGTGGCTTTGGAGGAAATGGGGCTGCCCTACAAAGTAGTCCCGGTGAACATCACCAAGGGCGAGCAGATGGCGCCCTCGTTTCTGGCAATCAGCCCCAATAACAAGATTCCCGCGATCGTCGATACCGACGGGCCGGACGGCAAAAGGGTCAGCATTTTCGAATCCGGCGCGATCCTGCTTTATCTTGGCGAGAAGACCGGCAAATTCCTGCCCAAACCGCTCGGCGAGCGTATCCCGGTCTATGAATGGCTGATGTGGCAGATGGGTGGTTTCGGGCCGTTTCCCGGCCAGGTGCATCATTTCATTGCGTTGGAGAATGAGACTGACCGTGCGTACGGGCTGAAGCGCTTCATGGCCGAGACGCGGCGGCTCTATGGCGTGCTCGACCGTCGCCTTGAGGCCCGCGAGTTCGTTGCCGGCCCGCTGTCGGTCGCCGACTTCGCGATCCTCGGCTGGGCCTGGCGGCATCCGCGCCACAAGGTGGAGCTTTCGGACTTCCCCCATGTCAAGCGCTGGTACGACACGCTGATGGCGCGGTCGGCCGTGAAACGCGGCATGGAAGCGAAGCTGGATTGAGTCTCCCTCTCCCGCTTGCGGGGGAGGGCCGGGGTGGGGGTATTGCCGCATAACGGACGCTTCCGAATTCGCGGAGAGATTTCCCCCACCCGCCCCGCTCTTCGAGCGCGTCGACCTTCCCCGCTTGCGGGAGAGGTAAGTGCAGGCCTACGCCCGCTTCGTCTCCAGCGCCATCCGCACCGCGAGCCCCGCGAGTACGGTGCCCATCAGCCAGCGCTGCACCAACAGCCACGTCGGCCGCTGACCTAAGAACAGCGCGATCGATCCGGCAGCGAGCGCGATCATGGCATTGACGCTGACGCTGATTACGATCTGGATCGATCCGAGTGCCAGCGACTGCGTCAGCACACTTCCTGCCGTGGGATCGATGAATTGCGGCAGCAGCGCCAGATAGAGCATCGCGATCTTCGGGTTGAGCAAATTGGTGACGAAACCCATCGCAAACAATTTGCGCGGACCATCAACCGCGAGCTTCTTGACCTGAAACGGCGAGCGGCCGCCCGGCTTGAGCGCTTGCCACGCCAGCCACAATAGGTAGGCCGCGCCCGCAAGCCGCAGCGCGTCATAGGCATAAGGCACCGCGAGCAGCAGCGCGGTGATGCCGAACGCGGCGCATAGCATGTAGAAAACAAAGCCGAGCGCGACGCCGCCCAGCGAAACGATGCCGGCCGCCGGCCCTTGCGTGATCGAGCGCGAAATCAAATAGATCATGTTCGGCCCAGGCGTCAGCACCATGCCGAGCGAGACCAGCGCGAAGGCGAGCAGGGAAGAGAGATGGGGCATGGGAGACTCGCAAGGGAAAGACGTGAAATAATCTAACGCGGATCAGGTCGCGATGCCATTTCGTATCGGGCGTGGTCGTTGATCAAATATTTCGGGGAGGGCGGCAGCGGCCGCCATCTGCACCCGGATCGCGAGGGCGATCCAGTTCAGATGCCGAGCGCGCTCTGGTAGGCGAAAAGCGCCGGCGCGCCGCCGGTGTGCAGGAACACGACGTCCTCGTCTTTGCGCCAGCGCCCCTGGCGGATCAGGGCGATCAAGCCCGCGAGCCCTTTGCCCGAATAAACAGGATCGAGTGGAAGCGCCTCGAGCTGGCCGGCAAGCCGGATCGCTTCGAGTGTGGCTTCGTGCGGGACCCCGTAGGCAGGTCCGGCATGTCCCGCGACGACGTCCACCGTTGCTTCGTCGAACGGAACATCAAGCAGGTCAGACGCTTCTTGCGCAAACGTTACGACATCGGCTCGCACCCGTGTCGGCTCGGCGTCGATATCGATCCCGACGATTTTCGTGTCTGGCATCGCCAGGGCCGCGCCGACGACGAGACCAGCCTGCGTGCCGGCGCTCCCGGTGCAGTGCACGATAGCGGCTGGTGCGAAGCCCAATTGCGCTGCCTGCGGTTCGATCTCGGAAATCGTGGTGGCATAGGCGACCGCGCCCAGGGCATTCGAGACGCCGTACGGCACAAAATACGGCTTGTGACCCTTCGCTTCGAGATCGCCGACGAGCGCACGAATGGCGGCATTGCGGTCACCGGTCCATGGCACGTCGTGGAGGTGCGCCCCAAACAGCCGATTGAGAAACGCGTTGCCCGAGGTCTTGTATTCCGGCGTCGGCGGTTCGATTCGGCCATGGTAGACGGCAAGATGGCAGGCAAGGCCGAGCTTGGCCGCAGCCGCCGCAACCTGCCGCTGGCTGTTCGATTGCACAACGCCACCTGAGACGATCGCATCGGCGCCGCTCGAAAGTGCCTGGTGCAGGACGTAGTCGAGCTTGCGCAACTTGTTGCCGCCAAAACCGAGCCCGGTCGCATCTTCGCGCTTGACCCATAGCCGCGGTCCGCCAAGATGAGCCGTCAGTCGCTTCATCGGCTCGAGCGGGGTCGGCAGATTGGCCAAACCCAGGCGAGGAAAGGCAGCTAATCGGTCGGATAGGGGCCTGCGGTGAGTTTGCATCGTTCAGTTCGTCTAATTCACAGTGATATGCTGCGCCGCTGGCGATCTGGCCGGGACGCTGATCCCCGCTTACTACAACGCTCGACTGCTAGTGCGCCTCGTCCCAATTGTCCGCCGCCCGCGCGTCGACTTGCAGCGGCAGCGAAAGCAGCACGGCCGGGAAGGGCGCGTCCTGCATGACATGCTGCACCACCGGCAAGGTCGCCGCGACGTCCTCGTCGGGCACCTCGAAGATCAATTCGTCATGCACCTGCAACAGCATCTGCGCCGAGAGTTTCTTCTCGGCGAGCGCGTCTTCCATGCGGATCATGGCGCGGCGGATGATGTCGGCGGCGGTGCCTTGCAGGCGGGCGTTGATCGCGGCGCGTTCGTTGAAGGAACGGACCGAGGCATTGGAAGCCTTGATATCGGGGTAGTGACACTTCCGCCCGAACAGCGTCGTGACGTAACCGTTGGTGCGGCAGAAATCGCGCGTCTCATCCATGTAGGCGCGGATGCCCGGAAAGCGCTCAAAGTATTTCTTGATGTAGGAGGAGGCTTCCTCGCGGGCGATGCCGAGCTGGTTGGCTAGCCCAAAGGCGGAGATGCCGTAGATGATGCCAAAATTGATCGCTTTGGCGCGGCGGCGCACTTCGCTCGGCATGTCCT
>Ga0209473_1002168_pt1 | contig 10810 bp, 9 predicted proteins | sample GraSoiAngelo_133_FD_185890 | JGI IMG/M metagenome (GOLD analysis project Ga0209473, IMG submission 185890) | Grasslands soil microbial communities from the Angelo Coastal Reserve, California, USA - 14_0929_05_20cm (SPAdes) (version 2) | ecosystem: Environmental > Terrestrial > Soil > Grasslands ...
CGTCACAACCGCCGCGTACACCGATTACGCCGTCAATCCCCAACAAGTCTGGTATTACACGGAAACCTCGGTGAGTGGAGGTCATGAATCGGCATTCTTCAGCGAAACTTCCGCAACAGTTCCAGGCAACTGGGTTTACATCTATCCCGGCAGCTACGAAGATACTTCGACTGAGGCCATTGCCGCGGCCGCCGGTTACGCAGGCGCTCGGGGAAGCGGATCGATGCAACCCGCACCGAACGCGGCGACGGTATTGGCAAGCGGCGTGAACGTGCAGAACATTCTGAGTCAAGGAATCGCGCCGAACTTCCAGAATTTAAGCGACACCCAACTCGCAAACAAACTGCGTGCGCTGGTTTTCAAATCGGCAGTGTGGGGCGTTCCTGTGGGAATTTTCTTCCACGTGAATGAGCTCTCTGCGCAGCAGGTTGGAGTGATGCTCGATACCCTGCAATCCGCTGGAGCGATGCTCATGACGAATACTCAGCTCATCGATTACATGCTTGGGACTCAGCAGAATACCGGAACGACCTACTACACAGACTCCGCTTTCGGGATGCCGGTCGATGTCAGGCCTATGGCTTCATCTCCGGTCGTCGATCAGGGAGCAGCACTAGCTGATGAATACAAGTTTGACCTGATGGGAATTGACCAGACGCACTTCGGAACCGGGTGGGAGATCGGTTCGCTGGCATACGTGCCAGAGCAGGCTGGGCGCGTGTCGGGTGCGCCATAATTCTTAAACAGACCCGCTTACTTCTTATTTGTCCCAATTAGTTGTCGAAGCCTTCGCAAGAAATCTCTTATATGAAATCAGCTTTAGTGGTTATAGCAGCGGTGCTCGCTGCATCGGGCCAGTCCGTCTATTCGGGGAGCTCCGATAGCGGTGGAACAGCAACTTGGGGCGCGAATATGAGCTCGGGTGGGGTAATTTGTGGTTCCCCGAACTACAACTGCGCGGTGACCGACAACCAGGCCCATTTGCCGACCGCCACGGTCAACCTGGGGAACGGCTGGGCTGGGCACTCGGGCGGTGGGGTCGGGGCAAACATTGTGGCCATCGATCACTCGCTGGCGCTGCCAGGAACCAGCGGGGCGAAGATCCTGCGGCTGACGGATGGGGTGAATGTCGCCAACTACGCACGCACTTTCTCGGGCGGCGGGCACAATGTGATCTCGGCGCCGCAAGCCAACGGCAAGCGCTATGTGGCAGTTGCGGGTGCTGGCGGCGTACCTTGCATGTTCGAGTTTGACGAGGCGGCGATGGCCAACGCGGTGGAAGGGCAAGTATGCGCTGGCTGCTCGCGCAAGTTATGGTGCACGGTCTCGGCCTCGGCCAGCTACGGCGGCACGCAGAATGAAACCTATCACTACGGCAGCGTGCAGTTTCCGCGCGCGGCCAGCGCGCCCGCCTACAGCTTTTATGCGGCGCATCAGGACGCTGGGGGAACTTCTCCGAAATTGCGGCGCTATCTGATTGTGGTCAAGAGCACGGGATTGCCGCCCGACTCCAGTGGCACGCAGACCTTAGGGTACGAAATCGATCCGACGTTTCCCGAGTACGATCCCGACAATGCTAACTGCTTGAACGGAGCGCTGGCGGCGGGCGGCTACACCTACGGCAATGATTACATTTCGGTCGACGACCAGAGGTTTGTTCTGCAAATCAGCCCGCAAGACAGTTCGCCGTGGGCGGTGGCCATCCGCGTGGACACCAATCCACCTCAATGCCGGGCCGTGAATGCTCAGGCGATGCAGATCAGTTGCGGCTGGAACACGCCCGGCTGCTGGAAGGACCTGAACTACAACCCGGACGCGCAGGCACGCTTTCAGCGTACCATCAACGCCGCAACCCGGGACGCTTCGGGCAACGTGACGGTCAGCTTTACCGCGACCCATACCTTTCCGGCGGGGAATGGATCCACGGCGAATGTGGAGGGCTGCGGTAGCGCGGCGAATATCGATGTGCGCGGTGCGCCCATTACCGCAGTCACGGGTTCAACCCTCACTTACACGAGCCCCATAACCAACCAGGGCAATACCTTTAACGGCCTGAACTGCACGTTCAGCTTTGGCCGAGGCATGCACAACACCGACCTGGACCGCAGCGGAACGTTTGCGCAGGTCGGGTACAACACTACTGGGCTTGGGGGGGCCGCGGCGGCTTATATCCAGACATGGAATGTGAATACTGATGACTTCGATGCCTGCCCGGTGGGGCAAGACTGCTCCGGACACTCCGCGCCGGGCTATCAGTTGCAGTATCTGCCCGGGTTCGGGCCGACGCGCACTTCGGGCTACCGGACGCTGGGCAATCCGGTTGGCAGTTTTGTGAAGTGCACGGATATGGGGGTGTCGCCGCCCATCCAGCAGCACTTCTCGGCCAATGTGGCGAATAGCAATAACAGTCAATGGCTGGAGTCGACCTACAATGCGCCGGTATCGACCCCGCATGGACCTTACGAAGGGGAGCTGATCCTGCACAGTTGCGCGGATGGCAAGATACGGCGCTTCGCCCACAATTTCTCCGACGGCAGCCCGGCGTCGAATTCGATTTTTGCCTCCTCAGTTGCACAGATTTCCTCAGACGGCAATTACGCCGTGGTGGCGACCAAGTTTCAGGCGTTCTGGGATCAGTTTGCCGAAGCCACGCTGAGCGGGCTGACGCTCACGGTGGATGGCACTGCCAAGACGATCACGCGCGCCAGCGGAGATTTCGGGGTGGACGGGATAGTTATCGGCGACCTGGTGAAGCTCAATGGGATGGCGAATCCGGCGAACAACTACGGATTTGAAGTCACGGCGGTGAGCGGGGCAGGGCTGACGGTGCGGGATCCGACAGCCCAGTTGTTGAGCGAGGGGCCGACCGCCAGTGCCGCAGTCGAGCGGCATGTGAGCATGGCGGCACGGGGCTTTGGGGACAAGGCCGGAAACAACACCTGCGATCCCACCCAGGACCCGGATGCGAGCGGCACCACGTGGTGCAGGAGCGATGTGCTGCTGGTGAAGCTGCAATGAAGTTTGCAGGGTAGTTCTGCAAGGTCACCGGAGATGATGGGCCCTGCCGCGGACCTATGCTTGCTGAAGCGCTTGGGTCGGGATCTAAATTCGTGTCCCGATAAAAGCTCGCTTACGGCGGCTATAAATGGAACGCTCACGATTCAAGACTTGCTGATCGAAACTCTTTTGAAAGTTCGGAGTAAAACACGAGGTTTGGTGCTGCCGACTCCGAATCGGGCACAACAAGAATATGGGCGAAAATGCGGACAGCGAAATGTTGTCCTCAAGGCGCGGCAATTAGGGGTCACGACCTATGTAGCCGCCCGATTTTTTATCAAGACGAAGCCGTGCCCGGGAACGGAGAGATCGTGCTGGAGTCCACTCCCAACGGCGCGGGTGGCGTGTTCTATGACGAATGGCAAAGGGCGGATGAGACCGGCTACGTGCGGCATTTCTTCCCCTGGTGGTACGACGAGGCCTACGCGATCCAGGATGCTCGAAACGTGCATCCACTGAGTCCCGAGGAACGGGCTCTCGTTGATCGCGAAGGGCTGCGCGATGCTCAGATTGCCTGGCGCCGCGTCAATCGGGCGGAACTGCGGGGTCTGGCCGCGCAGGAGTTCGGGGAGGATTCAAGTTCGTGCTTTCTCGCCTCAGGCGAATGCGTCTTCGATCTAACAGCAGTGGACCGGGCATTGCAGCTCTGCGGCGAGCCGGTGGAAATGCGTGATAACGGCCGGCTGATGATTTGGTTTCCGGCGCAGGTGGGTAAGCAATATCTGATTGGCGTTGACCCAGCCAGCGGAAGTTCTGAAGGCGATTACTCGTGCGCGGAGGTGGTGGAACGAAGGAGTGGTATTCAGTGCGCAGAATTGCACGGGCACTTTCCGCCGAGGGAGCTTGCAATTAAGCTGATCGAATTGGCCAATTACTATTGCAGGGCCCTGCTGGTCGTGGAGCGCAACAATCACGGTCATGGAGTACTGGCCCATTTGCAGGCGCTCGGCTATCTGCATGTGTATCGGCAGGGCGAGCAGGATGGATGGTGGACCTCAGCGGTCAGCCGGCCCGCAATGGTGGAGATCCTGGCGGCTGTGCTGGCTGAAGAGCCAGAGTTATTTCGCAGCCGCCGTTTGCTGAATGAATTCCGCACTTTTGTGCGGCATGCGGATGGGAAATCGGCAGCGATAGGCGGAGCACATGATGATTGTGTGATGGCGATGGCGATAGCACTTGGTGCCAGGCGGGAACCGGCGGGCAAAAATTCATCCGCTGGCGCCCTCGATCTTGCGAGCTTGCCCCGGAGGGGGTGAGTTCTGGCGATGTTCATCCGTCACATCCAAGAATAGAGACTCCGGATAAGATGGCGCACTCTGGGCTGCTGATCTGGATCTCAGCCATCGGATGTGACTGTAGTCGCTGTCCAACACGTGAGGCGGATGCGGGGCGGGGCGCAGGGACATCTGATGCGCTGCTCCGACGGAAATTTCTACGTGGTGAAATTCCGTAACAATCCACAGCATCTGCGGGTTCTGGCGAATGAGCTTTTGGCAACGCGGCTGGCCCAGGGCGCTGAGTTGCCTGTCGCGGCTGCTGAGGTGGTTGAAGTCGGTGATTGGCTGATCGAGCATACTCCAGAGTTGAACATCCAACTTGCCGGAAGCACCATCCGGTGCCAGCCGGGACTGCAATTCGGATCGCGGTACGTAGTAAGTCCGCTGGAAGGGCAAGTGTTCGACTATTTGCCGATGGAGATGTTGGACCGGGTGCGAAACTTGGACACTTTTGCCGGGATGTTGGCCGTTGACAAATGGACCGGAAACGCAAATGGACGGCAGGCGGCATTTTGGCGCAAGTTGCGCGAGCGCAAGTACACGGCGGCATTCATCGATCAGGGATATTGTTTTAACGCAGGCGAGTGGACATATCCCGATTACCCTTTGCGTGGCGTATACGCCCGGAATGAAGTGTATGCCGGGGTGCGCGGATGGGAGTCATTCGAGCCGTGGCTATCTCGCATCGAGGCAATGGATGATGGCGTGATCTGGAAGGCGGCAAGTGAGATTCCGCCCGAGTGGTACTGCAGTGACTGGGACGCGCTGGAAAAACTGGCGCGGGAACTGATCGAGCGGAGAGCCAGAGTGCGGGAACTGATCGTTCTGTTCCGGAATTCGCCGCGACGTCCCTTTCCTGCGTGGGCCGATGCAGCGTGAGTAAATGGCTGAGTTGAAACAATTCGAATTCTTTGTGTTTCGCTACTCGCCGAATGCGGTCAGGAACGAGCGCATTAACATCGGCTTCGTCGTTCTGGAACAGGGATCGAATGGTTCTGGTTTCGCCGATGTGCGTTTCACGACAGATTGGCGGCGGGCGCTTTGCTTCGATCCTGAGATCGACCTTGAGTGGTTGAAGGCGCTGGAGGCGGACATTCGCACAGAGATCCAAAGATCTCCGGACCGGCAAGCGTTCATGCGAAAGCTGGAGGAGTCGTTTTCGAATCTCATTGAACTGTCACCAGCACAGGCATTGTTGACGGAGGACATCGGGAAGGAACTCAAGGAACTGCAAGCTCTATATCTAGCGCAGCCCCGGCCGGCCATAGTTAAACACGAAAAATTCGGAAGACGAAAGATTTTGTCCACAATGGAAGGCTCGTTCCGGGATGCCGGCATTTTGGACTTGCTGGTGCGCGACTTCGAAATCTCGCGCTTCACCAGGCCGGGCGATCCGTTGAAATTTGACTTCGGATACGCACCGGGACACGAAATTAAGTTTCTGCAGGCGGTTTCACTGAAGCGCAGTGTGGATCAAGGGCTGATGCTTGCTTCGCGCTTTCCGGGAATTGCGAAAGCCATTCTGGATCGTGATAACTCGGCCGCCAGATTAATGGCAGTGGTAGATGACGATCTTGAGCAGGAGCGAGCGGAGATTGGTTTCGTGCTGGGAATGATGCGGGAAAGCAAAATCCAGATAACCATGGCGGCTGAGATGCCGCGCGTTGCGCAGGAGATCAGGCGGGAGTTGAAGGCGTAGCTACCTAGGAGCTTGTCAGTTTCACAGTAGATTATGCTGGGTTCTTCGTCGAAGGGAACGGAATAGGTCCGTTCCCTTTCGATTCTTCGCGGGCAAAGGTCGCCCGCGCCACATTGGATAGCCGAGGGGCCGGCTGCCCTACGGATTCATACAAAAAATCATGAATATTAAACAGAAGTTGCGCGGCGCAATGCGCCGGATTGCAGAAGTGTCGCTGGCCGGAGGTGCGGAGGGCAAGCGGCGAACCGTGCCCTTGCCTTCCATCCTGAACACCTATGGTCCGCGGCCCGATGCGTACCCAAAGCCTTCTCCAGCCAACCTGCGACGTTTTGCTGAAACGCCGGTGGCGCGAAAGGCGATCAACACGATCAAAGATCAGATTGCCGGGATGCGGTGGCGAATTCAGCCGCGGCCGGGTCGCGGAGAACAGTTGCCGGATGCAGATCTGCGCATACGCATCCTCACTGACAATTTCGATGCGCCCAATCCTGATGATTCGTTCCGCTCCCTGGCAGAGCAGGTATTGGAAGACGTGATCGTCGGAGGCTTCGGCGCGATCGAGATTGGGAGCACTGGTGATCTCGAACATCCTTTGTCGCTCTGGCCGGTCGATGGCGCGACCATTCGCATCAAGGGCGATTGGGATGGGCTACCAGGTTCTCCGCACTATGTGCAAGTGACCAATCGGTATGGAGCGCAGGCGCAGGTCCCGTTGAATGATGACGAGCTGATTTACATCCGGCTGAACCCGCGCACGCACACTCCGTTTGGATTGGGGCGGCTCGAGGTGGCTTTTGAAACCGTAAACGCCTTCCTCGGTGCCAACCGTTATGCGGCGCGGCTGGCTTCAAATTCGGTTGTTGAATATGCGCTCTGGTTGCAGGGACTCACAGCCGAACACCACGAGCGGCTGATTCGCTGGTGGCAAGACGAGATTGAGGGGACCGGGCGAGTTCCGATCCTCTCATTCGAGAACAAGCCTGAAGTCCTGCGCTTCGGTGGGGGCACGGATGCAGATCTGCGTTTGCAGTGGCAGGAATTCTTGCTGCGCATAATCGCAGATGCATTTGATTTGCCTCCGCAGGCGCTGGGGCTGGAGCGCGACGTGAATCGCAATACGGCTGCGGAAATGACTGACCAAGCATTTCGACAGGCGATTGTGCCCACAGCACGCTTGCTCGCCGAGCACCTGACCCGCGATGCGATCACCAAAAAGCTTGGCTGGTCTGATCTCGAATTCGTTTTCACAGACGTTGATTCCGCTGGCAACGAAATGGAACAGGCGCAGATTCAGGAAATCCTGCTGCGCAACGGCGTGTTGACGGTAAATGAAGTGAGGCAGATGAGGGGACTACCGCCGGTCTGAACTAGTTTGCCCGGACGAGGGCGTCCGGACCTCCGTGTTGAATCTAGGTGATTGCTGACTGCTGAATGAATCCCCGACCAAGCTGTTTCCTTTTTGCAAGACAAGAGAACAAAAATGAACATTGAATTGGAATCGATGGCTATTGAGATGCCGCGCGTGGCAGGGCATCCGAACCGCGAGCCGTTTCGTGGCGTGTTGACACTGGTGGACGCGGCATCCGACAAACCTCCTGCAGGTGCGCGTGGACACCGCGTTCTACTCACTCGCACGGCGGCAGAGGCCGGGCTGCCTTCTTTGCTGGGCATGGGGTTGGATTATGCTCCGTCCCTTGACCGCCATGACGCACGGCGAAAAGTCGGCGTTATCACGCGGGCAGAGATTGTGGGGAGGAATCTCGAACTGGGCGGCTATCTGTTCGCCAAAGACTTTCCGGAGATCGTAAGGGAAATTGGCAAGAGCGGCTCCGGGCTCCGTGCCTTGGCCGCTTCAGGCGAAAAGCTCGGGATGTCCTATGAAATCGCGGACGCTCGCGTAGCAGACGTCCGAAGCCAGGTTTGGACGCTTACACACGTCACCTTCACTGGCGCGGCGATTCTCCGCCGTAATAAGGCAGCATATCGGGATACGTGGATCGAGTTGTACAAAAGCTCGTAATTACAACGCTCACCAGATGCACACGCGAGTGCACGAAGAAATGCAAAGGAGAAAAGATGAACGAGGAGATGACGCAGCAGTTAATGACAACAGCAGAAAAACTGGCGAATGCGGCTGAGGCGCTCGATCGAGTGCTCGGAAAGCTGGATTCGCAACAGGAGGCACTGAATGCGAAAGTAGATCGCATCGTTGCGGCCGTAGAGGAACGGCTCAGCGACGGAGATGCCGCTAACAGCAGCGAGAGCTCGCAAAAATTGCAGGCTCGAGTTGCGGAATTGGAAAAGGCTAACACTGAGCTAAAGGCACAATCGGCACGGATGGCGCGCAAAACGCTTCCGCCCGTAGTCACCGCTCTCTTGGGTAAAAACTGCGAGACCGGAGACAAGCTGGATACAGCAGCTCTGGATAAGAGCCTGCAGTCGCTCAGCGTGGAACAGCGCATCGCAGTGAAAGCTGAGATGGCACGGGCAGGGATGATCGAGTAGCCAGTTACAACCGGCGAGTCAGGGGCGCGACCCTGTCGCGCCTTTGTCGTTTTCAGGTGAGTTCACGCCAGTTCCCAACCGAACCGGCAGACCAAATCAACCAGCAAACAAATTCTTTTTCAGGAGAGAACATGAAAGCACAATTCCTCGACCTGCACGCGGCGGCAGATTTTCTAGGGCCAGGCGCGATTGAGGTCAATCGTTATCAAACAGAAATTACAGACATCGTACGGCGGCGCGGTGCGTTCGGACAAAGAATCAAGCAGGTACCTGCAACCGGGCATCCTTCGCGCTTCTTTGAACAAACGGCGATCGTTTCACCAAGTGCTGCTACCGCCTTCGTAGATCCACGCAACATCGTCGCGACCGTAGGCAGCCCGACGCGCGTTGAGCGCAGCCTGCCGCTAAAAGCGCTGGTCTCCCAAATTAACTACAACCTGTTCGACCTGGAAGTTGGCGCGCAGCAGAGCCAGTTTGCCTTCCTTCAGGCCAAAGACCTGGCAGATTCGGTTGAGGGCTTGATGCGCACTCACGATGTCGCGCTGTGGAATGGCAATGACACTTCGTTGGGCACTCCGACGACCACACAGTATTTCGGCGCCATCGGGCAAATTGTTGCCGGCGGCAACACGCACACCGTCCAGACCACGGAAAGCATCGTGGATGGGATCAAAGGCGTGATCGCTGGTATGGTCGCGAACTCATCGTTCGAGGTGCGCCCCACGGCGATTTACGCCAATCCAGTGCTGCTGGACCTGATCGACCGCGAGCTTAAGTCGGAGTTCAACGTGGTGCTCTCGACCACGGAGATCACCGGCGGGCTTCGCGTGAAAACCTTGTCCACACAGGCCGGAGACCTGCCACTCGTTCCCGAGTGGGCTTTGGGCTACACGGGAACACCGGGAAGCGGCACGGCGGTGCTTCCAGCCTACATCGTGAGCGAAGACCTCATCGAGCACCACTGGCTCACCGATGCGAATCCGCGCGTATTCCAGTTGGGACTGCAGGGATCGCTGGCGTCACAAATGGTAGTCGTGAAGTTCGGCGGAGTAGTAGTGAAGGGCGCGTCATACGCGCACTACGAAGTGAAAGTAAATCGGTAAGAAAAGTTGTCGGTCGTTGGTCTGTAGTCGTTGGCAAAAGCAGATTCCTCCCCCTCGGCTTCGCTCGGGGCTCGACCCTTCGGGCCTCGGCAAAGCCGCTCGGAATGACAATTCCCTATGGGAAACCCAATTTCCAGACGCAAAGACTAGCGGGGATACATGCGGCTGGCTACTAAAGGCTGACGACCGACGACGATCTTGAGAATCCCTATGAATTACCTTTCTCCATCTGAATACGAAACATACGGGTTGGAGGCCACAACCCCTGCGGCCTGGGTGCTCGCAGCATCGACCGTCATCGATGCGCACTGCCGGCGGGTAACGCTGGGCGTGGCGCAATACGAGGAACGGCTGCGAATCGCTGCAGGGCGGAACACCGTACGTGTGACCTACGTGCCTCTTGCAGCGGTTGCTCCTGCCACGACGCCGATCGTCTCAGCTCGTGGTCGTTATGCCATACCCAGGCGCGGCGAGTGGCCATTCGACGACATCAGCTCGGATATCGCGCTCATGTTCGGCTTGCCCGGCACGTGGAACGCCGTCGATGCTGCTGGTATTGACGTCTATGCCGACAGCGGCGAGTTGACGCTACCTGTCAATGCGGTGGGCCTCGGCTACAGCGAAATTGATCTGGCGTACACGGCGGGACTGGCGGTGATTCCGGATACGGTCAAGGTGGCGTGCGCCCAGGTCGTCCGCAATGCGCAATCCACACCGGCGCTCAATGTAAAGTCCGGCAGGATTGATCGCATGCATCTCGATTATTTCGCCGACACTCTGGTGGACCAAACCGTGCGCTCGCTCTTGGCGCCGTACGTGGCACAGAAAGTGGGTTGAACATGGGCAATCCAGGAATTCATTTTGGAGTAAGCGGCAACGCATTGGTGCGGGCGGCGGAAGCAATGCTGCGCGCCTTGGGCGGAGCTGAAGTCACTTTTCTTTTTCCGTTGTTGCAGCTCCCCGAGGATCCCAGCGCGGAGCTTGGGATGGTTGATCCGGGCGTGGAAGAAGTGAGATTTTCCCCCGTGGTGGTGCGGAATTTGGTAGCCGAAGCCGGCGGCCCGCGCCGACGACTGGAGTTTCTAGTCCCAGCAGCAGCGGTTACCGCCGAACTGAGCTCGCGAAACGTGGCATCGGCCGGAGCACTGTTCGATAGCGCTCTGGGTGTG
>Ga0209473_1002173_pt1 | contig 10797 bp, 8 predicted proteins | sample GraSoiAngelo_133_FD_185890 | JGI IMG/M metagenome (GOLD analysis project Ga0209473, IMG submission 185890) | Grasslands soil microbial communities from the Angelo Coastal Reserve, California, USA - 14_0929_05_20cm (SPAdes) (version 2) | ecosystem: Environmental > Terrestrial > Soil > Grasslands ...
GCACGGATTCGAGAGCCCGGCGGGCAGCGGCAAGGTCGTGGCGACCCGTCTCGAGCGCCTGCCGGCGAGCCCGACGGTCATCGTGAAGGGGCCTTTCATGGCGGGCACCTCGCCCGACTTCACGATGCTCGGCATCACGATCGACGGCTCTGCGGCCACCATCGACGACGGCCACGGCGGCATGATGCCGCTCGCGACGTTCTTCACCCAGGCGGCGGGTCACGAAGTCCGGGTGGAAGGCACGCTTTCGGGCACGACCATCATGGCGAGCCGCATCTCGATCGACGATCACACCGGGGATGAGGGCTGAAGGCACAGGCAGAGGAGTGAGGGCGGAGGAGCGATCACCCCGGGCAGGCGCGGCGCTGCCCGGGTGACTTTCTTTGTTTTCCGGATGGACGCAGCCATCCTGTACGATGCTTGACATCCGTCCATGCGGTCGGCCTCCACCAAACAAGTCCTCGCAGCAGCCCGACAATGGCTGAGGCCCCTGGTGCATGTCCTGATCCGTTGCGGGGTCACCTGGAAGGAGTTCGCAGAGCTCTCGCGCAGGAGCTATGTGGAAGTCGCGAGCCACCAGTTCGGCAAGCGAGGGCGCCCGACGAACGTCTCGCGCACGGCCGTCCTCACCGGCCTCACGCGGCGCGAGGTCCGCAAACAGCGCGCGCGACTCGCTGCGACGACCGACACCTTCCCAGGCCATGTCACCAAGGCCTCGCTCGTGCTCTCCGCCTGGCACCAGGACAGGGACTTGCTCGACGCGCGGGGCAAGCCGCTTCCGCTGCCGCTCGAGGGGGAGGCGGTGAGCTTCGCCGCGCTGCTGCGGCGATGCGGAGCCGGCGATGTACGTCCCTCGACGCTGCTGAAGGAGCTGCTCAGCGCGCAGGCGGTGCGCGAGACTTGCGACGGACGACTCGAGCCGCTCAAGCGCAGCTACGTCCCGCAGTCGATGGACGAGAGGCTCATCACCATGTGGGGCAAGCGCATCACCGATGTGGCCAAGACCTACGTTCATAACCTCACCCGGCCCGCTCATGCACCGACGAGGTTCGAGCGCGCCGCGGTGAACGACTCCGTCAACGCGAGCGCGTTGTCGGACTTCCAGAGGTTTCTGGAGCAGGAGGGCGAAGCATTCCTGGAACGCGTCGACGCCTGGCTCACGGCGCATGAGGCCCGCGCCGGCGCGTCGGACAACCCGCAGGGGGTCGTGCGGCTCGGCGCGGGCCTCTACCACATCCAGGACTGAAGGCCGGCGGAACGCTATCCGGCAACTCGCTCCTCGCCACGCAAGCGCAGATCGAAGGGCCCTGAACCACGCGCAGGGCAGGGCATCTCTGCTGCAAGCGCTTAACGTGCCCCACGGCTGCCGGTGTCGGGCAGTTTTCGTCCGAGGCTGACACCGCGTGACACTGCGGGAAACGCGGATTGATATATCAACGCATTTGTGGCTGAGCGGCCACATGCAAACCGCGAACGCCGGCACGCGCGGCCGGAGGTCCACGTGACCGCACTCACGGTCGTTAGACGTTGATTGGCATTTCATATTCGCGCGCTCACACGCACAGCGGGAGGGCAAGCAAATGGTGGAATGCATCGAATACGCCAAGGATGTTTCTGAACTGGTGCCGGCAGGGCCCGGGTACGCTGCGCTCTGCGCCGCAACCCCACACGCGCCGGCGAGCCGACACGCGCTCGTGCGGCGGCGCAGGATTCGTCCCGCTACGTGGGTCGTCCTTGCACTGGCCATACCCATTCTGTGCTGGGATGCCTGGCAGACGGAACGCGACGTGACGCTCCGGCGCCAGGCGCCGATGCAGCACGCCCAGTTGTCGACGAGCGTCTCGGCGCCTTCGGTCCCCTATCATCGGCCGGGCTTCCGACCCTGGTAAGGTCTAAAAACCCCCCGTGCAGAGACCGACCGGCGCCCTGGGCCATCGCTCGGCTCACGGCGCGCCGGAGCTTCGGCAACTCCGGCGCCGCTAAGCACCGAGTAGTCTGCGTGTGAGCAATGATTGCATGTCGCGACGACCGTCCGCGATGACGTAGATGACAACCCGCTGCGCATGCAGTCGATAGATCAGTCGATAGGGCTTGAAGAACACCTGGCGATATTCTGAAATGCCAAGGGCGCGAAGCTCGTTCGGGCAAGAACCCCGATCGGGTAGCGTTCTGATTGCCTCAGTCGCCTGGAGGAGGCGATCGAGGACGCGGTCAGCATTAACGGGTGAATCGTGCTCGGCGATGTATCGATAAATGTCCTCTAGATCGCGCTCCGCGTCTTTCGTCAATACAACCTGGTAGGTCATCAGGCGGCGGTTGTCGCCTTGGAGCGCAGCCGCTTCGCAACCTCGCTCACGGGCGTTACGTCGCCTCTTTCGACCTGCCGGCTGCCGAGGGCAAGAATCTTCAGCAGCGCAAGCGTCTCTTGAGTCTCCTCATAGGAGGCCACGTCTTGAAGCACGGCCTTGGCTTCGCCATTCTGGGTGATGATCAGCGGCTTACGCTGTTCCGCGAGCTCCTGGAGGACGTCGGCGGCGTTGGCCTTCAAGTAGCTGATGGGCTTGATTTGTCTCGAGTAGCGCATGGCGGCTCCCATCGATATCATCGGACTTAATATAGTCTTTTTATGGTCCGGACACAATTATTCCCGGTGGCTCGAAAATCCACGTGGGGAAATCGTCATGGGTCAGCGCCGTCGGTCGTCGCGGAGGCCGGCAAACCCGCACCGGTGGATTATTGGGCGCGTTTGAACGCGTACCAGCCGCGGGCGATGACGAAAGCGCAATCGCGCGCGCTCCACGACGAGAACCGTGGCGAACGCTGAGAGGGTTGCCGGTCGCTGGATGTCTTGAACGTCGCCAGTGCCATCGAACTGGAACTCAAGCAGTTTGCAACCTTCGACGTGCGGCAGCAGCAATTGGCGCGGGCCGGAAGCTCGTGACGCCGTCGAGCGGGCCAATCCTATCTTGTTCGCATAATGTATATTATGGTAAATTAAATCTCCACCGCCAGACACGGTCCACCATAAACCTCCGGCTCAGCACCTCAATCCTCGTCTCCCAACTCAAGCCCCAGCCCTTCTCCGCCCTGATGCGCGCGATCCTCCCGCTCCCAGTCCGGCAAGCTGGCGTTCGGCATAGTGCATCCAGAGGTCGTAGCGCTGTCCGTGTGAATCGTGGACGTGAGCGCGGCAGACACGCAGCACCTTGTCCAGCAGGCTGGGATCACGCACTACCTCTGCCCGCAGCTCCCGCCAATCGAGCTTCTTGCCTCGCCCGATGATGTTATCGATGGCTGCGAGCGTGAGTCGCTGGTGGTTCAGGTGGCGATGCAACATGTCTGATTTTCGAGCCTAGCGATTTTTCGGCGTGAGGTCCACGGGCAGCGAGCGTTTCTAAACCACGGCTGCTTCACGCTCCCGACGGGCATGACCTGCCGCCTCCCGCCCAGGGCCATAAGCGCGACCGCGTTCACACTGGTGCCGCGGCGAGCGCTACGGGACACCCGCATATGCGACTTGGTTCGCTGTGGCCCACGGGGCGGCGTGCTGCAATTCACCTCTGTTTTTGTCGAGGGCCTGAGTCGCTGCGACGTGTGCGTGGCAGGAGCCCCATGAGCGTCCAGTCATACCTGCGGTCTCCCACCGGTTCCGGCCGCCGAGCGTGTCGATGAAGAGCGCCGAAAGCACGGCCCTGTACCCGATTCTCGACTACCCGGATTCGCTCGAGGCGCCCGGCGATCTTGCGCCGCTCGACGCCCTCGACGCACTGTTCCGCAATACCGTCGAGCAGGCTCCGGTCGGCATTGCCTTCGCGAGTCGCGACGGCGCCTATCGCTATTGCAACCGGACGTTCTGCGCGATGCTGGGCTTCGGCCCCGAGGAGCTGAGCGGCAGCTCCATCGCAAGCCTCACTCTGAGCGACGACCTCGAGGCCACCACCGTGGGCCTCGAGCGTCTCTGGCGCGGGGAGATGGGGCACCTCGATGTCGAGAAGCGTTACGTCCGCAAGGACGGCAGCGCGTTGTGGATACGCGTAAGCACTTCGCTCGTACGGCGGCAGGGCGAAGAGGCCGTGTGCTCGGTCGAGTTCCTGCGCGACATCTCGGTACGCAAGGAGATGGCGGCGGCTCTGGTGCAGAACCAGACGCTGCTCGCCACGTTGATCGCCGAGTTGCCGCTGGCCCTGCTCGCCTGCGACGTCGCCGGGCGCATGACGCACTACAACCGGGCCGCCATCGAGCTGTTCGGAATTCCCTCAGGCGCTGCGGCCGGCCTCGCCCGTGACCCCTACCCCCTCACTTCCGACGTGTTTCGCGCGGACCGCACCACGCCGGTGGCCGCCGATGAGCGACCCCTGGCGCGCGCGCTGCGCGGGGACGAAGTGAGCGACGCCGAGTTCGTCGTCGTCAGGCCGGATGGTGCGGCGCGTACCGCTCTCTCCAGTGCCCGGCGGCTCGTCGGTCCCGTGGGGCAAGCGCTCGGGGCAGTCGCGGTCATTCAGGACATCACCGAGCGCCGCCAGGCGGACGAGGAGCTCGAGCAGGTCCACAAGCAGCTGCTGGTCGCCTCGCGGCACGCCGGCATGGCCGAGGTGGCGACCAACGTACTGCACAACGTCGGCAATGTGCTCAACAGCGTCAATGTCTCGGCGAGTCTCCTCGCGGAGCGCATCAAGAAATCCAAGTGCGCCAGGCTCGGACAGATCGGCGCTCTGCTGAACGCACACGCCGCCGATCTGGCGGGGTTTCTGGCGGGTCCCCAGGGCAAACACCTGCCGGAGTACCTGCAGGAGCTGGCGGGAGATCTGGCCGCCGAGCGCGATTCGGCCATCGAGGAGCTCACGGCGCTCCGTGGCAACGTCGAGCACATCAAGGAAATCGTCGCCATGCAGCAGAGCTACGCCAGGCGCGGCGGCCTGATCGAGACGCTCGACGTCCGGGTGCTGGTGGAGGACAGCCTGCAGATGAATGAAGGAGCTTTCAGCCGCCACGGCGTCACGATCATCCGCGACTACCGGGATGTACCTCCAATCGAGGTCGACAAGCACAAGGTGCTTCAGATCCTCGTGAACGTGATTCGTAACGCCAAGTACGCATGCCACGAGGGCACGGGCGAGAAGACGGTGACGGTGCGGATCCGCGCGAGCGAAGACTCGGTGCTCGTGTCCGTGATCGACACGGGTGTCGGAATTGCCAGGGAGAACCTCGAGCGCATCTTCAGCCACGGCTTCACCACCCGCGCCGACGGCCACGGTTTCGGATTACACAGCAGTGCGCTCGCCGCCAAGGCCTTGGGCGGCACCCTGCAGGCCGAGAGCGCCGGTCCCGGCCATGGCGCCACGTTCACCCTGACTCTGCCGCTCAGATCCCCGGAGTCGAGTGATGCAGGCTGAAGCGGACCTGCTCCGGCATCGGGTTCTCGTCATCGACGACAACCCGGCGATTCACGCGGACTACCGCAAGATCCTCACGAGCGAGGGCCACGCGCAGCAGTCGGCGGCCGAGGCGGGACTGTTCGGTGCGCCCCCAACCGACGTCGCGCGTCCCGTCTTCGACGTCGACGCGGCGCTGCAGGGACGCGATGGCGTAGAGCTCGCTCGCGCGGCGCTCGCGCAAGGCCGTCCCTACTCGGTCGCTTTCGTGGACATGCGGATGCCCCCGGGTTGGGATGGGCTGGAGACCATCGAGAACCTGTGGAAGGTCGATCCGGACGTGCAGGTCGTCATCTGCTCCGCCTACACCGACTACGACTGGCTGGAGCTCCTCGCGCGGCTCGGGCACTCCGACAAGCTCATCGTGGTCAAGAAGCCCTTCGAGCCGATCGAGATCCTGCAGTGCGCGAGCGCGCTCAGCCGCAAGTGGCAGAACGCCCGTGCGCTCAAGCGCCACGTCGAGAGCCTCGAGCTCGTCGTCACCGACCGTACCAAGGGGCTCGAGGCGGCCAACCGCCAACTGCGGCATCTGGCCTCCCACGATGCGCTCACCGGCCTGCCGAACCGGCTGCTGTTCGACGACCGCATCGCCCAGGCCATCGCCCAGGCGCAGCGGCAAGCGCATGAATTCGCGGTGATGATCGTCGACCTCGACCGGTTCAAGCTCATCAACGACTCGCTCGGACACCGGGCGGGCGACGACCTGCTGCGCGTCGTGGCGCAGCGCCTGAGCCACGCCGTACGCGCGATCGACACCACCGCGCGCATCGGGGGCGATGAATTCGTGATTCTTCTCGGCGGCCCGGTGACGCATGAGGAGGCGATCGAGATCGCCGAACGGGCGCTCGAGTGCATGGAACCCTCGATCCAGCTGCTCGGCATCGACGTCCACAGCTCCCCGAGCATCGGCATCGCCTTCTACCCGCGCGACGGGGTGACCGTGGACAGCCTGCTCGCCCGCGCCGACGCCGCCATGTACAGCGCCAAAGAGCGCGGCCGCAACAACGTGCAGTGCTACGAAGAAGGAATGACCGCGGCGACCCAGGACCGCGTAAAGTTCGAGAGCGAGCTGCACGAAGCGCTGCGCCGCGGTCAGTTCGAGTTGCACTATCAGCCGAAGGTCGACACCGCCACCGGCCGGATCCACAGCGCCGAAGCCCTGATCCGCTGGCGGCATCCCCAACGGGGTCTCGTGCCGCCGGGCGATTTCATCATGGTCGCCGGGGAGTGTGGCCTGCTCGATGCCATCGGCGAGTGGGTGTTGTTCGAAGCCTGCCGTCAGGCGAAGGCGTGGCAGCGCGAGGGGCTGCGGCCCCTGCGGGTCGCCGTCAACCTCGCTCCCTCACAATTCCGGCTCGCGAACCTCGTCGACCAGATCCGGCGGGCGCTCGATGCAGCGGCGCTGGATCCGGGGTTTCTCGAGGTCGAGCTCACCGAGAGCGCCGTGATGAGCGATGCGGAGGAGTCGATCCGCATCCTGGAAGCCGTCAGCCGCATGGGCGTGCTGGTGTCGGTCGACGACTTCGGCACCGGCTACTCGAGCATGAGCTACCTGCGCCGCTTTCCGATCGACAAGCTGAAGATCGACCGCTGCTTCGTCGAAGACATGACGCGGCGTCCGGAAGACGCGTCGATCGTGCGTGCCATCATCTCGCTCGCCCACAGTCTGCATCTGAAGGTGATCGCGGAGGGTGTGGAGACCCCCGAGCAGCTCGCCCTCCTCGCGCAGCTCGGCTGCGATCAGTACCAGGGATTTCACTTCAGCCCTGCCGTGCTGCCGACGGCCTTTGCCGCGCTCGTCAGGCAGGAGCCCGCTGACGCCGAGGACGAGGCAAGCCGAACACACAGCAAGCTCGCCGCACTCGTGGGCGCGCGCAGCTGAGCCGCTGCGCGGCGGCGGCGGCTTCTTACGCCCCCAGTGTCAGCCCACCGTCAGGGCTGCTCTCTCAGCCCTCCAACGGCTTCCAGATGCTGTTGTGACGGGTCTCCGGCATCAAGATCAGGGCGAGCACGAAGCACACGGCGGGAACCGCAATGGGATAAATGAGCGCGCTACCCAGGCTATGGGTCGCCTGGAAGGCTGCGGTAGTGATGAGTGGCACCAACCCACCGCCCCAGCCGTTGCCGATGTGATATGGCACCGACACCGAGGTATATCGGATCCTTCCGGGAAAATACTCCGCGAGAAACGCCCCGATGGGCCCATAGACCATCCCGACGTAGGAAACGAGGATCGCAATGATGAGCACGGCGACCGGGTAATTGATATTGCCCGGGTGGGTCACCTCTCCAAGCCATGAATACAGCGGGTAATAAGTGAGCGCCGCGAGCAGGAAGCCCGCCAGGATCACGGGCTTTCGCCCGATCTTATCGGACAACCCGCCGAAGATGATCAGGGTCGGAGTCGCGATGAGCAGCGCGATGCCCACGATGAAACTCGAGGTCACCACGTCGACCTTCGACACCTGCTGCAGGAAGTACAGCGCCCAGAACTGGCCGCTATACCACACGACGCCCTCACCGATCACCACGATGCTTGCGATCAGGACGAATTTGATGTTGGCGCTGAGAAAGGCCTCTCTCCATGGATTCTTGGTCGTCTGGCCCTTGGCCTTGATCTCCTGGAAGACCGGCGTCTCCTGCAGTTGCAGACGGATGTAGATCGCGATCGCGACCAGCAGGAAGGAGAAGAGGAACGGCACGCGCCATCCCCAGGCATCGAACACGTCGTTGCCGAAGTACGCCTTCGTGGCGACGACGATGGCCAGCGCCACCACTATTCCGAGCGTCGGGGAGGTCTGCAGCCATCCGGTGTAGTAGCCGCGGCGCTCATCCGAGACGTGCTCGGCCACGTAGGTGATGGCGCCACCGTACTCGCCCCCGAGGCACAGGCCCTGAATCATGCGCAGGCCGAACAGCAAGAACGCCGCGGTCAGGCCGATCGACTGGAAGGTTGGAATCAGGCCGATCGCCCCCGTGCCCAGGCCCATGCCGCTCAGCGTAATGAGGAAGGTGTATTTGCGACCGACCCGGTCGCCCAGCCATCCAAAGAGGAATGCGCCCAGGGGGCGGACCAGGAAGCCGGCCGTGAACAACGCGATCGTGCTCAGCAATGCCGCGACCGGGTTCGTCTTCGAGAAGAACTTCACCGCCAGTACCGCGGCGAGGCTGCCGAAGATATAGAAGTCGTACCACTCGATGACGTTTCCTACCGAGGCGGCGACGATCACCGTCCGGAAGTTCTTCGGGATCTGATTCGCTGACGGCCGTGAAGTGGCGGTGATACCGCCCGCTGTTGCACTCATGCGTCTCCCCTTGGATCGATGGGTCTACGGAGCTTCGTCCCGGGCGTTGTCCACTCTTGTTAAGTTTTGTCTCGACCGCTGGCGGGCACCGTCAAAGCGGATGCCGCGGCTTCTTTATATCAGCGTACCTGAAAAACGCGCTGATGCCGACAGATCGGCCACCGGGTCCTCACACCGTTGCGCCTGCGCTACACTCGGCTGCAGACGCATCGCGGCAGATCCTGTCGTTCGCTCCGATAACATTAACTCGTGTATATTCAATAGATTATAGGATCTTCTTAGATTATCTCTTAGAATATTCTCACTATGTACCAGCGCCAAGGCACCCTCGGTCGACGACTTTAGGCCACGGCAGGACTTCCGTGGGCGCGGTGCGCGTGGAATACTTGGCCTGCTCGTGTGTTTGGTTCGGTCGACAGCTCAAGAACGATAACCCGGCGCTCACGCGGAAATCCGATTGGCCATCGCGCCGTGCCCTGAAGGGTGCGGCAGGAGTTGATCTCTTCCACTCGCGAATCTAGGGAGGACCTGACAGTGAAGCACGCGAACGCGTCCTGTAATAAGAACGAATCCCCGGGCCGCCGTGCTCGCGGCCTCACCCGGGTAGGAGGGGCGTGGGGGCTCATGGTGAGCCTGGCGGCAGCCGCGGCCCTCGCGCAGGCGCAGGCCCCGAGCGCTTCAGCGGCCGCCCCGGCGCCCAAGCCCGCCGACACCAGCTTCACCTGGAATGGCATCACGCTCTACGGCATTGTCGATATTGGGCTGCAGTACCAGACGCACGGGGTGCCAGCGAGTGATTACTTCCCGGCCGGAACCGAGGCGATCGTCCTGGCAAACAGCAACGGCTCGGTCACGGCGGCCACCCCGAGCAACCTGAGTCAGTCGCGTATCGGGCTCTCGGGGAAGGAAGCGCTGGTGGGCGACTGGTCGGGGGTGTTTCGACTCGAGACCTTCTTCAACCCGCAGTCCGGCAATATCAGCGACGCGCTCAAATCGCAGGTGCTGAACAACGGCCGCCCGGCCGCCACGCAGACCACCAACGTCGACAGCAGTATCGCCGGGCAGTACTTTGCCGGGGCGGCCTACGCCGGCTTCTCCTCCCCCACCTACGGCACGATCACCTTCGGGCGCCACGTCACCCCCCTCGCCGACGGCGTCGGCAAGTACGATCCCCTGGGGGCGGCCAACGCCTTCTCACTGATCGGCTTCTCCGGCACCACCGCAGGCGGCGGGGTCACCGAGGATCGGCGGCTCGATCAGTCGCTCAAGTACTCCGCCAAGCTCGGCGCGGTGCACCTCGGCGCGCTGTACCAGTTCTCAGGCTCCAGCGGAACCACCAACACCGCCCACCAGCTGCAATTCGGGCTTGAAGGCGGCGGCGGCTCGATCGATCTCTACTACTCCAAGAAGTACGACGCCGTCGCCACCGCCCCGCTCACTGCCGCGCAGGTAGCCACGCTCCCGGCCCTGGGGTATTCGCCGAGTAACTCCCTCCGGGCCACTATCTCCGACAACACCAGTTACTCGGTGATGGGGTCGTTCGGGCTCAGCGGGGGACCGATACTCTTTGCCGGCTATGAGCACATCAAGTTCGCCAATCCGAACTCTCCGCTCCCGAGGGGCTCCCTCACCATCGGCGGCTACGTGCTCGCCGTTACCACCAACACCGCCTACGACAACGAGAAGATCCTGCAGGTGTACTGGGCGGGGGTGAAGTATGCCGCCACCGCGGATCTGGATCTGATGGCCGCTTACTACGGCTACCACCAGGACAGCTTCGCCACCGGCGCCAACACCGGCTGCTCCGGCACCCAGAGCAGCGGCTGCAGCGGCAGGGAGAGCTCCTTCTCCCTCGTCGCCGACTATAAATTCGCCAAGCGCTTCGACGGCTACATCGGCACCTTCTGGACCGACGTGCAGGATGGCCTTGCGTTCGGCTTCCTCAACAAGTCCACCCTCACCACCACCGCCGGCATACGCTTCCGGTTTTAACCGTACGCTACCGACACGGCGGGACGAACGTGCTCTCGCGGCCTGAGTTCATCAGGCCGCGAGAGCCC
>Ga0209473_1002175_pt1 | contig 10791 bp, 8 predicted proteins | sample GraSoiAngelo_133_FD_185890 | JGI IMG/M metagenome (GOLD analysis project Ga0209473, IMG submission 185890) | Grasslands soil microbial communities from the Angelo Coastal Reserve, California, USA - 14_0929_05_20cm (SPAdes) (version 2) | ecosystem: Environmental > Terrestrial > Soil > Grasslands ...
CTGCTCAAGAAGGTCGCGCCGATGGACGTCTCGGTCATCGTCACCGGCGAGACGGGCACCGGCAAGGAGCTGGTCGCGCGAGCGCTCCACGACGAATCGCCGCGCCGCAAAGGGCCCTTCGTGGTCCTCGACTGCGGATCGATCCCTGAGAACCTCATCGAGAGCGAGCTGTTCGGGCACGAGAAGGGTGCTTTCACCGGCGCCATCTCCTCGCGCGAGGGCGCTTTCGAGCGAGCCGACTCCGGGACCATCTTCCTCGACGAGATCGGGGAATTGCGCATCGACATGCAGCCGCGCCTCTTGCGCGTCCTCGAGAACCGCGAGGTCCGGCGCGTGGGCGGCACGCACGTCACGGGCGTCGACGTTCGCGTCGTCGCCGCCACCAACCGGGATCTGGCCAAGGAGGTGGAGGACGGCGCCTTCCGCGAGGACCTCTACTTCCGCCTCGGCGTCATCCACGTGCAGCTTCCGCCCTTGCGCGCCCGGCCCGACGACGTGCCCTGGCTCATCGAGCACGCCCTCTCGCGGCAGGAGGTGGTGAAGCGCCACGGACAGAAGCGGGTCACGCCGGCGGCGATGGCGATCCTGCAGTCGTACGGATGGCCCGGGAACGTTCGCGAGCTGGTGAACGTCGTCTCGCACCTGCTCACCTTCTCCGACGGCGCCGAGGTCGGGGTCGCCCACCTTCCGCCGCGCCTGGTCATGGAAGCCGGGGAAGGCGAGAAGCAGCGGGCCCATCCCGCCTTCCACGACGCCAAGGAGCGCGTCCTCGCCAAGTTCGAGCGCGAGTACCTCGCCGCCCTGCTCGAGCGTTGCCAGGGAAACCTCAGCCTCGCCGCGAGGGAGAGCGGGCTGCACCGCAAATCCATCGAGCGGTTGGCGCGGAAATATCGCCTCGACGCGCGTACCCTTCGCGCGCGCCGGAAGCGCTGAGCCTGGTTACTGAAACCGCTTCTCGTAGACGCGATACGTCTTGTACCGGCGCGCGCCCATCCGCTCGATGCCGCGGTTGATGAGCGCGTTGTCCTCGAGCGTCCACGACAGCTCGCCGCCCACGTAGCCGCGTTTCGCCCCTCGCTCCGCGACCTCGACGTAGAGGGCGGCGGCGAGCGTCCCGTAGCGATGCGAGGCGCGGTACTCGCCCTTGATGCCGAGGAGCAACAGCCTCGCGTGGTGCGGCCGCTTGAACTTGTTCCGGTAGAGGAGCTTGGCGAGGTTGATCGGGTTGCGCATCAATTCGCCGTCGAAGTCGCGCACCATCTCGTTGACGTCGGGGATCGCGACGCAGATCGCCGCCGGCTTGCCGTCGACCTCGGCCACCAGCGCGATCTCGGTGTCTACAAACATCTTGTATTCGGTGGCGACGATCTCGAGCTCTTTGTTGGTGAAGGGGATGAACCCCCAGTTGTCCTTCCACGCCTCGTTGAAGACATCGCGGACGATGTCTACCTCGCGCCGGAAGTTTCCCAGATCCATGGTGCGGATGCGCACGTTGGGCAGCGCCTTGGTGCGCTCGGCGACGCGCTTGGTCCGCTCGTCGATGTTTCCCGAGGTGTACCAGTACGCGTAGAAGTCCTTCGCCTTCCGGTAGCCCGCCGCTTCGACCATCCCTCCGAGGTGGGGCTTGTTGTGCCCCATGCCGATGCGCGGCGGGGTATCGAACCCGTCGACGAGGACACCGACCTCGCCCTTCGTGTCGAGCGTGAAGGGCCCGCGCAACGAGGTGCGGCCCTTGGCCTTCGCCCACGATTCGGCCGCGTCGAACAGCGCGCGCGACACTTCTGGATCGTCGGCGCACTCGAAGAAGCCGAAGAACGCGACCCCCGGCTCCTCCGGATGGACCCGGTCGAACTCGCCATCGATCTGCACGCTGATCCGCCCTGCCGGCACGCCGTTCCGCAAGGCGAGAAATGCTTCCAGCTCGCCGTGGTCGAGGAAGGGGCTCTTCTTCGGATTGAGCTGGCGGCGGTAATCGTCGAGGAGCGGCGGGACCCAGTTGGGGTCGTCCTTCATGCCGAGCTTCCACGGCACGTGCAGGAAGGTCTCGATGTCCTTCTTCCCGCGCACCGCGCGCACTTCGATCATAGGGGCGCGCAGCGTAGCGATAACGCACCGCGTATGCTACCTGTCCGGCCCCTCCGATGGACCTGAAGAACACCGTCAATCTTCCCAAGACGACCTTTCCGATGCGCGCCGCGCTTTCCGAGCGGGAGCCAGTACAGGTGCGCGCCTGGCTCGAGGCCAAGGTCTACGAGAAGCTCATCGAGCAGAACGAAGGCGGCGAGCGCTTCATCCTCCACGACGGGCCGCCCTACGCCAACGGATCACTCCACCTCGGCCACTTCCTCAACAAGATCCTCAAGGACATGGTGGTGAAGGCGCAGCTCATGAGCGGGCGCCTCTCCGAGTACGTTCCCGGCTGGGACTGCCATGGGCTTCCCATCGAGCTGCAGGTCGACAAGCAGCTGGGACCCAAGAAGCGCCAGATGACCGCGAGCGACTTCCGCCGCGCTTGCCGGAAGTTCGCCGAGGAGCAGGTAGTGCTCCAGCGCGAAGGGTTCCAGCGACTCGGCGTGTTCGGGCGCTGGGACAAGCCGTACCTGACCATGTCGTACGACTACGAGGCCCAGACCGTCCGCGAGCTGGCCTCGATCGTGCGCAAAGGCGCGCTCTACCGGCGCAAGCGGCCCGTCCACTGGTGCATCCGGGATGTCACCGCGCTCGCCGAGGCGGAGGTCGAGTACCAGGAGAAGACGAGCCCCTCGATCTATGTCGGGTTCCGCGTCGTCAAAGGGGCGCCCGAAGGCGAGCCGTGGTTCCTTGCCATCTGGACGACGACGCCGTGGACCATCCCCGCGAACCTCGCAGTCGCGATCAATCCGGAGCTCGAATACGTCGCCTATCTAGTGCCCGGCCGCGGGCGCTTCGTCGTGGCGAAGGCCCTCCTCCATGCCTTCCTCGGCGCTACTTTCCCGGACGAGCTGCGCGCGCCGCAGAAAGGGGGCGACGATCTCCTCTCGGCGGCCCGCGCGACCGGCGCGACGCTCGCCCACCCTGACCGCGTCCGCGACGTCGATCCGGAAGAGCTGCGGACCTTCGAGTACCGCCATCCGCTCGCCGATCGCACCGGCATCGTCGTCTTCGGCGAGCACGCCACCGCCGAGACCGGCACCGGTCTCGTGCACACCGCTCCCGGGCACGGCGAAGAGGACTTCCGCATGGGCCTCGAGTACGGCCTGCCCATCTGGGCGCCGGTCGACGGCTACGGAAAGTTCACCAGCGACGTCGCGATCGCGGGGCTCGAAGGCAAGAAGGTCTTCGACGCCAATCCGGTGATCGTCGACATGCTGCAGAGCGCCGGCGCGCTGCTCAACCGCGGCGGGCAGGCGTTCGAGATCCGCCACAGCTACCCGCATTGCTGGCGCTGCAAGCAGCCGGTCATCTTCCGCGCAACCGATCAATGGTGGATCGCGCTCGACGGCGAAGTCGATCTCCCGCGGCGCGGGAAGACCACCATCCGCAAGGCGGCGCTGGAGGCCATCGACGAGATCGCCGCTGCCGGTGGATGGGTGCCGGCCTGGGGCAAGGACCGGATCCGCGGGATGGTGGAGAACCGTCCCGACTGGTGCATCTCGCGGCAGCGCAGCTGGGGCGTTCCCATCCCGGTCGCGTACTGCGCGGTCGATCGCGAGCCGCTCGTCGACGCGGACGTGATGGATCACGTGGCGGGCGTGTTCGAGCAGGAAGGAGCGGACGCCTGGTTCGAGCGCCCCATCGAGGCGCTCTTGCCGGCCGGCGCGAAGTGCAAGAAGTGCGGCGGCAGCAAGTTCGAGAAGGAGACCGACATCCTCGACGTCTGGTTCGACTCGGGATCGTCGTGGGCGGCGGTTTGCGAATCGGGGAAATGGCCGCACCTGGGCGTCCCGGTCGATCTGTACCTCGAAGGGAGCGACCAGCACCGCGGCTGGTTCAATTCGAGCCTCACCATCGGGATCGCGACGAAAGGCGCCTCGCCCTACAAGGGCTGTCTCACCCATGGCTTCTTCGTCGACGAGCAGGGCCGCAAGATGTCCAAGTCGCTCGGCAACTACGTCGACCCGCAGGAGACGCTGAAGAAGTACGGAGCCGAGGTCGTCCGGATGTGGGTGGCGGCGAGCGACTATCGGGACGACATCCGCGTCTCGAAGCAAATCCTGGAGACGCTGAGCGAAGGCTACCGGAAGATCCGCAACACCCTGCGCTACTGCCTTTCGCAGCTCTACGATTTCGATCCGGCGCGGGATTCCGTTCCCATCGAGGAGATGGCGGCGATAGATCGCTGGGCCTTGTCGCGCGTAGAGCGGTACGCGAGCCTCGTCTTGCGCGCCTACTCGAGCTACGAGTTCCACCGCAACTACCACGCGACGGTGGACCTCTGCGCGACCGACCTGTCCGCCTTCTACTTCGACGTCCTCAAGGACCGGACCTACTGCTCGGGCAAGACATGGAAGGCGCGAAGAGCGGCGCAGACGGCGCTCTACCGGATCTGCCGCGATCTGTGCCGCCTGCTCGCGCCGATGGCCTCGTTCACCGCGGAAGAAGCCTGGCAGCACCTTCCCGGCGAGAAAACCTCGTCGGTGTTCCTCGCCGGAATGCCCGAGCCGCAGCCCGCCCTCGTCGACGACGCGCTGGAAGAGGAGTTCCGCCACCTCGTCTCCTTCCGGCAAACCGTCAACGAGGCGCTCGAGGCGAAGCGGACCGCCAAGGCACTCGGCAAGGCCACCGAGGCGGACGTCGTGCTCCACGTCCCGGCCGAGCCGCCCATCCTGCGCGAGGTAGCCGAGAAGTACGAGGTGCAGCTGCCCGACTTCTTCCTCTGCGCGACGGTGCGCGTCGAGTCGGGCGAGACGCTGCGGGCCGAGGTGGCGAAGAGCCAGTATCTGGGCTGCGAGCGGTGCTGGCGTGCCCTCGAGGAAGTGAGCGGCACGCCCGCTCTCTGCCGCCGCTGCACGCGCGCCGTCCGCGGAGAGCCGGGGTGAACAAGCCCCTCGGCAAGTGGGCGGTGCTCGCGATGGTCTCGATCTCCGTCCTGATCGTCGATCAGATCACCAAGTTTCTCGCCGTCGAGCGACTCACCTTCCTCTTCCAGACGGTGCACGCGACGACGCTCGGCGAGAAGATCCGCGCCTTCCTCGGCGAGCGCGACCTGCTCGAGCGCGGCCTCGCCGATCCGCGTTACGCGGTGGTCGTGCCGAGCTTCTGGCAGAACCTCTACACGCAGAACCGCGGCGCAGCCTGGGGTTTCCTTTCCCGCGCCGGCGAGCAGTTCCGGGTGCCGTTCTTCTATCTGGTCTCGATTGCGGCGGTGATCTTCATCTTCACCTATTACCGCAAGCTCTCGGTCCACCAGCGCTACCTGCAAATCGCGCTCGCGCTCGTCCTCGGCGGCGCGATCGGCAACGCGCTCGACCGCATCTTGCGCGGCTACGTCATCGACTTCATCGACTGGCACCTCAACGATCCGGCCTGGCACTACCCTTCGCACCACTGGCCGACCTTCAACGTCGCGGACTCCGGCATCTCGGTGGGCCTCGCCCTCTTGCTCCTCGAGGCGCTCTTCGTGAAGAAGGGCGTGAAGCAGAAGGTCCCAGGGAAGCAATCCGCCTGAGGAAAGGTTACACGCACCGACATGCTTCCCGTCCTCTTCACCATCACGCTCCAGCCTTCCTGGGCCCCTTTCGTCTTCCTCGCCGCCGCTCTCGCCCTCGGCGCCTGGCAGGTGCGCTCGGTACGCGCCGTCGGGGAGCCATGGCCCAAAGCCTGGCAGGCAGGCGCTCTCTGGGCCGTCGGCGGCGGCGCCGTGCTCTACGTGCTCGTCCGCGCTCTCGGCGACGCCGGCAACAACGACATCTTCCATCTCTCGCGGCCGCTCGCGATCCCGCTTCACACCTACGGCCTGCTCATCGCCACGGCCTTCCTCGTCGCCATGTCGCTCGCGGGTCGCGCCGCGGAGCGCGAAGGGCAGAACCGCGACCGCGTGATGGATCTCACCTTCTGGATCCTCATCGCGGCCATGGTCGGCTCGCGGATCCTTTTCATCATCGTGAACTGGGACGAGTACGCGAAGACCCCGGCCAAGATCTTCGCCTTCTGGGAGGGCGGCCTCGTCTTCTACGGCGGCTTCATCGGCGCGGTGCTGGTCTCCGTCTGGTACATGCGCCGGCACAAGATGCCGTTCTTCCCGGTGGCCGACGCGCTCATCCCCTCGGTCGCCATCGGTCATGCCATCGGGCGGCTGGGCTGCTTCGCGGCGGGCTGCTGCTGGGGAGGGGCCTGCGATCCCCACCTCCCCTGGGCGGCGAAGTTTCCACCCGAATCGCTCGCCTATCAGAGCCAGGTCGCGAACGGCATCATCCGCCTGGGCGCGGCGCACACCATCCCGATCCATCCTACCCAGCTCTATGAGTCGCTCGGCGAGCTCTTCATCTTCTGCGCGCTCCTCTTCTGGCGAGGCCGGAAGCGCTTCCACGGCGAGCTGCTCGCGCTCTACCTCGTCCTCTACGCGCCGCTCCGCGCCATGGTCGAGACGCTTCGCGGCGACGAGGAGAGAGGAAGGGTGTTCAATTTCCTCGGGCCGTGGGCAAAGGGCGCCTGGTGGAACCTGTCCACCAGCGAGCTCATCAGCGTGGGCATCTTTGCCACCGGAGTCGCCCTCTTCGCGCTGCTCGGACGGCGTCGCGAGATGCCCGCAACGGCGTAGCTCGAAGGGCCGGGCGGCTGGTAGACTTCCCAGGTGGCTGTATCTACGGGCACTACGCCCCTTCCCCAGGAAAAGCTGCAGGAAGAGCTCGACGCGATGGACGAGTCCCTCGCGGAGCTCCAGGTCCTGTACGAGAAGTACTTCCTCGGGATCGACCGGCGCCCGCCGGAAAACCAGCGCAAGCGCATCTCCGAGCGCATGCGGGTCCTGAAGGGGACCCTGGTCAAGAACACGGCCCTCAAGTTCCGGTTGCACACCCTTTTTGCGAAGCTCATCTCCTTCGAGCGCATGTGGGACCGCACCCTGCGCGAGATGGAGGAGGGCACCTATCGCCGGGACGTCTTCAAGGCGAAGCTGCACAACAAGAAGAAGGAGACGAAGGAGGTCGCCGCCGCCCCGGCGCCCGCCGTTCATCTCTCCGACGAGAAGCTGCGTAAGCTGTACGACACCTACCTCGTCGCACGTCAGCGCACCGGCGAGCCGGTCGCGGGTCTGACCTTCGACTCCGTGGCGTCACGGATCCGCGCCCAGGTGCCGGAGCTGCTCAACCGGCACAAGGCCAAGAACATCGAGTTCAAGGTCGTGATCAAGGGCGGGAAGGCCGTTCTCAAGGCCGTTCCGCTGACTTAGCCGCCCGCGCGGCGGCCACTGCGGGCTCCGCGACCGTTCGATCCTCGACATCAACTTGCCTGTAGCGCAGGCGCTACCCACCCTTCGTCGGTCGAAGGGAGAGGGCGCATGGGTCGGGTCATCGGTTGCGGAATCCTTCTGGTGCTTGCGGCATGCGCGCGGGCCCAGGCGCCGCGTCAGAGCGACGCGATGGAGCGGAGCGCGAGTCTGCTCGCGCGCCTCGATCAGCTCGAGGCCGATCTCCACCAGCAGGACGCGGAGATCTTGCTCACCTCGGAGCTGGAGTACCGGCACGGGCAGGCCCAGCAGATCGCCTGCCAGGTGACGAACGATCACGTCAAGGAGATCCACCGGCTCGCCCTTCTCCAGGAAGAGAAGCGGCGGGAGAAGGCGCACAAGAAGGGGCGGACCATCGCCCAGGCGCGCAGTGCGAAGCCGGCGCGGGTCGCGACCAACTAGCGCGGTCTACTCGAACATCTTGTCGATGGGGAGAATCTCGACGTCCTGCGGGTCCTTCGCGCCGAACGAGGTGCGATCGACCGCGCGGTCCGTCTCGAGCAGCGCCGCAGGCTTCTGCGGCACGTTCCCCTGCGCGTCCTTCTGGTAGTGCATCGGCGTCCCGGCGTCGGCGAGGATCGTCTTCTTCGCCTCCTCCATCCCGGGGCCGACGAGGACGCACTGCAGCTCCTCCGGCTTCATCCACTTGCGCCAGGCGGCGTTGACCTGATCGGCGGTGACGGAGCGCAGCGACGCCCGCCACTGCTCGAGGAACTTCCCCATGCCGAGGAAGTCGTCGTCGAGCGCGTAGCCGAGCTTGCGCGCGTCGGTCTGGTCGTAGAGGAGGAGATAGCCGTCGAGGAAACCTTTGGTCTGCTCCACCTCCTCGGGCGAGAACGGCTCCTCGCGTAGCGAACGCTGGATCTCGTAGAGCGCGGCGCGCAGAGCGAAGAGGCGGTTCTCGTTCTGTACCGGCCGTAGCCAGATGGTGAAGTCCTGCTGGTGCCGGGCGCGGAAGTTCTGCGCGGTGGACGCGTCGCCGCCTTGCTGCTGGAAGTGCTCGATGTACGCGTAGTCGCCGTAGTTGAGCCCGCGCTGCTCGCGCAAGCGCTGCATGAGGCGGCCGTTGAACTGGCGGTGCTCGCCGATGGCGCTCCGCGCGACGGAGATTGCCGGCCAGTCCGGGTCCTTGTGCGAGAGCGCCCAGGGCATGCCGCAGGAGATGGCGGTCGCCTCGGAGGGCTTCTCCTCGCTGAAGGCACCGGTCCAGCTCGTCACCGCGCTCGACGCGACGATCCCGTACAGCGAGCCGATGGAGCAGTACCTCATGCCGGACGCGGCGAAGATCACGGCGGGTGCGGGTTCGGTCGCGCGGGCGGAATCTGCGCGACGGCGGCGCCGCGGTTGGGCAGCGCATCGAGCGCCGTCGCGAGCCGGTCGGGCAGGTCCTTCGGATAGCCGCCGGAGATCCCCACCGTGAGCCGGTCGAGCGTGAAGAGATCCTCGGCCTGCTGCTGGAGGTCCTCGAGCGTGATCGAGTGCAGGTCGGAAACGTGACCGACGGAGGTGCGGCCGTACGGATGATCCCGATACATCAGCTCGCCGAGGGCTTCCTTCCCGAGATTCTCGTCGTCTCCCTGACGCAGCCTGCGGGAGACGTCGAGCACCTGGGCATCGCGCAGGCGGACGAACTCGCGCGCCTCCCAGCGCGGATTGCCGACCACGTCGACGAGAATGGGGACGAGCTTGTCGAGGTTGTCCTTGTGCACGGTGGCGAAGAAGGTGGTCTCTTCCTTGTCGACGCGGGCGACGATGTCAGTGGCGATGGGAAAGAGCGCCTGCTGCAGCTGCTTGGCGTCGAGCGACTTCGTGCCCCCTTCGCTCATGATGCGCGCGGCGAGCAGGGTCGCGCCGGCGTTTCCGGCCGGGTCGTCGGCGGCGCCGCCCTTGAAACGCAGGGCAATGGTGACGAGGGGCTTGTCGCTGGGCGGAAGGGCGAGGAACTCGACGCCTTTGATCTTCTCCTTCCCGGGCCCGCGCTCCTGCGACGTGGAGGCGGGCGGGGAACCGCGGCGCTCCTTCGCCGAGGCGCCGGTCGCTGTGGCCGAATCGCCGGGGGAGCCGCCATCGGGGTTCGCCTTCTCCGCGGGCCCGGCGCCGGTGGGGGCGGCCGCCGTGATCGGGCCCGGCCTTGCCTCGCCATGACTGCACGCCGCGAGGAGCGCTCCGAGCAGTGCGAGCGCTTTCACTTCGCGCCCCCCTTGCCCGACCGGGCGACCGGCCTCGGTTTGTTGCCCGCGGCGGTCGTGAGCGTGATGGTCGTGCGGTTCGCATCGAGCAGCGCCTTCTTGGTGAAGGAGACGAGGTCCTCAGGGCGGACGGCGTCGACTTCGCGGTAGAGCGCGTTGACGTAGTCGAGCTCGCCGGTCAGCGCCGTGTACCTCGCGAGCGTGTCGGCGATGGCGTCGGGCTTGTCGAGCTGCTTGATGTTCTCGTAGCGCACGTTGCTCTTGATGGCAGAGACCCGCGAGGCGTCGACGCGGCCGCGCGCCAGATTCGAGACGTCAGAGACGACGGCGTGCTCGGTGGCTTTCAGGTTCTTCTCGTCCTTGACGCGGAGGAGAACGCCGAAGAGCGACGGATCGCGCTGGACGCCGTCGTCGCCTTCCATGGTGTCGACCAGCTGCTTGGTGAGCACGAGCTGCTGATAGAGCGGGCTCGTCTTGCCGAAGAGATAGGGGGCGAGGACGATCTGGGTCGCGGCGTCCTTGAGGCTCTGCGCGCCGTAGCCGTGCCAGTAGATCGCCAGGCGCGGGATGGTGGGGCTCTTCCAGGCGACGGTCGCGCGCCGGCTCTTCGCCTGGCGCGGCTCCTTGGGGATGGGCGCCGGATCGGCGCGCCCCCGCCAACCGCCGTACGCCTTCTGGATGCGCTCGAGGGCGTCCTTGGCATCGAAGTCGCCGCAGACGACGACGGTTGCGTCGTCGGGCGTGTAGTAGCGACGGAAGAACTCGCGCGAGTAGTCGAAGCCGCTCGGCATGGCCTGGATGTCGCGGAGGAACCCGAGCGTCGTGTGCTTGTAGGTGTGCTTCTCGAAGGCCGTGTCCTGGAGCACTTCGGCGAGCTTCAGCTCCGGGTTGGAGGCGCTTTTCGCGTATTCGCCGAGGATGGCGCCGGCCTCGGTCTTGAACTGGGCCTCGTCGTAGGCGAGGTTCTGGAAGCGATCGGCCTCGTACTCGATGATGGTGGGGAGCGCCTTGGCCGGGCCGTAGAGGTGGTACACGGTCATGTCGAGCGAGGTGTACGCGTTGGTGTTGAGGCCGAGCCGCGTGACCGTCGCGTTGTAGTCGTCGGACGGGTGCTGCTTGGTCCCCCGGAACATCATGTGCTCGAAGAAGTGGGCGTAGCCGGAGCGGCCCTTCTCG
>Ga0209473_1002176_pt1 | contig 10791 bp, 5 predicted proteins | sample GraSoiAngelo_133_FD_185890 | JGI IMG/M metagenome (GOLD analysis project Ga0209473, IMG submission 185890) | Grasslands soil microbial communities from the Angelo Coastal Reserve, California, USA - 14_0929_05_20cm (SPAdes) (version 2) | ecosystem: Environmental > Terrestrial > Soil > Grasslands ...
CCGCCATCGCCAGCGCCGCGACGCCCGGGCATCGAGCCTCTTCAAGAGCGCGCCGATTCCGGCGTCGCGCTGGAACGGCGACAAGAGATTCACCACCTGGTGGACCACGACGTCGTACTCGCCCCGGGCGTAGCGCAGCGCGGGCGGCGGCGGAGTCGAAACCGACGCGCCCTCCAGCGCGCGCATGATCTGCCGCGCGGTGAGGAAGCGCGCCTCGGGGTCGGGGGCGAGGGCGCGAGCGACGATGGCGGCGTCCTCCTTGGACGCGAGGCGCCGGACCAGCCGCAGATCGGGCGGCGCCCGCTGCAGCGCGGCGAGCATCGAGGGCTCCTCGACCGGAAAGGCCCGCTGGCCAGCGATCATCTCGAAGAACATGGCGCCGACGGCGTACAGGTCCGACCGCGGATCGGGCGGGTCGCCCTCCCAGACCTCAGGCGCGATGTAGCCCGGAGTGCCGAGAACGCGGCTCCCGGCGGTGAGGGCCGGTTCCTCCGCCTCCTTCGCGGCCCCGAAATCGAGCAGCTTCACTCCCTGCGCGGTGAGGAAGACGTTCTGCGGCTTGAGATCCCGGTGGAGCGCGCCGGCCGCGTGCGGGCCGCGGAGTGCGGCGCAAATCTCCCAGGCGATGCGCCGCGCTTCGTCGCCCCGCATGGGACCACGCGCGAGCCGGTCCGCGAGCGTCATGCCGCGCAGCCGCTCCATGGTGAAGAACGGCCGCCCGGCATGCTCGTAGATGTCGAAGACGGTGACGATTCCGGGACCTGCGACGCGCCGCGTGAGGTCCATCTCGCGCTCGAACCGCTCGCGAACCACCGCGTGGTGGGCGAGATGCGCGTGGAGCGCCTTCAGCGCCAGCTCCCTGCCGTCCGAGTCGACGGCCGAGAAGACCTCGGCGAGGCCCCCTTCCCCGAGCCACCCGTCGATCCGGAACCGACCGGCGACCACCGCCCCAGGCGCGAAACCGTCCAGAAGAGCCTCCCTTCTGGGGCGGAGACCGCGCCGCGTCGAGGGTGGCCACGTCCGAGAGCAGGGGGCCAGGCAACCGCTTGGAGGCTAGGCGCGCTTGGCGGGCGCGACGAACGGCGTAGGGGCCTGCGCGACGGATCCAGTCTGCACAATCTGGTTGCGCACGAACTGGATGTGCTGGCGCAGCACGTACACCTGGTCCGCGATCGATCCCGGCAGCTTCACCGTGATGACGCGTCTTTCGATGTCCGCGAGTCGCTCGAGGAGCTCGGCCCGCTGCTCCGACGTCGTCTTTCCAAAGGCGATCCGCTCGAGGGCCATCAATTCGCCGTAGCGCTTGTAGATGCGCGCATTGATGCGCCAGCGGTAGAGCAACGGCACGACCTTGAGGCCGGGGATCAGCAGCACGGCGAGCGGCACGATCAGCACCAGGGCGCGATCGACGAGGCTCGCGAGCCAGAACGGCAAGTGCTTGTACGCGAAACTCTTGCCAGATTTGTAGTACCGGACCGCGTCTTCGCTCAGCCGGTACTCGTGCTCCAAGGGAGTGGGAAACTCGCCGGCCTTTTGCAAAAGCGTCGCGCGCCCGTGCACCTCGCGAGCCGCTTCGATCAGCATGTCGGAAAGAGCCGGATGGAGATCGGGGCGCGCGAGCAGCTCGACTGTCGGCGCGACGAGCGTGAGCGTCTCCGAGGGAATGTTCTTCCCGAGATCGATCGCTCCCGTCGGGAGATCCATCTTGGTCAGATATCGGAAGCGGCGCACGTAGCCGTCGCCCTGCTCGTTCAAGTCGTAGAGGCGGACGGAGATGTTGTGGAGCAGGTCGCGCATCGATTCGCGCGTCGCCGAGTCGCCCATGAGGAAGATCGCGTCCGCTTCGCCTTTGAGCAGCGCGTCCTCCGCCGCCCGGCCCTCCAGGTCGAGCAGCTTCGATCGGCCGCCCGCCTCGATGCCGTTCGCCTTGAGCAACGTCTCCGCGAGCACGCGCGCTCCGCTGCCTTCGCGGCCGATCGCGATCCGCTTGCCGTCCAGCTCGGACATGAGCCGGAGCGGTTTCGGCGCCCGGTAGAAGAGGAACACCGGCACGTAGAAGACGCTGCCGAGCGACATCACCTTGCTCGGGTCGCCGAGCGTGGAAAGGCCGCCCTGGACGAATCCGATGTCCACGTCGACCTTCGGATCGCTGAGGCGCCTGAGGTTCTCCAGCGATCCTTGCGAGGGCAGGATCTTCAGCGTGACGCCTTGGCGCGCGAGGATCGCGCGATACTTTTCCGCCGAGTTCTGGAACGAGCTGCCCGGCGCCCCGCTGGTCATGACGATTGTCTTCGGTGGAGCAGGACGGACGTAGTGCAAGGCGATCCAGAACGCCGCGACCACGACCAGGACGAAGGGCAGGACCGTGACCAGCAGGTCACGCCAGTAAATCCGGGAGATCCGTAGCCGGGGAAGCACCATGTTCGGAGCGTAACCCGCCGCGACGTTCTGTTGGAGGGGTTCCTCGCGCCGACCTTCGTCGGGGCGGAAGCAGCACATGACCTTGGACGAGCGCCTCCTCGGTTTTTCCGCCGCTCGCGGGGCATCTTGATTCCGCCAACATCTCGTAGCGAGTGGGGGGCCTCACACTGAATGTCAGACCGGCACGCTACGCTGATGTCTGCGCTCGACCAAGGGGATGCAGCATGAAGCAGCTCGCAATGAAGTTCCGCAGCTGGGGTGGGAATCGCAAAGGCGCCGGGCGGAAGCCGAAAGGATCGCGAGCCGGAGCGCCGCACGTTCCGCGGAAGCAGCCGCGGCGAACGCCCGCCCACGTGACGATGCGAGTCGCGGGCGGTCGTCCTAGCCTGCGCGGAGCCGGCAGCTTCCGCGCGCTCAAGGAAGCGTTCCGCGGTGGCAAGGAGCGGTTCGGCATCCGAGTGACGCACTTCAGCGTCCAGGGAAACCACCTGCACATGCTCGTTGAAGCGGAGGACGCGATCGCGTTGACCCGCGGCATGAAGGGCCTCGCCGTGCGCATGGCGCGAGGCCTCAACAAGGCGCATGGGATGATCGGCCAGGTTTTCCCCGACCGCTTCCACTCCCGCGCGCTGAAGAGCCCACGCGAGGTGGCGTATGCGATCCGCTACGTGCTCGGGAACCACATGAAGCACGGGCTCTCGAGGTGGGACGGCTCCACCGATCCGTGCTCCTCCGCGGCGTTCATGCCCGGCCCCTCGGGGTTGACCGTGCGTCCGAAGCTCTTCCTCATCCACATGACGCTGGAAGGACCCTGGTTATCTCTCGCCGTGCCTTGATCTTGATTCCGCGAACATCCTCAAGGCCGGTGCCTCTGAGCAGTCACGAGATCGGTCAGCGGCGCGGCTCTACCAATACCGGTTGCGCGTCCGCAATTGTTCCCTTTTCAAGACGAGCCTTCGCACACCTCTCGCGCGCGGACGCTACTACCCGGCACCTGGCGTGGTCGCGCCCTCGTCTTCGATGCCGGCTTTGAACTTCTTCTCATGATGCCAGCAGATGTCGGAGACATCCGGAAGCCCCGAAACGAGCTCGTGAACGAGCTGCACCGCCTTCGGATTCACACCAATTTGCCGGCGGCCAAGCAGCGATCCGACCAGCCCCCGGGACCGTTCGAGCGTCCCAATCCAGTCACCCTCATGCTCGGTGTCACCGGGTCGGTATCCGAGTACGAAGCAGTGTTCCTGTCCGTCCACCTCGAACAACACGTACCATCCGAAGTCTTCCTGCCCCGGCTCCTCTGCAGTCTTGACGCCGCGTTGTCGAAGCGCGGCGATCATCCATCGCGAAACGTCATCACCGAAGCAGCCGGGGTTCAGAAAGTACGACTTCGGGGTGGCGGTATTGAAAGCCGTGGTTCTGAAGACCACCGTCGTCCGCGGCATCCGGGCGGTCCTGAATCAGGGCGGGAGCACCGTTTCGCCGTAAGACAAGTACCGATCCACCGACTGCGCCGCAATCCGGCCTTCGCGGATGGCCCACACGACGAGCGACTGTCCGCGCGACATGTCGCCCGCGGCGAAGACGCCCGGGACGCTCGTCATCTTGGTTCCGTCGGTCCAAACGTTGCCGCGCTCGTCGAGCTTCACGCCGAGCTGCTGCAAGAGCGGCTTCTCCGGTCCGAGGAAGCCCATGGCGAGGAGCACCAGGTCGGCGGGGATGACCTTCTCCGTGCCGGTGATCTCGCGCGGGCCGAAACGGCCGTCCGGAGCCTTCACCCACTCCACCGAGACGTAGAGCAGCTCGCGCACGTTGCGCTGCTCGTCGCCGATGAAGCGTTTGGTCATCACCGAATAGACGCGCGGGTCCTTGCCCCACAGCGCCTTCGCCTCGTCCTGCCCGTAGTCGAGCCGGTAGGTCTTCGGCCACTGCGGCCAGGGATTGTCGGGCGCGCGGACCTCGGGCGGCCGGGGCAGGATCTCGAGCTGGGTAAGGCTGCGCGCTCCCTGGCGGATGGCGGTGCCGACGCAGTCGGTGCCCGTGTCGCCGCCGCCGATCACGATGACATGCTTGCCCTTGGCGGAAATGGGCGGCGGACCCTGGAAGTCGGAGTCGAGGAGCGACTTGGTGTTCTTGAGCAAGAACTCCATCGCCGGATGGATGCCGGCGAGGCTCCGGCCGTCGACGGGAAGCTCGCGCGCGTGGGTGGCGCCGCCGCACAGCACCGCTGCGTCGTAGTCGGCGAGGAGCTTCTCGGCGGGAAGGTCCTTCCCCACCTCGACGCCGGTGACGAACTTGATCCCCTCGTCGGCAAGGAGCTGCACGCGCCGCTCGACCATCTTCTTGTCGAGCTTCATGTTGGGGATGCCGTACATGAGGAGCCCGCCGACGCGGTCGTCGCGCTCGAAGACCACGACCTCGTGACCGGCCCGGTTGATCTGCGCCGCGGCGGCGAGTCCCGCCGGTCCCGAGCCGACGATTGCGACGCGCTTTCCCGTGCGGACCGCGGGCGGATTCGGGACCACCCATCCCTCGGCGAAGGCGCGGTCGGCGATCGCCTCCTCGATCATCTTGATGTTCACGGCCGGCAGATCGATGGCGACGGTGCAGCTTCCCTCGCACGGAGCGGGACAGACGCGGCCGGTAAACTCGGGGAAGTTGTTCGTCTTGGCGAGCCGGATCCACGCTTCCTTCCAGTTCCCGCGCCAGACGAGATCGTTCCATTCGGGGATGAAGTTGTGGACCGGGCATCCCGAGGCCATGCCGCCGATGAGCTTCCCCGTGTGGCAGAAGGGCACGCCGCAGTCCATGCAGCGCCCGCCCTGCTCCCGCAGCGTCTGCTCCGCGATGGGAAGGTGCATCTCCTTCCAGTCGCGCACGCGCTCCTCGGGCGGCCGATCGTGGATCGGCTCGCGCGGGTAATCGAGGAATCCGGTCGGTTTGCCCATGGTGACCTACGGGGGCTAGTTGCCGCCCACCCTGGCCTCGTCGCGCACGTTGGCCTCGAAGGCCGCCATCTCCGCCTCTTGCGGCGACATGCCCGCAGCCCGCATCTTCGCCTGGGCCTCGAGGACCCGGCTGTAGTCGTTGGGCATCACGCGCACGAACTTCGGCGCCGCCTCCGCGAAGCCTTCCAGGATCCGCCTCGCCAGCGAGCTCGAGGTCAGCTCGGCGTGCCGCTCGATCATGCGGCGGATGACGAAAAGCTCCTGCTCGGGCGTGGGCCCGACCGCCACCATCTGCTTGTTGCAGCGGCTCGCGAACTTGCCGTCGCCGTCGAGGACATACGCCACTCCTCCGGACATGCCCGCGGCGAAATTGCGGCCGGTCCTTCCCAGGACGACGACACGGCCGCCGGTCATGTACTCGCAGGCGTGATCGCCGGCTCCTTCGACGACCGCGTCCACGCCCGAGTTGCGCACGCAGAACCGTTCGCCTGCGATCCCGCGGATGAACGCCTCGCCGGAGGTGGCGCCGTAGAAAGCCACGTTACCGACGATGACGTTGTCCTCGGGAACGAACTGCGACTCGGCGGGCGGGAAGACGACGATGCGGCCGCCGCTCAATCCCTTGCCGATGTAGTCGTTGGCGTCGCCCTCGAGGACGAGGGTCATGCCGCGAGGGATGAAGGCGCCGAAGGATTGCCCGGCGGAACCCTTGAAATGGAAGTGGATGGTGTCGTCGGGCAATCCCGCCGGCCCGTGGCGCCGGGTGACTTCGCTCCCCGTCATGGTGCCGACCACCCGATTGGTATTGCGGATGGGCAGCGTCGCGCGGACCGGCTTCTTCTCTTCGATGGCGGGCTTGGCGAGCGGCAGGAGCGTCTTGCCGTCGAGCGTGTCCTCGAGCCCGTGGTCCTGGCGGATCTGGCAGGTGCGCCCGTAATGTTTCGGCACGGTGGGCTTGAAGAGGATGCGGCTGAAGTCGATGTTCCGCGCCTTCCAGTGATCGATGGCGCGGCGCATCTCGATGCGCTCGGAGCGGCCGACCATCTCGTCGAAAGTGCGGAAGCCCAGCTCCGCCATGTGCTCGCGGGTCTCCTGCGCAACGAATCGCATGAAGTTCACCACGTGCTCGGGCTTTCCCAGGAACTTCGCCCGCAGCCTCGGGTCCTGGGTGGCGATGCCGACCGGGCAGGTGTTGAGGTGGCAAGCGCGCATCATGATGCAGCCGAGCGCGATCAAAGGCCCGGTCGCGAATCCGAATTCCTCCGCGCCGAGGAGCGCTCCGATGACCACGTCGCGGCCGGTCTTGAGCTGTCCGTCGACCTCGATGGTGATGCGGCTGCGCAGGTCGTTGAGCACCAGGATCTGGTGCGTCTCCGCGAGTCCCAGCTCCCAGGGAATGCCCGCGTGCTTGATGGAGGTGAGCGGCGAGGCGCCCGTCCCTCCGTCGTGGCCGGAGATGAGCACCACGTCCGCATGCGCCTTCGCCACGCCCGCGGCGATGGTGCCGACGCCCAGCTCCGCCACCAGCTTCACGCTGATGCGCGCATCCTTGTTGGCGTTCTTGAGATCGTGGATCAGCTCCTTGAGATCTTCGATCGAATAGATGTCGTGGTGCGGAGGCGGCGAGATGAGGCCCACGCCGGGCGTGGCGTGCCGCACCTTGGCGATCCACGGATAGACCTTGTTGCCGGGAAGCTGGCCGCCTTCCCCGGGCTTGGCGCCCTGCGCGATCTTGATCTGCAGCTCGCGGGCGTTGACGAGATAGTTGCTGGTCACTCCGAAGCGCGCGCTCGCCACCTGCTTGATTGCCGAGTTCTTCGAGTCGCCATTCGACTCGAGGACGTAGCGAGCTGGATCCTCGCCGCCTTCGCCGGTGTTCGACTTGCCGCCGATCCGGTTCATGGCGACGGCGAGGGTCTCGTGCGCTTCCTTGGAGATCGACCCGTAGCTCATTGCGCCGGTCTTGAAACGGCGCATGATCGCCTCGACCGGCTCCACTTCCTCGAGGCGCACAGGCTTGGCGGCGGCGAGGAAATCCATCATCCCGCGCAGCGTGCAGTGCTGCTTGGACTGGTCGTCGACCATCGCCGTGTATTCCTGGAACACTTTGTAATCGCCGGTCCTGCAAGCGTGCTGCAGCTTGTGGATGGTCTCGGGGTTGGTGAGATGGAACTCGCCCCCGTTCCGGTATTGGTAATCGCCGCCCGCGGGAAGGCTGGTGTGGAAGACGGGCCGCTTGGGCGGGAAACCGCGCTCGTGGCGCATGCGCGCCTCCCGAGCGACGACCTCGATGCCGACCCCGCCGACTCGCGAAGCGGTCCAGGTGAAGTACTCGTCGACGAAGTCCTGCGAGAGGCCGATGGCCTCGAAGACCTGGGCGCCGTGGTAGCTCTGGATGGTGCTGATCCCCATCTTGGAGATCACCTTCACGATCCCCTTCACCACCGCCTTCAGGTAGCGCTTCTCGGCCTCGGCCGGAGGGCCCGGGATGAGGCCCTGCTCCACCTGGTCGTGGACGGTCTCGATGGCGAGATAGGGGTTCACCGCGCTCGCGCCGTAACCCATGAGGAGGGCGAAGTGGTGCACCTCGCGGGGCTCGCCGCTCTCGACGATGAGGCTCACGCGGGTGCGCGTTCCCTCGCGGATGAGGTGGTGGTGCACGGAGGAGACGGCGAGGAGCGCCGGAATGGGCGCGGAGTCCGCGTCGTTGCCGCGATCGGACAAGACGATGAGGTTGAAGCCCTCGGCGATGCACTCGCTCGCCTTCCAGCGCAGGTCCTCGAGCGCACTGCGCATCCCGGACCCGTCGCCCTTGGGATTGAACAAGGTGGGGAGCTTCACCGCCTTGAGGCCGCTCGTCCCCGGCCCGCCGTCGAGCGCGCGGATGCGGCCCAATTCGTCGTTGGTGAGGATGGGCGACGTCAATGCGACCTGTCGGGCACACTCCGGCCCCGGCTCGAGCAGGTTGCCCTCCGGACCGATGGAGGTATCCGACGCCATGATCAGCTCCTCGCGGATGGCGTCGACCGGCGGATTGGTGACCTGGGCGAAGAGCTGCTGGAAGTAGTTGAAGAGCGGCTGCGGCCGCTCGGAGAGGATGGCGAGGGGCGTGTCGGTGCCCATCGATCCGATGGCCTCGTTGCCGGTCGCCGCCATCGGCGTGATGAGGATCTTCACGTCCTCGGAGGTGTAGCCGAAGACCTCCTGCCGCCGGATGAGCGTCTCGCGATCGGGCGGCATCCAGCGCACCGGCGGGGGCAGGTCCTCGCTACGCACCATCGAGGTTTGCAGCCACTCGCCGTAAGGAGCCTGGCGCGCGATCCGTTCCTTCAGCTCCTCGTCGCCGACGATGCGGCCGAGCTCGGTGTCGACGAGGAAGATGCGGCCCGGCTGGAGCCGGCCCTTCTCCAGCACCCGCTCGGGCGGGATGTCGAGGACGCCGACCTCCGACGACATGACGACGAGGTCGTCCTTGGTGACGTAGTAGCGCGAGGGCCTCAGTCCGTTGCGATCGAGGACCGCGCCCACCCGGACGCCGTCGGTGAAGGCGATCGAGGCGGGGCCGTCCCACGGCTCCATCAGGCAAGCGTGGAACTCGTAGAAGGCGCGGCGCTCCTTGCTCATGGTCGTATCGCGCGACCACGGCTCGGGGACCATCATCATCACCGCGTGGGGCAATTCGCGGCCCGCGAGCGTCAACAGCTCGAGGACGTTGTCGAACATCGCCGAGTCGGAGCCTTCGGTGTCGATTACGGTGAGGATCTTCTTCAGATCGTTGCCGAAGAGCCTCGATCGCATCATCGACTGCCGCGCGTGCATCCAGTTGATGTTGCCGCGCAGCGTGTTGATCTCGCCGTTGTGCGAGATGTAGCGGTACGGATGCGCCCGTCCCCAGGAGGGGAAGGTGTTGGTCGAAAAGCGCGAGTGCACCATCGCGATCGCGGAGCTGACGGCCGGATCCTGGAGGTCGAGGTAGAAGCTGCGCAGTTGCCCCGCGTTGAGCATTCCCTTGTAGACAATGGTCTTGTAGCTGAGGCTCGGAACGTAGAAGTGGCCGCGTCCCGGGATGGCGGAGCGGGAGACCTTCTTCTCCACCAGGCGGCGGATCACGTAGAGCTTTCGTTCGAAGGCCGCGGCGTCGGCGACGTCGTCGCCGCGGCCGATGAAAATCTGCCGGATCGTCGGCTGGCTGGCCTTGGCGGTGCCGCCGAGCGACCCGTTGTCGGTCGGGACGTTGCGCCAGCCGAGAAGCTGCTGCCCCTCCGCGCGCACCGTTTCTTCGAAGAGCTTCCCGATGGCTTCCTGCCCGTGCTCGCTGGGAGGCAGGAAAACCATGCCAGCGCCGTAGCGACCCGGTGCCGGCAGCGCGATGCCCAGCTTGCCGGCTTCCCGGGCAAGGAAGGCATGGGGCATCTGGAGCAGGATTCCGGCGCCGTCGCCGGTGTCCTTCTCGGCGCCGGTGGCGCCCCGGTGCTCGAGGTTGAGGAGCACCTCGAGCGCCTTCATCACGATGTCGTGCGAGGGTCTTCCCTTGATGTCGGCGACGAATCCGAACCCGCAGGAGTCGTGCTCCAGGGCCGGGTCGTACAGCCCTTGTTTCGGCGGCGGTCCTGCTTCAGCCATCGTCGCCCGTTCCTCCAAGGAATCAGCGTTCTCGCTTTTGCGCCGCGTGTCAAACCTCACGGGAAGCCCCGACCGGACCGGCCGATCGGGTGCGACGGGATGTCGCGACAAAGATGTAATTGCCGGAAGCGAATAACCCCGAGCACGCCGCGTCAACAGCGGCCGGGTGGCCTCGGCGTCCGGGCCTACTGGGGTCGGCGGGAGTCTCGGGCCTCCTGCGGATCCCACATCCGGACGCCAAGGTCAGTCCAGTCTACTAACGACGGCGCGAACCAGGCGCGACGTCCTCGCAGCGCAACCCCCGCGGTTGCGCCAGGAGGAAGTCATGAAGCTCGTTGCCGCTCTGGCCTTGGGGCTTTGCCTCGCCGCACCCGTGCGGGCGGCGGAGGACGTCCCCATCACCTCGAAGTCCCCCGAAGCCCGCGCGCTGGTGAAAAGCTGCCTTTCCCATATCGACAACGTCCACATCGGCGAGGCGGTCGCGGATCTGAAGAAGGCGATCGAGCTCGATCCGGACCTCGCCACCGCGCACGCCTTGCTCGCGGCGCTCTCTCCGCCCGACGAGGCGAAGAAGCAGATCGAGCTCGCGCAGCGCAACGTCGCCAAGCTGCCCGAAGCGGAGCGCATCCAGATCGAAGGGATCGCGGCGGGGATCGCGGGCGACAATGCCAAGGCGCGCGAGCTGCAAGTCCGTCTCGCCGAGGTATCCCCCGGCGATTTCCGCGCCCACAACGCCCTCGGGACCACCGCCCTGGGCGACCGCGACTTCAAGAAGGCCCAGGCGGAATTCGAGAAGGCGATC
>Ga0209473_1002178_pt1 | contig 10790 bp, 10 predicted proteins | sample GraSoiAngelo_133_FD_185890 | JGI IMG/M metagenome (GOLD analysis project Ga0209473, IMG submission 185890) | Grasslands soil microbial communities from the Angelo Coastal Reserve, California, USA - 14_0929_05_20cm (SPAdes) (version 2) | ecosystem: Environmental > Terrestrial > Soil > Grasslands ...
AATAGCACGGCCCGGTGATCGGCGGCGACGCCACGCGGAAGTGGACCTCCGTGGCACCGGCCTGGCGGATGAGCTGCACCAACGCCCGGCTGGTGGTGCCGCGCACGATCGAGTCGTCCACCACCACGACCTTCTTCCCCTCGAGCACTCCCCGCACCGGGTTGAACTTGATCTTCACCTTGGCCATCCGGTCCGCCGGGGCGGGATGGATGAACGTCCGGCCCACGTAATGGTTGCGGATGAGCGCATGCTCGAGCTTGACGCCCGACTCCACGGAGAAGCCCAGCGCCATGGCGTTGGACGAGTCGGGCACGGAGAAGACGCAATCGGCGCCCGGGGCAGGGTGCTCGCGCGCCAGCTCCCGACCCAGCGCCCGCCGCACGCCGTCCACGGAACGGTGGAACACGGTGCTGTCCGGCCGCGAGAAGTACACCAGCTCGAACACACAGCGGCGGTGGGGCCGGGGGGGGCGCAAGCGCGGCAGCGCGTCCACGTCCGCCCCGTGAATGCGCACGAAGTCGCCGGGTTCGAGCTCCCGCACCAGCGTGGCGCCCGTGATGTCGAGGGCGCACGTCTCCGAGGCCACGACCCAGCCGCGTCCCAGCCGGCCGAGCACGAGCGGCCGGAAGCCGCGGGGATCGACGATCGCGTACAGCGTGCGCCCCACCGTGATCAGCAGCGAATACGCCCCCTCCACCCGCTCCAGCGCGTCGAGCAGCTGGTCTTCCGGCTCGCGCGCCTCGGAGCGTGCGATCAGATGGACCAGCACTTCGCTGTCGGACGAGCTTTGGAACAGGGAGCCTTTGGCGACGAGATCGGAACGGAGCTGGACCGCGTTGGTGAGGTTGCCGTTGTGCGCCAGCGCGAGCGGGCCCTCGCGGTAGCCGGCGAGCATCGGCTGCGCGTTGGCCAGCACCGACGTCCCGGCGGTCGAGTAGCGGGCGTGCCCGATGGCGACGTCGCCGGACAACTCGCTCAGGACCCGCTCGCTGAACACGTCGGAGACGAGCCCCATGCCGCGGTGCGACCGGGCCACGCCCGCGCCGTTCACCACGACCATCCCCGCCGACTCCTGCCCCCGGTGCTGCAGGCTGTACAGCCCGAGGTAGGCGACGCGTGCCGCGTCCGGAACGCCGGTGACGCCGATGATGCCGCACATCCGTGTGTCAGTCTCCCATGCGTCGGGGAAGTGCCGTGAAATATACCTGCCGCAACCGATCGACGGGGTGCTCGACCGTCGCATCGCGCAGCCGGACGCGCAACGCGCCCCCGCGCTCGCCCACCGTCCCGATGGCCTGCGCCGCCACGCCCAGCTCCTGCGCCAGCGCCGCCACGGCGGCCGCCCGCTCGGGGGCGCAGGTGATCACCGCGCGTCCGTGCGACTCGCTGAACAGCAACTCTTCAGTCGTAAGCCGTAAGGCGTAAGCCGTAAGATCGACGTCGAGGCCGAAACCCGTTTCCTCGTACGCCCCGCCCATGGCGACCTCTGCGAGGGCCACGCCCAGGCCGCCCTGGGAGCAGTCGTGCGCCGAGTGAAACAGGCCCCGCTCCGCCCCCGCGACGAGGTAATCCACGAGGTGCCGCTCCCGCGCCAGATCCACGCGCGGGGGCGTGCCGCCCGCGAATCCGTACACCGCTTCCCACAGCTGCGACCCGCCCAGCTCGGCACGGGTCTCGCCCAGCACGAAGATCGCGTCGCCCTGGGCCCGCGCGTGGCTCGGCACCGCTCGGTCCGCTCGAGGTAGCAGGCCGACCATCCCCACGACGGGCGTCGGATCGACGGCGCCGGTGGGACTCTCGTTGTAGAACGAGACATTCCCGCCCGTGACCGGCGTATCCAGCGCGCGGCAGGCGTCGGCGATCCCGCGACAGCTCTCCCTGAACTGATAGAAGACCGCCGCGCGCTCGGGACTGCCGAAGTTGAGGCAATCGGTGATGCCCAGGGGCCGGGCGCCGGTGCACGCGACGTTGCGCGCCGCTTCCGCCACCACGGCCTTGCCCCCTTCGTACGGGTCGAGGCGCACGTAGCGGCTGTTGCCGTCCACGCTCACCGCGAGCCCAAACTCCGCGTCCCGCACGCGAATCACGCCGGCGTCGCCGCCCCCCGGCCCGAGCACCGTGCTCGCCTGGACGGTGGAATCGTACTGCTCGTACACCCAGCGCTTCGACGCAATGGGAGGATGATCGAGGAGCGTGAGGAGCGCTTCCGCGGGGGAGGGGGCACGAGGGATGGGGGACGGGGAACTGCGCCGCAGTGCGGCGACCGCCGGATCCTCCCGCGCCTCGGGATGATAGACCGAGCAGTCGTCGATCAATCGCTGGCCCGGAATCTCCACCACCACCCGGTCGCCCCAGGTGGCGCGATACAGGCCGTCGTCCGTCACACGGCCGATCGCCGTCGCGCCCAGCTCCCACTTGGCGGCGATCGCCTCCACCTGCGCCACGCGGTCGGCCTTGGCAACCACCAGCATACGCTCCTGCGACTCGGACAGCAGGATCTCGTACGGCGTCATGCCCGGTTCGCGCGTGGGCACTCGCGCCAGGTCGATCTCCACGCCCACGCCTCCCCGCGCCGCCATCTCGGCCGACGACGACGTGAGGCCCGCCGCGCCCATGTCCTGGATCGCCACGATGTGGCCGGAGGCGATCAGCTCGAGGCTCGCTTCGAGCAGCAGCTTTTCGGTGAAGGGATCGCCGACTTGAACCTGGGGGCGCCGCCGCTCGCTCTCGCGCGTCAGCTCCTCCGAGGCGAACGACGCGCCGTGGATGCCGTCGCGCCCGGTACGCGATCCTACCACCAGGAGCACGTTACCGACGCCGTGCGCCGCCGCCGTCATCAGGTCCCGCTCGCGCAGCAGGCCGACGCACATGGCGTTGACGAGCGGATTGCCGGCGTAGCCGGGACCGAAGTCGACTTCACCGCCCAGCGTCGGGACGCCCACGCAGTTGCCGTAGTCTCCCACGCCCTTGACGACCCCGGCGCAGAGGTAGCGGTTGCGCGCGTCGTCGAGCGAGCCGAAGCGCAGGCTGTTGAGCACCGCCACCGGACGCGCGCCCATGGTGAACACATCGCGCAGGATCCCGCCCACGCCCGTGGCCGCTCCCTGGTAGGGCTCGACCGCCGAGGGGTGGTTGTGCGACTCGATCTTGAACGCCACGGCCCACCCGTCCGGCAGCCGCAGCACGCCCGCGTTCTCGCCCGGCCCCTGAACGACCTGCGGCCCCGTGGTGGGGAACAGCTTCAGGATCGGGCGGGAATGCTTGTAGGAGCAATGCTCGCTCCACAGCGCGGAGAACACGCCCAGCTCGGCGAACGTCGGCGTCCGCCCCAGGAGCGCGGTGATGCGACCGTATTCGGCGTCGGTGAGGTTGTGTTCGCGAACGAGCTGCGGCGTGATCGGGGGGTCGCCGGGGAACGGACTCGGCTTCACGCGTCCGAGGCCTTGGCCCCGGACACGCCCCGGAGCACGGCCCGGAACACACGGGCGATCACGTTGGGTTGGGGGTGGGCGATCAGGCTCTCGGCCTCGCCCGCGTCGAACCACAACCCGTGGCAGTGCGTGCACTGGTCGATCTGAATGCCGTGCCATTCGCCGGTGATCAGGTCGTAGCCGCACTTGGGGCACTTCATGTGATGAGAGCGGCGCTCGGCCTGTGCCGCCGCCTGTTGCGCGCTGGCGCGCTGCTGGCGCAACAGCTCGGCGTCGCGCCGGGCGAAGTATTCCTCTTCGTTGCGGCTCGGCTTGTCGGTCATCGCGCTCCCGGCGTCGAGGGTGACTTGACCGTGAGCGTGTCGCCACCGGGGCGGGCGGGACCGTGCGGCGGCGTCGCGGCCGGCGAGGACGACTGGCCGCTGTAGCCGTGCCCGGGCCAGCGCAGCACCGCGTCCACAACTTGTCCCTTCTGGAGGAACACCACGTCTTCGGTGCCGCACGTGTACTCGCAGCCGTTGCGGAAGTACAGGAACGTCATCTCGCCCTGGTGTCGCACGGCGATCGGCGGACCCCATAGCGAGAAGATGTCCTTCTCGGCCATCCCGGGAGCGATCGTTCCCGTGTCGGGCGACTCGTAGGGGACGTCGCGCGCGGGCCGGGCGATCTCGGGCGCCTGCGCCGCGTGCCGGCGGCTCGGCGCCGCGGGCGCGGCGGGGGACGGACTCGCGGGCGCGGGAGTCGCGAGCGGCGTGTCGGCGCTCAGCCGGGGCGGCTGCGGCGTGGCCTGCACCGGCGTGGGAACCCGACCGCGGCGCTCGGCGATCTTCGCCTCGATGGTCTGCTTGATCTTCGCGTACTGGTCGCTGATCTGCTTACACCCTGAGGTGGCGACCATCACGAGCGCGCACATCCACGGCGTGCTGCGTCGCATGTCGAGCCTCCATCGAAAGAAAGACACGGGCGCCGTCCTCGCCGCCCAAGGCCGGGGCGTTGCGGCGCTCCGGGTGCGGCATGATCCCCACCACGTTGCCGCCGGCGTTGGTCACGCCGGCGATGTCGTTCGTCGAGCCGTTCGGGTTGTCCCGCACGTAGCGCCACACCACCCGCTCCGTCGCCTCGAGCTCGGCGGCGGTGCGCGCGTCCACCACGTAGCGCCCGTCTCCGTGGGCGATCGGGATCTCCAGCAGCTCGCCTCGTTCGTACAGGCGGGTGAACGGCGTCTCGGTCTGCTCGACCCGCACCCACGACGGGCGCGACAGGAACCGCAGGCGGGCGTTCCGCATCAGCCCACCCGGGAGCAGCCCCGCCTCGCACAGGATCTGAAACCCGTTGCAGATGCCGAGCACGGCGCCGCCGGCGCGCGCATGCTCGGCCACGGCCGTCATCACCGGGGCAAACCGCGCGATCGCACCGGAGCGGAGGTAGTCGCCGTAGCTGAACCCGCCCGGGAGGACGACGACGTCGGCCCCCTGCAGCGTGGTGTCGCGGTGCCAAACGAAATAGGCGTCCGAGCCGGCCTCGCGGGCGGCCGCGAGCGCGTCCGCGTCGCAGTTGGAGCCGGGAAACACGACCACCGCGACCCGCTTCATCGGGCGGCTCCGCCGCCGACCTGGACGTCGTAGTCCTCGGTCACCGGGTTGGCGAGCAGGCGATCGCACATGGCGCGGGCGCGCGCCAGCGCCTCGTCGCGCGTCGCGGCCTTGACCTCGAGGACCACGTGCTTGCCCATGCGGACCTGCGCCACCTCCCCGAACCCCAGGGCGTGCAGCGCGTGCTCCACCGCCTGACCCTGCGGATCGAGCAGGGCCGCCCGGGGCATGACTCGCACTTCGACCCGGAACGCGCTCATCCCTGCCCTCCACGCGGGCCGATGCCCCGGGAGGGCGGCGTATACACGTCGGTCTCGCGCTCACCGTTCGAGATCACGATGGGCCCGGCGATCTCGGCTTCCTCGTCCTCGCCGACGTCGAAGAAGAAGCCGAGCACCGTCGCCCGCACCACGCCGTACGCCATATAGGCGACACCCAGAGGGAAGAAGAACGCGTCGTGATCGAGCACGCCAAACACGAGGATAAACAAGATCGTCGCGAGGCCCAAGAGACCGCGCAGGGTGCGCAAGCCCGCCCGCGGCATGGTGGCGTAGCGCACGTTGCTCACCATCAGGATCGCGAGCCCGATCATCAAGAACTGCATCAGAAGATGGCGTGGCAGGACGCGGAACAGGTGCTGATACAGCTCGGTCGTGGTGAAGGGGTAGAAGGTCGCCAGGGTCATGCCCGCGGCGGGCGACGGGAGACCGATGAAGGAGCGCTTCGCCCGGCCCGCCTGCGTGATGTTGAAGCGGGCCAGCCGGATCGCCGCCGCCATCACGTAGAAGTAGCAGAAGATCCACTCGGCCCCCCCGCTGCTCGCGAACTCCAGCTGATAGATGAGGAAGGCGGGGGCGACTCCGAAGCTCACCACGTCCACCAGGCTGTCGAGCTCCGCTCCGAAGCGCGTGCCGGTCTTGGAGAGCCGGGCGACCCGGCCGTCCAGCGTGTCGAGGATGCCGGCGAAAAAGATGTACCAGCCGGCCCGGTAGAACTCGCCGCGCGACGCGAGCACGATGGCCCAGATGCCGAAGAACAGGTTGAAGAGCGTGAACAGGCTCGGCACCACGATCACGACGCGCCGCATCGGCGTGGGGAAGGCCCTCACGACGGATACTCCGCCAGCACGCTCGCCCCGGCGCGGACCCGGTCACCCACCGCCACGCGCAGCGCCGGCCGCCCGGCGGCGGCGAGAAACACATCGACGCGCGAGCCGAAGCGGATCATGCCCATGCGCTCGCCTTGCGTCGCGCGCGCGCCCACCGCGCCGTCGGTGACGATACGCCGCGCGATGAGCCCGGCGATCTGCCGCACGAGCAGCGGGCCCCGCGCGGCACGCACCCCCACCGAAGCCTGCTCGTTGTCGAGGCTCGCCTTGTCGGAGGCGGCGTGGAGGAAGCGCCCGGGATGGTAGCGCACCAGCTCCACCGTGCCCGTCGTCGGATAACGGTTCACGTGCACGTCGAACACGCTCATGAAAATGGAGATGCGCGTCGCCTTGGTCTTCAGGTACATGAGCTCGTCCACCTCGCGAACGTCGACGATCTTGCCGTCGGCGGGCGCGATCACGTATTGCTCGCCGCGCGGCCCCGCACGCACCGGGTCGCGGAAGAAGACCAGCAGCCACACCGCGATCAAGAACAGGGCTCCCTCCGGTATCCATACCCACGGCGACCCGCGCGCCACCCACGCGCCCAGCAGCACGAGCGCCCACCCGGGCAGAATGAAAGGCCAGCCTTCGGGGGCGACCCTCACCACACCCCCCCACCCAGTGCGGAATGCGGAATGGGGAATGCGGAATGGCAGGGGAAGGTCGCTCGGCAAGCGACCTCGGCATTGATATTCCGCATTCCGCATTCCGCATTCCGCATTCGGTTCGTCATGCAATCTCTAGCGGCTTCCCCGTGATCAGTTCATACGCTTTCAGGTACCGCTCGCTCGTCGCCCGCACCACATCCGGCGGCAGCGACGGCGGCGGCGCATTGCCGTCCCATTTGCCCTGCTGCTTCAGACCCGCCAGGTAGTCCCGCAGCGGCTGTTTGTCGAAGCTGGGCTGGCTCCGGCCGGGCTCATAACGGTCCGCCGGCCAGAAGCGCGACGAGTCGGGGGTGAGGATCTCGTCGATCACCAGCAGCCGGCCGTCCGCCGCCGTGCCGAACTCGAACTTCGTGTCGGCGATGATGATGCCGCGCCGGGCGGCGTGCTGCCGGCCCGCCTCGTACAAGGCGAGGCTGGCCCGCTGCAGCTGGTCGGCGTGCGAGCGGCCCAGCGCCCGCGCCACGTGCGCCACGGTCACGTTCTCGTCGTGCCCCACCTCGGCCTTGGTGGCGGGAGAGAAGATCGGGGGATCGAGCCGCGCGCTCTCGACCAATCCCCGCGGGAGCGGCTCGCCCGCGAGCGTGCCGGCCTTCTGGTATTCCGCCCAGGCGGAGCCCGAGAGGTAGCCGCGCACCACGCACTCGAACGGTACCGGCGTCGTGCGGCGGACGAGCATGGCCCGGCCCGTCAGGGCTGGGCGATGGTCGCCGAGCGCCGGCACCCGGGCCACGATCTCGTCGGCATCGGCGGAGAGGAAGTGGCTCGAGATCACCGACGCCAACCGCTCGAACCAGAACGCGCTGAGCTGCGTGAGTACCGCGCCCTTGTGCGGCACCGGCTCGCGCAGCACCACGTCGAACGCGCTCACGCGGTCGCTCGCCACGAGCAGCAGGGTGTCGGCGTCGATCTCGTACACCTCGCGCACTTTGCCGCGCCGCAGGAGCGGCAGGGGCAGGGCGCTCGCCACCAGAGGAGTCGTCATACGTTCACCTCGGCCGTCGCGACAGCGGGCGCCACCGCCTCGATGCGGTGCAGCACGCCCGGCAGCACGCGCTCCAGGAACTCGTCCACCTGGCGCGGCGCCCGGCCCACGTACGCCGCCGGATCGAGCTCATCGGCGGCGAGCGCGACGTGCAGCGCCTTGAACGCCGGGTCGCGCGCCAGGCGGTCGAGCAGGTCGTTCGCGGCTCCCTGCTCGGCCATCGCCTGGGCGACCGCGAGACTGTGCGTGCGGATCACTTCGTGCAACCGCTGGCGGTCGCCGCCCGCCTTCACGCCACGCATCAGCAGCCGCTCGGTCGCCAGGAACGGGAGCTGGGCGGCCACGTGTCGCGCGATCACGGCCTCGCGCACCTCCAGGCCCGCGGCCACGTTGGTGGCGAGCACCAGGATGGCGTCGCTCGCCAGAAACGCCTCGGGCAGCACCAGGCGGCGGTTGGCGCTGTCGTCGAGCGTGCGCTCGAGCCACTGCTCGGATGCCGTATGCCAGGCGTTCCCCTCGAGCTCGATCACGAAGCGCGCCAGGCCGGTGATCCGCTCGGCGCGCATCGGATTCCGCTTGTACGCCATGGCCGACGAGCCCACTTGATCGCTCTCGAACGGCTCCAGCATCTCTCCTTCGTGCTGCAGCAGGCGCAGGTCGGTCGCGAGCTTGGCGGCCGACTGCGCCACACCGGAAAGCGCCGCGAGCACCTGCGCGTCGACCTTGCGGGTGTAGGTCTGACCCGTGACGGGGAAGACCTTGGCGAAGCCCATCTTCAGCGCCACGCGGGCATCGAGCTCGCGCACTTTCTCATCGTCGCCGTCGAACAGCTCGAGGAAGCTCGCCTGAGTCCCCGTCGTCCCCTTGACGCCGCGGAATTGCAGCGTGTCGAGGCGGTGCAGCAGCTCTTCGGCGTCGAGCAGAGACTCCTGCATCCACAGCGTCACCCGCTTCCCGACGGTGGTGAGCTGCGCCGGCTGGAAGTGCGTGTAGGCCAGGCAGGGCACGGCGCGCTCCCGGCGCGCCAGCTTGGCGAGCGCCACCAGGACCGCGGCGATGCGGCCCAGCAGCAGCTGCAGCCCCTCCCGCATCAGGATCAGGTCGGTGTTGTCGGTGACGTAGGCGCTGGTCGCGCCCAGGTGGAGAAAGGCCCGTGCGGCGGGCGCCTGCTCGCCGAGGTGATGAATGTGGGCCATCACGTCATGGCGCAGGCGCTTCTCGTACTCGGCCGCCCGCTCCAGGTCGGCGTCGTCCAGGTGCGCGCGCAGCTCGACCAGCGCCCGCTCGGGGATGTCGAGCCCCAGCTCGCGCTCGACTTCCATCAGGGCGAGCCACAGCCGTCGCCACAGCCCGATTCGGCGCCGCTCTCCCCACAGGGCCTGCATCGCCGGGGAGGCGTAGCGCTGGGAGAGGGGTGAGCTGTAGGTCAAACCGGCGCCTTCGCGCGCGCCGCGAGCTTGTTCCAGTCCGCGAGGAACTGCTCCAGCCCGCGGTCGGTGAGCGGATGCAGCAGCAGTTTTTTCAGGACCTCCGGGGGCAGGGTGGCGACGTCCGCGCCGATCATCGCCGCTTCGACCACGTGGCGCGGGTGGCGGATCGAGGCCGCCAGGATCTCGGTGGCGAGCTGGTAGTTGTCGAAGATCACCCGCGCCTCGCGGATCACGTCCATTCCCTCCTGACCCACATCGTCGAGCCGGCCGATGAACGGGCTCACGTACGAAGCCCCCGCCTTCGCCGCGACGAGACACTGGACGCTCGAGAAGCACAGCGTCACGTTCGTCTTGATGCCTTCGCCGGCGAGCCGGCGCACCGCCACCATCCCCGCCTCGAGCATCGGAATCTTGACGACGATGTTGTCCGCGATCTTGGCCAGCTGCTTGCCCTCGCGCACCATGCCGTCCGAGTCCACGGCGACGACCTCGGCGGAGACCGGGCCGTCGACGAGCGAGCAGATCTCCTTCAGGACGTCGCGCGGGTCCAGGTCTCCGGCCTGCTTGGCGAGCAGCGACGGGTTGGTCGTGATCCCGTCGATCAGCCCCGCCTGGGCGGCCCAGCTGATGTCCTTGAGGCTCGCGGTATCGAGGAAGAACTTCATGGCTCAGGCCTCGGCGTAGAGGTCAGCGGGATAACGGACCGCCTCGAGATAGAGTCCCTGCGGCGGTGCCGGCGGGCTCGCCGCCTGGTTGTCGGCCGCGGAGAGCAGACGGGGAAGATCGTCGAGCGGGCGCCGGCACAGCGCGATGTCGACCATGGCGCCCACGAGAAAGCGCACCATGTGGTGCAGGAACCGGTCGGCCTCGATCGTGAACGTCACCCCCGCTCCGTCAGTCCGCGGCGCCCACTCGGCGAGCGCCACGCGGCTGCGGTAGTGGGGTCGCGTCGAGCGCGCGCCGGTCGCCGCCAGGCCGCGGAAGTCGTGCTCGCCCAGCAGCAGCTCCGCCGCACGCGCCAGCAGCGTCACCTCGAGCGGGCGCCCCAGCGCCCATTCGTACGGCCGCCGGAACGGCGAGTGCGCCGCATCGTCCGTGCCGATCACGTAGCGGTACCGCCGGGCCAGCGCGCTGTTGCGCGCGTGAAACCCGGGCCGCATGGCGTGCAGCCGCTCCACCCAGACGTCGCGCGGCAGCAGCGCGTTGAGCCCCCGATACAGTCCCGCGGTATCGGCCGCCCAGCGCTCGCTCGCGAGGAACCCGACCCCCTGGCCCAGCGCATGCACGCCCGTGTCGGTACGGCCGGCCCCGGTCGCCGCAGTGCCCCGGCCCATCAGCTTCTCCAGCACCGCCTCGAACTCGGCCTGCACGGTCCGGGCGTCCGGCTGCCGCTGCCAGCCCGCGAACCGTGCCCCGTCGTACTGCGCCACGGCGAGGTAGGGCCGGCTCGTCACGGCCGAAAGATAGGGCGAAACGAGGGGCCGATCAAGCCACGCAACCCGTTGTGGCATTTGACAAAACGCGATTTTTCGGGGTA
>Ga0209473_1002182_pt1 | contig 10787 bp, 10 predicted proteins | sample GraSoiAngelo_133_FD_185890 | JGI IMG/M metagenome (GOLD analysis project Ga0209473, IMG submission 185890) | Grasslands soil microbial communities from the Angelo Coastal Reserve, California, USA - 14_0929_05_20cm (SPAdes) (version 2) | ecosystem: Environmental > Terrestrial > Soil > Grasslands ...
AGCAGATCCCGGCACCGGCTGCACTGAGGCGGTCGCCATCCCTGGCGGCGGGCCGCCGGGCAATACCACCACGCGGGTGCCGAGCTTTACCCGGTCGAACAGATCCGAGACGTCCTCGTTCAGCATGCCGATGCAGCCCGACGAGACGAATTTGCCGATTGTCGAAGGCTGGTTGGTGCCGTGGATGCGATACACAGTATTGCCGAGATACATCGCGCGCGCGCCGAGCGGATTGCCAGGACCGCCGGCCATGAAGCGCGGCAAATAGGGCTGCCGCTCAATCATCTCAGGCGGCGGATGCCAGTCCGGCCATTCGGCCTTGCGCGAAATCTTTTGCACACCGGTCCAGGTAAAACCGTCGCGGCCGACGCGGACGCCGTAGCGGATCGCGCGACCGCCGCCGAGCACGTAGTAAAGGTAGGTATGGGGCGTATCGACGATCAGCGTTCCCGCCGGCTCCTTGGTGGGGAACGCAACCTCCTGGCGGCGCAGGTTCGGCGGAAGCTGCACCGGAGCGACTTCCGGCTGTTCCTCCGGCGGCAGCGCCGCCAGCGATATTGGTCTGCCGTCAGCCCCGACGGAAGGCTGCAACGTATTGGTGGCGCCGGTTGGCGCACCAACGGCCTCCGGCGGACGCAAGCCGCGGTTGTCATAGTTGGGATCCATGGCCTGCGGCGGACCGCCAGGACGATCGGCGTAGATCACCGGCGGTGGGCCGGCCGGGCGGCCGTAGCGCGGATCGTCTGGTGAAAGGACCGGACCGGTCGGTACGGCGGAGTAGACCGGCGGGGCACCGAGCGGCCGGCCGTAGCGCGGATCGTCGGGCGAGAGCACCGGGCCGGGCGGCGGCAGCGCGGCAGAGTTCTGCGGCGCCTCTTCGTCCTCCAGAGCGTCAAAATCGGGCGCGCCCGGACCACGGCGATAATCGGCCGGATATCCGCCGGGTGGATAGGGTTGAGCTTGAGGTGCGTACACGGCGCCGGGGGGTACCGGATAACCTTGTTGGGCCTGCACAAGCGAGGTTCCGGCCGCGCTCGCCGCCGCGACCGCACACACCGTCAGAACGTGTTTGATCATCATCGCCCTTGTATAGACCCCAAAGCCCAACCGGATCGTTAATCGGAAATGACCGAAGATCGCGGCGCATTCAAGACTTATCCGGTCGATCTGCGCCAGATTTAGTCATTTGTGATCGGCCGCGAGCCCCCGTTGCAAGCAAGTCTCACGGCCAAAGAAAAGCTGTCCGGAAGCTGACGCGGCCTTCATGCCGCCGATTTTTTACAAACGGCGGTGGATGCGTTGCGATATCCTCAAATCAACCTGATTCGCGAGCGCGGCCTGGCCCGATGCGCCGCGAACGCGGCCGGTTCCGTTTTCACCGCGTTCCCGCTGGCTCAAAGGCCTTCGCAGCAACCTGCCAAGGCGGAATTCACCCTCCCGATGCTGCCCGGCTTTCGCTTTCTGCTCGCCGCGATCATCTTGGCGACGTCGATACTCATTTTCGGCCTGGGCGCAGCCGCACTGCTGCGCGCGGCTCACGAGGAGTTTGCCAGTAATCCAACGTGGCGCGCGCCGCCGGAAACGATGTTTGCCCAGCAGAGCGAGCCCACCAAGCCTGTGCTGGCAGCGCTCGTCGTCGAGCCACAGCCGGCGAAGCCGAATACTCCGGAGACGCTCGTCAGCACCGCGCCCGACGCGCCGGCCACGATCGCTCCGCCACCTGAAGAGCCTAATGAGATCGCTGCGCCCAAAGCGGAACCAGCTTCACCGTCCGAGACTGCCCAGGAGACCGCCAAATCTGAAACGCCTGCGGAAACGCCGGCGTCAAGCGAGCGGGCCTCGGTTCAGGCCAATGCAACCGCCGGGGCACCCGAAACCAAGATCACAGCGATCGACAAAATTGCCGCGATCCTGGAGACACCGCCACCGGCGAGCGACGCCGCGCCGGCGCAAGTGAGCGCGCCGGCCGCGTCCGAAATCGACACCACTCAAACCACGATCGCAACACTGGGCAGCGCGCCGGTCGCTGTCGATACCCCCGCAAGTCCAACGCTGGACAAGACCGCGATCAAAAAGCAGCGGCTGCGGGCTCGGCGCGCCCGAGAGCGGCGCAGACTAGCGGCAATACGGCGCTCGCAACTGGCGCAACAGCCGGCGCTCCAACCGGCGACCGACCTGTTCGGGCAGACAATTCCGGTCACCACACAGTCTAGTCCGATCACACGGGCGCGTGCGGTCACACAAATCCGTCCGATCACGCAGGCACGTCCAATTACACAGGCACGTCCGACCGCACAGGCACGTCCGACCGCACAGGCCCGTCCGATCACGCAAGTGAGCCCGATCACACAGGTTGGTCCGCTCACACAGGCGCGCTAATCAGACGCTCAGGCGGGGCCGGTTGCAATCGCCGGCCCGTCAGGCAAACCCCATTCCGACCATGATCCGTCGTAAAGCGCCGGATTTTCGACACCCAGCCGATAGAGCGCGAGCGTGAGGACGGCAGCCGATACGCCGGACCCGCAGCTCGTAACGATCGGCGCATCGAGCTTCACACCGGCGCCGGAGAATGCCGCGCGCAGCTCGTCAAGCGGCTTCATCGCGCCGGTCGCAGGATCAAACAACTGGTTGTAGGGAACATTGCGACTGCCGGGGATGTGACCTGGCCGGAGGCCGGCTCGGGGCTCCGCCACACGGCCCTCGAAACGATCGCTGGCACGCGCATCGATCACCTGCTCGGCCCTGCTTGCGACATTGGCGACCATCTGCTGCATGGTGCGCACGCGCTTGGCATCAAATGCCGCCTTGAACGTCGCGGGCTGCGGCGTGACCGCGCCGGCATCGACCGGATGTCCCTCGGCGCGCCATTTTTTCAATCCGCCGTTGAGCACGCGCACATCGTTGTGACCGCAAGTCAGGAACATCCACCAGGCGCGCGGGCCGGCGACCCAGCCGCCGGAATCATAAACCACGACCGTATCGCCGTTGCCGATGCCGAGTTCGCCGACGTCGCGGCCGAATTGTTCCGCGCTCGGAAACATGTGTGGCAACGGATTATCGTGATCCGAGACGGCGTCGACATCGAAGAACACCGCCCCGGGGATGTGCGCCTTGAGATAGTCATCCTTCGGCAGCGGCGTGACGCCCGGCATCTTGAACGAAGCGTCCACGACTTTCACATTGGCATCGTTCAGATGCGCGGCAAGCCAGTCGGTGGAGACGAGCGGATCGGTGGCGACAGTCATTTCAAGCTTTCTTCTTCGGCTCGTATTTTTCGACCGGACCGCCGGCGTCGCGCCAGGCGGCAAAGCCGCCGCCCATATGCGCGACCGGCTTTAAGCCCATGTCCTGCGCGGTCTTTGCCGCTAAGGCCGAGCGCATGCCGCCGGCGCAATGGAAGATAAACTTTTTGTCCTGTTGGAAGATCGGTTTCGCATAGGGGCTCAAAGGGTCGATCCAGAATTCCAGCATGCCGCGGGTGCAGGAAAACGCGCCGGGGATCCGGCCGTCGCGCTCGATCTCGCGGGGATCGCGGATGTCGACGATCACCACATCATCGCTCTGCGCGGCCTGGATTGCGTCGGTTGCGCTGAGCGTTTCGATCTCGGCGTTGGCCTCGTCGATCAGCGACTTGATCCCGCGGTGGATGGTCTGGGGCATTTTTGTTGCATCTCCCTAAATATCGAAAACAACCCCATGCACAGTAGCCTTTCCGGATCGTCCGGGGACCAGACCCGGAGTCTCGATCCTATCTCGCATCATCGAGATTCCGGATCAGCCGCTTCACGGCTGTCCGGAATGACGACACCCGGTCTAGCGCACCAATTCCTTCATCGCACTTTCCAAACCCTCGATCGTGATCGGGAACATGCGCTCCGAAAACAGCCGGCGGATGATGGTGGTCGATTCCGAATAGTCCCAGTGCTTCTGCGCCACCGGATTGAGCCACACCGCGTGCGGGTAGGTCCGCGTGATACGCTCGAGCCAGACCGATCCGGGCTCTTCATTGACATGCTCGACCGAGCCGCCGGGGACCAGGATCTCGTAAGGCGACATCGAGGCATCGCCGACGAAGACCACCTTGTAGTCGTGCGGGTATTTATGCAGCACGTCCCAGGTCGGCGTGCGGTCGGTGAAGCGCCGCTTGTTCTGCTTCCACACGCCTTCATAGAGGCAGTTGTGGAAGTAGAAATATTCCATGTGCTTGAACTCGGTCTTTGCCGCCGAGAACAATTCCTCGACCTGTTCGATGTGCGAGTCCATCGAGCCGCCGATATCGAAGAACACCAGAACCTTGACCGCGTTGCGCCGCTCCGGGCGCATCACGACGTCGAGATAGCCGTGGTTGGCGGTCTCCTTGATCGTGGTGTCGAGATCGAGCTCGTCGGGCGCGCCGGTGCGGGCGAATTTGCGCAGCCGCCGCAGCGCGATCTTGATATTGCGGATGCCGAGCTCGACATTGCCGTCGAGATCCCGAAACTCGCGCTTGTCCCACACCTTCACCGCGCGATTGTTGCGGTTCTTCTCCTGGCCGATGCGCACGCCTTCGGGGTTATAGCCATGCGCGCCGAACGGAGAGGTGCCGGCAGTGCCAATCCACTTGTTGCCGCCCTGATGGCGGCCCTTTTGCTCCTTCAAGCGCTCGCGCAAGGTTTCCATGAGCTTGTCCCAGCCCATGGCCTCGATCTGCTTCTTCTCTTCTTCGGTGAGGTACTTCTCCGCGAGCTTCTTCAGCCATTCGGCTGGAATGTCCGCCGTCTCCATGGCGTCAAGCAGGCTCTCCAGCCCCTTGAACACGGTGCCGAACACGCGATCGAACTTGTCGAGATTCCGCTCGTCCTTCACCAAGGCCGTGCGCGACAGATAGTAGAAATTCTCTACTGTCTGTTCGGCGAGGTGGGCGTCGAGCGCCTCCATCAGCGTCAGATATTCGCGCAAGGTCACCGGGACCTGCGCATCGCGCAATGCGGTAAAGAATTGCAGGAACATTATTATTAGATCGCCCGGCAGCCCCAAGACGTCAAGGGGCTGGACGGGCCTGGACCAGGAAGGTTTTTCAACTAGAATTGGGCTAGCGAGATTTTGGCGGGGGCTTTCTCAAATGGGCATTATAGCGGCACTCGTGATCGGCGCGATCGCCGGCTGGCTCGCCGGCCTGATCGTGCGGGGCGCCGGTTTCGGGCTGATCGGAAACATCGTGGTCGGCATCATCGGCGCGCTGGTCGCAAGCTGGCTGCTGCCGCAACTGGGCGTCAGCCTTGGCGGCAGCGCGATCCGCGACATCGTCAACGCCACCATCGGCGCGATCATTGTGCTCGTCATCCTTTCGCTGGTAAGACGCGCCTGACGCATTCCCCCATTCCCGCAACGAATGCTGTTTTGGCGGACATTTCCTGTTAAGCCAGAGGCGCTGTCCTGCGCTCGAAAATTGCCGCCAAAATTACTCGAAGATAGGCACCAAGATTAGATGAAATTTACCGGCACCAAAGACTACGTCGCCACCGACGACCTCAAGATCGCGGTCAACGCCTCGATCGTGCTGGAGCGCCCGCTCCTGATCAAGGGCGAGCCCGGCACCGGCAAGACCGTGCTGGCCGAGGAAGTCGCCAAAGCGATCGGCGCGCCGCTGTTGACCTGGCACATCAAGTCCACCACCAAGGCACAGCAGGGCCTCTATGAATACGACGCGGTGTCGCGCTTGCGCGACAGCCAGCTCGGCGATGCCCGGGTCTCGGATATCGGAAACTACATCAAGCGCGGAAAATTATGGGACGCTTTCACGTCCGAGAAGCGCCCGGTGCTGCTGATCGACGAGATCGACAAGGCCGATATCGAATTCCCCAACGATCTTCTGCTCGAACTCGATCGCATGGAATTCTTCGTCTACGAGACCGGCGAGAACATCAAGGCGAAGTTGCGCCCGATCGTGATGATCACCTCGAACAACGAGAAGGAATTGCCGGACGCGTTCCTGCGGCGCTGCTTCTTCCACTACATCAAGTTTCCCGACGCCGAGACCATGGGCCGGATCGTCGACGTGCATTTTCCCGGCATCAAGAAGCGCCTGGTGGAAGAAGCCTTGCGCATCTTCTTCGAGGTCCGCGAGGTGCCGGGCCTGAAGAAGAAGCCCTCCACCTCGGAGCTATTGGACTGGCTAAAGCTCCTGCTCAACGAGGAAATGACGCCCGAGATGTTGCGGGAGCGCGATCCGCGCAAGCTGATCCCACCTCTGCACGGCGCGCTGCTCAAGAACGAACAGGACGTGCATCTGTTCGAGCGATTGGCGTTTTTGAGCCGACGGGAAGTCTGAGGCGGACGTAGTCTCCGACACCGTCATTGCGAGCCAACGGATCGCGCGAACGCGCGCCCGATGACAGGCTCCGCGAAGCAATCCATGACGCCGCGAAGCAAGAGTGGATTGCTTCGTCGCTTTGCTCCTCGCAATGACGAAACTCAAACACCTGTCCGGCCAACGGCTGCCTCCGGCAGTCTCCGCCCGCGGATCATATCCGAGGCCTTGTCGGCGATCATCATGGTCGAGGCGTTGAGGTTGGCGGAGATCATCCGCGGCATGATCGAGGCGTCGATCACGCGAAGCCTCTCGAGCCCGTGCACGCGCAACTGGTCGTCGACCACAGCCCAAGTGCTGCCGGCCGGACCCATCCGGCAGGTGCAGCCGGGATGGAATGTCGTGGTGCCCCGCTGCGTTGCTGCCGCCAGGAATTCATCGTCGCTCTGCACGCCGGGTCCGGGAAAATCCTCATATTCGTAATAGGGCTCAAGCGGCGTCGACTTGAGCAGCCGCCGCGCCAGCTTCATGCCGGCGACGACGACACGACGGTCGAGCTCGGCGGCGAGATAATTGGTTTGAATGATCGGCTGCTGGAACGGATCGGCCGAGCGGATGCGAACGTAGCCGCGGCTCTCGGGGCGCTGCTGCCAGGATGCGACCGTCATGCCGGGCCGCTCTTCGAGCTGGCCCTGGACACCCTCCTTGTAGCTTGCAGGCGTAAAGGTCAGTTGCAAATCCGAGCTCTCGGTGGTCTCGCCGGAATGCCAGAAGCAATAGACCATGGTCGGTGACAGCGAGAGCAGACCGCGCCGGGTCGTCGCCCATTTGAGGGCTTCCATCCAGAGATGGAGACCGCGCCTGAGTTCGTTGATAGTCTTGATGTTCTTGACGCGCGCGACCGAACGCGGCGCGTAATGATCCTGCAACCCCTCGCCGACGCCCGGCAACGCGTGGCGCACCTCGATGCCGAGCGAGCCCAGCAGGTCGGGTGAACCGATGCCCGACAATTGCAGAAGCTGCGGCGAATTGTAGGTGCCGCCTGCAAGGATCACTTCCTTGGCCGCGCGTACCTCCACGGCCACGCCGTCTTTGCCGCCCTTCATATAGCGCACGCCGACCGCGCGCTTGCCTTCGAAGATGATGTTGGTGGCATGCGCATGCGTGCGCACATCAACGTTCGGCCGCTTCCGCGCCGGGTGCAGGAACGCAGTCGCAGCACTGACGCGCAGCCCGTTCTTGATCGTGCGCTGGGCGTAGGAGACGCCCTCCTGGATCGCGCCGTTGTAATCGAGGTTGCGCGGAATGCCGAGCGAGATCGCGCCCGCCATGAAGGCTTCGCAGAGCGGATCCTTCCAGTCCATGGTGGTGACCGTGAGGGCGCCGTCGCGGCCGCGATAGGTGTCATCGCATTCGCCGATCCGGCACTCCAGCCGCTTGAAATAGGGCAGCACGTCGGGATAGCCCCAGCCGCGATTGCCGAGCTGCGCCCAGGTGTCGAAATCCTGGCGCTGGCCGCGATTATAGATGTGGCCGTTGATCGAGGAGGAGCCGCCGAGCGTCTTGCCGCGCGGCGCGTAGATGCTGCGGCCGCCGGTGTAGGGGCCGGGCTCCTGCTGGTACGCCCAGTTGATGCTCTTCATGTGGAAGGTCTTGATGAAGCCCGCCGGCAGGTGGATGTAGGGGTGCCAATCGCGCGGACCTGCTTCGAGCACGCAGATGGAGGTCGTCCCATCCTCGCTAAGCCGGTTCGTCAGCACGCTTCCGGCCGAGCCCGCGCCCACGATCACATAGTCGAACGTTTCCATCGGACTTTCTCTAAACGCGCTCTTTGTTTTGGTTTTGACGCGTTTTCTTCACGCGAACCGGTTTCCACCCCGGATCAAGTCCGAGGGCATGCTTCGCTTGAAAACGCTATCCGCGCGCCTTTTCGTTCAGTTGATAGTTCAAATGCGCTTTCACCGTCGGCCATTCGGCGGCGATGATACTGTAAACCACTGTATCGCGCAGTGTGCCGTTCGGCGCAATCTGATGGCTGCGCAAAATGCCGTCCAGCTTGGCACCGAGCCGCTCGATGCCGCGACGGCTCTGGTGGTTGAAGAAGTGCGTGCGGAATTCTACCGCAATGCAATCCAGTTTTTCAAATGCATGGGTCAGCAGCAGCAGTTTGCACTGGGTATTGACCGCGCTGCGCTGCACGCGCTTGGCATACCAGGTCGAACCGATCTCGACGCGCCGGTTTGCGGCATCGACGTTCATATAGGTGGTCATGCCGGCGATCTTGCCGTCGGCATCGAATACCGTCCACGGCAGCATGGAACCTGCGGCCTGTAATACAAGCCGGCGGTCGATCTCCTTGCCCATGTTCTCCGGCTTCGGAATATGGGTGTACCAGAGCTTCCACAATTCGCCGTCCTTCACAGCTTCCACCAGACCATCGTGGTGATCATGCGACAACGGTTCAAGCCGCGCATGTGGGCCGCGCAAGGGTGTTGGTTCAAGCCTGGGCATCGGTGATCTCACTCACTTGTTCAAGAAATTCAGCGGCAGGCCGGGGCGCGGCCAATCCATCGCGATCAGTTCACCCTTGCCCGACAGTGTGATGTAGGCGGTCTTCAGCTCTGGTCCACCGAAGGCGATGTTGGTGGTGACGCGGTCGCCGGTCGGCACCTGCTCGACGAGCTCGCCACCCGGCGCGATCACGGAGATGCAACCCGAGATCAACGTCGCAACGCAGACATTGCCTGAGGCCTCGACCGCGAGCGAATCGAACATCTGATAGCCGCCGAGGCCTGCGATCGGCTTGCCGCGTTCGCCGCGATAGATCACCTCGCGTGGGCGAACCGTGCCGGGCGCGGAGAGGTCGAACGCCCACAGCCGCGCCGTCGGCGTCTCCGCGATGTAGACAATGTTCTCGTCCGGCGACAGTCCGATGCCGTTGGCCGGCAGCATGCCGAAGGAGCCTTCGACGATCTCCTTCATTCCGGGCTTGATGTAATAGAACGCGCCTACATCCATGTCGCGGGCGCGGCGCTTGCCGAGATCGGAGAACCACAAGCCGCCGTGGCTGTCGAACACCAGATCGTTCGGCCCCTTCAGCGGATGCTCGCCGCATCTGTCGACCACGGTCTCGACTTTGCCGCTCTGGAGATCGACGCGCTGGATCGAGCCGCCGGTATATTCGTGCGGTTCGGGCGCGCCCGGCATGATCGTGTTGCGCGTCGGCACCCAACTGAACCCGCCATTGTTGCAGACATAGCATTTGCCGTCGGGGCCGATCGCCGCGCCGTTGGGGCCGCCGGGGATCTGCGCGACCACCTCCTTGCGCCCGTCCGGCCAGACCCGGGTCAGCCGTTGCCCGCGGATTTCGACCAGCAGCACCGAGCCGTCCAGCATCGCCACCGGCCCTTCCGGAAACTGAAGATCGGTGGCGAGCACGCGAACATCGGGCATCGGAATCCCCCGGCTTTTTTGGCGCAGGCGGATCTCAGGCTCGATCCCGCGCGCAACGATTTCGTTGCGTGAGGTTATGGCAAAGCCGCGCACGCTTGCCAAGCAATCGCGCGGGCCACGTCATGCAAGGCTGCGTTGCGGGCGGGTTTAGTCCCTGACCGGCACCCAGATTTCGAACCCGCCATTGCCGGTCGCCGGATCGAATTTCTCGTCATACCGCTCGAAGTTCGGCGCGTCGGCGATCTTCAACCCCGAAGCCGGCAGCCAGTGATTCCAGATCGTGTTGACGGTGCGGCGAATAGTCGAGACGTGCTCTCGGTGGGTGAACACCGCGTATCGCTGCGCGGGGATGCGGACCTTGGCAAATTCACGCGGCAGGTCGGAATAGTCCGACACCTCGACGCCGGCGATGTAATCGAAATTGCCGGCATCGTCCCCGTTGCAGCAGACGCCGTAGGCCACCCGGCCGATCCGGCCGGGGATGTGCGCTGACGTCTGGTGAAAGCGTTGCCATAGCCCCGGAATGCCGGCGCCGTTCTCGTGGCTGAAACGGTCGCCGACTCCGGCAACAAGGAACGCGTTGGCGACCTCGAAACGCGGCGCCTGAAGATTGTCGATGAGGGTTGAATCCATGAGGATCGGCTCCTGGAGCTTGAGATGATCAAGGCACGTCGAGCTGCGGACCGCTTCGGGCGTCACCCCGAAATGATCGCGGAACGCGCGGGTGAATGCTTCGTGAGAGCCGTAATCCGCATCCAGTGCCAGCGAGAGAATATCCGGTGCGCCGCGCGCGAGCGCGCGGGCCGCCTCGGTCAAGCGCCGGGCGCGCGCGTAGCGCATGACCGAAAATCCCGTCGCCGCGCCGAACGCCCGCACCAGATGGAAGCGCGAGACGCCGGCGATGCCGGCGATGTCGTCCAGCGTCAGCGCATCGGCGAGATGACTTTCGATAAACCAGAGCGCCTTCTGGGCAGGATTCATCGGACTTAAAGGCTTTCATTCAAAGCGCGCGCATCATGCTGACTTTGCGGTCTGCGCATTTGAT
>Ga0209473_1002187_pt1 | contig 10782 bp, 9 predicted proteins | sample GraSoiAngelo_133_FD_185890 | JGI IMG/M metagenome (GOLD analysis project Ga0209473, IMG submission 185890) | Grasslands soil microbial communities from the Angelo Coastal Reserve, California, USA - 14_0929_05_20cm (SPAdes) (version 2) | ecosystem: Environmental > Terrestrial > Soil > Grasslands ...
TGATCAGTGCGAACGGCTGGCCGAAGTAATTCTGAACAAAGCCGATTCCGCTTTCGTAAGCCTGACCCGGCATGGAAAGGAAAGTGATTGGCCCGGCCTGGGTGGCGAGCACTGAAAGTCCGATGGTAGCCCATCGGATGCTTTCGTCCCCCTTGATGTAGTGGCCAAGGGTCTCGCGCCCGCGCGTGCGCCACAGCCCATACAACGGGATTGCTAAAATCGTCGCGATCAGGACGACGTAATCGAGCCGGTTCACGAAAACACGACCGTAAACGCGTAGAACAACACGATCTCGAACGCGAATATTCCGAGCGCTACGCAGTAAGCTTTAGGCCAGCTGCCAAACAAAGGAGGAGAGTCGCCGTCAGGCTCGCTTTGAAGATCGGTTCCTTTCATTCCGCGCTGCGCAGCGAAACAAGATTGGCAAACAGCCGATAGGCACCAGGGACTCCGGCCGGCAATTGCCGAAACCACGAGTAGCCAGTGTAAACGAAGTAACCTTTACCGGCTTTCGCGACCAGCAACCCGCCGTCGATCGGTTTTTCTCCGGGATCATTCGATGACAAAATGGCGGTCCACCGCGGGTCCCACTTGTTGGGAAAATACAGTCCGCGCTCCTGAACCCATCCTTTGAAATCTTCAGCTGCGATCTTGTTAGGCGTGTTCAGGACCGGATGGTCCGGCGTGAGGATTCGGACCTCCGCAGTTTCATCGGTTACGCGATCGCGCGAGATCTCGAGCGGATAGGGACCGATATCCTTGATCTTGAGATCGGCCGTGGTGTTGTATTGCGCAACGACGACACCACCAGCCTGGACATAGCCCAGCAACTTGCGTTGCAGATCCGCAATTCGATTTTGGGTGTTGTAAGCACGAATACCGAGCACGACGGCATCGAATCGGGCAAGATTTTCTGGCGTCACATCTGCTGGCTCGAGTACTTTGACGTTGTACCCGATCTGCTGAAGACACTGGGGAATGTCATCTCCCGCACCGGGGAGATAGCCAATCTGTTGCCCCGTTTTCCGAATCTCCGCCCGGACCACCCTGGCTTCGGCCGCCGGCATCAATATATGGACGCCGATGTGCGGATAAGCGATTTGCTCGCGGCTGAATGAGAATTCCTTGCCGCCGGTAGATACAACCGCGCGAAGAGTTCCATCCCCTGCTCTTTCCGGAGGTGTTACCGAAAATTCGGCAAACATCTTTTCGTTAGGCACCTTCAAATCAACCGGAACAGATTTTGGCGTGACCTGCCATCCGGCCGGAGAATCGAGACGGGCGCTGCCCTGCACCGCCGCAGTTGATGAAGTTATCTCGACGGCGATGGGCCGAGGCTTTTCATCGGGAAAAACAAACGCACTGCTCGGTAGATTTGCGAATACCGGCGGAGTCACGGCTAGCAGCTCGTGAACCTCACCCGCAATCGGGTCCACGCGACGGAAGAACGTATCGATCAGATAACGTATTTCCTGACCCGCAATGTCGAGTGTCGCTTCAATCGGAAAAGCCGGCGGATTTTCAGCAAGCCCGATCAACTGTTGATCGTTTACGGTGAACTTCCCGACCGTCGGCGGTTTACGCAGCCAATAGGGTTGCGAGTAAACCATGTTCGCTGGTAGCGTCGGCCCGAGATCCTTGGTAAAAAATTGATCGCGAGCGAGTGGCGCGTCGATGCGCAGGGTTTCACCTGAAACCGGAGCATGGACACTGATCAGTCTGATGGGTACGGGTGATCGATTGATCGCATCGAATTTGATCGGAAGCAGCTGACCCGGCGAGACCGCGGCCAACGCAGTTGAACTCTCCATGTAAAGCGCAGCACAGCTCGCAATCAACCCGTCAACTTCGGCGCGTTTCGATACCGCCCAATCGTTGTCGACGGCAGTGAGCGCCTTCCGCAATTCGAGAAGCTTCGGAACCGACGCGGCCGGATTAACTGGCGAAAAGTTTGCAATCAGCTGCTGAACTTGGTTGCCGATGTCGGTTGCATTCGGGACTCGTTTCCACGTCGTATCGACGCCATCGAACAATCTGTTTGTCATCGGCGGCCCCGCCAGCAATTTAAAGTACTCCTTGCGTTCGCCGCGGCGTGGCGGACTGCCTACGCCCTGGCTCTTGTGCATGCTCAAGCTGGCCGCGGCAATCTCGGTAAATGCTTTGCCGAGCAGCGGTGCGAATCCGCCTGCCTCCAAACTGGTTAGGCCAGTCGGATCGAAAGGTTGGTTCCGATTTTGGAAGAAAAATGGCGACGTGTTCCAAACCAATCGGGTCGCCTGCCACGGTTTTACCCACGCCAGCTGCTCAGGAAACCGCTTCGGATCCGCCGCGGCCTTAAACGCCTCCTGGGCTAGAATCGCTGACGCGGTGTGATGCCCGTGCGTGAGATTGTCTTCGGGGCTAAACCGGGTAACGATTACATCCGGCCGAAATTTTCGAATCACCCAGACCACGTCTGATAGAATTTTGTCCCGATCCCAAAGTCGCAGCGCTTCGTCAGCGCTTTTCGAAAATCCGAAGTCAACGGCACGGGTGAAAAACTGCCGAGCATGGTCAATTTGACGGGCTGCGAGCAGCTCGCGTGTACGGATCACTCCCAGGCGCTCCTGCAGTTCCGGGCCGAGAAGGTTCTGGCCGCCATCGCCCCGAGTTAATGACAAGTAGGCGGTGTCATAAAGCGAACCGTTAGACCATAGCGCCATCAGGTTTGTGTTTTCGTCATCTGGGTGCGCCGCGACGTAGAGCACGCGTCCGAGCACATTCAGCTTTTGCAGTCCGAGCTGAATTTCAGCTGCGTTCATTGCTTTTGGCAGCGTGGGTGGAGCAGCGCCGGTGAGGAGCGATTGCGACATGATGAATCCCACCAATGCAATTGCCCCCCGCTGGCCTCGAACCCAACGCATCAGCGGACGCTAGAGAGCGAATGCATCAGTGCGAGCGGATTACGCGAGCTCTTGTTGAAAAACCCGCAGCAATCCCTCATTTAGTGTTGTGTAACCGGTATGACTTACCAATCGTTGAGTTCAAAATGGCCCGCCGCCAAGGCGCGAAGAGGGAGCATGTCCTTTGCGACCTGTGACCGAGACGCAACGCAGGCGCCGGGCCATTTTCAGCCCTCCGGGCCGCGGTTCTTTAGGCGAATTTCCGCGTCGCTTTCTCGGCCAGTATCGCAAAGGATACAGGCACTTCGCTCGCTTCTTAAAATTCGCCCAAGCTCCTCGCGGCGATTGGCAAGCCATACCGGTTACAGAACACGAGCGAGTAGGACCGCGCCTATTTGTTAATGTCCTGCTTTGATTGCAGCCGGCCGATTAAGATCCTGATGTTTTGCTTTTGCGCGTCAATTGTCGCAGCCGCTTCCGCCGCTTTTGCTTCGGTCAGCGCACCATCGAAATCGCCTGCCGCTGACTTCAGACGTGCCGAGGCCAGGTGACCGGGGACGGTTTCCGGAGCCTTTGCAGCAACCGTTTTGAATATCGCCATGGCTTCGTCGCTGCGTTTCTGCGCCTGCAGCCCGCGAGCGTAGCCGTAGAGCTGGAGCGGTGAAGCCACTCCCATGGCCTGGTCGCGCACCTTCTTCGCTTCATCCGTGCGATTCATTGCCTGCAATAAATCTGCTTTGGTACTCAGGTTTTCGAATCGTTCTTCATTCTGGATTGATAAATCCGCCCACTTGAGTCCGTCCTCGAGGTTGGTCTTGTGGGTCAGGCAAAAGTTGGCCGCTTCATTCAATGGCTCCCACGAATATTGGGCACGGCCGCGCAGCTGGTTTCGAATCGATAGTATGACAGTGTCGTTGAGGTTGACCGAGACGCGGAACGGCACTGCAACCTTCTCCCATTTCATCGTCACCGCGACTGAATCCGGTTTGAGATCTTCGAATTCGTACTCGAGCGCTTCTTCCATTTCGATGGGATGCGGCTTCACGTCGACCCGCAACGCGTCTTCACTCTGGTTGTAGGTGTAACTTCCCCACGCCACCGCCATTTTGGAAAAGATGACGGTCCAGGTGTCGGCGTTCGGAATCATGTGCAAGCCATAAGTACCAGCCGGAAGCGGTTTGCCTTCGATTGAAACCGGCGTGCTAAATTCGATCGTAGTATTCTCGTTGGCTCCGGCCCGCCATACCTGACCCGTCGGCACCAATCCGCCCCAGATTTTGCGACCGTTAACGACCGGGCGGTGATACGTGATTGTAATGTCGGTGACGCCGACCCGTTGTTTTACCTGCGCAGCCTGGCTGGCATACGGCAGATCGAGAACCGTCTGAGATTGAACGCGCGTGATTGCGCAGAGCGTAAGAACCAAAACGCCGGTCAAAGAGAAATTTAGTTTCATGGGTGTGTTCGGTTGAAGCGAAAGACAAGTAGTTGAAGTACAACCAGAACGCCAGCGCCTTTAGGCGACGTTTTCGGCCATTTTTACTGGACGTCCGAAAACATCGGAAGAATCTTCGCTACCATGAGTAAACTTTCAGTATCGATTGCTGCCATTTTTTTGTTCCTGTCGCAGTTTTCGCCTTTAGATGCACAAAAACGCGCACGGATTAGTCCGCATGACACAACGAAAGCAACGATCGACGGAGACGAAATTACGATTGTTTATGGGCGGCCCTATACCAAGGATCCGAAAACCGGAGAGAAACGCAAGATTTGGGGAGGACTCGTTCCGTTCGAGAAGGTTTGGCGACTTGGGGCCGATGAAGCCACGCTGGTAACGACGAAGGAACCATTAGAGCTCGGCGGCAAATCAATTCCGGCCGGTAGCTATACTTTGTTCATGCTTCCCCACAACGAGAAGTCGGCAACGCTGATCGTGAACAAACAGGTCGGTCAATGGGGTACGAAGTACGATGAGAAACAGGATTTCGCGCGCGTAGATATGAAAGGCGAGCCGGCGAGTTCACCAGCCGATCAACTCGCCATCGCTATCGATAGTAATCCGAGCGGCGGCGGCACGATAAAGCTGACTTGGGAAACCACCCGATACTCCGTGGATTTCAAGGTCCAGAAATGATCAACCGCTGTTAGCGATACACGGCGCTTTTCTGGCACGCGGTAGGGTGCAAAAACGTCTGAGCAGATTGCGATTGCCTGTCGAGTTGCTTCCTTTATCATCGGGGCAACTGACTCTTAATTCTGCCAGGATTGTGTCCCGCCGCAGGCGGGAATTTGGAAAAGCTCTAGCGCAAAAATGAGCGCCGAGGAGCAACGCAAGCTCGCCGCCATCATGTTTACTGACATGGTGGGCTACAGCGCGCTGAGCCAGCGCGACGAAAAACTTGCCCAGGAATTGTTGGAGGAACATCGCCGGTTGCTTCGGGAAATCTTTCCGCGGTTTAACGGCACTGAAATAAAAACCATTGGTGATGCGTTCCTGGTCGAGTTCGGGAGTGCGTTGGAAGCGGCACAATGCGCGATTGAAATCCAGCGAACGCTGGCCAAGCGCGATGCCGATGCCTCCGCCGACCGCCAAATCCAGGTCCGAATCGGCGTTCACATTGGCGACGTGGTCCATCGCGGCGGCGACGTTTATGGCGATGGAGTAAACATCGCTTCGCGGATCGAGCCAGTGGCGGGACCGGGCGGGATCTGCGTCTCGATGGACGTGGAACGCCAGATCCGCAACGCGCTGGAAGCGCGCTTTGAGAAGCTCGCGACGACCGAGCTAAAGAACATTTCGGTGCCGATGGATTTATTTCGCATCGTGTTGCCGTGGGAGAGGAAATCAGAAGCCAGAGATCAGAAATCAGCGGTCAGAGAGCGGGTCGGCGCTCCGACAAGCAGAAGATTTGCTTTGATTGGCGCGCTTGGCCTGCTCGTCGTGATCGCCGTGTGGTTTTTGTTCGGTCGTTACAAGATGTCGACCAAGCAGTCCGGACCGGCGGAAGTGCCGGCGAAATCGATTGCCGTGCTTCCGTTTGAAAACCTGAGCCGGGACCCCGACAACGCCTACTTTGCCGACGGCATCCAGGACGAAATCCTGACGCGCTTATCCAAGATCGCCGATCTGAAGGTAATCTCGCGCACATCCACGCAACATTACAAGAGCGCGCCGGAAAACCTGCCCGAGATCGCAAGGCTCCTAGGCGTGGCCCACATTCTGGAAGGGAGCGTGCAAAAGAGCGGCGACTCTGTGCGGGTAAACGTGCAGCTAATCAAAGCGGCCAATGATTCCCATCTTTGGGCCGATACGTTTGATCGCAAATTGACCGACATCTTTTCGGTCGAAAGCGACGTGGCTAAAGCCATTGCCGACCAGTTGCGAATAAAACTCACTGGTCAGGAAGAGCAGGTCATCGCGGCCAAGCCGACAGATAATACCGAGGCTTACGATGCCTATCTGCGCGGACTGGCTTATAGTCTGAAACCCGGCAACACAACCGCTAACTCCCTTGCTGCCCAGAAATATCTCAGAGAAGCGGTGCGGCTGGACCCAAAGTTCGCTCTTAGTTGGGCGCTGCTATCAAACGCGGAAGCGCGCGGCTACATCACACAGGCTCTTCAACCAACCGTCGCTCTGCGTGAAGAGGTGCGCCAGACAGCCGAAACCGCGCTCACTCTTCAGCCCAATCTCGGCGAGGCTATATTGGCCAAGGGAACGTACCACTACGCCTGTCTAAAAGATTACGATGCGGCGGTGCGGTATTTTGAACAAGCACGTCCGCTCCTGCCCAATAGCAGCCGGATCTCCGAGTCGTTGGCCTATGTCGAGCGGAGGCGAGGCCAATGGGACCGGAGCGAGTCCTACTTCAACGAAGCTGAGCGGCTGGATCCGCGCAACGTTTACCTGCTCACGCAGCACGCCATTCTCTATACCGACCTTCGTCGTTTTCCCGAAGCGGTGAGAAAGTTTGATCAGGTTTTAAATATCACCCCGGATGACGTCGTTACCCTCGCGACTAAGGCCGCTATCGCACAAGCCGAAGGCGACCTAGCGCGTGCCGCGGGGCTTCTGGCTCCGCTCCACCCGGCTGCCGACGACAACACTGCCTTGGAAACACAAGCTTACCAAGCGATCCTGGAGCGCCGGCCAGCACGAATGATCACGCGGTTACAGGAGGTGCTAGCCAACCCTGATCCAGCATTGGGTTACCTCAATGGCGAACTGCGCTTTTTTTTAGGCTGGGCGCAAGAGGTCGCCGGCGACCATGCCGCAGCCCAGGAAAGTTGGCGACAGGCACGAAGCGAACTGGAATCTTTTCTCAAAGAACAGCCGGAGAATTGTTTTCTCATTGAAGATATCGCGCTGACCGATATGGGCCTTGGCGATAAAGCCGCCGCATTGACTCTGGCTGAACGGGCCATGGCTTTGCTGCCGATCGAGAAAGATGCGTTGGATGGTCCCGGTGTGATCGAGATCCTCGCTCGGGTGGCGGCGCGTTTGGGCGAGCCTGATCGCGCCATCGCCGCTTTACAGAAATTACTCTCGATACCGTATTCGGGTCCACTGGGTTCAAACGTACCGCTCACTCCTGCGCTGCTCCGGCTCGATCCCAGGTTCGAGCCGCTTCGGAACGATCCGCGCTTTCAGAAACTCTGCGAAGACAAACCAAAGTCGGCGAATCCGACCGGCGAAGAGAACCGCCAATGAACGCGAATGAACGCGAATTGATTCTAAAGGAGGAAGTGTATGCAGTGGTCAGCTGCGCAATCGAAGTCTTGAACATTCGAGGACATGGTTTGCACGAGAAAATTTATGAGAACTGCCTTTGTGTGGAGTTCCGGCTGAGAGGCATCCCATACACTCAGCAAGAGCGGCATCAGGTCCTGTATAAAGGTGAGGTCGTGGGCGAATATCTCCCCGATCTTGTGGTGCAGGAGCAGCGGATCGTTGACAAGCATGCGCGGCTGGATTGGGAGCGACTGGTGCTGACCAAAGAACCGCGAAGAGACGCGAATAAACGCCAATCAGAAGGGGAGACGGCGGACTTTCTCGCTCCCGGTGAACGACCGTGAAGCGGCCTCTCTTCATCCTCTTCCATTCGCGTCCATTAGCATTTATTAGCGGTTTAGCTTCGATAGTCAGGCGTGTCTTCCTTATGTGTAGCCGGAGAGATATATTCCCACCGCATCTGGATTGACATACGCACAGGCTCGGTATAACTTATTTTCATGAGTATAACTTCCACAGTAAACTTCGGCGCGAAGGGGCAAGTAGTAATTCCGCGTCGCTTGCGGACTGAATTTGAAATTGAAGAGGGAACACGCGCGCAGGTTTATGCCGAGAACGGCCACATTGTTTTGAAGCCGATTACGGCCAAATACATCAAGAGCCTGCGCGGATCACTCAAAGGCACGAAGGCGATGGAGATTTTTGTGCGGGAACGTCGGCGCGAGCGCGATCTGTAAGATGGCGACGAAGGTGCTCGACAGTTGGGCGTTGATGGCGCTTTTCCATGATGAGCCCGCCGCCGGAGAAGTGGAGCGGCTCCTGCAGAAGGCGAGCGCCGGCACGCATGAGTGTCTGATGTCGGTGGTGAACTGGGGCGAGATTTATTATTCCGTCATGCGCGGCGTGTCGGCCGAAATGGCGGAGACAAAAGCGAAAGAGATTGCGGCCATGCCGATCGAGTTAATTCCGGTGGCGGACGATCTCCAGTTGGTCAGACAAGCCGCGATTTTTAAAGCGACGCAGAGGATATCCTATGCCGATGCATTTGCGGCCGCGCTGGCGAAGCTTCGACGGGCGGAACTGGTGACGGGCGACGCCGACTTCAAGGTGTTGGCAAAAGAGATAAGAATCAGTTGGCTAAAGAATTGAACGCGTTTTTCGTATTCCTTAGAGACGTAGCCCGCGGGCGAGTCCGTAAGAAATAGATCGTCGCCGCGCTATCGCTTCGATAGAGACAGCCTGTGCCGGAATCCGACGACAATCTTCGACTTGAGATCGGGCATGTCCTGTTCATCGACATTGTCGGTTACTCGAAGCTCTTGAACGAGGAGCAGAAGGAGAGATTAAACCAGCTCAGTGAAATCGTGCTGGCGACGACGCCGGTGCGCGAAGCGACGGACGAACAACTGGTCAGGTTGCCGACCGGTGATGGTATGGCCCTGGTTTTTCGCGACAGCGCGGAGGAACCGGCCCGGTGCGCGCTTGAGATTGCCGAAGCGCTGCAGAAACATCCGGAACTTCCGGTGCGCATGGGCATTCACAGCGGACCGGTGAGCGAGGTGACCGACGTGAGCGGGCGCACCAACATCGCCGGGGCCGGGATCAACATGGCGCAGCGGGTCATGGATTGCGGCGACGCCGGCCACATTCTTCTCTCCCAGCATGTGGCCGATGATCTGGTCCATTCCCGGCAATGGGCGTCGCGGCTGCGCGACCTCGGTGAGTGCGAGGTCAAGCACGGGGTCCGGCTCCATCTGGTCAATCTCTACGCTGAGCCGCTGGGCAACGCCGCGGTCCCGCAGAAATTTCAGCGGGCCGCGCCAAAGCCCGCTGCGGAAAAGCCGGCGCGGCGCAATGCCGGATGGATCGCCGCTCTCGTGCTCTTCGCGATTCTTGCGGCTGGCGCAGCATATTATTTCACCGCGCACCGATCAAAGGGTGTCGCCATTCCCGAAAAATCTATCGCGGTGCTGCCGATGGTCAATTCCACCGGCGACCCGGCTAACGAGTACTTCTCCGACGGCATGTCGGAAGAATTCATCTCGTCGCTCTCGCGTTTGCAAGACCTCAAGGTCGTCGGGCGCACCTCGTCTTTTCAGTTCAAAGGCAAGACCGACGACAGCAAGACGATCGGCGAAAAGCTCGGCGTCTATTATCTGCTCGAAGGCAGCGTGCGTAAGTCAGCCGATCGGGTGCGCATCGCGGTGGCGCTGATCAAATCCGGCGACGGCGCCAATGTCTGGTCGGATACTTACGACCGGGACTTGAAGGACATCTTCGCGGTGCAATCCGAGATTGCGGGCGCGGTTGCCAAACAACTCAAGGTCGCGCTGCTGGGGCACAGCGGGCAGGTCGCGCACTTGGCCACCGCGTCCACGCCATCGAACCAGAATGTCGAGGCCTACAACGCGCTCTTGCAGGGAAATTTCTACGCCAATCGCTCCACCGCCGAGGATTACCGCAAAGCGATCGGCTATTACGAGGAGGCGATCCGGCTCGACCCGCGTTACGCGCTCGCCCACGCGATGCTGTCGCGCGCGGCGCTGAATCTGGCCAACAACTACAGCGGTAGTATTGCGCCGAAGGAAGGACAAGAGGCGATCGCAAAAGCCCGTGCCTCAGCCAAGAGCGCACTCAATCTGGATCCGAATCTCGCCGAGGCGCATTCGGCACAAGGCAGAATTCTGGAGATTGTTGATTTCAATTTCGCCGCTGCCGAAGCGGAATACCGTCGCGCTCTCGAACTCGCGCCGCAGAATCCATCCGCGACAAACAATCTCGCCAACCTGATGGGCAACCTTGGCAAGCTGGACGAGGCGCTCGCGCTTGGGCAGCGCGCGCTTGCGCTCGAGCCGTTACGCATCGCATCCCACTTGAACCTCGCGATCACGCTCACCCTACTCGGCCGCTACGACGAGGCCGAGGCCGCGGTGCGCAAAGCCATCGCGCTCCAGCCGCAGGCCGCCATAAACTACACGTGGCTGGCGGTGCTACAGATCCTGCGCGGCAACTCCGGCGCCGCAGTGGAATTGGCGAAACAGGAAACCGATCCGTTCTGGCGCACCTACGCACTGGCGCTGGCCCAGTTTGCCAACGGCGAGCGGGCAGAGGCCGACGCGGCGCTAAAAAAACTGATCGACGAAAACGCCGACTCCTCCGGCAGCCAGA
>Ga0209473_1002188_pt1 | contig 10782 bp, 5 predicted proteins | sample GraSoiAngelo_133_FD_185890 | JGI IMG/M metagenome (GOLD analysis project Ga0209473, IMG submission 185890) | Grasslands soil microbial communities from the Angelo Coastal Reserve, California, USA - 14_0929_05_20cm (SPAdes) (version 2) | ecosystem: Environmental > Terrestrial > Soil > Grasslands ...
ACTTCGGCCATCCGCTCCACCTTGACGCTCGAGTCCATCTTGACGACCGGTGCCTGGTCGAGGGCCGCGTTGATGGTGTTGATCGCGCGATAGAAATCGTTCCAGGTGTTCGTGATATAGTCGACCGTGGGATTCAGGTTCGACGTGTAGTCGTTGACGTACTTGTAGCTGCCGTCGGCGCCCTTGGTGTAGATGTCCGTCCCGAATACCGTGAGCGTGAATCCCCGCTCCTGCGCCCAGAAGCTGCGCAGCGGCTCATACGAGGCGTTCACGAGGGCCTGAAACACCGCCTCGCTGCCGTACGCCCCCGGGGTGAGCCCGGTGACCACGTCTTCGTTCAAGTCCACGCACGCCGGGAGGCAGGTGGCCAGGACCGCCGCAAACAGTCCGACGGTTCGCTTGTGCATCGTGCCTCCCACGGTTAGAGGCCGACGGTCACGCCCATCATCACCGTCGAGTAGCTGGGCGTTCCGGCGTTGGTGGCGGATTCGGGGTCGAGGCCCCGAAAGTCGGTGAACAGGAACGGATCGAGCGCCGTCGCGTAGAACCGCAGCGAGCGGCCGCGGAACGGGCCGAACCGCGCTCCCGGCACGGTATAGCCCAGCGAGATGCTGCGGATCCGGATGAAGGAGCCGTCCTCGAAGCCCAGCACGTTGTTATTGGTCGGGCGTTCCTGATCGAGGCTGGGACGGGGATCGGTGTTGCTGGGGTTGGTCGGCGTCCAGTAATTCACGGCCACGTTGTTGTAGCGGCCGGCCAGGACGTTCTGGTCCCTCCGGAACGCGTCGTCCATGGTCAGGCCCCAGCGGGCCAGCGCCATGACCGACAGGTCGAAGCCTCTCCAGTCGAAGCGACTGTTGAGGCTCCCGATCCACTTGGGGAACGGGGTCCCCAGGATCACGCGGTCGCTCGCGTCGATCTTCCCGTCGTTGTTCTGGTCGACGATGCGAATGTCCCCGGGCTTGCGACCATACCGTTTCATCTGCACGGAATCGGCGGTCTGCCAGATGCCGCCGAACTGGTAGTCGTAGTAGACCGAGATGGGTTGGCCGATGAACCACTTGTTCCCGACGTCATCCTTGTTGAAGCCGAACAGGCTCACGATCCGGTTACGATTCATCGACCAGGTGATGTTCGTGCTCCAGCCGAGGCCGTGCCAATCCTGCAGGATCTGGGTGGAGAGGGCCACCTCGACGCCGCTGTTCAAGGTCGACCCGACGTTCTGGAGGATGCTCGAGCGACCGTTGATGCCAGAGAGCTGACGGTTCATGAGGAGGTCGCTCGTCGCGGCCCGGTAGACGTCCACGGAGCCCGAGATGCGGCCTCCCCGTCCCGTGAACTCGAGCCCGACGTCCAGCTGGGTGGTCTGCTCCCACGAGAGGCTGTCGTTCGGGAAGGCTCCCGGGCGGTACCCGACCGCCGGCAGGTCGTTGAAAGAGTAGATGGTCCTGCCGAGCGACCCCTCGGTCTGATAAGGATTGATGGCGGTGTTTCCCGTGCGTCCGTAGCTGACCCTCAGCTTCAGGTCGGGGAAAAGCCCCGTCCGCTGGATGAAGTCTTCCTCGGAGAGGCGCCAGGCGAACGCGGCCGAGGGGAATATCTGACACTTGTGTCCCGGGGCCAGGCGCGAGGAGCAATCGTCGCGGCTGGTGAGGGTGAGCAGGTAGCGGTCCTTGAACGCGTAGTTGACGCGGGCCATGAAGGACGCCAGGGCCCACTGCGACAGGTAGCTGGACGGTGCGTCGACGCGCGCCGCCGAGCCGAGGTCGAAGTACTCGTCCTGCTCGTAGGGAAGCCCGATCACGGGTGTGATCTGATCTTCCGTCCGCTGCGTCTGGATGCTGTACACCAGCGTGGCGTCGACGCGGTGGTCCAGTCCCAGGTTGCGCTTGAACGTCACGATGTTGTCGAGCGTGTACGCGAGGGTGCGCTGCTGCTCCAGCGTGGCGTTGGCGGGACTGCCCTGCTGGGCCTGAGTTTGGGAACCCCAGAACTGCCCGCGGCGATAAAACGTCAGGTCCGCCCCGAAGTTCACCCGCCAGTCGAGCGCGTCGCTCAGGTTGTAGTCGGCAAACAGGGTCCCGAACGCGCGCACGCGTCCCCGGTCGTCCCGCTGGTTCTGGACGTCGGAGAGCGGGTTGACGCGCTGTCCATCGTTTGTGGGCTTGAAGATGACGTTCCCCGCGCTGTCGAACGCCGGCGCCAGCGGTTCGTTGAGGAGGGCTTCGCTGTACACGCCGTCGCCCCGTCCCAGGTGCTGGTCGCTCTGGATCACCGATGTGGAGGTGCCGACGCGCAAGCGGGGACTGGCGTGATGGTCGAAGTTGAACCGCACCGAGCGGCGCACGTAGTCCATTCCCTTGATGATCCCGACCTGATTCATCTGGCTCCCGCTCAGCGCGAAGCGGGTCTTTTCGTCGCCGCCGGTGACGCGCACCTCATTGCTCAGCTGCGTCCCCTCGCGCAGCACCAGATCCTGCCAGTCCGTCCAGCGCCCCGTCGCGATCGATGGGAGGTCCACGGGCTGAAAGAGGATCGAGTCGCCGTGGGCGCAGGCGGCGACGGCGGCAGGACACTGGTACCCGGTCTTGCTGTTTCTCGCGGCGTCGCGCTTGAATTGGGCCCACTGTGGGCCGTTCATCATAGGCATGCGGCGCAGCGCCTGCTGAGCCCCGGCGTAGGTGTCGTACGTGATGGTCGTTTTCCCGCTCTTCCCCTGCTTCGTGGTGATGAGCACCACACCGCTCGCGCCGCGTGCGCCGTAGATTGCCGTGGCCGACGCATCCTTCAAGACTTCGATCGACTCGACGTCGTTCGGATTCAGATCGCCGATGCCGCCCGCCATCGGGATGCCGTCCAGCACATAGAGCGGATCGTTGGACGCCGTCAGCGATCGTGCGCCCCGCACCCGGATACTCATGCCGTCCCCGGGGTTGTTACCGCTCGTGACGATGTCGACGCCGGCCACGCGCCCCTTGATCGCCTCGATCGCGTTGACCTTGGGCACGGCGTGCACGTCCTCGCCCGACACCGATGCCTCCGCCCCGGTCACGTCTCTCCGGACCTGCGTGCCGTAGCCCACCACGACGACTTCCTGAAGGGCGACCGGTAGGGGCTGCAGGCGGATCTCCGCCGTCGCGGTCTGGCCGGCGGTCACCACGACGCCGGCGACCTCGGCGACTGCATAGCCGATCAGCCGGGCCTGCAGCCGGTAGGTGCCTGGAGGGACTTGGGCGATGGTGAACCGGCCGTCGTGGTCGGCGGTGGCGCCAAGGCTGGTGCCCGAAACTGTGACGCGGACCTCGGGAAGAGCGAGGCCGGTCTCCTGTGCGGTCACGACGCCGGCGACAATGCCAGTCTCAGGTGCAGCGGATCCTGCCTGCTCGGCCGCCTGCTGAGCCCGCCCGATTCGGAGCGGCAGCAGTGCACCCAGCAGTAGGCAAAACGCGAGGCTTGGGGAAACGGCGGTGCGACGGCGCTTCCGCATCGGTCCTCCCGGTCGACGGCCTTCCGGTTTCAGCGTGCGTCGCAAGCGCCGTGCCCCTCGTGACGACGGTCACGCGGTGCGTGACGCGACGGATCGGGATCGCGGCGCGCGATGCTCGCGTTCTACGGGTGTCGCGCCGCCGCGACGCGGGCTGGGGTACGTGCGGGGTGGAACCCACACTGCAAGCCTGGGGTGAGGGCGGGCGCATGTCTTGCGACGCAACGCCGCCCGCAGCCCCCATGCCCACACATCCCGCACCCGACCCGATCGGCCGACGGGCGACGCCGCAGCGCGCCTCGCGCATGCTCCGGGGTGTCGCGCTCGCCACGCTGGCGGTGGGTGCGGTCGGCGGCTGCGAGCTGCGTCGCGTTCCCGACGGCGCGTGGCGGCTGCGGCAGCTCGCCACGCGGTCCGCCGCGACGCAAGCGCCGTTGGCTGCGGTGCCGCCGCGGGTCTACGCGCTCGATGCGGAGGCGCTGGCCCGCGCCAAGCGCCGCATCGAAAGCCGCGACCCGCGGATCCAGCCGGCCTACGATCAGCTCCTGCGGGAAGCGAGTGCCGCCCTCCTCGTCCCCGCGCCGTCGGTGATGGACAAACGGCGCGTGCCGCCGAGCGGCGACAAGCACGACTATGTGAGCATGGGTCCCTACTGGTGGCCCGATTCCACCAAGCCGGGAGGGGTGCCCTACATCCGGCGCGACGGGGAGCGCAACCCGGAGATCCGGGTCGATTACGATGCTCCACGGCTCGCCGCCATGATCAACGCCGTGACGACGCTCTCCCTCGCATATTATTTCAGCGACGACGAGGAATATGCCGGGCGGGCCAGGTTGCTCCTGCGCACCTGGTTCCTCGATCCAGCCACGCGGATGAATCCGCACCTGCGGTACGGACAGGGCATTCCGGGCATCACCCAGGGCCGGGCCGCCGGGATCATCGAGACGCGTGGGCTCGTCGGCGTGGTGGACGCGATCGGCATGCTGGAGCGCTCACCCAGCTGGACGGCGGCGGACGAGCGCGGCATGGCACAGTGGCTCTCCGCCTACCTCGGGTGGCTACGCTCGAGCGCCATCGGCAGACAGGAGCGCGGCGCGCACAACAACCATGGCACGTGGTACGACGCGCAGGTCGCCGCGCTGGCGCTGTTCACGGGCGACACCGCGCTGGCGCGCTCCACGCTCGCGGCCGCCAAGACCCACCGCATCGCCTCGCAGGTCATGGCCGACGGCCGCCAGCCCTACGAGCTGGCCCGCACCCGCTCGCTCGCCTACAGTGTGATGAACCTCGAGGGGCTGTTCCGGTTGGCTCAGCTGGGGCGGCACGTCGGTGTGGACCTCTGGTCCTATCGCTCGCCGCGCGGCGGGAGCATCCGCAAGGCACTCGACTATCTGGCGCCGTACGCCGATCCGCGGCGCAAATGGCCGGGCCACCAGATCACGCCGACCGAGCCCGACCTGCTGGTGCCGGCGCTCGAGCAGGCCCGACTCGCCTACCACGACGCACGCTATGACGCTCTGCTGCGGCAGATCCCGGAGGATGCGGTCCGGGCGCACCGCACCCTGCTGCTGTATCCCGAGCCGGACTCCCTCGCCGCGGCGTCGCACGCCGGCTCATGACCTCGCGCACTCCGATCGATCGACGCGAAGCGCTGCGGCGCGCCACCCTCGTCTTGGGCGGCGTGCTCTCCGCTCCGCTCGCCGCGGGCGTGCTAGCGGGCTGCGAGGCCCGCGGCGTGCCGGACGGCACCTGGCGTCCTCGGGCGCTCACGCCGGACCAGGTCGAGCTCGTGGCCACGATCGCAGACCAGATTCTTCCGGCGACCGATACCCCGGGCGCGCGGGCCGTGGGGGTGCATCGCTTCATCGACGCGCTGCTGGCGGAGTCGTACCCGGCCGCTGAGCGGGAGCGGTTCGTGGCCGGCCTCGCGGATCTGGGCCGCGCCCTTCAGGCCAGCACGCCGGACCAGCAGCGCGCTGTGCTCGAGCGGCTGGATCGCGAGGCGGCGCCGTTCTTCCGTAGCCTCAAGGATCTCACGCTCGTCGGCTATTACACGTCCGAGATCGGCGCCACGCGCGAGCTGCACCACGCCCCGGTCCCGGGCCGCTATGACGGGTGTGTCCCTCTCGCGCAGGTCGGGCGGACGTGGGCGGTGTGACCCCCGACGAGCCGTACGACGCCATCGTCGTCGGCTCCGGCATGACCGGCGGCTGGGCCGCGAAGGAGCTGTGTGAGAAAGGGCTCAAGACGCTCGTGCTCGAGCGCGGCCGGCACGTGGAGCACGGCAAGGACTACGTCACGGAGTGGCTGCAGCCCTGGCAGCTGCCGCACCGCGGCCGCGGCGAGCAGGCGCTGTACGAGCGCGACTATCCCATCCAGAGCAAGAACTACGCGTTCGGCGAGACGACCCGACACTTCTTCGTCAACGATCGCGAACACCCCTACGTCACTCCCGACGACCAGCCGTTCCGCTGGATCCGGGGCTACCAGCTCGGCGGGCGCAGCCTGATCTGGGGCCGCCTGTGCTGGCGCTGGAGCGACCTCGACTTCGAGGCCAACCAGCGCGATGGTCACGGCATCGACTGGCCGATTCGCTACAAAGACCTGGCACCCTGGTACGCGCACGTCGAGCGCTTCGTGGGCGTGAGCGGCGAGCGCCTGGGCCTGCCGTACCTGCCCGACGGGGAGTTCCTGCCGCCCTGGGAGTTGAACTGCGCCGAGCTCGTGGTGAAGCGCGGGATCGAGCGCGCCTTCCGCGGACGTCACATGACGATCACGCGCGTCGCGAATCTCACACAGGCCCATGAGGGCCGCGGGCCGTGTCGGGCGCGTAACCAATGCGCTCGCGGCTGCAGCTACGGCGGCTACTTCTCGAGCCTCTCCGCGACCCTGCCGGCCGCGCAGCGGACCGGCAGACTCACCGTCGTCACCGACGCGATCGTGCACAGCGTGATCTACGACGAGCGCACAGACCGGGCGACGGGCGTACGGGTGATCGACCGCAATACCAAACAGACGCGTGAGTACACCGGGCGTCTGATCTTCCTCTGTGCCTCGACGTTGGGCACGGCCCAGATTCTCCTGAACTCGAAAACCGCGCGTTTTCCGACGGGGCTCGCCAACTCGAGCGGCGAAGTGGGGCACAATCTGATGGACCACATCTCCAAGGCCGGCGCGAGCGGCACCGTGCCCGGCCTCGAGGACAAGTACGTGTACGGTCGGCGGCCCACCGGGTCGTACGTGCCGCGGTTCCGCAATCTCGGCGGCAAGGGCGACGGCAAGCTGGGGTTCCTGCGTGGCTACGGCATCCAGGCGGGGGCGGGTCGCGAGGGCTGGTCGCGCGGCGCGTCCGAGCCCGGACTCGGAGCGGAGCTGAAGCAACGGCTGCGGGAGCCGGGCCCATGGGAAATGACCATGCAGGGGTACGGCGAGTGCCTGCCGCGACACGAAAACTACGTCGATCTCGATCCGCAGCGGACCGACGCGTGGGGGATTCCATTGTTGCGGGTGCACTGTGCCTGGAGCGACAACGAGCGCGCCATCCGCGAAGACGTAAAGACCCAGTCGGCCGAGATGCTCGAGGCCGCGGGCTGCAAGAACGTGGAGACGTACGACCACGACGGCCCGCCGGGGTTCAGCGTGCACGAGATGGGGACGGCGCGCATGGGCCGCGACCCGAAGACGTCGGTGCTCAACGCGCACAATCAGACTCACGACGTGCCTAACCTGTTCGTCACCGACGGCGCATGCATGGCGAGCTCGTCTTGTGTGAATCCGTCGCTTACCTACATGGCCCTCACCGCGCGCGCGGTGGACTACGCGGTCGGCGAGCACACGCGCGGCAACCTGTGAGCACGCGCGCCACGCAGGCGCAGGTGGCGGCGACCTCGTTCTTTGCGTTGTTCGCGATCGTCGGCCTCGCGCTGTACGGCCTGCCGTTCTTCTATGACTTCATGGTGCGCGACTTCGGCTGGTCGCGCGCCCAGGTCACGTCGGGCAACGCGATCTCCAAGCTCATCGTGGGGCCGCTGTTCGGCTTTTTCGCGGGCTGGCTGGTGGATCGGTTCGGCCCGCGCCGCCTCATGATCGCGGGGATCCTGATGGCCGGCATCGCGCTCGTGGGGCTGGGCATGATCCGCACGCTGGCCGGCTTCTACCTGTTCTATGTCTTCAACGCGCTGGGCAACGTGTGCGGCGGCCCCCTTCCGAACCAGGTGCTCCTGTCGCGCTGGTTCACGGCGGCGCGCGGTCGCGCCATGGGGTTCGCGTACCTGGGGATCGGTATCGGAGGCGCGCTGGTGCCGTTCCTGGCGGTGTGGCTGGCGGGCGCGGTGGGGTGGCAGGGGGCGCTGCAAGTCATCGGCGCACTGATCATCCTCGTCGCCCTGCCCTTGGCGCTGATCGTCAGAGAATCACCGGAGCAAACCTCCCCAACCTCCCGAACCTCCCCCAACGTCCCGCAACCTTCCGTCAGGCCCGTCCTCCACCGTCCTGCCTTTTACCTGCTTCTCGTGGGCAGCATGTGCTCGATCGCCGCGGTGGGCGGCACCAATCAGCACTTGAAGCTGTTCCTGAGTCTCGATCACGGCTTCACGCAGGGCGCGGCCGCACGGATCGCGTCCCTCGTGCTCGCATCGAGCCTGGTCGGTCGCCTGGGGATGGGATGGCTGGCGGACCGGTTTCCGAAGAAGTACGTGATGCTGCTGATCTATCTGCTGGTCGCGTCGGCGATCCCGCTCTTGTTCCTGGTCGGGGCGCGGGGGGCGGGAGCGATCTACCTGTTCGCCGTGATCTTCGGCATCGGCCTGGGTGGGGAATACATGGTCATTCCGCTCATGGCGGCCGAGCTGTTCGGCGTGCGCGTGCTGGGACGCGCCATGGGCGTGGTCCTCGCGGCCGACGGCGTGGCCGAAGCGGTCGCGCCGGTGCTCGTCGGGCGCATGCACGACGTGACGGGCAGCTACGCCAGCGGCTTCCTGGCGGTGATCGCGTTCGCGCTGGCGGGCGCGGTGGCGATCTCGTTCCTGCCGCGGACCTCGCCTCCTGTGCCCCCTTTTGAGGCCTCACCCCCTGTCCCCCTCTCCGCCATGCGGAGAGGGGGGACGACGGATCGGGCCTGACGTGAAACGTATCGGCGTCATCATGAACGGCGTCACCGGGCGCATGGGCCTGAACCAGCACCTGGTACGCTCGATTCTCGCCATCCGCGAGCAGGGCGGGGTGCCGCTGCCCGGCGGCGACCGGCTCGTCCCAGATCCGATTCTCGTCGGCCGCAACGAGTCGAAGCTGCGCGACATTGCGGGCGCTCACGGTCTCACGCGCGTGTCGACCGATCTGGACGCCTGTCTCGCGAACCCGGCGGATGAGATCTACTTCGACGCCACGCTCACGAGCCTGCGCGTGGACCACGTGCGCCGCGCGATCGCGGCGGGGAAGCAGGTCTACTGCGAGAAGCCGCTTGCGGCCACCACGGCCGAGGCGCTCGAGCTCGCGAAGGCAGCGGGCGCCGGCGGCGTGAAGCACGGAGTTGTCCAGGACAAGCTGTTCCTTCCCGGCATCCGCAAGCTCAAGCGGCTGGTGGATGACGGATTCTTCGGGCGCATCGTGAGCGTGCGCGGCGAGTTCGGCTACTGGGTGTTCGAGGGTGATGGCGAGCCGGCGCAGCGACCGTCGTGGAATTATCGCAAGGAAGAGGGCGGCGGGATCATCCTCGATATGTTCGCCCACTGGCGCTACCTGCTCGACCGCACCTTCGGGCCGGTCACCGCCGTGCAGTGCACCGGCGCCCGGCTCATCCCCGAGCGGGTGGACGAGCAGGGCCGGCGCTACGCCGCGACCGCCGACGACGCCGCGCTCGCCACGTTCAAGCTGGCCGGTGCCACCGGCGAGATCCTCGCGCAGTTCAATTCGTCGTGGGCCGTGCGCGTCTACCGCGACGACTTGTTACAGATCCAGGTGGACGGCACGCTGGGCAGCGCGGTCGCAACCTTGCGCGATTGCAAGATCCAGCGTCGTGCCGACACACCGCGCGCCGTGTGGAACCCCGACGTGCCCAACCCCGTCGACTACAGCGCAGGGTGGCTGCCCGTAAAAGACGACGGTCCATTCGACAACGCCTTCAAAGTGCAGTGGGAGCGGTTCCTGCTGCATGTCGCGACGGGCACGCCGTTCCCGCACGATTTCTACGAAGGCGCGAAGGGGGTGCAGCTCGCCGAGCTGGCGCTCCAGTCGTGGCGCGAGCGGCGGTGGGTAGATGTGCCTCGGCTGGACGCCCTGCCCACGCGAATTGTAGGGGCGCAGCATGCTGCGCCCCTACACCGCAGTGACCCCAAGCCACGCACCCTCAAGCTGCCGCGTCGCGACGGCACGCTCGCGCCCTACACCATGCGCGAACCGGTGGTGTGGAGCCGGCCCGCAGGACCGATTCGGTCCCGCGTCGCCTACGCCGCGGCCCACGTCGTGTGCGACCCACTCGCCGGCGGCGATCCGTTGGGCGGCGCGCAGCTCGACTGGGACGCCACCCTCGCGTATCGCCGCCACCTGTGGTCCCTCGGTCTGGGCGTTGCCGAAGCGATGGACACCGCCCAGCGCGGCATGGGGCTCGACTGGCACGCGGCACGCGAGCTGATCCGCCGCTCGCTCGCCGAAGCGCGTGCCACCGGGGGGAGCGGCGCGATCGTGTGCGGCGCGGGCACCGACCAGCTCGCGTCGGCCGACGGCATCACCCTGGCCGACGTGGAGCGCGCGTACGAAGAGCAGGTCGGCTACGTGGAAGAGCAGGGGGGACGGGTCGTCTTGATGGCGAGCCGGGCCCTGGCGCGCGCGGCGCGCGGGCCCGACGACTACGCTCGGGTCTATGGGACCGTGCTGCGGCAGGTGAGCCGCCCCGTCATCCTGCACTGGCTCGGCGACATGTTCGACCCGCAGCTCGCCGGCTACTGGGGCACGCGCGATGTCGACCAGGCCATGGACGCCTGCCTCGCGATCATCTGCGAGCACCGCGCCAAGATCGACGGGATCAAGATCTCGCTGCTCGACGTGGAGCGCGAGGTCGCGCTGCGCCGCCGGCTGCCGGGCGGGGTGCGCATGTACACTGGGGACGACTTCAACTACGAGCGGTTGATTCTGGGCGACGCGCGGGGTTACAGCGATGCGCTGCTCGGCATCTTCGACGCGATCGCGCCCGTCGCCTCGGCGGCGCTCCAGGCGCTCGACCGCGATGACGTGCCGGCCTATCACGCGGCGCTCGAGCCCACGGTGCCGCTGGCGCGTCACATCTTTGAGGCTCCCACGCATGC
>Ga0209473_1002189_pt1 | contig 10780 bp, 6 predicted proteins | sample GraSoiAngelo_133_FD_185890 | JGI IMG/M metagenome (GOLD analysis project Ga0209473, IMG submission 185890) | Grasslands soil microbial communities from the Angelo Coastal Reserve, California, USA - 14_0929_05_20cm (SPAdes) (version 2) | ecosystem: Environmental > Terrestrial > Soil > Grasslands ...
CGGCGCCGCTCCATGGAGCAGGAAGTCCGCGACTTGCTCGAAGCGCACGTGGCAGAACGGCGCTCGGTGCTCGAACAGATTGAAGCGGGGTGGGCTCGCCAAGCGCGGCGGCCGACGCCTGCCGAGGTCGATGCCTGGATCGGGGCCGGCCGCGCGTGAACGCCGTCGTCGACACGAACGTCGTGGCGTATTTCGTCCTCGGCACGCACCGTTTCGTCGAGGAAGTCCGCACCTTTATGGCGACGCTCGATGAGGCGTGGGCGCCTGCCCTCTGGGAGGCCGAGCTCGCCAACGCGCTCTGGATGGCGACGCGTCACGACGTCCTGACGATCGACGAAGCCACCCGCCGCTTGTCATTGGCCGACGCCTTGCGCATTCACGCGATTCCGAACCGAACGTTATGGCAGGCGGCCCTGATTCGCGCCCACCAATCCAAGATCGCGGTGTACGTCGAGCTGGCGGCACGTGAGCACTTGCCGCTCGTCACCTTCGACGCTGCGCTCCTGAAAGCCTTTCCGGATATCGCGGTCCGCCCCGGCGCTGTGAGCTCCGAATAGCTCTCACCGGAGACACGTTGCGGCAACTGACGGACGTCGCGTCAACGGCCGCCGCGAACATCTGAAGTTCACCATGTCAGCGGGCGTCACCGTCGAGGCGGATCGTCACAGCGCCACTTCGCGCAAAACGGGCGTTGACACGATGCATCGCCCGTCGTAGCGTTCATGGATCATGTTCCGCGATGTGCGTCAAGCCGTGCGCATGCTCGCTCAGGCCAGAGGATGGACGACCGTCGTCGTCGTCTCGCTCGGTCTAGGGATTGGCGCGAACACCGCGCTGTTCTCGGCGGTCAACGGACTGCTGCTGAAAAAGGTTCCGGTCGACGATCCCGGCTCGCTCGTGCGGCTGCGCGGCATCGGCGGCAACCAGATGGCGACGAGCTCGAGCGACTACGGGTTCACCAATCGCGACGCCTACGGTGGCCGCGAACGGACGGTCCGCACCACTTTCTCGTATCCCATGTACGAGCAGTTCCGCGCCGCGAATCAGACGATGACGGATCTCTTTGCGTGCGCCCCGTACGGCCGCGTGAACGTCGTCGTCGATCGCCAGGCCGACATCGCGACGGCGTTCATCTCGTCCGGCAACTATTACCAGCTGCTCGGCGTGTCGGCGATTGTCGGACGAACGATCGTCCCGGACGACGACCGTCGTACCGCGCCGCCCGTGGCCGCAATCAGCTATCGGTACTGGCGTTCGCGATTCGCCGGCGATCGAGCGGCGATCGGCAGGGTTGTTCAGATCAACAACGTTCCGGTGACTATCGTCGGCGTGCTGCCGGAGTGGTTCACCGGCGTTCAGCAGCCGTCCGCGACGGCGCCGGACGTATCCGTTCCGCTTGCGCTCGATCCGCAACTGAGCACCGGTCTTCCACGGGATCCCGGCGTCGCCTCATCGCGCCTGGACCAGCCGACCTATTGGTGGCTGCAGGTGATGGGACGCCTGAAGCCGGGGGTCACGCCCGCACAAGTGCAGGCAAATCTCGGCGGTATGTTCCAGCAGACGGCACGCGCCGGGTTCGATTCATATCTCGCGTCGCTGCCGGAAGGGGGCAGATCGGCGTCGTACCTCCGGAACCGGACCGCCGTGTCGCAGCTGCGGGCAGAGCCGGGCGATCGCGGCATCTACGACGCGAACACCGAGGATCTCCGCGCGGTCACGATTCTGACGATCGTTGTCGCGCTGGTGCTGCTCATCGTGTGCGCGAACGTCGCCAACCTGCTGCTCTCGCGCGCGACCGGGCGGCAGAAGGAGATCTCGGTCCGTCTGTCGCTCGGCGCCACGCGCGCGCGGCTCGTCCGGCAACTGCTGACGGAAAGCCTGCTGCTCTCTTCGCTCGGCGGCGCGTTCGGGATTCTGGTGGGGTACTGGGGCAGGCAACTGCTGCCCGGCAGTACGGGACGAGCGACGGTGATGGACTGGCGAGTAGTCGCATTCGTCGCCGCGGTGACGACGCTGACCGCGATCGTGTTCGGGCTCGCGCCTGCGCTTCGGGCCAGCAGCGCGAACGTGAGCAGCGCACTGAAAGACACCAGCCGCACTGTGGCCGGCGGGCGCAGCGCGCTGAGCAGGGCGCTCCTCGTCGTGCAGGTCGCCATCTCGCTCGTGCTCCTCATCGGCGCCGGGCTGTTTCTGCGCACGGTCCAGAATCTTCGTCACGTGAACGTCGGATTCGATCCGAACAACGTAGTGCTCTTCCGCGTGAACCCGCAGTTGAACCGATACGACGACAAGCGAATCAAAGCGCTGTACGCCGAGATGATGGACCGGCTGCAAGCGGTGAACGGCGTTCGCGCAGTGGCGCTATCCGATCCCGCGTTGCTCTCCGGCAACGTCAGCGGCACGGGCATGTTCGTTCAGGGCGAGACCTACGCCGAAGGCGAAAAGCACGACGTGAACCGCGTGGTCGTGTCGCCGAGCTTCTTCGAAGCGATGCAGATTCCCGTCCTTGTCGGCCGCGGCTTTACGTCTCGGGATGTCGACGGAGCCCCGTTCGTCGCGATCGTCAACGAAGCGGCCGTCAAGAAGTACTTCGCGAATCGAGATCCAATCGGACGGAGATTCGGCAGCAGCGTCGAAAACAGCGGCAAGCTCGAGGTCGTCGGCGTGCTCAAGGACACGAAGTACGACAGCTTGCGCGAGCCCGCGCCACCGACGATCTACGTGCCCTACACGCAGATGCCGACGCGGGGCGGCGTCGTTTTCGAGGTGCGCACCGCTGCCGATCCGCTCGCGTCGATTGCTGCGATTCGGGAAGCCGTCAGGCAGATCGATGCGAACCTGCCGCTGCAGGACGTCTCCACGCAAATGGAGCAGGTCGAGCAGCGGTTCATGCAGGAAAAGCTGTTCGCGCAGGCGTACGCGCTCTTCGGCGGCCTCGCGCTCGCGCTCGCATCCATTGGCCTCTTCGGGTTGATGTCGTACAGCGTGGCGCGGCGCACGAACGAGATCGGCATCCGCATGGCGCTCGGCGCGCAGCGCGAAGATGTGCTCCGGCTCGTCATGCAGGAATCGATGACCCTGGTCGGCGTCGGCATGGCCATCGGCCTTGCGGCAGCCGTGGCGGCGAACCGCCTCGTGACGACGCTGCTCTTCGGCCTCGCACCAACCGATCCGCGTTCGATCGGGCTGGCGCTGATCGCGATGATCGCCGTATCGACGGTGGCTGGGTATCTGCCCGCCCGCCGCGCGTCACGCGTCGATCCGATGACGGCGCTGCACTACGAGTGAGCATTCAACCCGCGCACCGATCGCGAAACGTCATCATCGCCGCGTATGCGCTCTGGAGTCGCTGTTCGAGCAGCATGCGATCCGCCTCTGATGCGTTCTCGACGATGCGGCGGCCGATAGCCTCCAGGAAGCGTCCGTACTTGGCGAGTGCCGGGATGTCGTTCGCGAGAAGGGCGCGCGTGATCTCGTTCGTTGCTGCAGGAGTGACGAGCTCGGTCCGCGCGACGAACACGCGAGCGACATCGTCCGCGGGAGGATTGATGTCCAGCGGCAGGACGCTGTCGATCACGCGACGCGGAACGACGTAAAAGAGCCGCGTTCCTTCCTCGAGCCATGAATCGCGCCACGTCTTCACCATGGCGTTCGCTTCTTCCGGGTAGAGGCCATTCGCCACGAGCATCCTCTGAAGCTCGAGCGAAGGCTCCTGATCGGTCACCGGTGGATCGACGGTGACGAGACCATCGGCAGCGCGTCGGACTTCGTATCGAAGCCGTCCGCGATCATTCGAGAAGAGAATGATCTCGTCGATTCTGCCCGGTCCCTGCTTTCGAATGCTCACCTGGCCCGCGGCGTCCATCGTCGCCGCGATTGGAAGCGTGAAGCGGCCGACTCCTCGGTAGAAGAGAAACTTCTCCGTTTGCGATCCGGAGCGGACCGCCGCGGCGTTGGTCTCGCGAGCGGTGTAGTAGTGACTCGTCCCCCGCTCGACCGGAAAGTCGTGCGCACCGCCGGGTGAGACCTTCACACGGGTCCACTCAATCGCACTCGTGGATCCCGGAGCAGTCGGAGCGTTGGTCTGCGCGACGGATGCGCGAGGAAACCATTCCGTGATCACGCCGCTGTGGAACCGAACACGAACATCGACGATCGTCTCCCGCGGAGCGTAGAAGTACAGGACCGGCGTCTCCATGCGAACGGTGCCCGCGAGCGCTCCTTTGATGTTGAAGGCGCTGCGCTCGACGAAACACGGCAGATCCGACGGGCCACCCAGCGCATGCCATTCGACCGCCGTTCCATCTGAACCGGCAATCGATGTAAAGGTGCCCCACTCGTGAACGGTCAGCGCATCTGGATCGTTGGCTCGCGTGGGCGCCGGCATCGCGGAACAGATGGCGGCTGCGATCGTTGAAACGACTGCTGCGACAACAGAGTGCCGCATCACGCCCTCCAGTCACGGTCCCATGAGCTCGCCAGTCGGCTCGGGACGTCGTGCGTGTCAGATTGCAGGACGTTTGGAATAACCGAACGTTAACTATCGGTGCGAGCGGCTATCACTGCAAGCCCGATCCTCACGTGTGAGCTCGTGCGGACGATCGGTGCGTTGGCGGAAGGCACTCGTGGCTGACATCTACAAGTCAGGGACCGGATAGAACGACACGGGCGCGATACGCGTATCATCTCCTGGAAGACGTCGGCCACATCCTCCCCCCTCAGACAATGGCCATTGCCGAATTTCTGAGGAATGTGACAGCTGAGCACACGATTTTCACCGTGTCCGACGCGGTCAACGTCCGATACATCGGAGCATGCCCGTGAAAGAACCGACGCAGACTTTATGGGGATTGGTCTGGCTGGAGCGGCTGTGGCAGGACGTCCGGTACGGGTGCCGCACGCTCGCCGCCAGTCCAGGTTTCGCAGCGGTCGCGGTCCTTTCGCTGGCGATCGGCATCGGCGCCAACTGCGCGATCTTCAGCTTTGCCGATGCGCTGCTGTTGCGGCCGCTTCCGGTCGCGCGCCCGGGCGAAGTCCTCACGGTCGGCTCGACGACGTCGGTCGAGGCTTTCGGCGCCAGCTCTCTCATCTCCTCGTATCGCGATTACGTGGACATTCGCGACCGCAGCAAGAGCTTCGAGGGACTTGTCGCGTTCACGTACCTCACGGCCGGCTTCGCTGCGGATCCAACGAGCGCACCGAAACTGAAGATGGGCATGCTGGCCAGCGGCAACCTCTTTACCGTGATGGGCGTCGAGCCGACGTTCGGACGCGGCTTCAGGCCCGAAGAGGATCAAATACCCGGACGAGACGCCGTCGTCGTGCTCGGGCGAGCGCTGTGGGAGCAGGAATTCGGGTCAGACCCGGCGGTGCTCGGCCGCCGCCTGCGCATCAACGGCAACGAGTTGACCGTGATCGGCGTGGCGCCGTCCGAATTCACCGGCATGGACCAGTACGTTCGATCCGATTTCTTCGTGCCGCTGATGATGTCGCCGCGTCTGATGAGCGATCCCAAGACCGGTTCTCTCGAGGCGCGCGACGCCAGGAATCTCCAGATCAAGGGACGGCTGCGGCCCGGAGTCACGCAGGCTGCGGCGCAGGCGGAACTGACAACGATCGCCGCGGATCTGGAGCGCGCGTATCCCGACACGAACAAGAATCGCCGGCTCGCAGTGCGCACCGAACTGCAGGCGCGAATGGCGGAAGATCCACCGGACGCGACGTTGCTTGCGATGCTGTCGACGCTCGCGCTCGCGGTGTTGCTCGTCGCATGTGCCAACGTCGCGGGTCTCTTGACGAGCCGGGCGCCCGCGCGCGCACGCGAGATGGCGCTGCGCCTCGCCATCGGCGCCGGCCGCGGCCGCCTCGCACGGCAATTGGTGACGGAGAGCCTGCTGCTCGCCCTGACGGGCGGTATCGCGGGGCTCGGCGTCGGCTACGCCGGCATGACGCTGTTCCGGCAGATCGAACTGCCGACGGATCTTCCCATCACGCTCTCGATTCAAATGGATCGCCGCGCGCTCGCGGTCAGCCTCATCGTCGCCGTGGCCAGCGCGGTGATCTTCGGCCTCGTGCCGGCGATTCAGGCGACGCGTACGGATCTGACCGCCGTGATGAAAGCCGGCGACAGCGTCGGGCCGGGCCGGCGGCGCCGCTGGGGACGCGCCGTGCTCGTCGGCGGACAGATCGCCGTGTCCGTCGTACTGCTCGTCATCGCGCTGTTCATGTACCGCGGCTTCCGCCAGCAGCTCGCGGACGGACCCGGGTATCGCATCGATCATCTGCTCATGATGAGTTTCGATCCGACCCTTCTGCGTTACACCGACGCGCAATCGACGCAGTTCTTCGAACAGGTCGCCGAACGAGCGCGGGACGTAGCTGGCGTCAAGGCCGTGACGATGACGACGTGGGTGCCGATGACAAACGCGATCGACTCCGAGACGCTCGTTCCGGAGGGCTTTCAATTCCCTCCGGGGAAGGACAACGCCAGCGTGCTCGCCTCGGGTGTCGACGAACATTACTTCGACACGATGGGGATCACGATTCTGGAGGGACGCAGCTTCCGCCGCGACGATTCCGTCGACGCGCCGCGAGTCGCCATCGTGAACCAGCAGTTTGCGCAGCGTTACTGGCCGAACCAGGATCCGATCGGCAAACGCATTCGGCTGGTCGATCGCGACGGAACCTGGTTTCAGGTCGTAGGGCTCGCGAAGACCAGCAAGTACATCTTCATCGCCGAGCCGCCGACGGAATTCGTGTACTTTCCGTATCGCCAGAAGAAAGTGGAGCGGATGATCATGCTGGTCCAGTCTGCCGGCGATCCGTCCTCGCTCGCTGCGCCCTTGAGAGCGGCGGTGCACCGCCTCGACGCGAACCTGCCGATCTACAACGTACGCACGATGGAAGCGCTCTATCGGATGCGTGCCACGAGCATCATCAACGTGCTCGTCGGCACCGTCGCTGCGATGGGGCTGCTGGGACTCGGCCTCGCGATCGTTGGCCTCTACGGCCTGGTTGCGTATGCGGTGAGCCGGCGCACGCGCGAAATCGGGATTCGCATGGCGATTGGCGCCGACCGCGCCGCCGTGCTGCGGCTGGTGCTCGGTCAAGGTCTCGTGCTGGCTGTGGTCGGTCTGCTGCTGGGCCTTGCGGCCAGTGTCGCCGCGGGAAAACTGCTGATGGCCGCGTTCCCGATGGGTGACAACGAGCGCGATGTCGCCGCGCTGTTCATGGTCGTCCCGCTCGTGCTGGCGGTCACGTTCCTCGCGACCTACGTCCCCGCGCGTCGTGCGTCGCGCGTGAATCCGATGCAGGCGCTGCGCTACGAGTGATCAACCGGCTGGATGCCTGAATCGCCGATAGCGATCCTCAGTCCTGCGCGTTGCGGCGCTCGCCCCACGCCTTCCAGCGGCATTGTCGACCCCGAAAAATCCAGCGCTTGCGTAAAGAAACGCTATTTCCGCGCCGTCACGATTGATCCCTTAGTCGGAGTTCCATAGATTCTGATTCCGCCTAGACAGCGCTCGTCTGCCAGCCAACTGAAAGGAGCCCATATGCACCCGAAAACAATGGGATCGCTTCTGGTGACTTTGGTTATCGCCATGCCATTGACGATGCGCGCGGATCGCGACGATCGCCGGCATGACGATCGCGACTGCCGCGAGAGCGAACATCACGAGCACAACGTGAACACGCCGGTTCAGCTGCTCGGCGTGATCGCTGTGCCGGGTAATCCGATCATGAGCACCGACATCGGGTGGGTCGATCCGGGAACGGAGCGGTTCTATCTCGCCGATCGATCGAACTTCGGCGTCGATATCATCGAGGCGGAGGACAATTTCTACGCGGGCCGTGTAGCCGGGATGGCCGGACCGAAACCGAGCGGTGGCGGTACGTCCACGACCAACGGGCCCGGGCCCAACGGCGTCCTGGTAACGCCGAATCGACGCCTGTGGGCAGGCGACGGCAACAGCACGGTCCAGGTCGCCGATGTCGATCCCGACTCGCCAACGTACCTGATGATCCTCAAGTCGGTGAACACCGCGAACGCGACGTGCGACACGAACACGCCGCCTGGAAATCCCGCGAGCACCACTGGACACTGGTGCGGTCGCGCCGACGAGCTCGGGTACGATCCGAAAGATCATCTCATTCTCGTGGCGAACAACGCGCCGCTCTCGCCGGCGAAAATCTGCCCGACACCGACCAATCCTGCCGCGCATTGTGCGGTCGCCCCGTACGCGACGCTGATCGACGCGAGGACGTACGGCGTCCTTGGTCAGATCACATTCACGGGCGCGGGAGGCTTGGAACAGCCGCTCTGGGACGCGGCGCTGCGGAGGTTCTGGATCACTGTTCCAGGTCCGGCCGGCGGCAGCCCGATGATCGCCCGCATCGATCCGACGAAACTTCCCCTGACCGTCGACAAATCGATCGTGCTCGACTGCCAAGCGCTCACCGGTACTGCCAGCGCAAGCATCACGGGCATCGCGCTCGGACCATTTCAACACCTGCTGGTCGCGGCGTGTGGGTTCCCGATCGTCCTGAGCGCGCTGACCGGTCACATCTTCAACGTCATCACCGAGGTCGGCGGTGGCGACGAGGTGTGGCACAACCCCGGCGACAACCGCTTCTACGTCACGGCGGCCGATACGACGACGCTCGTGCAGTCGCTCGGCGTCATCGATGCCGAAACCAGCATGTGGCTTCAGAACGTCCAGGACGTTCGGGGGCGGAACGCTGCCGCGTTTGCAGAGAACAACCACGTGTTCAATGCCGTGACAACTCCCGCTCCGCCGACGGTCGAGGATCCGAGGAGTCCGTGCGTGCAGTTCGGTCTGGTGGGCCGCGGTTGCATCGGCGTGTTCGGTCACTCGGGTGAGTAAAGGAGCGATGTTCCCTACGGCGCGCACGACGGCGTCGTTGGAACCGTGATTTCGCCAAACGGCGGCAGGCTCAATCGTGCGAGCGCCGCGTTGACGGCCGGAAGATCGGTTGCGTTCAGCCGGCGCCAGGAATCGAGCGCCGTCCTCAGCGCCTGACACGAATCGCCGACCGACGCCTGAAGCCGCTCGGCCGGGCGCGCATCGCCGCTGAGCAGCATCTGGTAGAGCCGTGCGATGTCGCGGTTGACGAGGCCAAGGCCCGGCACGGCGGCGGTACCGATTTGAATCGCCTCGACCTTTTTGTCGAACGCTTCCACCGTACTTGCGACGTCTTTCGCGTCGCGCGCGTCCGCGAACGCTTTCACGCGCGCCGCGATCGTCGCGCGCAGCTCCTTCAGTCCGGTGTAGCCATCGTAGGTGACGGCGAGCGCTTCGACGAGGCGCGACGCCCACTCGAACTGTGAGATCAAATCGGCTGGCGACGCGACTACTCTGGGATCCGGACGCACGGTCAGCGTCTGCCGATCGCGTCGGCCCCCGGCAGAGAGCTCAATGGTGTAGTCGCCGGGGAGCGCGAGCGGCCCTTCGGGCTGATCGCGCGGTGTGTGTCCTGGCACAGCGTGCTCGGCAAGCGTGTACTCGACGAACGGGAGCAGTCCGCCAAAGTACCCGAAGGGCAGAATCTTCGGATTCGGATAGCGAAGGTTCCACGCGAACCGGTTCAGACCACAATTCTTGGTCAGCACCTCGGGCGGCGCGAACCAGTAGCTCGGCACGTTCGCCAGCCGCTTCGCCTCCGGCGGCGCGACCGACGTGAACGTGCGCACGATCTTCCCGCGCGCGTCGGAGATCGTCAGCATGACGTCGCCGTCGGGAATCGATGTCAGCGAATAGTCGATGATGGCGCCCTCCGGTGGATTCGGCGCCGTCGGCGTCTCGATCGGCAGCGGCGTGTCGCCGTACACGTCCCATCGCGCGCGAATCGCCGGCGCCGGCTTCAGCAGCCGGAGATCTGCCGTCCCGGTCTCCGTCCCGATCTGCCGGAGCGGAGTGACATCGTCCAGAATCCACAGCGCGCGCCCGTAGGTCGCCAGCACGAGATCGTCTTCGTGAACCACGATGTCGCGCATCGACGAGGCCGGTAGATTGAGCTGGAGCGACTGCCAGTGGTCGCCGGCGTCGAACGACACGTGGACGCCGCTCTCGGTGCCGCAATACAGAAGCCCTTTCCGCACGGGATCTTCGCGGACCACGCGCGCGAACGCCGTGTCGGGAAGTCCCTCAACGATCGGCTGCCACGTGACGCCTCCGTCGCGCGTCCGGTACACGTGCGGATGCACATCCTGCGGGACGATGAGCGTCGCGAAGGCGGTGGCGGGATCGTGACGGCCGGCGTCGATGATTTCGAACGCCGCGCCGGGCGGCAGACCGGATGGAGACACGTTCTTCCATGTCGCGCCGTCGTCTGCGGTCACCTGGACGATGCCGTTGTTGGTCGCCGCCCAGATCAGGCCTGCTTTCAGCGGTGACAACGAGAACGTCGTGATCGCCGGCACCTGCGGCGACCGCGTCGACGTCGGCGGGCGGCCGGCCACTTCGGTGAGATCGGGACTGATCTCCTGCCATGTCACGCCGGCATCCGACGTCGTCATCATGTACTGCGTGCCGTAGTACAACGTGCGCGGAGCGTGCGGCGAGAATGCCATCGGCGCGTTGTTCACCGACCGGTACTTCGTGCCGGGGACGAAGACCGTCACGATCTGCCCGGTCCTGCGATCGAAGCGCACGACGGTCCGGTACCAGCCGCCCGCGAAGACGATGTCGGCGTCCTGCGCATCGGGCGCGAGATAGCCGAACTCGAACCCACCCGGCGAGTACCAGTCGCGAAAATTGAT
>Ga0209473_1002196_pt1 | contig 10765 bp, 6 predicted proteins | sample GraSoiAngelo_133_FD_185890 | JGI IMG/M metagenome (GOLD analysis project Ga0209473, IMG submission 185890) | Grasslands soil microbial communities from the Angelo Coastal Reserve, California, USA - 14_0929_05_20cm (SPAdes) (version 2) | ecosystem: Environmental > Terrestrial > Soil > Grasslands ...
CCGTTTCGTCACAGACATTGCGATACAAATCCGACTGGCTCCGCTCGAGGTCCTCAAGTGCGGCGCGCACCGTGTGTGCAGACATCGAGAGTTCCGTTGCGCCCGCGCAGTAGGTGCGAAGCGGACCCGGGACACAGATCGTGATGGTCGGCGCCGAGCCCATAGTCTGAAACCTATCACTGACGGTTGGGACGATGCAACCAACGCGATTGCAGACTGGGATCTGGCTCTGCTGCCAGTGTCCCGTGGAAGTGAATCAAGTCGCCATCCGCTGGCGGTTAGGTGCTGACGGGCAAACCTTCCCTAATTCGGTAAGGTAAGGGTTGCCGACAATACACGAATGAACTGCGCTCTGCTCAACGTCCACTCGCCTTACCGTACAACCAAAAGACGCCCTTGAACACGAAAGCAATAAACCGCCGCATTCGCCGCAATCGTCACTATCAAGACGACAGTGGGGCTGTCGAGGAGGAACCCGGTAAGGAGGCCGAGGATGATGCCCGGCATGAGCCGATATAGTCCAGCTTCACCATGGCGTAATTCCGCGGCATTCTTTGCATGCATGCCGAACACCGTTAACGCTGTAGCGAGCAGTATTGAGACTACCCACAAAATTTGATCCCGGCGCCTCAATCGAATTCTCCCCAGTTTGCCCTAGCCGCCGATACATGCTACAACCCATCCTTGCTTAGCCTCCAACAAAATCGTCGGCAGCGATAATTGTTGGAACACTGGAACACTTACAACGAAGAACGAGCAGCGCGATTTTGAGCGTGTCACGAGCAACCCTGAAGTAATCCCAAGGTAAGGGTTGCCGACCACTCGGACGGAGCGCTCTGAGGCTTTACGCCCGTTGAGATCGGACGTAGTCCGTTGTCGACAGCGGCAACGCCCGCCATAGTGATTCGCATCCGCCGCGCGTGAGCACCCCGAAATCTTCTTGCGGCGCGAGGGCTCGCCAATCTGAACTTGACTCGCGTAATCTCGTCGCCGTAAGCTAAGAATTCTTGGTATGGGACGCAAGGCGCACAAGAACGATTCGTTGCCCGGTTCACTGGACATGTTAATTCTGCGGACGCTGTCGCTGCGCGACCTCCATGGATACGGCATCGTCCAGTTCATTCAACAATCGTCCGACAATGAGCTCCTCGTCGAGGAGGGCTCGCTGTACCCTGCTCTCCAGCGGCTGGAGCTAAACGGCTGGATCGACGGTGTCTGGGGCGTGACGTCGAATAATCGGCGGGCGAGGATCTACAAGATCACGGCGGCTGGTCGCAAACAGTTGGCCGTTGAAACCCGGCAGTACGCCAAACTCACGTTGGCGATCGCGCGCGTGATGGGAGCGGGGTGACGGACGTGTTACGACGGCTGAGGTATTGGATACAAAGCGCCAAGCGCAGCGAGGCGCTGCGTGAGGAAATGGAACTTCACCTTGCGGAAAAAGCCGCGGAACTGCAAGCAGACGGTATGACGGCGGAGCGCGCCCGGTCTGAAGCGCGCCGCCGATTTGGCAACGTCGGACTGAAGCACGAAGAGTCACGGGAGATTTGGGTGACACGGTTTTGGTCGGAACTTGGCCAGGATGTCCGCTATGGCTGTCGCACCATGACCGCCAACAAGGCATTCAGCGCCCTGGCGGTCTTGTCGCTGGCGCTCGGCATCGGGGCCAATACTGCGATCTACAGCTTCATGGAGTCGATTCTTTTGCGCTCGCTGCCGGTGGCCGATCCCGAGTCGCTGGTGGTGTTGAATTGGCATAGCCGGCCGCCCTGGGACGGCAGCAAGGAATGGGTCCACGTCATTCGCGGGGTACAAGGCATTCTCTGGCCGGGCGACAAAGGCGCCATGGTCAGCGGGATGTTCCCGTACGGCGCGTTCGAGACGCTTCGCGAGGGGAATCCGGTCTTTTCCACGCTCTTTGGATACTTCAACGGACACAACCGTAACCTGGCCGTCCGCGGGCAGGCCACGAGCGCCAGCTCGGAGTACGTCACCGGCGACTATTTTCGCGGCCTCGAAGTGTTGCCGGCAGCGGGACGTCTGATTAACTCCGAAGACGACCGTCCAGGCGCGGCGGCGGTCGCCGTCATCAGTTTTGCGACAAGCCAAAATCGCTTTGGAGGACCGGCGAATGCGATTGGACAGTCGATTCTCGTCGATAACATTCCCTTCACGGTGATCGGCGTCACGCCGCCGGAATTCTTCGGAGTCGACCCCGCGATGGCGCCGGACCTCTACCTTCCGTTGCACACGAATGTGCTCGTAGACGGCACCGGAGCGGCTCGCATGTATGGCGACGGAAACTTCTACTGGATCGAAATGATGGGCCGTCTGCGTCCCGGCGTAAGCATGGCTCAGGCGCAGGCAGCGCTGGCGCCTCATTTCCATCAATGGGTTGCCACCACGGCGAGGACCGACGGGGAGCGCGCCAATCTGCCCGCGCTGATGCTGAATCCCGGCGCCGAAGGTCTGGGCAGCCTGCGCCGCCAGTATTCGAAGCCTCTGTACGTCCTCCTGGCGATGGTGGGATTGATCCTGGCGATCACGTGCGCGAACATCGCCAATCTGTTGCTGGCAAGGGCCGCCGCGCGACGCCGCGAAATGGCTGTCCGGCTCAGCCTGGGGGCGGGACGGTTCCGCGTCGTGCGGCAGTTGCTGACCGAGAGCGTGATGCTGGCGTCGCTCGGCGGAGCATTCGGGGTCTTGTTTGCTATCTGGGGCGTGCGATCGCTGACGTTGCTGCTCTCCAACGGGCGGGAGAACTTTACGCTGCACGCGGAATTGAACTGGAGAGTGCTGGGCGTGACGGCGGCGCTCTCCGTGGTTTGCGGTCTGTTATTTGGCCTTGCGCCGGCGATTCAGTCGACGCGTCCGGACGTGATGCCCGCGCTGAAGAATGGCCGCGGCGGCGGACCTCGCCGCCGCGCGCAGCTCGTTCTGGTGGTCGCCCAAATCGCGGTCTCTTTTCTCCTCCTGGTTGCCGCGGGTCTGTTTGTCCGGACACTCAACAAGCTGCACTCCGTACAACTGGGATACGCCCGCGAGAACATCCTTCTGTTCTCGTTGAATGCGCGCCAGGCCGGGCATCGCGACCCGGAGATGGCCACTTTTTACGCGAACCTGCGCAAGCGCTTCGAATCGATCCCCGGAGTGAGCAGCGCGACGCTTTCGCAATCCTCGATCATCAGCGCCGGCATGGCCGGGGGGGCATACAGGGGGACGATGAAGATCGGCGCGGTTACCGGCGTCACCATTGTGGGCGCAGGTGTCATGGCCGCCGGACCGCGTTTCCTCACGACGATGCAGATTCCGATCCTCGCCGGGCGTGAGATTGACGAGCGCGACCAACCGGGCTCCCCGTCGGTTGCAGTGATCAGCGAGCGGCTGGCGCGGACTTACTTCGGGAACGAGAATCCGCTGGGCCGGCGCGTCACGTTCGTGGACGAGAAGCGCGATCTCGAAATCGTCGGCGTGTCGGCTAACGTGCGGTACGGCGGGCTGAAAGAGGGGAGTCCGATGACCGTGTTCACAGCGGCCAGCCAGTTTCCTCCGGACCGGGTGACCTACGCGCTGCGGGTGGCGGGTGATCCGCTGACGTATGTCAGGAGTGTGCATGAGGTCGTGCGGGAGGCGGATTCTCGCATACCCGTCACAAACGTGTTCACACAGGCTGCGGAGATCGATCGGACGATTAGCCGGGAAATCACGTTCTCGAAACTATGCACGGGTTTCGCGGTTCTCGCTCTCCTGATCGCGTGCGTGGGACTCTACGGGACAGTGTCCTACAGCGTCGCGCAGCAGGTCGGCGAGATTGGAATCCGTATGGCGCTGGGCGCGCAACGCGGCGCCGTGGTTTGGATGGTTCTGCACCGCGTTCTACTACTGGCGGCGGTGGGACTCGCGATCAGCGTGCCTGCCGCGTTGAGCGCGTCGCAGCTTGTCAAATCGTTTCTGTTTGAGACCCAGCCCAATGATCCGGGAACCCTGGCGCTGGCCGGTGTCGTCCTCCTAAGCGCCGCAATTCTCGCTGGCTATGCGCCGGCAAGGCGAGCGTCCCGAATTGATCCGCTGGCGGCTCTGCGGCACGAGTAAGACATGGTCCTTCGTACCGCAACGAAGGATGAAAATGATCCACGCCCGCGTACGTTGATCATAGTAGACGCTCGCGAGAGAGGCCGCGCTACTCTGGCGCACTTTTAGCCCGCGCACGAGTATGGCCCCGATGCTGCTGACGCACAACGAATGGTCGCTTGGCTAGACAAGTTGACGAAGCTCAGTTCGTCGGTCCGCGCTGAAGTGAGCAGTCCGGAATCGCCTAAAAAAAGAGACGACACAGCTCGGTTTCGTCGGGATGGGATCGAGGACGCGTACGCACCGAAGTTCCTGGATAACGGGCTACTCTTCTCTTATCGGATTGGGGAAGAGTTGCCGACCATCCAACCGTAATCGCTGATTTCATCATTTGCCGTGGATCGTGAACATGTGTGTTGCCACATGGTTCGCCCATAAGTTAGCTGGGCACTTGCTACAAAGGGGACGCCAGTTCTTCGTGCTACGATCTAGCGCATTGCGAGGAGGACCCAATGTCTTCTCCTTCTTCGGCAGACCCTGTACAAATTCAGGCACGGCATTTTGCAGGATTGTTTCTGCTTTCTCTCGCCACTCTGCTGCTGGAACTTGCATTGACCCGGATACTGTCTGTGTCGCTGTGGTATCACTTTGGCTTTCTGGTGATATCGACGGCTCTGCTTGGCTTCGGGGTCTCCGGCGTAACCCTTGCACTCTGGGCGGACCTGCGGGAGCGGAAGGATCTAGACCTCGCGCTGGGAATTTGCGGACTCGCCTTCGCAGTTTGCGTGGTATTCAGCTTTTGGTGCATGCAGCGGATACCATTTGACCCTTTCTCGATGGCCGTGGATCACCGTCAATTCTTATTCATGCCAATTTATTTCCTTTTGGTCGCTTTGCCCTTCTTTTGCTCGGGTCTGGGCATTTCCTTATTGCTGACGCGGGGATCGAAAGAGATCAACCGGCTCTACGGTTACGACTTGCTGGGAGCGGGTATCGGATGCGCCCTAGTAGCGCTAGTGATTCCGCGATTCGGCGGCACAGGAAGCGTATTCGTGGCAGCGTTCGTTGGGGTGTTATCCGCGGTGTTTTTTGCCTGGGGCTCCCGGCTTGTTCCCGCAACGGCCGCACTTGTTTCGCTGGCCTTTCTGGCGGCGAGCTTTAACGGAGAAAGATTCATCCCCATCCATGTGAGTGCAAACAAGCGCAGCACAAGCATCAATGCCATTTATTCAGCCTGGAATACGATGTCGCTGGTACAGGTCGTGGAATTTTCACCGGAAGGTAAGAAGCTCACAGCCAGAATTATGTACATAGATGCCGGCACCGCTCTGACGGGCATCTACGATCTTAGGCCCGATGCGCGGACAGTTCTGAAGCAGAACCCAGGCCAGGTGGAGCCGCTATCCACGGTCGCCTACGCCGGAAAAACGAATCCCAAAATTCTGATCATTGGGTCCGGCGGAGGCGATGAAGTACTTGCGGGACTGCAGGCAGGTGCCAGCTCAATTACCGCAATTGAGATCAATCCGATCATTAGCGACATCGTTGCCAAGCGGATGAACGACTTCTGGGGAAACCTTTACCACCAGCCTGAGGTACATCTGGTCACGGACGAGGGGCGCAGCTTTGTCCGGCGCTCGACGGAAAAGTACGACGCGATCATTTCGGTCAATACCATCAGCAATGCGGCGATGGCATCTGGGGCTTTGAGTCTGTCTGAAAATTACGTATTGACTCGCGAAGCGTTCCGGGACTACCTCGACCACCTCACGCCTGAAGGTGTCATCTTTTTCAGCCGACCGGAGTTTCAGATTCCCCGCCTGGTTTCGACCGCGCGCGAGGTGTTTGCGGAGCAGGGACTAGGCTCGATCAACGACCACGTGCTTGCATTCAGCAATTTCAAGCGCCGCAACCCAACGCCAAGCCGCTTCCGTTTCCTTGCCGGATTGCTGCTGAAGAAAAGCGCGTTTCGCCCCGAAGAGCTAGCTCAAATTCGCGGAATTTTGAATGCCGGAGCTGGCCCGGAAGAAGATTCGGCCAGGGTCAAGATTCTGTTCGCGCCAGATCAAAGCCAGCCGGACAGTCTCTGTGCGCGGATCGCCGGTGCGGCGCAACTGGAGGATGTGTTTCGAGCCAGTGACTCGCAACTGGCTCCAGCCACCGATGACAAGCCGTTTTTCAATCAGCACACGCGATGGTCCCGAATCCAGTGGAGCACCATCGTCGATTTGTTTTCGCAAAGTCAGCCCTCTGGCGCACGGTTGGCCCTTGAGGACCGGCCTATTGCGGAAGTCACGCTGCTGATTCTCCTAGGTCAGTCGGCTATCGTGGCCGGCCTGTGCATCCTTCTGCCGCTGGCATTGCTAGAGCGCCGGGGGCTTCGGATCGAAGGGCGGTGGGCCTGGATCAGCTACTTCGCCGCGCTGGGCCTTGGCTTCATCATGGTCGAAATTGCATTGCTGCAACGGTTCCTTTTGTTCCTGGGACAGCCAATCTATACCTACGCCGTGGTGCTGGCTGGGCTCCTGATATTTACCGGAATTGGGTCTTATACAGCCGGAAGATGGGCAGCCCCTGAACTTCCGGGGACGCTCAAACGCGTTCTTGTCGGCGCAATTATTTTAGTGCCCGTGGTGGCAGTAATCACTCCCGTAGTTTTCCACGCCGCCTTGGGGTTTGGCATCTTTTGGCGGATTGTGATTTCGTTGTTGCTCGTGGCTCCGCTCGGATTCGTGCTGGGCATGCCCTTCCCTCTCGGGCTGCGCCTGGCAATGCGGCGTTCGTCGGCTTTGGGATCATGGGCCTGGGGTGTCAATGGATTCTTCACCGTGATCGGCACCGTTTTGGCTTTGATGCTGGGCATGATGATCGGATTCAGGATGGTCTTGCTGCTGGCTTCCGCTTGTTACGTTGGTGGTCTTCTGGCCCTGGCGTGGCTTTCACACGGTCGGCCTGAAGGTGGCATGCTTGCCGTCTCCCATTCTCCGGCAGCGGACTGAATCAGCTGGATACGGAGTACTCGCCGGGCTTCTGCCGCCACCTTTCGCGGCAGTGCACATCCAGGCGGCTCTAGGGTGAAGTGACCTGTTCGTGATTTGGGCTCGCATGCCTGCTTACATCACCGGAACCGTAGACCAGGAACTTCTACTCCGTACAAGATCGACGAGAGTCAGTAACGGTACGCGCTGTCATAATGCGTAATACTAATGGTGGTGAATGGCGGCAAAATGCGAACGAAAGGTGAACAAAGAAGGAGAAAAGGATTCATCGGGTTTAGTCGCAACTTGCTGATTTCCTTCGATTATGGCCAACTCCGGCAAGTTCTGATTAAGTTGGCTGTTCGGCTGTTAACTACATGGCCGAACACTGTAAGCCCTTGTTTTGGCGTCGGTTAGCTGCCAAGCTATCTCCTCTAACTGTTCCCCACTTGTGCCCCGAGGCGTCCCTCGAATGCAGCCTGTTCAGAGTTTGCCCCATTCCTCAAAGTGCTCAACCAAAGCAGTACGTCGTGGAAGTCATTCCGTCGTAGCAGTCGGTATCGCTAATAATCGGTATCGTTTATAAAGATATCATCGAGGGGCAGCCGTACTTATCTCGATTGGGAGCCCCATTGCGTGCGACCAACCATGGAATCAACTTTTCGGTCGCGTAAAACGCATCACTACTCTTGAAGCAGAAGGGCAACGCACAAGCGTTGCATTGGGCGTGCTGGATTCGGCCGCAGGGGGTGGTTGCTTCCCGGTATGTTGCTGCTCGTTTTGTGCAGCCACAATGCCCTTGAGAGGTAAGGCGTTCTATAGAGGGAGAAGTCAAGAGAAAATACCTCCCCCACCGCTGGAGTTTTTCTTGCTTCCAGCCCCACGTACTTGAACAGGGTCGGTTCTGACCGGCCGTGCCATTCGCGCAAACGCTGAACATGTCGGCCCAGCGATTTCGGTTTTCTCTCTCAGCGGTTTTCATCGCTTCTTCGCGACGAAGCCAGTCCGCTCTGAAACTCACAAGCAGAACGGTTGTCAGTGGCAACCATAGTTCTATTCGGGACTCGTGGCCCATTGCTATTTCGGGTTATCCGAGGGGCCTACAGTTGATTTGAGACTCGGTGCACGAGGCACGCAGAGCCTAACGACTTAGTTGAGACTCACCCTCGAACCCAAGTGTCCCAGAACCGGACTCGGCACCGCCGGAAAATCCCCAGCGATGGAACGGACGCGGGTCAGAGACACTCAAGCTGTTGGCTTCAGATATTTGGCGTCAAACGCGCCTCCCTTCTTCCCTATGCCGCGCGCGGCATAGGAAGAGCATGCCGACTCCCCGATTATGCCGACTTAACCAGGTAAGCTCTCTACTTCCTCCCGTCAGACGCTGAACTTCGCGCTGTGCCCCCACTTCCATTCGGCATAATTTCGCACAATTCCGGAGTGTTCATCTTAGCTGGCAACTCAAGGAAGAGGAACACATATGCGGATAGATTCTTTGGAAGCAGATAAATGCCTGCGGGGCAGCCCGTTGGGGTTTCATCTTCGGACGTTTGCAAGCTCGCTGGTCGAGGAGGGCTACACAGATAGGACCATCCAGTTAAAATTAGGCTTGCTCGCCTGTTTGGGGCGTTGGCTGCAACCCACCAAGCTCGCCGTCACCGATCTGGATGAGCGAGTTCTGGAAGCATTTCTCAAGTACAGGCGCCGAGTTCACGGGGGCGATTTAAGAACGCTCAGGCAGTTTCTCGATCATCTTCGAAAGCGCAACGTTGTTCCAGACCGAAAGCCGGTTTGTAAGCGATCACCCTTGGCAGACATTCTGGCCGAGTACGAAAGGCATTTGCATTCCGAGCGCGGGCTCGTCGCCCACACGATCGTCAATTACCAGGATTTCGTCCGCAAGTTTCTCCTCGAGCGCTTCCGAGAAGGACCTTTCCGTCTTCGAGAAATAAAACCTTCCGATATTTCCGATTTTGTTTTGCGGCATGGACCCAGCATGGCTGTCGGAACAGCACGATCGATGACGACGGCCTTCCGATCTTTCTTGCGATGGCTGCTTCAGAAGGGAGAACTGAAAGCTGATTTGGCTGTTTCGGTACCCACGGTGGCCGATTGGCGCCTGTCCACTGTGCCCAAGCACCTGACCTCTGAAGAAGTCGAACGTGTGCTCAAAGCCTGCGACCGTCGCACAGCGATCGGCCGCCGAGACTATGCCATTCTTCTTCTGCTCGCCCGTCTTGGTCTTCGCGCCGGGGAAGTGGTCGCTCTCCAGCTCGAAGACATCAATTGGAGGGTTGGCGAAATCCTCATTCGAGGCAAGGGAATGCTTCTCGATCGCATGCCCCTCCCTGCAGATGCAGGCGAAGCCTTGGCCTCCTACCTGCGTCGAGATCGCCCTCCCTGCCAGACACGCCGGGTGTTTGCATGCGCGAAGGCACCGCGTCGGGGCCTTGCTACCAGCGGGGCACTTAGAGGAATCATTCGCCGCGCGCTCGACCGCGCGAACGTACACCCTGATTTCAAGGGAGCCCACCTACTGCGTCACAGCTTGGCGACTTCGATGCTTCGCTCTGGGGCGACAATGGGCGAAATCGCAGAGGTTCTTCGGCACCGGGCCCTCATCACCACGGAAATTTACGCCAAGGTTGACTTCGATGGCCTACGTTCACTGGCCCAACCCTGGCCAATGGGAGGTGCGCAGTGAATCCACTGGAACAGGCGTTAAACGACTACCTACGCATCCGCCGCAGCCTTGGGTATGGGCTCCGTAAAGCGGAAGGTCTATTACGGAATTTTGTAGCATTTCTCTGGGCCGAGGATGTTCCTTACATCACCAGGGAACTGGCGCTTCGCTGGGCCACCCAGCCCGTGAAGGCCGAACCTTCTACCTGGGCTCAGCGTTTAGGTACGGTTCGCCGCTTCGCCGTTTGGCTCAGTGCCACCGAACCTCACACGGAGATTCCGCCCGCAGGTCTCCTCCCTCATCGTTACCAGCGCAAACCCCCGCACATCTACAGCGACGAAGAGATTGAAAAGCTCCTTCGCCGAACACAACAACTCCCCTCTTCCAAGGGACTCCGCGCCCACACCTATACGACACTTTTTGGCTTGCTGGTGGCAACAGGAATGCGGGTGAGCGAAGCCTTGAGTCTGAGCCGACAAGATGTCGATCTCCAACGCGGAATCCTTCACATTCGGCGGACGAAGTTCGGAAAAGCGCGCTATGTGCCAGTTCATCCTTCCACAGTAGAAGCTCTGAAAAAGTACGCCGAACTTCGAGACCGCATCTTTCCTTCACCTTGCACTCCGGCGTTCTTTCTCTGCGAACGCGGGCAAAGGATTACCGCTTCGATAGTGCATTACACTTTCGCTAAGCTGTCTCAACAGATCGGCCTCCGCGCCTGCGCCGAGGGTCGCGGCCACGGTCCGCGGCTGCATGACATGCGGCACCGGTTCGCCGCCCGCACCTTGATCGACTGGTATCGCGCCGGGCGCGATGTCGAACGAGAACTCCCCAAGCTGTCCACCTATCTGGGGCATGTCCACACGAACTATACCTATTGGTATCTGGAGGCCGTGCCTGAACTCCTATTGATCTCTGCATAAATAATGCAATAGAATGGCCTTCAGGAGGGAATGCGTATGCCCCGACTGAAGGGCAGTGCCGATATGCTCGAGGACCGTCGCCGGCGAGCTTTGACATTGTGGGACAAGGG
>Ga0209473_1002198_pt1 | contig 10764 bp, 7 predicted proteins | sample GraSoiAngelo_133_FD_185890 | JGI IMG/M metagenome (GOLD analysis project Ga0209473, IMG submission 185890) | Grasslands soil microbial communities from the Angelo Coastal Reserve, California, USA - 14_0929_05_20cm (SPAdes) (version 2) | ecosystem: Environmental > Terrestrial > Soil > Grasslands ...
CGCGAACTTGTCACCGCGCTGCCGGGCGTCAAGCCGGTGGTGTGATGTCGCACACCAAGCCGCGCACGAAATCGTCATCATCCGCCAAGGCGGATGATCCGGTATTCCGAGGCCTCGTGGCTCAATCATTGGGTCCGCAACGTACTGGATACCCTTTCGCGGGTATGAGACTCCTGCGCGCAGGGACGAATTTGTTTAACCGGATCAATGTGATTTGGGCTGTCCAGTCCCATTTGCAAAAATAAAACCGTTCCCGCTTCACCCAAATCAAAATTATAAGCGCGCCATCCCGTCCCGCATGAGGGGCGTATCGCGATCGTCACGGACGTTGGGCACGGGATGCGGTGGACGCGAAGGCAGCGCTGACGAACGGTGCTGACGCGGACGGCGAAGTCGTGTGGTTCTGACGCCTCGACGCTGGCGTCAAGTTAGCGGAGGCAACTTCGCTAACGACGGTGACAAAAAAGCCCGATCACCGGGAAGATCACGAAGGAAACCGTTAAAACCATTGCGTGCGGGAATGCCGGGTTGATCCGGTGAACCTGTGGTGACTACCTCGTGTGCTCTCTACCCATTTTGCACGCGAGACTGCGGGTGCATCGAGCGCCCGGCATTCCCCACGCCCTCTGATTTTCAGATGGCAAAAGAGCTCTGGCAAAACTCGCGCACCTGCGGCGAGATCGCGAAGGTGTGTCTGAGATCCTGGGTGGTAAATTTAATCGTCATTGCGAGCGGAGCGAAGCAATCCATCTTCGATGTGGCGATGCCGAGCCATGGATTGCTTCGCTCCGCTCGCAATGACGAGCATGAGAACCTCGCCCCGCTTGCGGCGAAAGGTCCGCGACGGAGCGAAGCGAAGTATCGGATTGAGGGGGAAGTATCCGAAACGCCGCGCACAAACGCTCGTCTCGTTCGAATATGTCCGGTCGTTAACACTTCAGAAACCATCATAGGCGAGCAATGGGCAAACCCTCGCCGTGGGAATGCCCATGCTATCCCGTGAACAACGCAACCCCCTTAGTGAATGGTGGTGGACGGTCGACCGCCTGCAGCTCGGGGCGATCTTCGCGCTGATCCTGAGCGGCATTATTCTTTCACTGGCGGCCAGCCCGCCGGTCGCGACCCGGATCGGGCTCGATCCCTTCCACTTCTTCAACCGCCACGTGCTGTTTCTTTTGCCTTCCTTCATGGTGTTGATCGGCGTCTCGTTCCTGTCGCCACGGCAGATCCGCCGCAGCGCGCTGATCGTGTTCGCCATCAGCGTCGTGCTGATCATGGCGACACTGCTGGTCGGGCCGGAGGTCAAGGGCGCGCGGCGCTGGATCACCCTGATCGGCGTCAACATCCAGGCGTCCGAATCCGCCAAGCCCGCTTTCGTGGTGCTGGCGGCCTGGCTGTTTGCAGAATCGGCGCGGCGACCGGAAATGCCGGCGACTTCGATCGCGCTGGTACTGCTCCTCACTCTGGTATCGCTGCTGGTGATGGAACCCGATTTCGGCCAGACCATGCTGATCCTGATGGTCTGGGGTGCGCTGTTCTTCATCGCGGGCATGCGCATGTTTTGGGTGATGGGACTTGCGGGCGCCGCAATGGCCGGGCTGTTCGGTGCCTATCTTCTGGTGCCGCACGTCGCCGGCCGCATCAAGCGCTTCATGAACCCGGCATCGGGAGATACCTTTCAGATCGATACTGCCATGGAGGCATTTTACAACGGCGGCTGGTTTGGCCTCGGCCCCGGCGAAGGTGTCGCCAAGCGCAGCCTGCCGGACAGCCACACCGATTTCGTGTTCGCGGTGGCGGCGGAAGAATTTGGTATAATCCTTTGCCTCGCGCTGCTCGCGCTGTTCGCATTCATCGTGATCCGCGTATTGTCGCGCGCCTACGCCACCGAGGATATCTTCGCCCGGTTCGCCGCCTCGGGCCTTGCGATCCTGTTCGGCGTGCAGGCATCGATCAACATGTCGGTCAATCTGCAACTGATACCTGCCAAGGGCATGACGCTGCCATTCATTTCCTATGGCGGCTCCTCGATGGTGTCGCTTGCGTATGGCGTCGGCATGATGCTGGCGCTCACGAGGCAACGGCCGCGCACGGAAATGGAATCGATCGGCGACGCCAATGCGGTGCAAAGTTACGCCTGATGACGAACGCCGCCTTGTCGGCTATTTGACAGCATGAACACTTCGCCTCTCATTTTACTGGCGGCGGGCGGCACCGGCGGGCATCTTTTTCCTGCCGAGGCGCTGGGCGTCGAACTGATCAGGCGGGGCCTGCGGGTGCGACTGGCGACCGATTCCCGCGCCTCGCGTTACAGCGGATTGTTTTCAAAGAACACCATCGACCTGGTGCCGAGCGCGACAGTTCGCAGTCGCGCTCCGTGGTCGCTGGCCTATAGTGGCCTGATGCTCGCGGCTGGAACCGTCGTTTCGCTCAGCCTGATGCGCCGGTTGAAGCCCGCGGCCGTGGTCGGCTTCGGCGGTTATCCGACGCTGCCGCCGCTGCTGGCAGCGCGGCTGTTCGGAGTGCCCGGCGTCATTCACGAGGCGAACGCAGTGCTCGGCCGCGCCAACCGTTTTCTCTCAACACATGTCAACGCGATCGCGACTTCGCTGCCTGGTGTACTCGATCGCGATCCGGCGCTCGCCGGCAAGACAACCATCGTGGGCACGCCGATGCGACCGGGCATCCTCGCGGCCGCCGCGACAAAATATGTCCCGCCCGAATTGACCGGACCGTTTCGGCTGCTCGTGGTCGGCGGCAGCCAGGGCGCGCGGGTGATGGCAGACATCGTGCCCGGCGCGATCGAGCGCCTGGAACCGGCGCTGTGGAACAGGCTGGTTCTAACGCAGCAGGTGCGCGAAGAAGATATGGCGCGGGTGCGCGCGGTTTATGACCGGCTCAAGATCAACGCCGAACTGGCGCCGTTCTTCAACGATCTGCCCGCGCGGCTCGCATCGCACGATTTGGTGGTCTCGCGCTCGGGCGCCGGTACGGTGGCCGAGCTTGCCGCCATCGGGCGCCCGTCGATCCTGGTGCCGCTGCCCGGCTCGATCGATCAGGACCAGTTCGCCAATGCCGGTGTACTGGCGCAGGCCAACGGCGCAATCCGGATTGCGCAGGCCGATTTCACACCGGACCGGCTGGCGGCGGAAATCTCGGCGTTGGCGGCCGAGCCCGCGCGACTGGCCGCGATGGCGGCCAACGCCCGTAGCGTCGGTCGGCTCGACGCCGCCGAACGGCTGGCCGACTTGGTGATGAAAGTGGCCGGAATGTAGGCGAAGGCGCGCAATATTGCGCTTGTCATCTGCCGCGAAAGCGGGGCATCCAGTACACCCAACACGGGGACAGCTTCATGAGGCTACCGCGCGAGATCGGACCCATCCACTTCGTCGGGATCGGGGGTATCGGGATGAGCGGCATCGCCGAGGTGCTGTGCAATCTCGGCTACTCCGTGCAGGGCTCCGACGCCTCCGAGAGCGCCAATGTCAATCGTCTCCGCGACAAGGGCATCAGGATCAGCATCGGTCATAAGCCCGAGAACCTCGCCGGGGCCGATGTGGTGGTGGTGTCGACCGCGATCAAGCGCGACAATCCCGAACTGCTGGCCGCGCGCGCCCAGCGCATTCCGGTTGTGCGCCGCGCCGAAATGCTGGCCGAGCTGATGCGGTTGAAAAGCTGCGTTGCGATCGCGGGCACTCACGGCAAGACTACGACCACCTCGATGGTCGCAGCCCTGCTCGACGCGGGAGATCTCGATCCGACGGTGATCAATGGCGGCATCATTAATGCTTACGGTACCAACGCGCGGCTTGGCGCCGGTGAATGGATGGTGGTGGAAGCCGACGAGAGCGACGGCACCTTCCTGAAACTGCCGGCCGATGTCGCCATCGTCACCAATGTCGATCCCGAGCATCTCGATCACTTCAAGACCTTCGAGGCCGTGCAGGAGGCATTCCGCAATTTCGTCGAGAACGTGCCGTTCTACGGGTTCGCCGTCATGTGCATCGACCACGCGGTGGTGCAGACCCTGGTCGGCAAGATCGAGGACAGGCGCATCATCACCTATGGCGAAAATCCGCAATCCGACGTGCGGTTGATCGATTTCAATCCGTCTGCGGGCGGCTCCAGCTTCAAGCTCGCCTTCCGCGATCGCAAGACCGAGGTGGCGCATGAGATCGCCGATCTGCATCTGCCGATGCCGGGCCGGCACAACGCGCTCAATGCCACTGCGGCGATCGCCGTGGCACATGAACTGGGGCTTTCGCACGATACCATCCGAAAGGCGATTGCAGCGTTCGGCGGAGTGCGGCGGCGCTTTACCCGTACCGGCGAGTGGAATGGCGTGACCATCATCGATGACTACGGCCATCACCCCGTGGAGATCGCCGCGGTGCTGAAGGCGGCGCGGGATTCCACCAACGGCAAAATCATTGCCGTGGTGCAGCCGCATCGCTTCACCCGGTTGCAATCGCTGTTTGAGGAATTCTGCACGTGTTTCAACGACGCCGATACCGTCGTTGTCGCTGAGGTTTATCCGGCCGGCGAGGCGCCGATTCCCGGGATCGACCGCGAGCATTTCGTGCTGGGCCTTCGCGCGCACGGCCATCGCGAAGTGATTCCGCTGCAGAAGCCGGCGGATCTCGCCGGCGTCATCAGCGGCATCGCCGGGCCGGGCGACTATGTCGTCTGCCTCGGCGCCGGCAATATCACGCAGTGGGCTTACGAATTGCCGGGCCAATTGAAGGCGATGGGGTGAGCACGCTATTCTCGTCATGGCCGGGCCTGTCCCGGCCATCCACGTCTTTATTGGACAGTCGATCCGACATAGCGGATGCCGTTCGGTCGATTACTCAGAACATAAACGTATCCAAAGGGCATCCTTATATAGTGCAGGACGTGGATGGCCGGGACAAGCCCGGCCATGACCGTTTCGAATACGCTGACGGGTTCGCATGAGCTTTCCCGACATCACCCGCGACCTCAAAGCCGCGATGCCGGGCTTGCGTGGACGGCTGTTGCCGAACCAGTCGCTCGCGGAGCTGACATGGTTTAGGGTTGGAGGCCCGGCGCAGGCGCTGTTCACGCCATTGGATGAAGATGATCTCGCGTATTTCCTGGCGCGCTTGCCGGGCGAACTGCCGGTTTGCGTCGTAGGCGTCGGCTCAAATCTGATCGTGCGGGACGGCGGCATCCCCGGCGTGGTGATCCGGCTAAGTGCGCGCGGCTTTGGCGAAACCGAAACGAAAGCCGAAGTCGTCAGCGCCGGGGCCGCCGCGCTCGACCGGCGCGTAGCGGAAACCGCGGCGGCCAGCAGCTTGAGCGGGCTGGAATTTTTTTTCGGCATTCCGGGCACCATAGGCGGTGCGCTGCGCATGAATGCCGGCGCTAATGGCACCGAGACCAAAGACGTCCTGATCGAAGCTGTCGGCGTCGGTCGCGACGGCAAAAAACACGTGCTTTCGAACGCGGAGATGAAATTCGTTTATCGAAACAGCGGCGCCGACGCCTCGGTCATTTTTACCTCGGCGCGCTTTCGCGGGCAGGTCGCCGCGCCAGAGGCGATCCGGGCGCGGATGGACGAGGTGCAAAACCACCGCGAAACCGCGCAGCCGATTCGCGAAAAAACCGGGGGGTCGACATTCAAGAACCCGCCGGGCCAAAGCGCCTGGAAGCTGATCGACGCCGCAGGTTGCCGGGGCTTGCGGGTAGGCGGCGCGCAGGTGTCGGAGATACACTGCAATTTCCTGATCAACACCGGCAGTGCTACCGGCCACGATATCGAAACGCTTGGCGAAACCGTTCGCGCGCGGGTGAAAGAACATTGCGGAATTGAGCTACACTGGGAAATCAAGCGGATCGGGATCGGACGAAACTGATGCGGATCACCATTCTCTTCGGAGGCACGAACAAGGAGCGGCTGGTGTCGGTGGCCACGGCCCAGGCGCTACATTCGGCTTTGCCGGACGCTGACCTGTGGTTCTGGGATGTCGATGACACCGTGCATGAAATCCGGCCGCAGGCGCTCCTCAATCATTTGCGGCCGTTTGAGGAGCCATTCAGGCCAGGCACGGCCGGCCTCGGTGACATCGAACACGCGCTCGATAAAGCAATGGCCGAGAATCGCTTGCTAGTGCTTGGGCTCCATGGCGGCTCCGCTGAGAACGGTGAGCTTCAGGCGATGTGCGAAATGCGCGGCCTCGCATTCACCGGATCCGGCTCGGCATCCTCGCATCTGGCGTTCGACAAAATCGCCGCCAAGCGCTTTGCCGAGATCGCGGGCGTGAAAGCGCCGCCGGGCGTGACGCTGGAAGACGCCGAGGCGGCGCTTTTCAAATACGGGAAGCTGATTGCCAAGCCGGTGCGGGACGGCTCGAGCTATGGTCTTATATTCGTCAATGCAAAGCAGGATCTCACTGCCGTTCGTCGCGCGACGAAAACCGAAGAGTATTTGATCGAACCGTTCATCGCAGGTATCGAGGCGACCTGCGGCGTTCTGGAGCAGCCGGACGGCGCGCTCTTGCCACTCCCGACGGTCGAGATCATCCCCGCCGAGGGCGAGTTCGACTATCGCGCGAAGTATCTGGCCAAAGCCACTCAGGAGATTTGTCCGGGACGTTTTGCCTCCCTCATCAACCAACAAATCATGGATCAGGCAATCAAGGCGCACCAGGCGTTGTCGTGCAGCGGCTATTCCCGTTCAGATTTCATCGTCACGGAGCAGGGGCCGGTTTATCTCGAAACCAACACCTTGCCGGGTTTGACCAAGGCGTCGCTCTATCCGAAGTCGCTCAAGGCCCAAGGGATCGAATTCCGCGATTTCCTGCAACATCAGATCGCGCTGGCGGCAAAACGCGCGGGCAAGTAGCGCAATCCGCGCTGTCGCAGTCTGTGCGGGGACCGGTCGAGCCCGTCAATCGCTAAAAATTTACGATTTTCAGGCAAACTACTCCACAGGCGGATGAAATCACGTCCTGCCTGCACCCGCTTTACCATTTGTTTACCAGGAAGTCCGAAGGTTAACGCTGGCGGCGCATGTGGCGCTTGAGCTGCCGGGGCGTTAGCCGTGCGGATTTTCCGCCGCGACCAGCGCATCGACGCCAGAACTCGCAAGCGTTTGCGGGCATAACCTTGACGAGCTTGTGCAATGGATGGTGCAGGACGCCTCGCTCGATCGCCGCGATCACCGGGGCCCCAAGCTGATCTGAAAGCCGCCATCGCTGCGGATTTATCCTGGCGCGAGTGGCTCGGTTTCCGTCGGGTCTCCGCATCGTCGAGAAAGCGCGAGTCCTCGCACCGGCTCATCGCGCTCATGGAGCGTTACCTGCCAAATCGCGCCGGTGTCACCGCGACGATGCTTTTGCTGTTGGGCAGCGCCGGCTTGGGCCTGGTAAGGGGCGGCCATGTCGCCGAATTCACCTCGGCTTTGAGTGACACCCGCAATGCGGTCGCAAACTACGCGGGATTTCGCATCACCACCGTCGGCATCAACGGCCGCAAGCAACTCACCCAGGATGAAGTGTTGGCGATTGGCGGCGTCAATGGCCGCTCATCGTTACTGTTCCTCGACGCCGCCGCGGTGCGCGAGAGGTTGAAATCAAATTCCTGGATCGCCGATGCCGCCGTGCAGAAGCTTTATCCCGGCCAACTGCAGATCGATCTGGTCGAGCGCTCGCCCTTTGCGCTTTGGCAGCAGGATGGCCGCCTTTCAGTGATCGCCGATGATGGCGCGGTGCTTGAGTCCTATCTGTCGCGCCGCTTCATCTCGCTGCCGCTGGTGGTCGGCAGGGGCGCCGAAACCCGCGCGCGGGATTTCCTCGCGCTGCTGGGCCGCTATCCGCAGGTGCGGTCGGCGACAAAGGCCGCGATTTTTGTCGGCGAGCGACGCTGGAATCTGCGGCTCAAGGACGGGCTCGATATAAGGCTGCCGGAAAACGACGTGGGCAACGCGCTGGCCGCACTGAGCAAGCTCGACAAGGAAGAACGGCTGTTCTCGCGCGACATCGTCGCAATCGACATGCGCCTGCCGGATCGCCTCACGGTGCAGTTATCGGAGGACGCGGCCAAAACCCGTGAGGAACTGTTCAAGAAGCAGCAGAAAAAGAAAGCCGGTGACGCATGACCGGCTTGGATCGTACGCAGACGCCGAAAACCCGCCCGATGCCGCAGAAGCGCACCGCGATGGTTGCCTCGCTCGATATCGGAACAAGCAAGGTCGCCTGCATGATCGCGCGGCTAACGCCGTGCCCGGCCAACGAGGCGCTGCGCGGTCGAACCCACCTCGTGGAATTGATCGGGTACAGCCAGATACAGTCGCATGGCATGAAGGCCGGCGCAGTAGCCGATCTCGCCGAATGCGAGCAGGTCGTGCGGCAGGCGGTGGCGCTGGCCGAGCGGATGGCCAAGGTCCGGGTCGACTCCGTCCTGCTCTCGGTATCGGGCGGGCGGCTGCAAGGTCAGCTGGTCGAAGCGGCAGCCGACGTCAAAGGCGGCGCGGTCACAGCAGCAGACGTCTCCCGCGTCACCTCCGCCGGGATGCGCCACGCCACGGGCGGGGGCCGAACCGTGCTGCATGCGCTGCCGGTAGGCTACACGGTCGATGGGGTCAAGGGCATTCGCGATGCGCGCGGCATGGTTGCGCGGCAATTCGGCATCGACATGAACGTTGTTACCTCGGATGCGACGGTCGCCAAGAACCTGATGCTGGTGGTTGAGCGCTGTCACCTGAACGTCGAAGCCATGGCGGCGAGTCCTTATGTCGCAGGTCTGTCGGTCTTGACCGACGATGAGGCCGATTTGGGCGCCGCAGTCGTCGAAATGGGGGCGGGCACAACCACGATTGCGACCTACTCCGGCGGGCGTTTCGTGCATGCCAGCGGGTTCGCGGTCGGCGGGCAGCACATCACGATGGATCTTGCACGCGGCCTCAGCGTCTGCATTGCGGATGCCGAGCGAATCAAAACGTTATATGGCAACGTGCTGACGGGCGGGTCAGACGCGCGCGAGCTGATGTCGGTACCGACCGCCGGCGACAGTGAGCGGGATGTTCCTCAGATCGTGTCCCGCGCCACGATCGCGAACATCGTTCGGCACCGCGCCGAGGAGATTTTTGAAATGGTCAGGGACCGCCTCGCGGATTCCCCATTTGCCGCCGAGCCAAAGGCGCGAATAGTCTTGAGCGGCGGGGCTTCCCAACTCACCGGCGTTGCCGAACTTGCAACCCGGATTCTAGGCCGGCCGGTGCGGGTTGGTCGGCCGCTCGGCTTCGTCCGGCTGCCCAGCGAGGCAAAGAGCGCGTCGTTTGCGGTGCCCTCGGGCCTGCTGGTCTATCCGCAATACGCTCATCTTGAACACGTCGAACCGCGGTTTACGCGGCAGCTCAGGACAGGGACTGACGGCTATTTCGGAAAGGTCGGACGATGGCTTCGCGAGGGCTTCTGATGAATCTTTTCCGGCCCACTGGAATTTCACCAACTCCCGCGGCCGTCGGCCGAGGCGAATCAAAGCGCGCGTAAATCGAGAGGCAAACCATGGCACTCAATCTTACTCCCCCTGACATCAGCGAGCTTAAGCCGCGCATCACCGTCTTCGGCGTCGGCGGCGCCGGCGGCAATGCGGTCAACAACATGATCACTGCGGGATTGCAGGGTGTCGATTTCGTCGTCGCCAATACCGACGCGCAGGCACTCACCATCTCAAAGGCGCCGCGCATCATCCAGATGGGCACTCAGGTGACCCAAGGCCTCGGTGCCGGCTCGCAGCCGGATGTCGGCGCAGCCGCGGCCCAGGAAGTGCTCGATGAAATTCGCGACCACCTTTCGGGCGCCAACATGGTGTTCGTCACCGCCGGCATGGGTGGCGGCACCGGCACGGGCGCGGCACCTGTCATCGCCAAGACCGCGCGTGACATGGGCATTCTCACCGTCGGTGTGGTCACCAAGCCCTTCCACTTCGAAGGGCAGCGCCGGATGCGCACCGCCGAGTCCGGCATCGCCGAACTCCACAAGGTCGTCGACACGCTTCTGATCATTCCGAACCAGAACCTGTTCCGGGTCGCCAACGAAAAGACGACCTTCGCCGACGCTTTCGCAATGGCCGACCAGGTGCTGTATTCCGGCGTGGCTTGCATCACGGATTTGATGGTCAAGGAAGGTCTGATCAATCTCGACTTCGCCGACGTTCGCGCTGTGATGCGCGAAATGGGCAAGGCGATGATGGGCACTGGCGAAGCCTCTGGCGAAAAGCGCGCATTGACGGCGGCCGAGGCAGCGATTGCCAATCCGCTGATTGACGACTCCTCGATGAAGGGCGCACGGGGCCTGCTGATCTCCATCACCGGCGGAAAGGACCTCACGCTGTTCGAGGTCGACGAAGCCGCTACCCGGATTCGCGAGGAAGTCGATCAGGACGCCAATATCATCGTCGGCGCAACATTCGACGAGAGTCTCGACGGCATCATTCGCGTCTCCGTCGTTGCGACCGGCATCGAACAGGCGCTGATCTCGCGCAACGCAGCTGCGCCGGCTGGGACAACGGCGAACACGGCTTCGGCAACTGCGCCGGAAAATCGCTTGGCCGACCTGACAGCAAAGCTGCGCGCCGATAATGCGCGACTTGCGGAGCGCGCGCAGAAGCTGGAGGCGCACCCGATTTCGCAAGCGGCGCATCCCGCCGCGCCGCAGCGGGCGTCGAACAGCGTCGAACGTGCGGCCTTGGCGGCCATCGCCGCGGCGGTTGCCCCTGAAGCCCCGCAAAAGGCCTCGCTGC
>Ga0209473_1002207_pt1 | contig 10744 bp, 11 predicted proteins | sample GraSoiAngelo_133_FD_185890 | JGI IMG/M metagenome (GOLD analysis project Ga0209473, IMG submission 185890) | Grasslands soil microbial communities from the Angelo Coastal Reserve, California, USA - 14_0929_05_20cm (SPAdes) (version 2) | ecosystem: Environmental > Terrestrial > Soil > Grasslands ...
TATGCAATGACAATCGTTCAGAGAAAAAGGCCGACTCTTCAACAAGTATCGTGTCCCGCCGCAAACGCATCCACCGGTGAACTCCATAAAATTCGTTTAGCCCACTTTAATCACGAATCGATACGAATGAAATGAACAGACTTTCATTTCGGCGCCAAAGAATTAACAATTTTTTCAAACTGCGGGTCGCCTCGTAGTGGGCTCCAGAGCGGGTGTAATTTCAGGCGGCCATAGTTGGTGTAGCCAGGCATCGTCACAAGTTTTTGGACCAACCCAATCGCGCGATCGCGGTCGCCGCTCCACGCGTACACCTGGGCCAACCCTTCCAGAACCAACGCGCCATCGTAAATGTCTTTGGAAATCGGCATCAGATCGATCGCGTGTTGCGCTTCGCCGACAGCTAGTTCCTTCTCGCCCAATCCCGCATCAACTTGAGCGAGGACAGCAATAGTCCGCGCGTGTTCCGGTTTGACGATCAATCTCTGCGTCAAGATTTCTCGGCATTCGCGAAATGCAGCCGTTGCACGTGCTGAATCGCCTTTCGCGCGCACGATCATCGCTTGGTACCAACTCTTCGGAAAATAAAAGCTAAGGTCGATGTCTTGAAAGTCTTGTCGAGGCGAAGCGGCCAGGACGCGTTCCGCTTCGGCGTAGTTGCCGTCGAGCATCGCCATCCAGGCGCGGGCCGGCGTTTGGCCACCGGCAAATTCCATGTCCGGAAATTTTGCCAGAATATCACGGAGCGGTCCAGAGTCGCCGGTGCCCCACAACATGCATGAGGCGCGCCGAGCCCGGACGATTGGGACCTGCTCGCCGGCAGCAAGCACATTGTCATAGACGTGGACCGCTTCAGGAAACCGGCGTTGGAGGACGTAGGTGTCGGCTAGAAGATTGTAAGCATTCGGATTTCGCGGATCGAGCGCGAAGGCGGTGGAGAAATCGCGTTCGGCCTCGGGAAAATGGTTGCGACGACGATTGATGTAGCCGGAGAGGATGAAGAAGGGAGTGCTGTTCGGCAGACCCGGCCGCGCGATCGCGAGTTCTTCCTGGGCGCGATCGAAGTCGCGCAGACACCGGAAGTAATAATCGGCCTTCGCGAAATGCGCCTCAGCTGAATCGGGACGAAGCCGCAACGCTGCCTTTACTGCCGCGTCGGCAAGAGAAATGCGGTCCGGCGAGGGATCGAGATCGAAAAAGAAAAGGAGATCGTTCGCGCGCGCGGAATAACAATACGCGGAAACGAAGTTCGGGTCGCGCTGGATCGCTTCATCGAGCGACTTCAGCGCCTGTAGCAAAGCCGCCCGCACGTCGGTCGCATTAATATAACTATCGACGATCGCCTTGGCCTGAAGGTAAAGCTCGAACGCGTCCAGGTCTTGAGTCGGACGCTCTTCGATTTCCGCTTTCTGCCGTGGCGAAAGCTTCGCCTTGAGCTGAGTGACGATCGATTGAGCGAGCTCGCTCTGGATCGCGAACAAATCGGCCGCGGTGCGATCATAGGTTTCGGCCCAGACGTGCGTGTCGGTACGGGCGTCGATCAATTGCGCGTTGATGCGAAGGCGATCACGAGCGCGCTGGACTGAGCCTTCCATGATGTAAGCAACGCCGAGCTGCCGGCCAATTTCGCGTATGTTACGTTCGGCGCCCGTCTTGTATTGGCGCACGCTGGTGTGGCTGATCACTTTTAAATCGGAGAGCTTGGCGAGATTGGTCAGGATCTGGTCCTGTACGCCATCGGCGAAGTAGGCGTCGTTTTTGTCTCCGCTCAAGCTAGCAAAGGGCAGGACGGCGATCGATTTCTTACCACCCGACGACGTTGTTCTGGTTCCGGCCGTGTAGCGGCCGAGGAAGAACAATGCCAGCGAGATCGCGGTACCGACGACAACGATGTACATCCAGGTGCGATTCGTCGGCCGTGCGAACGCCGGCATAGCGTCGGCCTCTTCGGCACGCTTGAGCCCTTCAGGTGTGATCTCAAACGCCCACGCGAAAATGAGCGCGATCGGAAAACCGATGACAATTAAGACAACGATCAGTCGTACGATCCAGTTCGGAACGTCGAATACCGGGAAGACCTGCGCGATTCCCTGGGCAAGCGCCCAGCCGACGATCGCATAAGCGACCGCGACTTTGTAAACGTTGCGACGCTTCAGTTCACCGAAGAAAGTCTTCGGATTCATCGATTTGCTCTTGTGCCACAGCGTCAGCGGAAGAGCAAGAGACTCCGAGATCGGCTCGGTTTCCGAGAGTGCTCGCTGGCCGGAGATTTGTCTGATTGTGTTGGGCGCTGGTCTGGTTACGTGGAGCGCCCGGCGCTTTCAACAGATGGCGGACCGCAAACGTGAAATCGTGAATCATGGAATTCTCGGTCTGTTTTCATCGAGATGCGAGAGATCAACGATTGAATTCAAATCGAAAAAAGTCTGGTCAATTGTGAAACGCCTCGCCATACTCGGCAACTTTCTGCAGGCAAACAACGGAGGAAAAATTATGATTCACTTAATCTGGTACATTGTTGTTGGGTTGATCGCGGGCGTTATCGCGAAATCGGTGATGCACGTGCACATGACGATTTTCTGGACAATCGTGCTCGGCATCATCGGATCGATCATCGGTGGCGCCGTTACCCACATGTTTTCGCATCCGACAACCGGGCGATATCATCCCGCCGGTCTCATTTTTTCCACACTCGGCGCGATCCTGGTCCTCTATATTTGCATTAAGCTGAATATTCGTTTCCCCCGCGTTCTCTAATCAGGAAAGAAGAGAAAAACTGTAGCCCGCCTGAGGCGGGTTGTGACCGCGTCCGTGATCGTTCGTCATTCGTCATTCCGCGTTGCGATAGGCTTTTCGCAACGCGGGCATCCATCGCCTGACTCGGTGGAAATACGTTTCGTATTCATCGCCGAAAGTTCGCCGCAAAGTCGGCTCCTCGTACAACATAACGAACAGGTGAGTTATGAGAAAGAACAAGCAGGCATAGATGAAGATCGATAACGACTCGTAATAGAGCGCTGCGCCGGCCAGGGTCATTCCGGCGCCGATATACATTGGATTACGCACGAACCGATACGGCCCACGGATCACGAGTTTTCTTGGCGGATCGAACGGCGCCGGCGTGCCTTTCCCGATGAACACGAAAGTAAACACGCACCAAAACGCAATCGCTGTTCCAATCGTTACCATGATCATCCCCGCGACCTGCGGCGCTCCGGTAGTTGCGGGCTCAACAATGCCCGACCACGACAAAAACCGTGCGGGCAGATAAACCAGCACCAAGCCAATAAAAAGCGCAGCGTAAGTAAGTGCACGAACCAGGACAAACATGGTTTATATTTGGTCAAAAACGCACAATCTTGAACTGCCTATCCGAGAATGGAGGCGCCGGATACGAGCGGCGAACGATGTGGAATTGTCGACGGGCATCGCGACGGCCAACGCTTCGTTTTGCGTGCGGATGAAAAGCTGACCGCGTTTCTGGAACTTGAATCGGTGATTTGGGTCAAACGATCCAGCTACGATTTCACATGACATATACAAGTAATGATTTTGTCAGGCACGGGTTTTGCTGGGATTACGGCGCAGTTTGCGTGACTGCGCTTTTGTCGGATTCTGTCTGAGGTAAGGAAGTGGATTAGACAGAATTCGATGAAGCCAACGGCCCCATCGCGAGACAGGGTCAGCGTGCTTGTCACGAGACCCTGCCGTGGCTTATCTCTTTCTCGTTAGCGTTTTGAGGCAATGGCAGGCGATCGTGAGCTGTATTATGGCGAACAAGCAAATTGGGCTCATTAACCGATCCTACATCGCAACATTTCCCCTTTTTCTTGTGGTCCTTCTCCTTGCATGTACCAAGGGCAAGGAGGAGCCATCGGCCTCTGTTCCAGCCGACTGCCAACGGTTTCTCGACAAGTATTTTGACGCATGGAAATCAAAAGATATCGCTACACTGCAAGCCCTTTCTTTCTACCTATCGCCCGAAGACCGATTAAGACTTCCGGAAGGCAGTCTAGAAATGTGGCGCGAATCGAAAAACAAGCTGGTGACTGAGAACTTCGAGCGAGTGACTAGGGAGTTTGGCGATTTTAAAGGTTATGAGGTAATGAGGGCGAAGACCACCACGATATCTCCGCAAGATCAGCCTGCAGCAAATACAATGGGTTCAGGAATTCATACCGAGTTGGTTTGCAAAGCCAAGTTCTCCAAGAAGCATGATGCGCACGTCGGGCTCCATCTCATAAGGCAAACAGAAGGCTCGCAGTACATTGTTGCGGCTTGGAATTTCGAAGCAGAGCCATGAAGAGATTTTTTACATGACATATAGCAAGTGAGATCTTATTGGGTACGATTCTTGCCCGAAAAATAGGGGTTGCCGTCCTGCAGTGTTTTCCGTCAAACTGCCTCTATGGAGGCAGAAATAGATTGCAAGTTGCAGTCTAATTCTAGCTGGGCAGCAGCCTAACCAGTAAGGGCGGAGGTGCTGTACGATGGAAAGCCGTGCGTTCATTGTTGGCCTGATTGTGGGTATCCTTGCCACCGTCACCATGGACGTCGCGGCCGTGATCGCTCTCCGGCTCGGCATCGCCGGCCGGGGGCCGCGCCGAACCGGTCCTGATTTGATCGGACGCTGGATTGGCTACCTCTTGCGAGGCAAGTTCAGGCACACGGACATCCTGCAGACGCCGCCCTTGCGAGGAGAACTAGTCTTGGGATTAGCCGCGCACTATTTGATCGGCATCGTGCTGACCCTTGTGTACCTTGGCCTATTGGTTGTGGCGCACGCGACGCCGACAGCCCTCAGCGCCATCCTCTACGGAACGGCCACCACGGTCTTCCCCTGGTTTCTCATGTTCCCATCACAGGGTATGGGCTGGCTGGGACGGGATGCGCCGGGGGATGCTCATCTGGCTCGCGTAAGTCTTTTCAATCACATCATCTTCGGCCTGGGTATAGCCCTGTGGGTGGCAGTGATGAGGCCAATCTGAAATTCAGCTGCTGCCCAAGCCTGGCTTGCAGCCGACGCTGATTCCATCTGACACATAGTTTTTACGGAAAATTGCTCGGCAGGGGTTTTGCCAGGTCATGTCTGAGGTTGCGTCATTCGGTTTTTACGGGAGCGTTCCCGCATTTCTGGGATGCGCGCGAATTCGGAAATTGAACAAGGAGAAGACCGACCGCTGTATATGCAGCTAATCCGTCGGCACTGTGTTCCGCTGCATGCGGTTGCGTCCGAACCGCACACCGCGGGAGGAGCGAAATTCACGGGTGGGTCTGCGTTTCTCTGGGAGACAATCTGTGGTCGGTTTTTTGTGACCGCATCGCACGTCTGGTGGCGGTTGGCAGAGCTCACGCAAGGATCCTCGGCAGACAGTCGCCTTATTACCTACGACTTGAATGGTCCGGTGTTGATTCATCTACCGAGGCTTATTGATGAGTCTGAGGAACTCGATATTGCTGTTTTCGATGTGCCAGGAATCAAAGATTTTAACCCGGCTGGCAAAGCGTTTCTGCGAACGCTTGGTTGGCAAACTGCTCCTGCGAGGGCGGGTGAGATGATTGTGGGTTGTGGTTACCCTGGCGATGGGCGGAGGTTCAGGAGCGGGCGATGGGAGCAGGATATTATGGTGTGGGCGCATCGTCGATGCACCGTTTCGGAATCTGGAAGACGGCTGTTACTGGACGGGCATTCGGTGAAAGGGAAGACGACATACTTCACGAACGAAAGGCCGAAATCATTACCGCTCCCGGGGATCAGTGGCGCACCGCTCTTTGTGCTGCGTGATACACTCGATTGGGTTGGCATAGTCCGAAGCGGCTGCGGGACGCCGGCAAAAGCATATTCGATTCAGGCAACTCCGAGCGGTTTTGTCGGTGCCGATGGCCATATTCGTGATTCATATAACATATAGCAAGTGAGAGCTTATCGGGCACGGGTTTTGCTGGATTAAGTCTCATTTGCGTGATTCCGCTTTTGTCGGATTCTTAAGGCGGAGAACGGAATAATTACGCCCAGAAACTACGGGGAAATTCAATGCAGATCTCGTTAAACGACAGAACGGGAAACAACATGACGATGGACGATACCGAGCATAGCGTCTTCTGCAGTAGCTGTGGGTCGCCGCTCGATCAACCGGCTAATCTGCCAGTGGAAGAACGCACCCCTTGCCCGATTTGCGGCAGCATGTCTCGGCAGATCAACGTTACGTGTACCGACAACCTGAAGTTCACTGACGGCCTTTCGATGGAACTGACCCCTGGTACGCAGGCACGGGATTGGCGACAGCGGTGGATCGAAATTCAAGAACACCTCAAACGATTACTTGCCCCCCACTCTGGACCGATGTCGGCGGCATCGATCCAGAATGCGAATCATGATCTGCATTCGTTCTTCGTTCAGGCGTATCACCTCAAGGACTCGTTAATACACGATGCCGGAACAACTGGTGTTCCCAAAACTACCATCGAGAATGCCATCAAGGCGGATCCTCATCTTGCATTGCTGGCAGATCTGGCGAACCTCGACAAGCACGGGAAACTGAGCAAAGCCCCGCGCAGTGGAGACATTCCCACATGGGACGTATCCGGGGCTTCGGACGGCGACTCGGGATGGCGGCTCTCGCTAACAATCCGGCACAAAGGCAAAACCCACGATGGGTTGAACTTTGCAGATGAGGTCGTGTCCGCATGGGCGAGGCACTTAAGGCGGTGGGCGCTGATTACGTAGCCCCAACGGCGTTTCACGCATCAAACAACGTCCCCGCCGCGTCTCAAAAAAATCTTAACGTCGTCGCTCAAAATAAATCTCGTAAAGCCGCCGGCATACATCCAGGTACGAGCCGCCTTTAAACCCGCAGTTTGTAATCGAGCCTGAGTTTCGTTGGCGGATGTTTCCGTGCCAGAGACTACAGTAAGATTCAAGCTGGCGTTCTTATTTAGCACCGGCACCGCTTTTTTTAGAAAATGCTCTTCGCCGCCACGCCACCCGATTACTAAAAGGTTGTTTACGCCCTCCAATAAGGTGTCAAGGAGCGATAGCCAGTTCTCCGGACAGGAAAAATGACTCTTTCTTTGCACTGGAATCGAAATCGCCGGGATATAGACCCATTTCTCGATAACAAGACGCGGTTCAACCGTTACAACAAACGCATCGCTCTGATAGTGAAGTGAGTCGGAGAGATCGATAACCGTGTTCCTGAGAGAGTCAGTATCTTGATGCACGTTGAGTCGGGCGTCGTCGAGAACAGGATGTCCCCAATTTACCGAGCCGTGCAGTTTGAAGAGCTTGTATGGAGGCCGCCGCACGTAGTCATTTATCGCCTCGAAAACGAAATCGTCGAAGTGCAAGGAAAGAGCTCTCTCGATGAGCGTATCGTAATTAAAAGTAATGAGAATTACGGGTTCTTCGCTCTGCCGGAACCGCTCAATACAATTGATCAGCGTGGCGTAATTGCTGACCCGCGCACCATGATCAACCATAGCAACTTCCGACCACCAGATTACTTGCTGAAGGTAGAACCTAATTGCGGCTAGCTCGCGTTGTCTTCGAGCCCAGTAAGGATGGTCTCTTTCGATGGATCTCAGGTCTTCAAGCACCTCTTCCACTGACCTATTGCCGCTTCTATGCCGCAGCTCCGGAAGAATGGGCACAAGCCGGCGTAGCTTGCTGGCTACATTTGCAAACTCACGCCTGTTCTCGAAGAGCTGATCCGCTAACGGAATGCGAAGCTGCGTCAAAGAGTTGCTGGCAATGTCACCGGGCGGATAGGTAGGAAGGAAGTCATAGGAAGCACCCGCGCCGAAGATTATCGCTAGTTTAGCCATTCTAAGTGCTTGGTCGCTCGAAAACTAGTAGGCTCCACCAATTCGATCAATTCCGGGATCTTGAGGAGTGAATTCGGGACCATCGTCACCGTTCTTTGCGACTCGGGCCAAAAATATCAATCAACGCTTTTCAATCGCGGCTGGCTGGCCTCCAATCATCTCGACCCAGACCTTCCGTTGAAATCGGTTCTCGGCCGCTAATCTCTGAACTGCGGTCCATAGTTGAGAGTTGATAGCGGCAACATATTTTACCGGCGATGAGATGGGGAACTTTTTTGCAGGTGATTTCTGCAAGTGCGGCTGGCGTTCTAACCGGAGATTTATCGAAACTTCTAGCAGCGGCGGCGCAGGCGGGCGATTCCACATTCAAATTGGGCGGGGATCTATTGGTCAATCGGCTCGGTTTTGGAGCGATGCGGCTAATAGGTGAGGGGATCTGGGGTTGGCCGCCCGATCGCGAGAACGCGAAGAGAGTTTTGCGGCGCGCGGTCGAACTGGGCGTTAATTTCATCGATACCGCCGATGCTTACGGTCCGGAAACGAACGAGCTCCTCATTGCCGAAGCGTTGTATCCTTATCCGAAAGGACTCTTCATTGCGACCAAAGGCGGTCAGACCCGGCCAGGCCCTGGACAATGGGTGCCGGATGGGCGCCCGGAATATTTAGCGCAATGCGTCGATAAGAGTCTCAAGCGATTGAAACGCTTGGACAGGTGAACCCCCGTTAGAGTACAAAATAGTTGCTAACCTTACGAAGAGCATCCTCTCTTTGAAAAATAGAGATCTGATTCGGTTTTGTCTGTTCGGTCTCTTGATGTTGCTGTTTTTTTTCCCTTGCCTTTCCTCGTCCGAACCTGTCCAAGCCCGGGATAACACGACCCTCGTCGTCTTTTCGCGGCATACTTTTCGGGGCATTTCCAAGAATGTGGGACCGCAAAAGATCTCCCTCCCCCAATACGGGATCGACATTCCAATTCCCACTCTCAGCTACAGTGAAGACGCGACGCCTCAAGGCCTGATCATCGCCGAGAAGTTCGCCGGCCCCGGTCTGCAAGAGGCCGCTGCGCTCGCTGTGGGGGCCATCGCTGAAAACAAAGTTTTCGACCGTCACTGGGACGAAGTTCGCGTCGAGCTTGCCGCCGAGCGCACCTTTTGGACAGCCCTTTATTTAAGAAAGGGCATCCAGGAGAAAGACGCGGAGCCCAACCGGGCGATCAAGTTCACCGGATGCAAGACCGTTTCGGGAAAAGCTGTCGACGCGGTGAGCAGCGACCATCCCGTCAAGAGTTGCGTCCCCGACGACGTTTATCTTCAGCTTCTTAAAGCCTCGCCGGATCTGCCGAAGTTGAAAGCGACCTTTCAAGATTTTTTGAATACGGTGCGCGCGGCCATTGGCCTGAGCCCCCCAGTGGGGATTCCAGACGCGGTCTACTCGCCGGATGGCTCGTTGCCTAAGGATTACGACGAGCTCGCGGCCCTTGCTTCCATTATTGAAATGATCGCGGATTTGGGGCCTCCTTTGCCGCAAATCTTTCCGTCGGCCCAACCTGGTCCTCTCGCGCAATTGGGAAAAGTTGCCCTCCAACGGGGTGTGGACAGCCTGGGAATCCGTTTCTTCACAAGCGAGCCGTCTCCGCTTTCCGATGCGGTGAGCGTGTTTCCCGTCAACTACATGATGTCCCGACCCAAGGGCAGCCATACCATCGTCGTTTCGCACGACAATATGATGTCGGCTCTGATGAGTTCCTTGGGAATTATCTCCAGCAATAGCGCCCCGGATGATTGGGCCTTTTTTCCCATCGAAAGTTACGTGTTCGCTTTCGGCAACTCTAACGTCAGCATCGTGCGCATGCGCGTTCAGATTAGCGGCCCCGATGGCGCCATCCCGGGAAAATATGCGAGCCAGGTGGTCTGGAAGGGGCGCCTTGACCAGTGGAATCAAAAGGTGCAGGCGTTGAATCAGCGCGCAAAGACCTTGGACCTCGGCAAGGACGGGAATGCCTGCCTCAACGCGATCACGGAATGTAAGGCGGACGAGATCAACGTGGTTTTTTATACGCGTGGAGGGCAAAGTGATCACCTAGAAACCCCTCGCAGATCACATCGTCGCGTGTTCGATGACCCTTGAAATGTAATCGAGACACACGGACCACGAGCGGAGTTCAGAGAGCGATAAAATTCGCCTTTTACGGTTCTAACAGGGGTCAGAGCTTCCTATCGACAGAGGGCAAAGCTGCAACGCTGAAAAACTAAAAATTCGAAACTCAAATTTTAGAGCAGGATGAGTTCGCGCCCATTCTGTACTACCTGCGAATTGCTTTCGGTTCGGGGCCGGCGAGAATTTTCTGAAATCGCGGCTCGTTTCTAAGCGGGTCCCATTTCCAACGTGTCCGCAAGTCGGAAAGGGTGATGCTATCATCGGCGTAGTCGACAGCGAAAGGAGTTGTGAGCAGACGCTCAATTGCAGAGATGGCCCTGTCGGTTTCTCCAGTGCGCGATCTCGCGCCGGATTTTTCGCAGCGAAAGCAACCGATTCGCACGCGATTTCATCAAACGTGTATATACACGCATCATTGAGGTTGGGCAGGTTTCGACCACAATTTTTCGAAGCGCTTATGGCCGCACGCTCATCGCTCGTTAACTCGCTCTGGCCTGGCTACTGCAAAAATCGCCGGTCATGTTGCCAATCCCGGGCACATCATCGCTCGCGCATCCAGAGGAGAACATGGCGGCGGAGAAACTCCAGCTCAGCGCGGACGAGTGGAAGAGGATCGAAGATTTGGCGCGCTAAAAAAGTACGAAGTAAGAAGTAAGAAGGGAGTGAATGGGATGAGCGACATGGAAGGTAAAGTCGCGAGGGTAACGGCGAGCGAGTGTGGGCAACGAGTGAGTTTCAATTAATCAGTCGACGCGCAGGAATGCGG
>Ga0209473_1002209_pt1 | contig 10740 bp, 9 predicted proteins | sample GraSoiAngelo_133_FD_185890 | JGI IMG/M metagenome (GOLD analysis project Ga0209473, IMG submission 185890) | Grasslands soil microbial communities from the Angelo Coastal Reserve, California, USA - 14_0929_05_20cm (SPAdes) (version 2) | ecosystem: Environmental > Terrestrial > Soil > Grasslands ...
TATCGATCGGCCGCTTTTCATTATCGACATCGCGGTGCCGCGTGATGTCGATCCCAGTGTAAACGAAATGGAAGGAGTTTATCTTTACGATATCGATTCCTTGCAATCGGTCGCAGAGCAATCGCTGGCACTCCGCCGTAAGCAAATTGCCGCTGCCGAAGCGATCATTGCCGAACATATCGCGGATTTTTGGGAATCGATTTCTCGTAAATTGAATTGCAAGGCGGGGAGTGCCAAGCAGCCAGTGCTGGGAGAAACGCCGCTGCGCGCCTCGGAATTGTGACGAGGGAAGCCAACGGTTTCCCCTACAGAATACCGACGCTACATTGTCGGGATGGTCGATAAGATCGTAATCGGAACGCGAGGCAGCGAACTCGCGCGTGCTCAGACGCGGATGGTGGAAGAGGCATTGCGGGAAAAATGGCCGGATGTCACGATCGAAACGAAAATCATTCGGACGAGCGGTGATGAATCGCACCCGAGAGCTGGAAATCTGCGGCATGGACGGAAAGGATTGTTCACTGCGGAAATCGAGAAAGCGCTTCTTGCGCGAGATGTCGATCTCGCCGTGCACAGTGCGAAAGATTTGCCGAGCGAAACGAACCCGAGCGCAGAGATCGGAGCGGTGCTTCCGCGTGCGCCAATGGATGACGTGCTAGTTGCGAAACAGCCGGGCGGTTTAACTTCGCTTCGGGAAAGCGCGACGATCGCAACGGGCAGTGTGCGAAGGAAACATCAGCTTGCCTGGAAACACCCCGGCTTGGCCATTATCGAGCTTCGCGGCAATGTGCCGACACGCTTGCGCAAACTCGCGGCGAGCGATTGGGATGCGATTGTGCTCGCGAGCGCCGGCCTTGAGCGGCTTGGCTTCTCGACGACGCGGGCCCAAATCAACTTCGAGGGCCGGCAGTTCTTTATTGAAGTTCTTCCGCGCGAAATTTTTCTTCCCGCAGGCGGGCAGGGGATCATCGCGCTTCAAATTCGTGCTGATAATGAAAGCATAAGAGCGATTGTCGAGCCGGTGAACAATCGCGAGACGCTGCTTTGTCTGCGAGCGGAGCGCGAGTTTCTCCGCTTGCTGCAAGGCGACTGCAATTCGCCTGTCGGCGTTTTGGCGACAAGCAAAGACGGGATCATGAAAATGCGCGCGCAGGTTTTCCAGGATGGATCAGGCGCGCCACGCGCAGGCAGAGCCGAAGGTCGGTGTGACGACTGTGAGCGTCTGGCTTTAGAATTGCTACGACAAATAAATGGCGAACAAGACTAAGAGTAAGAGCAAGAGTCGAAGCGAAGGCGAGAGCGGGAAAGTTTATCTGGTCGGCGCCGGACCAGGCGATCTTGGCTTGGTGACATTGCGCGCCAAGGAGTGTATCGAGCAGGCAGATGTGATCGTTCACGACCATCTGGCAAATCCGGAGATGCTGGGTTGGGCGCAGGATAGCGCGGAGATCATTTATGTCGGAAAAAGAGCGGGCGCAAACTCGCTAAGTCAGCAGGAAATCAATGCGCTCCTGATCGAAAAAGCGGGTGCTAGAAAACAAGTTGTCCGATTGAAGGGTGGCGATCCGTTTGTTTTTGGACGGGGCGCGGAAGAGGCAAAGGCAATTGTCGATGCGGGAATTGGATTTGAAATTGTGCCGGGAATCACGTCAGCCATCGCCGGACCGGCCTACGCTGGAATTCCAGTGACACATCGCGCGGAGAATTCGCACGTCACGTTTTTTACCGGCCACGAAGATCCCGCGAAGACCGAAAGCGCGATTGACTACGCCGCGCTGGCCAAACTTGGCGGCACGCAAGTGATGCTGATGGGCGTGGAACGGCTTGAACCGATTACACGAGAGATGCTTAAGCAAGGCGTACGGGAGGATTTGCCAGTGGCGCTCGTTCGTTGGGCCACGACGGGGCGGCAGGAAACGTTGACGGGAACACTTCAAGACATTGCCCAGCGCGCCGTCGATCATGGTTTCGAAGCACCGGCCGTCGCTGTCTTTGGCCAGGTTGTTGCCTTACGGGAAAGTCTCAATTGGTACGAGAAGCGGCCGCTCTCAGGGAAACGGATCGTAGTTACGCGAAGCCGGAAACAGGCGGGCGCGCTGAGCGGCAAGTTGCGCGCCCTCGGCGCGCATGTGTTTGAATTGCCAACGATTCGAATCGAGCCGCCGACGGATTTGCGGGAGTTCGCGGAATTGGTCCAGGACGCACACGCTTACGACTGGATCGTCTTCACGAGTGCGAACGGCGTCGAAGCGTTTTTCGAGATTTTCTTTAAGCTCTTTGACGATGCCCGCGAGATTGGCGGCACGCGGATCGCCGCGATCGGTCCGGTCACAGCACAGCAGGTGAAAGATTTTCATTTACATGTCGATCTTCAGCCGGATGAATTCGTCGCGGAAGCGGTGGTGGGTGAATTTCGGAAGCAGGGCGTGGAGAATTTGCGCATTCTCCTGGTGCGCGCGGAAAAGGGGCGTGATGTGCTTCCAAAACAACTCTCGGCTTTGGGAGCAATTGTGGATGAAGGGTTCGCTTATCGTACGGTGCCGGAGACGCGCGACACGACCGGTGCACGCCGGCAGCTATTGGAAGAAGGGGCTGATCTTATCACGTTTACCAGCTCCTCCACTGTGGAAAATTTTCTTGCGCTTGACCTTCCTTGGCCGAAGGAAATGCGAGTTGCGAGCATCGGCCCGATCACATCCAAAACTGCCCGCGATCGCGGTCTGAAGATCGACGTCGAAGCGTCCTGCCACGATATCGACGGCTTGGTGCAAGCAATCCGAGATTTTTTTGAAAGGTAGCGACAGTTCTTTCCACCACTCGGGCGATTGAGTCAATCGTCTCTATCTGCGGCAAAGAGCGAGATTCGGCGTCTTCGAATCCTGAACCTGCTACCCGCAAATCCGAAATCGTTAGGACGGATTAAATCGGAACCTCGTTCGACCACGCTTGGCGTTGGCTTTGGCTTTGCGGCGGCTCTTTTGATTCGGCGTTTCGAACGCGCGCAAACGCCGCACTTCCTCGAGAATGCCCTCCGCATCCAGCTTGCTTTTGAGTCGCTTCAACGCGCGATCGACGGGTTCACCCTTACGAACGATCACTTCTGGCATCGATAATCACTCCTGTCCTCAGTAAAATGGCTTCCTTGACCGGGCCGAGCCTACTCGGGCAAAGCAAGCTCGTCAACTTTTGTGAATAACTCCGCTCTTTATTTGAAACTCCACCCTAATGGGCGAGCGGATTGGCCGTCGTCGCTTTTTGGGTGACTTCTCGCCGCAGCGCGGTGGCACTGCCGCCGCGCGCGCGAGTCCACCAGAGGACAATGGGCGAGGCAATAAAGATCGAGGAGTAAGTTCCGACTACCACGCCAATAATAATGGCAAGGGAAAAGTCGCGCAGCACCGCGCCGCCGAAGAAAAACAGACAAAGAATCGGGATGAGCGTCACCGTGCTTGTAAGAATCGTGCGGCTAAGCGTCTGGTTGATACTTTCGTTCATGATCTGCTCGATTGTACCGCGACGACCGCTGGCGAGACCTTCTCGGATCCGGTCGTAGACGACAATGGTGTCGTTGATGGAGTAGCCGGCGATCGTGAGGACAGCGCCGACCATGGTGAGCGTCAATTCGCGTCCAAGGAGAGAGAACATGCCGACCGTGATGAGGACATCGTGTAAGAGTGCAACAATTGCCCCCACTGCAAAGGAAAGCTCAAAGCGAAAGGTTACGAAGATTAAAATTCCAAGAATGCCGAGGCCGAGCGCGACCAGCGAATTTCTCGCCAGTTCCCCACCCACGAGCGCGCCCACTCGCTCAGAGCCCTCCACCTTAAAGGACGCGTTCGGCATTGTCTGTATGATCTGTTTTTCCACCTTATCACTGGTATTTAGCGGCGTGCGCACGGTGATATAGCTTTTGCCGCCCTGCGCGGACTCCTGAATCGATGCGTCAGCGAAGCCAATCGGCTTCAGTGCGCCACGAACTTGTCCGACGTCAATCTTGTTCGGCGCACTCAAAGTCACCAAATCGCCACCGCGGAAATCGACGCCAAAATTGCGGTCGCCGCGCATGTAAAATGCCGTCGCACCGGCCAGAAGCAGTGCGAGCGAACACATGCAGGCGAGAAAACCTTTACCGAGGAAGTTGATGTGCTGCGACGAAATCAAATGCAACATCGAGACGCGTTTCAATCGCCCCGTATCGACAAACCAACTGAGAAAATTCCGGCCGACGATGAGAGCCGTAAATAACGAGGCCAGAATGCCGAGCGTAAGTGAGATGGCGAAGCCTTTCACCGGGCCGCTCGCCTTCCAAAACAGAATCGCCGCCGTAATCAGCGTCGTCACGTTAGCGTCGAAGATGGAGCTAAAAGCTTTCTCGTAGGCCGCCTTAACCGCAATCTTAAGCGATTTTCCGAGAGCCATTTCTTCGCGCAATCGTTCGTAAATAAGTACATTCGCGTCCACCGAAAGTCCGATGGTTAAGATGATGCCGGCGATGCCCGGTAAGGTAAGGACGAATCGGAACATGGTGAGTGCTCCGATCAACAGGATGAGGTTGATGATGAGCGCGAGATTGGCGACGAGACCGGGGATTTTGTAGTAAATCGCTACAGAGACGAGCGTGATGGCCAGGCCAACCAGGCCTGCGAGAATGCTCGCCCGGATCGAATCCAACCCGAGGGTAGGTGACACGCTGCGCTCCTCCTCAATACTCACTGGTGTTTGCAACGGATTTTCGAGTACACTCGCCAGACCGCGCGCCTCCTGCTCACTGAACTTTCCTGTAATGACCGCGTCGCCGCCGTAGATCGCATCACGAATCACTGGGGCAGATTGAATGATGCCATCGAGAACAATTGCAAAGCGGTGGCCTTTGTATTCCTCGGTGATCTGCCCGAACTTCTTGGCGCCCTCGCTGTCGAACTTCAATTGCACCGTCCAACCCTCGTTGCCGTAATAAGCGTTCGATCCTGAAACCCGATCGCCGCCGAGGTCAGCTTTCTTTTTCACCAGCAGCCGTTCTTCCTTCGGCTTCTCGTTTCCTTCCGCCCGCATTTGGTATGTCTCAATGCGGTATTCCGGCGGGATCACTTCCTTGCCGGCATCGATCGCTCGCAACCGTTCCCCGCCATCGGGGTAAACCAAACGGAATTCGAGCTTCGCGACACGTGAGAGTTGATCGCGCGCTTCCTGAATTTTTGCAGTGTCGAGTCCCGGGATTTGGACAAGGATGCGATCATTCCCGACCGGACTGATAATCGGTTCGCTCGCGCCAAAATAATCTACCCGTTTGCGAATGACTTCGACAGCTTGGTCGAGCATGCCCTTGGTCACGTCCTTATCCCCTTTCATCAAGCGAATGAGGAAAGAGGTGCCACCTTGAATGTCGAGGCCGAGCGCGATCTTTTTCTCGGGCGGCCAGATCGTGACTATGCTGAAGATGACGAGCAAAACGGTCAGCGTTAATGCGAGCAGACGCTTTCGCAGGCCCTGATCGGTCGCGAAATACCAACCAAAGAGGACAAGCATGACCAGTCCAATGAAAAATGTAAGCGCGGGAGTCACTTTGATTGCGGATTGCGGATTGTCGATTACGGATTGTCGATCTTGCTCATCGCTTCAACTCCTCAACTGTTTAACCCTCTAACCCTCCGCTGATTTTAGCACGGTAGTGACCGCCGATTTTTCAATCTCGATCTTCACGTTATCGGCCACCTTTACAATTACAGTCGTGTCCTTCACGTTGGAGACAAGCCCGTGTATGCCGCCGTTCGTCACCACACGATCGCCGGTCTTTAAACTCGCAATCAATTTTTGCTGTTGTTCCTGGCGCTTTTTCTGCGGCCGGAACATCACAAAGTACATAATGATGAAGATGAAAATGAACGGCACAAAGAACCCGATACCGCCACCGGGACCACTGGGAGGAGGACTTTGTGCCTGTGCTAGGAAAACGTGGAGCATATTGGAGGGATCGGAGAGCGCACCTTAAACCCGATAGCGGCTGCTGCAATTTCTTCTTTGCCGGTTGTTGTAGAGGCGCGTGTCCTGGTGCGCAGATCTAACCTTGCGGCTGAGGACAGCCGCCGCTACACCATCGCAACATCGGCATCCCGGGTCTTATAATTTGAAACAAAACGCTTTCGAAATTCGTTGAACGTTCCCTTTTCTATTTCGGCGCGGGCTTGCCTCATCAGATCGAGATAAAAATGCAAGTTGTGCAATGTGATCAGTCGCAATCCGAGAATTTCTTCGGCCTTAATAAGATGGCGGACATATCCACGAGCGAATTCGCGACAAGTTGGACATGCGCAGTTATCTTCGATTGGGCTCTTATCCAGTGCGAAGTCGGCGTTTTTTAAATTGATCGTACCGCTTGCGGTAAACGCGGTGCCGTTGCGCGCCAGGCGTGTCGGCAAAACGCAATCGAACATGTCCATTCCCCGCGCGATCATTTCCAACAGCTGGGGCGGCGTGCCGAGACCCATCGCGTAACGCGGTTTCTGTTTGGGCAAACATGGTTCGGCCGATTCAACCGCGCGCATCATTTCCTGTTCCGGCTCGCCTACGCTCACTCCGCCGATCGCGTAGCCATCGAAATCAAGATCGACAATGGCCTGCGCGTTTAATCTGCGCAAATCCTGAAACGTCGCGCCCTGAACGATTCCGAAGAGAAGCTGACACTCGATGTCGGATTGCGGGTGTCGGATTGCGGGTTGTTCAGACTCTATCGTTGGATGTTGGATGTTCGATGTTGGATGCTGGATGTTTTCTTCTCTCCATCTTTTGCATCGTGTCGCCCAGCGGGCCGTCATTTCCGCGCTGCGCGCCGCGTAATCGTATTCACACGGATATGGAGCACATTCGTCGAGCACCATCGCAATATCGCTACCGAGTGTCATTTGAATCTCCATCGCGATTTCCGGACTGATAAACGCCGGTGTTCCGTTAACATGATTTTGAAAATGCACGCCTTCCTCAGTAATCTTGCGCAATTTGGCGAGCGAAAAAATCTGGTAACCACCGCTATCGGTCAGGATCGGTCCGTTCCAATTCATGAATTTGTGTAGTCCGCGGAAATGCCGGATCACTTCGAGGCCTGGCCTAACGAAAAGATGATAGGTATTTCCGAGAATGATCTCTGCATTTAGTTCGCGCAGTTCGCGCGGACTCGTTGCTTTCACGCTGCCTTGCGTCCCGACGGGAATAAATGCCGGCGTTTCAATGATGCCGTGTGGAGTAGTCAACCGCCCCCGCCGTGCTTTTGATCGAGGATCAGTTGCCAGCAAATCAAACATTGCGGATCACGTTCCTGAAGCGCAACCAGGTCGCAAGCAGATTTGGATTTCCCGCGCAAAATATCCTTTGCGGCAGCGAATTTTCCCTCTATATTTCGCGCTCACCGCACAGGCGCGTGAGAGTTTATTACGCGGCCTGAGCGGGTTTTTTGTCGCCCGGACCACAATCTCGGGCGGCGCTTTATTACAGAAAAATGCCTACGATTAATCAGCTGATTCGCAAAGGACGTCGGAAGGTGTCGGTGAAATCAAAGTCACCGGCCCTGACTGACTGTCCGCAGCGACGCGGTGTGTGCGTGCAGGTAATGACGCGCACGCCGAAGAAGCCCAATTCCGCCCTGCGCAAGGTAGCGAAGGTGCGCTTGACGAACGGCCAGGAAGTGATTGCCTACATTCCGGGCGAAGGGCACAACTTGCAGGAGCATTCGATCGTGCTCGTGCGCGGAGGGCGCGTGAAAGATTTACCAGGCGTGCGCTATCACATCGTGCGCGGGACGCTCGACAGTCTGGGCGTCGATGGACGTCGCCGGAGTCGGTCCAAATATGGAGCGAAACGACCGAAGGGTGGCGCAGCGAAGGAGGCTGCACCGAAAGCGGCAGCGAAGGAAGAGGCAGAAAAGAAATAATTTTGGATAGGAAAATCAACAATGTCACGGCGGCGGAAAGTTTACAAAAAAGAGGAGCGCGTCGATTCCCGATACGGGAGTCCGGCGGTCGCACGTTTGATTTCCACGGTGATGAAGCGGGGCAAGAAATCGCTTGCCGAGCGGATCGTTTACACGGCGATCGATAAATCGCGCGAAGGTTCCGATTCGGTCGATCCGCTCGAAGTCTTAAACAAAGCGCTGGAAAACGTTCGGCCGCGCCTGGAAGTGAAATCGCGACGGGTGGGTGGTGCGACTTATCAGGTGCCGATGGAAGTGGCGCCGGCGCGTCAAGTCTCACTGGCCATGCGTTGGATCGTGCAGTACGCGGACAACCGCCGCAGTATGCCGATGGCCGAGGCGCTGGCGCATGAGATCAAAGATGCGGCTTCGGGCCAGGGTAACGCGATCAAGAAGCGCGAAGACACACACAAAATGGCGCAAGCAAACCGCGCGTTTGCGCATTTCCGCTGGTAAAGACCATGCCTGCTACGCTCGAACAAAAACCTGTCACGAAAAATCCGAATTCGCCGAATCGCAAGTTTCCGCTCGAGCGGACGCGGAATATTGGAATCGCTGCCCACATTGACGCCGGCAAGACAACTCTGACGGAGCGCGTGCTGTTCTACACCGGCATGATCCACAAAATCGGTGAGGTGCATGAAGGCACCACTGTGACCGACTGGATGGAACAGGAGCGCGAACGCGGCATCACGATTACATCCGCGGCGACGACCTGCGCGTGGACGCAACGGAAAGAAGAAGGCGTCTACAAGATTTTCGAAGGAATCAAGCAGCGCATCAATATTATCGACACGCCTGGTCATGTCGATTTCACCGCAGAAGTCGAGCGGTCGCTCCGAGTGCTCGATGGAGCGATTGCGGTCTTCGATGCCGTGGCGGGCGTGCAGCCGCAATCAGAAACCGTTTGGCGACAGGCAACGAAATACAATGTCCCGTGCATTGGGTTCATCAACAAGATGGACCGCGTCGGTGCTGACTTTAAGATGTCGATCAACAGCATGCGCCAAAAACTTGGCGCAAACGCCTGGCCGATTTTGCTTCCGTTGGGAAAAGAAGATCAGTTCAAAGGCCAGATCGACGTAATTAATAAGAAAGCGGTCATTTATTCGGACAGCGATCAGCTTGGATCGACATATGAACTTGCTGACGTTCCAAAAGAATATGTCGATCTTGTCGACAAGGCTTATCACGATCTGGTCGAGCAAATTTCAAATCTCGACGACGCAGTTGCGGAGGCTGTTCTCGAGGAAAAACCGGTCACACCGGAGCTGTTGAAAGCAGGCATTCGTCGTCAAACGATTGCGAACAAGTTTGTTCCGGTCGTCGCCGGTTCGGCACTCAAGAACAAAGGTGTGCAGTACCTGGTCGATGCGGTGGTCGATTACCTCCCAAGCCCTCTCGATATTCCGCCGGCCAAAGGCATGGACCCCGATTCGCACGAACCGATGGAGGCTCGAACGGACGACAACGGAAAATTCTGTTCTCTGGCATTTAAACTTTGGAGCGACCCGTTTGTCGGCAAACTCGTGTTCTTCCGCGTTTACTCCGGCACACTGTCGAAAGGCGACACGGTTTACAATCCGCGCACAAACAAACGCGAACGCATTTCACGTTTGATTCAGATCCAAGCCGATAAACGCGAGGACATTGAGACATGTTACTCGGGCGACATAGCGGCGATCGTCGGCATTAAGAACATTACGACCGGCGATACTTTGTGCGATGAAGATCATCCAATCCTTCTTGAGCCGCCGTCGTTTCCCGATCCGGTCATTTCAATGGCCATCGAGCCCAAAACGAAGCTGGATCAGGAAAAAATGGGGATCGCATTGCAGCGCCTGGCGGAAGAAGATCCTACTTTTCGCGTTTACACGCATGAAGACACCGGCCAAACGATTATCGCCGGCATGGGCGAGTTGCACCTCGAAATTATTCGCGACCGCATGTTCCGCGAATTCAAAGTGGACGCCAACGCGGGCAAACCGCAAATCGCTTATCGCGAAACGATCACGACAAGTGCGCACGGCGTAGGCAAGTTGATCAAGCAATCGGGTGGTCGCGGTCAGTACGGACACGTCGAGGTTGATGTGCGTCCGGGGCCTCGCAGCACAGGTTTGGTAGTGGAAAACAAGATCGTGGGCGGCGTTATACCGCGTGAATACATTCCCGCGGTCAAAAAAGGCATTGACGAAGCGATTCTAAACGGTGTTCTCGGCGGTTATCCCGTGGTCGATGTCGAAGTGGACATCGTTTATGGAAGCTTCCACGAAGTCGATTCCAGCGAGCTCGCTTTCAAACTGGCGGCGATTTTTGCCATGAAAGATGGTTTCAAACAGGGCAAACCGATTTTGCTCGAGCCGATCATGAAGGTCGAAAATATCACGCCGGAAGAATTTCAGGGCGACATTTGCGGCGACTTGAGCCGCCGTCGAGGCAGTATTAGCAGCATCGAAACGCGCGGTAATCTCGCGATCATTCACGCGGAAGTTCCGCTTGCCGAGTTGTTCGGTTATGCAACTGCCATCCGGTCGCTCTCCAAAGGCCGATCGAGTTACTCGATGGAGCCATCACATTTCCAACCAGTGCCCCCGAACCTGGTTCCGGCGATTCTCGATCAAAAGGAGACGAAATGAGCAACGGCCAGCGGATCCGGATTCGTTTAAAGGCATTCGATCATCGCATGCTTGATCAATCCGCTATCGACATCGTCGAGACTGCCAAGCGCACGGGTGCACGCGTGGCCGGACCGATTCCGTTACCGACCTTGATCGAGAAAT
>Ga0209473_1002211_pt1 | contig 10740 bp, 10 predicted proteins | sample GraSoiAngelo_133_FD_185890 | JGI IMG/M metagenome (GOLD analysis project Ga0209473, IMG submission 185890) | Grasslands soil microbial communities from the Angelo Coastal Reserve, California, USA - 14_0929_05_20cm (SPAdes) (version 2) | ecosystem: Environmental > Terrestrial > Soil > Grasslands ...
AGAGTGAGTTGGTCGATCTTAGCGAAGGCGAGGCCAAGGATTACTTGCGCGACCTCGGAGTGAATGAGAGCGGCGTTGGTGCACTCATTCGGGCCGTCTATCATTTGTTAGGTTTGCGCACCTATCTAACGACAGGCGAAAAAGAATCGCGCGCGTGGACAATTCACGCGGGCGACAAAGCCCCCCAGGCAGCCGGCGTAATTCACACCGATTTCGAACGGGGCTTTATCGCCGCCGAGGTAACGCATTATGATGATCTCGCCGCACTCGGTTCCTTCGCGAAAGCGCGTGAAGCAGGCAAGCTGCGGATCGAAGGCAAGGACTACGTCGTGAAGGACGGAGACGTGATTGAGTTTCGATTCAACGTTTAGTCAACCCGTAAAAATGACGAAGCCCGAAATTCTTTTTGAGTGCCAAGCGGCTTCATTTGCCATGATCACTTCGCGACTTGGAGAACGTGGCCCAACTGCTGGCACTTCTTTGTCATTCCGAGCATAGTCGAGGAATCCCTAGCTATTTAGATCAGAGATGTCGCGGCTTGCGCTCGACATGACAAAAACAGGAAAGATTTTCGCCGCTGAGCAATATCACAGGCGCAGAATTGCATTCGAAGGTTGAGTCATTCCTTCGTTATTCTTATTCGGCCACGTAGAGAATGCGGCCGCATTGCTCGCAGCTCACAATTTCGTTTCCACTTTTAGCGTGCACCGCCGTCGCCGTCGTCACTTTCATGTGACATCCGGTGCAAACACCGTGCTCAACCGCAACCACGGCGGCGTCACCTTTGCTCGCGAATAACCGCTCGTAACGCTCTCTCACATCTTCGTCGATGTTCTGCGCGAGCTGCACGCGTTCGTTCTTTAGTTCTTCCAGTTGCGTTTGCAGCGTTTTCGTTTTCTCTTCCAGATCGGCCAGTTGCCGGTTAACAGAATCCCGCCCGGCCGATGCAGTCTTCTCCGCCGTCGCAATTTCCGCCCGCAATTTGTCGGCTTGCTCCATGAGCTCGAGCTCCTGATCTTCGAGTTGCACGATTTCCTTTTCGTAGCGCTCGATTTCATGGCCCATCGCCTGAAACTCGTCGTTCTTGCGCGTTTCGTACTGCTGCGTCTTCAGCCGGGAAATGCTGCTTTGACGCGTCCCGACGTCGAGTTCCAACTTCTTGCGATCGACCTCCAGCTGTCTCGCCCTTTGCTTCAACGATTCGAGACTGGCGGCGGTGGCAGCAAGCTGCGCTTCGAGATTCTTTCGCTGTTGCGGCAGCGTCTTTATCTCGAACCCAATCTGCCGGATTTTTTGGTCGCGATCTTGCAGGATCAACAGTTTTTCCAGCTCCGCTTGCACTCAGAAAACGCTATCGATTGACGGCGACGACGTCAATCGTGGCGAAACGCGATGATCTACCAGGGCAATTAATCCTGCCATTTCTTAGCGAGATTGAATGTCCGCTTTCCCAAACCGGAATTTTTCTGGATGCTCGCCCATTTAAAGCGCAGCCGCCTTGACCAAGGCAGCGGAACCCTGTTAATCCGACTGCGATGAAGCGGCTGCTCTGGCTCGATATCGCAAAAGCGCTCGCCATTTCCTGGGTCGTTTATTTTCATTTTTTCAATACCTGTTTCGAGCACGCCCAGTTTGCTCCCGCTGACTGGAGTAGTCTTGCCGCCAGCGCGGTCACGATTCTCCGGATGGTGTGGCTGAAAATTTCGGGAATCGGTTTCCACGCGGTCGGGGTTTTCATCATTCTCAGCGGGTGGGCGTTGATGGAATCGACAGCGCGCCGGGCAGAATCGGGGTTGCTGAAATGGGGAAGCTGGTACCGGGCGCGCTTTCTGCGTCTCTATCCAATGTATTGGGTCGCGCATTTGGTCTATCTCGTTTCACCGTTCGTCGCGCGGCTCGAACCGGTCGATAGCCGGATCATACTAAGTCTGCTCGGCCTTCGTTTCATCGATATCACGATGAACTTCATGTACCTGAATGCTGCCTGGTGGTACTTCTCCATGCTCATCCAATTCTATCTGATCTTTCCCCTGCTCTTCTGGGCAGCGCGCCGTTTTGGACCGTTTACCTTTTTACTAATGGCGTGTGCACTTGGATTTTTCGTGCGCTACCTACTGCTCGTCGTCTATCCCCAGCATGGCTTTTGGGTCCTGGGCGGCTTCGCCATTTGCCGTCTGCCTGAGTTTGCATTGGGAATGGCCCTGGGAATGTGGCACAAGCAATCACCTGCGCGGGTTGAGTGGTTTCTTTTACGCGGCGCGGGTTTGCTCTCCGGACTGCTATTATATCCCGCAGCGCTGTGGCTTTATCACAACGGAATTACGTATGTCTTTGTTGATTTCGCTACCGGCGCCTGTTGCTTACTAGAAATAGTAGGCGTAGCGGGAATGATTTGGCGATTTAATAGGGTAGCAAAGGTATTTGGTTTGGTTGGCGCGTTCTCCTACGGTCTGTATCTCATTCATCAACCGTACGTCATCTGGCTGGGACTTCGTATCCGACCAATATCGCCCTGGTCGTTCCTGTTAGTCTTCGTCGTAACGTTGATGGTGCTTAGCGCGTGGGGAATTTTGTTGGAGAAATCGACTAACGCACTCGTGAACAAGCTGGTTCCGTCAAAAAAAGATGAATAATGATCAGTAAACCGTGTCTGTTCACGGACTGATCAGTGTTCACAATTTCGCGATTGGATTTTCCGCCAAATCGAGCCACTCTGGACACTCATGAAAATCCTTACCATCATCGCTCGCGTGCTACTCGGACTCGGCTTCGTCGTTTTCGGATCAAACGCCTTTTTGCATTTCATCCCCATGCCGCCGATCCCGCAGACTCTGGCGGGCGACTTTACCCGCGTTTTCATCGCCAGCGGTTGGGCTAGTGTCATTGGGGCCCTTCAGGTGATTGGCGGTTTGCTCCTCCTGATCGGGCGCTTTGTTCCGCTGGGTCTTACGATTCTAGGAGCGATTATAGTTAACATCTTGATCTTTCATGCGCTCATGGCACCGGAAGCTTTTCCACCTGGACTCGTGTTTACCGCCCTCGAGCTGTTTTTAGTGTGGCGATACCGTGAAGCGTTTATTCCACTCCTCAAGCCGTAAGACTCTTCAATCCGCAGGGATGCCCCTCCCTGTGCAGGTCGCGTCAACCGCGTGCCGATTGTCTTTAACGCCAACGGCACAGTTGCCATTCCCAGCTTGGGGCATCGCCCCAGCAATTTGTACAACGTCAGAATCCCAGCGCTGAAGGCGCGATTCGACCCTAGTTTGGCCGGGGCAAGCTGCCATTAGACGCGCCTTTGGCGCTAAACATGAATCCCCGCCGATGTTGCCGAAACCTGCAAAATCACCGCGAAAAAAGACACGCCCGAATTTTGAGCGACCTGCGAAACAAATTTAGGCAAGGTGCTCCACTGGCTCACGAAGAGATTCGGGGTTGGCTTCCGTAAGGTTAGAAACAATGGAGGACCTTGCTCCTTTTTAATTCGATGTTCGATGTTCCGATGAGTAGGCCTGCGAATAAGTCATCACAGACAAAGCGTTGGTCGGCCCAAGTGACCAGGCACAGTAACGCACTCGATCTGCGGCCAAAAGTTTTCCGATCCAGCAACCCGCGCCAGGTCGCCTTATCGCTGAAACGATCCGCCGAAAGAAGTAAGCGACGAAAGGGCACGCCGTATCAATCGGCCATGTCGATGCTGAATTTTTACATCAATCGCGCTGGCAAGAATCTTCCGAAAAAGCAAAAGCGCGTCTTGCTAAAAGCCAAAGACGAACTGCGCGATGTTTTTGGACGGAACTAAGGCAGCTTTGCGTCCGTATGGCCAGGATCTCGATTAAGATTGCTGCCTTATTGCTGCCCTCAATCGCAATGGCTTTCACACCTCCTGACGAGAAAACGATTCGTAATGCAATTGGTGATCTGGACGGATTGCAGCCTGTCCTCCAACGCGCGTTTACGCCGGACAAAAACAGTTTTGATCCGATTCCGGAACCGAAACCGGGCGACTGGCTCGCGGTGCACAACGAACGGGGACAAACCTTCGAGGAGTTCAAAGCGTCACAACCAAACCGGCCAGGACAAAACCTGCATGTAATTTATCTCCAGCCGCTCGGGGATTTCATGCCCGAGCAGAGTCCCTCCAACGACAAACTACGGGAGTTTGCAGCCGCATTTTTTGCGACGGAAGTGAAAGTGCTTCCACCGGTTAAGATCGATCGCTCGACCGTCGTCACGCGCCGCAATCCAATCACTAATAATCCGCAGATTCTTACTGGCGACGTCCTGAACTTTCTCAAAGCCCGCATTCCAGCGGATGCGTTCTGCATTCTCGCTATCACGATGGAAGATCTTTATCCGGAGCCGTCCTGGAACTTCGTCTTCGGGCAGGCTTCGGTGCGCGAGCGCGTCGGCGTTTATAGCTTTGCCCGGTACGATCCAGCATTTTACGGCGAACCGCGGACGTCGGGTTACGAGGCACTGCTCTTGCGCCGGAGCTGCAAAGTGCTCGCGCACGAGACCAGTCACATGTTCGGGCTCGCCCATTGCACCTATTTCAACTGCCTGATGAACGGTTCAAATCATTTAGTGGAGGCTGATCGCCGTCCATTGCATCTGTGCCCGGTTTGCCTGCGCAAACTGCAATGGAGCATCGGCTTTGACGTTCTGAAACGCTACTCCTCGCTCGAGGGAATCTATCGCGCCAATGGATTCACCGATGAAGCCGACCGGTCCATGCGGCGGCTGAAAAGTCTGCAACGCGACTAACAAAACCTGCTGCCGACAGTAAATCGGCGCGCTTCAGAGAAATTCAGACCATGCTAGCCGCCAGCGTAACCGGCAGCCGCCGTGCGCCCCATTTGCCTGCCTGCTCTTCAAATCGGCCGGGAATGGCATGCCCGCAAGATCGGCACTTTCCATCTTCGAGATTCCATTCGCCAAGCTCGTACCAGTCGCGCTCGATCAGTCTTTCGCCGCAACCTGGACACCACGTGCTGCCGCCTTTGCTGTCATGGACGTTCCCGGTGTAAACGTAGTGCAGCCCCTTCGAACGCGCGATCTCGCGTGCGCGGGTAAGCGTTGCCGTCGGTGTATGCGTTTTATCGAGCATCTTGAAGTCGGGATGAAACGCCGTGAAATGCCAAGGCACATCGGTCCCTAGATTTTCCGCAAACCACTCGCTTGCGCGATGCAACTCAACGTCGCTGTCGTTCTCGCCAGGAATAAGCAGCGTCGTGACTTCAAACCAGACGTTCGTTTCACATCGGAGATATTTGAGGGTGTCTAGTACCGGACCGAGCTGGGCAAAACAAAGCCGGTGATAAAAGGCATCTGTAAAGGCTTTGAGATCGACATTTGCCGCATCCATGTGCTGGTAAAACTCAGGCCGCGCGTCATCGGTAATGTAGCCGGCAGTAACCGCGACCGCCTTGATTTCACGCTCGCGACAAGCCTGTGCCACATCGATCGCGTACTCGGCGAAGATAACCGGATCATTGTAGGTGAATGCGACCGATCGACAGCCCAGTCGCTGCGCTGCCAGCGCGATCTGCTCCGGCGACGCAGCATCCGCGAGCTTATCCCACTCGCGCGCTTTGGAGATGTCCCAGTTTTGGCAAAACCGGCACCCGAGATTACATCCCGCTGTTCCGAATGAGAGCACACTCGTTCCCGGGAGAAAATGATTCAGCGGTTTCTTTTCAATCGGGTCAACACAAAAGCCGCTGCTGCGACCATAGGTCGTTAGGACAATGCGATCATCCACACGCTGCCGTACAAAACAAAAGCCGCGTTGTCCTTCGTTCAGCTTACAAAATCGCGGACAAAGCCGGCATTCGATACGACCATCCGGCAACACCATCCACCAGCGGCCTGGGCGATCAGATTGTATTGGAGGCGCGACCATCAGATCGGCGCCAAATATAGCATACCCTCGCCCAACCAAAACCAGGCTGGCAAATCCCCTCCGGAAAAGCAGACCGCGCCACGCGTCCAGACGAGAATAGCCGGTGGATCGGCCGCTCCGCCGGGCGATGCTAAACAAATGCGGCTTTGCCGCCTGATTTTAACATCGAGCACGGGACTGCTCGATCCACCTGCCACTTCGATGTCGCACAACCAGACCCATCGAAGGGAACTTCACGGGCAAAATATCAGAAGCAGAAACACTGCGAACAGGAGCAGATGAATACACCCTTGTAATACATTCGTCTTTCCACTCGTAAAAGTAACTACGCTCACTGCCAGAGTAAGTAAAAGCAGCGGCAAATTGCCGCCCTCGATGCCGAGAATCACCGTTCGCTTCGAGATGATTCCAATGGTTAGAACCGCCGGAATTGTCAGACCGATGGACGCAAGCACCGATCCGTGCAGAATGTTAACCGACCTTTGCAGCTGGTTTTTTCTCGCGGCGTTGATACCGCTCAAGGCTTCCGGTGCTAGCACCAAGCCGGCGACAATCGCGCCGCCAAAGGCTTGCGGCATGCCGAAACGCTCGATGCTGTTATCCAGCGGAATGGCGAACTTTTCTGCCAGTACGACGACCACAAGAAGATAAAGGATCAACATCACAGCGTGATAAACGGTCGAGTGCATCGGCCCGGCGTGATGCTCTGAAGCGTGCGTCGCGCCCTTTGATTCCATGAAATACTCACTGTGCCGCGTCGTCTGAATCAGAAGAAAAATCGCGTAAAGCCCGATCGACGTGATTGCGAGAAAGACTTCCTGCATTGTCGAGAGTCTTGGGCCGGACATGGATGTAGTGAAGTTGGGTAGGACCATGCCGAGCACCCCCAGCGCCATGATGGTATTGAGATACGAGTTTACTCCCTGCAAATTATAATGCTGCTCACGATGCCGCAGGCCGCCTAGCACCAGCGATAATCCGATCAAGCCGTTGAGCGCGATCATGATTACTGCAAACATCATGTCACGGGCAAGCGTCGGATTATTCTTTCCGTGAAGCATCGCCGCCGAAATCATCATCACTTCAATAGTGATGGCGGACAAAGTCAGGATGAGCGTTCCGTAAGGCTCGCCACACTTGATTGCGAGATAATCAGCATGTCTCACTACTGAAATCGCTGACCAGAGCACGGCAATAAAAAGCCAGAGAAAGACGACTCCCATTGCACCCGGATGCTCAATGTTTTCAACCAGCCCGCTTCCGGCCCAAAGAAAGATCCCTGCGGTAAGTAGGCCGATAATCAGGGAAAACTCCGAGCGAATGATGGAGCCAAGACCTCTCCGCGTTCGCGCATCCGTTTTCGATTTCACCGCCTTAGACATGAGCCGAGCATAAGGAGCGTAATAATGTCATGCAATCCAACGCGCATTTAACTTCTGGTTGTTCTCTGACCTCCTGTTCGCGACTTTTTCCTTTTTAATTCTTAATTTCTAATTTTTAATTCTCACTTATGCCTGGAGTTTGTGTCATCGTCGCTTACCGCCCGAAACCCGGTAAGGGAGATGAATTGCTCGAATTAGTCCAAAGTCGCGTCCCAACTTTACGCCAGGAAGGACTCGTGACGGATCGGGCTCCGACCATCATGCGGGCGCGTGATGGCACAATCGTCGAAGTATCGGAATGGAAATCACGCGAGGCAATCGATGCCGCGCACAAAAATCCTACGTCCTCGCCATGTGGGAAGAATTTTTTGCGCTGTGCGATTGCGTTCCGCTGAATACGTTAGCGGAGGCAGGGGAAATGTTTGCCGCCTTCGAGACGATCGATCCCTAGCGACTGTTGGAGAACCCTCATCCTAACCTTCTCCCCAAGGGAGAAGGAACCGCTCTCTCGCGCAATGGGAAGTACTAGGCTCCTCTCCCATTCTCTCCCGCTGGGAGAGACGCACGCGTCAGCGGCAGTGAGGGCCGTTTTTCAGCAATCTGCTAGACAGTAATTGGCTTTGTCGAACGGCTGATGCTGAAATTGCGAGAGTGTCGTCAGGCGCGACACGTTTATAGTGCAATCCATCTCCCGTTAGCTCCGTTAGAAACGACATAAAAAGGCGGCTCGTCTCGATGCCACAATTTCAATGAAACGTAAAATTGTAGGGCGTCTCGGCGAGATGCCATCGTTAACCGGCAGCTGACACAGCGGCCTTACAAACTGTTCGGCGCTGCGAATGAAACGATCTCGTTAGTTGCGCGATGATTCGACCAGAAATGTTCGCCGTCGAAGGTAAGCGAGCGTGACGCGAATGGGATAAGTGCGAGATCGTTGACCACCGGCGCTTCCTCCTTCGGATCGAGACGTGCAATCCGCCAATCTTCCGTCGGCTTTTCCACTCCACGCAGGACGTAGATCATTCCGTCAACGAACGTATGGCCGCAGATTTCCGCCCCGACATCAATCACGCGCAAGATGCCGCCGCCGGCATCCAGTTTCAGGATTCGATGTTTATACCATTGGCTAAGGTAGATATTTCCCCCGTCGTAACTGAGATATGATCCGGTAAACTCCGGGCAAGCGATTCGTTCCTTGTCCGAGAAGCCGATATCGGGAACGAACGAGCGAATGTAACGGTCATCGTTTGCACCCTCACCAATAGTGAAACGGATCGACCCATTGGTGGAAACCGCCGCCCACGGAATTCCCGGCGCTTCGATATCCTCGGTAACTTTCCACTCCGCCGGAACAATCGCATACACTCGCCGCAGATCGCGCGATCCCATCCAAAGCACGCCACGCTTGCCATCCCACGCCAACGCCTGTGGCGCCACTGCCGGAGAAGGGAGCCGTCGGTGTTCGAGAATGGTGGGAAGTTTCATATTGCGCAATCAACATCAATTCACGCCGGCAAATGCGCAACCAGAAGCGAACTGTAGATTTCTAACTTCGTGGTTTCAGCTTGGTTTTGATCAACTCAACGAGGTCGCCAGGACTAGGCCCGAGCTCAAGCAACAGCGCATCTTCCGAGGGTTGCGGTTCTTCCAGATCTTCAAACTGACTGTCGAGAAGCACCGGATTCATAAAGTGCTTGTGCCGGTCCTGAAGGTGCTCGGTGATTTCGCGCCGATCTCCGCGCAGAAAAACAAACTTCACATCGTCGCTCACGCGCAGGAAATCGCGATAGGCCTTCTTTAGCGCAGAACAAGCAAGGACAGCATTCTTTCCCGCAACGAGGCATTGTTCAATGAGATCGCGCAGCTTGCCCAGCCACGGTTGGCGATCTTCATCCGTCAGCGGAACGCCGTTTTTCGTCTTCGCGATATTCTCCACTGAGTGAAAGTCGTCGGCGTCGTAGAACTCCCACTCCAGTTCTTGCGCTAATAACTGCCCAATCGTGGTTTTGCCAACCCCAGTCACACCGCAAATAATTATCACCACAAGGTTATTGTCCTGCCCAAACCGTGGTCGATCAACTTTTCGACTTTCACTAACTCCGCCGAACACTACAGCTCGAAAGAAGGATTTTGGGAATTCTGACCTCCGCCCGCGCTTGCCAAAAACAGCGCTGGACGCAACACTCTGCGACCGTGCACAACCAAGAGGATCGCAGCTTCATCGGTCATCCACGCGGACTCGGCTACATCGCTTTCACCGAAGCCTGGGAACGCTTTTCCTATTACGGAATGCAAACGCTGCTCGTCCTCTACATGACCCATCGGTTGCTACTTCCCGGCCACGTCGAGCACGTGGCTGGGTTCGGACCATTCCGTAATCTGCTCGAGGCAATTTACCGTGGCCAGTTAGACATCCAGCCGCTCGCCTCCGCAATATTCGGACTTTACACCGGGCTCGTTTACGTCACCCCGATTGCTGGAGGTTTGCTCGCTGATCGCTTTTTGGGCCGCACAAGCACCATCACAATCGGCGCACTCCTTATGTCTGCCGGCCATTTTCTGATGGCGTTCGACTTTAGCTTCCTTCTTGCCCTGATCTGTCTGTTAACTGGAGTGGGTTGTTTCAAGGGCAACCTCGCCAGCCAAGTTGGCGCGCTTTACCCGGCCGGTGACAATCGACGCGCCGATGCTTTTCAGATTTATTATCTGTTTATCAACGGCGGCGTTATCATCTCGCCGCTCATTACCGGCACACTGGGCGAGAAGGTGGGCTGGCATTGGGGATTCGGCGCCGCCGGAGTCGGCATGTTGATCGGCCTGGTGATTTACCTCGCTGGACGAAAATATCTCCCGCCCGATTCGCCTGTAGTTGAACAGAAAAAGAAGCACACGGCGAAAACTCCGCTCACGCATCGCGAGAAAATGGCCATCATCGCGCTGCTCGTGTTGTTGCCCGTCCTGACAATTGCGGTCATTGGCAATCAACAAATCTTTAATGCCTATCTCGTTTGGGCGGAGAGCCACGCCAATCTCGTTTTCTTCGGGAAGACGATGCCGACTACGTGGTTGATTACCGTCGACTCAATTTTGTCGGTGAGTTGTCTTGCCGGCGCTGTCATATTTTGGCGGTTCTGGTCGAAAAAACATCCCGAGCCCACTGAGATCAATAAAATCAGCATCGGCAGCTTTGTAGCTGTGACCGGCTTTCTGTCTTTGGCTGCCGGCGCGGCGCTAGCAACGACGGCCGGCGGCAAAGTTTCGTTCGGCTGGCTGTTCACGTTTCATTTGCTCAACAGCATCGGGTTCGCGAACATTTTCCCGGTCTCGCTGGCTTTATATGCCCGGGCGGCGCCTGCGGCATTGTCCGGCACCATCATTGGTATCTATTATTTGGCCTTCTTTGCCGCGAATAACCTCGTGGGTTGGATCGGCGGCTTTTTAGAAAAGATGCCAGCG
>Ga0209473_1002213_pt1 | contig 10735 bp, 12 predicted proteins | sample GraSoiAngelo_133_FD_185890 | JGI IMG/M metagenome (GOLD analysis project Ga0209473, IMG submission 185890) | Grasslands soil microbial communities from the Angelo Coastal Reserve, California, USA - 14_0929_05_20cm (SPAdes) (version 2) | ecosystem: Environmental > Terrestrial > Soil > Grasslands ...
GCATTTTGCCAGCACCGCCCCATCCTCGATCGCCATGCCCGCGCCCTGCGCGACGAACGGCAGCATCGCATGCGCGGCGTCGCCGAGCAGCGCGATGCTGCCGCTCGACCACTGGCCGCTGTCGGCGACCGTGAACAGCGCCCATTTGCGCCAGTTGTCCACGGCGCCGACCATCATCCGCGCCGGGCCCGGCCATCTTGCCTGCACCAACGCATTCTTGACCTCGAACGGATCGCCCGGTGCGCTCCAGCCGGGCCTATTCCAGGTTCCCGGCAGCACCGCGACCACGTTGATCTGTCGCGCGCCCGCGATCGGGTAAGTGACAAGATGCGCGTCCGGCCCCATCCAGAGCTGGACCCGGCGCGACGTATATTCGCGCGGCAATTGGGTGGCATCGAGCGTTCCGCGCCAGGCGATCAGCCCGGAGAATTGCGGCTGGACGTCGGGGAAGAGATGATGACGGACGCTGGACCAGATGCCGTCGGCGCCGATCAGCGCCACCGCCAGCTCCTGCCGCCGCGCCGTGCCGCTGCGCTGGACCACGGTCAGGCCCTTGGCATGCGGCACGACATCCTCGAACTGGCAGCCGAGCCGCAAATCGATATCGGGATGGTCGTTGACCTCGGCCTGCAACGCGGACTGCAGATCGGCGCGGTGCAACACCCAATAGGGCGCGCCGGAACGAAAGGTCGCGGCCTCGCCGAGCGGTAGTCGGGCAATCTCGCCGCCGGCACGTGCGCTCATGATGCAGATGGCGTCGGGCGTCACCGCGCGCGTGCCAAGACGCTCCTGCAAACCGAGCTCGACCAGGATCCGGCTGGCGTTGGGCGAGAGCTGCAGGCCGGCGCCGGCTTCCTCCAGCCTCTCCGATTTTTCCAGAACGACAACGCGAAAGCCCTTGGCCGCGAGCGACAGCGAAGCCGCCAATCCTCCGATCCCGGCACCTGCGACGAAGATAGTGCGCGAGGCCGCCACCTTGGCGATCAGGCGACCTTGTCCTTCAGTACGCATTCCGGCGGACGGGCTTCACCGGCGCCGAGATCGGGCGCAAAACGGTACAACGTCGAGCAGTAGGGGCAAATGATCTCGTTGTCGTTGCCGAGATCGAGAAAAACATGCGGATGATCGAACGGCGGGTTAGCGCCCACGCACATGAATTCCTGCGAGCCGATCTCGATGACGGGAACTCCGGCATCGTTATGGAAGTGCGGGACAACATTATCGGACATCGTATTCACCTGGAGTGGCGACGGCGGCGGACGCAATCAAACTCACGCGCAAACTCGCGCGGCAATTTTGAATGCCGCGCACCATACTGGCGGGTGCAGCTGATGGCTAGTTCAGCGAATCCTAGGGTTCGCACCGCCCCACGCTCATTTGCTCATGCAAATTCGACACAATCTTGTCGTCCCAGAGAAGCCCTTCTTTCGTCGGGGCTGTTGTGTCGCAAAAGCGGCACACTATCTTCACTTCGGGGTGACGGAAATATCTGGTTTTTCGGATGAAATGGCGGCGGCTCGGTTCGGCTCTGGGTGGTCTGGCGGTTAGCGCTGCCGTGCTCGCGGCGCTGTGGCCGCATGCCCGCGAGGCCGGCGCTTTACTCTCGACGCAGGACGATCCCGCCGAGCTCTCTGATCTCCAGATTGATTCTGCTCTACGAGAAAACCAGGCCGTAGTGGCGCAAAACATCGAGGCCGCGCTCGCCTGCGGCGATGCCGATCTTGCCAACAGCTTTGTCGAACTTGCGCGCGACAGGAATATTTCCCTCGACGAAGGATTGTCGCGACGCGTCGCCGATGCGGTCGTGGCGGAAAATTCCCCATCGCATTTCGCCACACGCTTCGCCACAGGACTCGTGACGGGCAACGCCGACGATGTCGCGAGCCTTTCGGGTACGGTTGCCGGCGATCTCTTTGTGTTTGGCGACATCCGCGACGTGGTTCGTGAGGGCAAGCACCTGGCGATGGGCGAGGACACCGACCGCTTGGTCCTGGGTCTTGCAACCGCGGGCCTTGCGGTCACCGCGGCGACCTATATCACCGTCGGCGGCATGGCGCCGGTGCGCGCCGGCCTCACGCTGGTCAAGGATGCACGCAAGGTCGGACGGCTCGGTGAGGGGCTCGCTGAATGGACGGGTCGCTCAGTGCGCCAGGTGGTCGACACCCCGGTGCTGCAGAATGCCGTCGGTTCTGCCTCCGTGATGCGGCCGGGCGAGAGCGTCAGCGCGATCACCGCCGCCTTCCGGGCGGAGAAGGCCGGCGGACTGGTCCGGCTTGCCAAGGACGTCGGACGAATAGGCGAGAGGGCGGGCATTCGAGCCGCGCAGGATACCTTGAAGATCGCGGAAAATCCGAAGGACGTCGCCCGCGCGGCGCGGCTTGCGGAAGGAAAGGGCGGCCAAACCCGCGCGATCCTGAAAATACTCGGCCGGGGAGCGCTGTTGCTGGCAGCCGGCGCCTTCAATCTGACGTTATGGCTGTTCGGCGCGCTGATGGCGCTGTTCGGCTTTCTATCCTCGATCAAGGCCACCACCGAACGCCTGACCCAGTCGTGGCTCGATCGCAGGAGAGCGCGGCGTCTGCGCAAGGCGGCCGCCTTACCGGCGCTGGCGATCGCCGCTACCCGCAGCTAAGTTTCGCCGCTCCTCCTCAAAACACGGAAATATCCGATGCCGAGCTTCAAAAACGGCGCTGTTGAAATTGCCTATCTCGATGAGGGCGAAGGCGAACCGATCGTGCTCGTGCACGGCTTCGCATCCACGAAAAATGTGAACTGGGTGTACCCGACCTGGGTCTCGGAGTTGAGGAAAAGCGGCCGCCGCGTCATCGCACTCGACAATCGCGGCCATGGCGATTCCGCAAAGCTCTACGATGCCGCGCAGTATTCGATTCCGATCATGGCCGGTGATGTCACTGCGCTGATGGACCACCTCGAGATCGGCAGCGCCGACATGATGGGCTATTCGCTGGGATCGCGGATGACCGCGTGGCTCGGCTTGAAGGCGCCGCAACGGCTGCGTTCGGCGATCCTTGGCGGAATCGGCATCGGCCTGATCGACGGCGGCGGTCCTGGCGAGAATGTCGCCGCAGCACTGGAAGCGCCATCGCTCGAGGACGTGACCGATCCGGTGGGCCGGACCTTTCGCGCGTTCGCGGACCAGACCCGCTCCGACCGGCTGGCGCTCGCGGCCTGCCTGCGCGGCTCGCGCGGCTTGATGACGAAGCAGGAAGCCGCCGCCATCTCCGTGCCGGTGCTGATTGCGGTCGGCACCGCGGACGAGATCGCGGGCTCGGCGACAGCGCTCGGAAAAATCATTCCGGGTTCGGAGGTGCTCGACATCCCCAACCGCGACCACATGCGCGCGGTCGGCGACAAGGTCTACAAGACAGCCGTGCTGGATTTTCTGTCGCGGCGGAATTGAGGGGTCGCGGGCTTGATGTCTCGAGGTTCAGGCCGGTTGCCAACGTCGCGGAGCCCGTTGCCCTCAGCCGTTGCGCCGACCGCCGGCGCCTTCTTGCGCAGCAGAGAATGATATTCTCTCAGGCGCGCCACGAAATCTGCTCATGGATGCGAGCGAACCCCTTGATTTCCTGCGATTGCAGCCAACGTTTATGCTTCGAACAGCGTTCACCCTTGCTGGAGGCTGTTAGGACTCTGTCTCGTCGCCGTGCTATAACGCCCGGCCAAAATCTCGGAGCGGCCCCATGGCGATGCACCAAATCAATCCGCAGGGTGGAAAGCAGGGCGGAAAACTTGCGGCGCTCGATCCAATCTGGGATCGCGTGCGCGTTGAGGCCGAAGACATCGTACGCCGCGAGCCGGAGCTTGCCACCTTCATCTATTCGACGGTGCTGCATCACGATCGGCTCGAGGACTCGGTGATCCATCGCCTGGCCGATCGTCTCGACCACGCGGCGCTGTCGGGCGATTTGATCCGCCAGACCTATGACGAGGCGCTGCGCGACGATCCCGATCTCGGCAATGCCTTCCGCGCCGACCTGGTCGCGGTCTACGACCGCGATCCCGCCACTTCGCGCTTCATCGATCCCCTGCTTTACTTCAAGGGCTTTCACGCCCTCCAGACCCACCGCCTGGCGCACTGGCTTTACCAGAAGAGCCGCAAGGATTTCGCCTATTACCTGCAGAGCCGCTCATCGGCGGTATTCCAGACCGATATCAATCCGGCAGCCCGGATCGGCCGCGGCATTTTCCTCGACCACGCCACCGGCTTCGTATGCGGCGAGACCGCGGTGATCGATGACGACGTCTCGATCCTGCACGGCGTCACCCTCGGCGGCACCGGCAAGGAGAATGAGGACCGCCATCCCAAGATCCGCCACGGCGTCATGATCGGGGCCGGTGCCAAGATCCTCGGCAACATAGAGGTCGGCCATTGCGCCCGCATCGCCGCCGGCTCTGTCGTGGTGAAGCCCGTGCCGCATAACGTCACGGTGGCGGGGGTTCCGGCCAAGATCGTCGGCGAGGCCGGCTGTGCCGAACCATCGCGCACCATGGATCAGATGATCAACGCGATCGGGCTTTGATTTTCCACACGTTCTGACGCTTGGGCTGAAGCCTGAAAAGGCGCTGGCGATCTGCGCCGTCTCGTCCTAAAACCCCCCGGAAACCTTAAATCCCATTGGAGACTGCCGTGGACGTTCAGGAAGTCAGGAAACTCGACGCCTATCTCAAGCGCCTGTTCGGCAATCCCAAGATCCGCGTGGTGCCGCGCCCCAAAAAAGACGACTCGGCCGAGGTCTATATCGGCGAGGAATTCATTGGCGTTTTGTTCGTCGACGATGAAGACGACGACCGCTCGTTCCAGTTCCAGATGGCGATCCTGGAAGACGATCTCGTCGAATAGCGCTTCATTTTGTTCTGACGCGCCATGGGCTTATTTCGGTCTGTGCAGCTGCAGCGTCAGGCGGTCCATCGCATTGGAAACCTCGCGCCACTGCGAAAGCCAGCTCCGTGGAAATCGAAAAGTCAGGTCGGCGCCGTCGATGCGGCGCTCGGAGAGGCACATCCCCGGCGTGGCGGCGTCGCGGCTGCAGCGCGCCATGAGGCTTGGTGTATTGGAGAAGAACAGGTCCTCGTTGCCATAGGGCGTGTTGTCACGAAACGCACGCATCGTCAGCCCGTCCTGGCCTGGCGTCGAAGCCTGATCGAGATAGCGCGGATAAATCGTGCGCACGCGCATGTCCGGCGCGAGCGAATCGTGATGCGCTGCGATCGACAGGAAGATGCGGTCGATCGGCTGCAGCGCTTCTTCCACCGTATCGGCGCTGACGTGCCTCGCTGAATCCGGCGGCGCGAGCGAAGGGAAGGCGAAGGCAAGATCGATGCGTTCCTGCGGCCCGGAGTGGCGCTGGATCTTCATGCGGACCGATGCCGGTGGCACATTGAAGAGCGTGCCTCCGATGCTCACCGGCAGCCGTTGCGGGATGTTTGAACTTTCCGTTCCCCAGGTCGGCCACAGCAGATAGACGACGAGCGCCATCGCGCCGACAGCAACCGCGCTCGCCACCGTGATCGGGATGATGTGGCTGCGGCTGTGCCAATCGCGCGCGATTGACCTGGAGAGTGAAAACACGGTCATGAACGAAGCATCATGCGGAAGGCGTCCATCGAATCAACCTCACGAATATGCCATGCAGCGCCTGCTTTCCGCAGGGGTTTCCCGTGCGCCCCGCGCGTAAGTTCCGCCCCGCGCCATTAACCTTTCTTTAAGGATGAGGTGGCGGCGCGAGCGGGATTTTGCGAAGGCAAGGCCCTCCCTGAGCAACGGAAAGCTTCCGATGTCGCCCGATGCGTTAAATTCCCTGTTCGCCCTCTGCATCGGATTTGCGCTCGCCGGCGCGCTGACAAGCGGCTACCAGGCCCTAGCGCAGCGTCCGGCAGGTTTTGGACTGCTGCAGCAAGGTGTGGTGCCCAAGTCTTTCGCGGCCGTACCGTTCCTGGTGTTCGCGGCACCCTTCATCATCATGCGCAACACGCTGCGCGGCGCGCGGGTTGAACGCCGCCGCGCCGAATTCGTGATGATGGCAACCGTGATCGCCGGCTTCTGGAGCATGATGTCCGGCACGTTCTTTTTGATGACGCTGCGCGCGGCGGGGCTCTTGGCCTGAGGAACACGCTTCGTTCTTTGCGCGTTCTCTTGACGCCAACCGCTACCATCCCGCTATCAAGGCGGCGCAGGCTTTCACTTGAAAGCGCTTTAGGCACTATGCCAAGGTTTCCTTATGCCAAGGTTTCCTTGAACGGAGACAAAAATGGCGATCTACGAACTGGACGGACAGGCGCCCGAACTTCCCGCAGGCGGCAACTATTTCATCGGCAAGGTGCGCTTGAAGAACTCGGCCAGCGTCTGGTTCGGCGCGGTGCTGCGCGGCGACAATGAGTGGATCGAGATCGGCGAAGGCTCGAACATTCAGGACAATTCGACCTGCCATACCGACCTGGGCTTCCCGCTGACGATCGGAAAGGATTGCACCGTTGGCCACAACGTGATCCTGCACGGCTGCACGCTCGAGGACGGCGCGCTGGTCGGGATGGGGTCGATCGTCATGAACGGCGCCCGGATCGGCCGCGGCTGCATTGTCGGGGCAGGGGCCGTCATCACGGAGGGAAAACAGTTTCCCGAATACTCGCTGATCATCGGCGCGCCCGCGCGTGTCATCCGCACCATGGATCCCGCGCAAGTCGAAAAGATGGGAAGCGCCGCCAGGTTCTATCAATTGAACGGGCCTCGATACAAAAAAGGGCTGAAGAAGATCGGCTGATTGCGCCTTCAGCGCAATTTCCGCGAGGATTTTTTCCGCGCGTCCTTTTGCGCCGGCGGCTCGCCGGACGCAGCGCTTTTGCGAAGCGCGTCCTTGAGGTCGATCGGGATGCCGTGCTTCTTCAGGAGATCGGCGAATGCTTCATCCGCCAATTCCTGGATGGTCGCCATCCTGTCGCGGCCCAGTTGCTTGAGCTTGTCGAAGGTATCGTCGTCGAAGGCGATCAATTTGCGCACGAGCGGCCTGCCTTGCGAAAGATCTCGGTTTCAATGGCGGTTGGTGGCCAGGGTACGCCGTTGCTTACACCAACCTGACAGGGGCGTAAAACCAGCTGTGACGCGATCGCGGCGGAAGATATCGCCGGCGATCGCAAGAAGTGCCGCGGCTGCTAACGATAAGGGGTCGCGGAGAATTGAGCGAAATACTTCCCCTCATCCCAAAATCCCGTCTTAGACTTTTGCAACGCTATTGCTTCCGAAAGCGTCTTCTTCTCCGGGAGCGATTTGGAATGGAGAGTTGGTCATGTTGCGCAAAACGATGATCGCCTTATTGGCGACGGTTGCCCTTTCGATGCTCGTGCCTGACGTCGCCGCGGCGCGAGGTGGCGGCGGCAGCTTCGGTGGCGGTGGTGGTGGCCACGGCGGCGGCGGCGGGGGTGGAGGCGGACACGGCGGTGGAGGCTGGGGCGGTGGTGGCGCGTCCCACTCGTCCGCCATCGGCGGTGGCGGCGGCGGAGGTTGGGCCGGTCGCAGCGCGTTCGGCGCTGTCGGGGGTGGGGCCGCAGTCCATCCGGGCGGAGCGGGTCCTGCATTCCGTGCCGCCGCGATCGGGCCCGGCGCGGGCTTCACGTCAAGCCGCTTCCATGGTGGATTCGACCGCGGATTCCATCACGGATTCCACCGGCGGCCGTTCTTCTTTGTCGGCGGCGGATCTTACGGCTACTACGATGACTATTATTACGACGATCAGTACGCTGGCTACGACAACGGCTGCTACATCGTGCAGCAGCGCGTCCACACGCGCCACGGCTGGCGTCTGCGTCCGGTCCAGGTCTGCGGCTAGCTCGCCGGGGAACGCGATATTGGCGCGGGACGAAATCCCGCGCCGGTGCCGATCAATCGATCAGTTCAGGACGTTGTATTCCTTGAACCGGGCCCGCATCTGGCACCACGCATCATCGGCGGCCTCCTCGCGGTAGCCTGCGAATGGGTGGTCGGCGGCCAAAAAGTCGATGCAGAAAAAAACAAGGCCGTCGACGCAGTATGCCGTCAACGACCTTGCCAGCCCCGGAAATTAAAATCGGCTTGCGCCTTCCGGTGAACTGCACCTTGCCCTCGATTCTCGCGGACAAATGTGAGCCAGTTCACATTCTCTAAAAAAGTTGCCTGACGCCGTTCGGGAGGGGATAAACCGAAGCGGCGGTTTGTCTTGCCTTAATTCTTCGATGGCGGCCGATTGGACCAGCAACACAACAGAAGCTGCGGAAGCTGTACGGCCTGCTGTGACGGCTGGCTGCAAATCGAGGTGCGCGGACATCGGATCCGGCCGGGCAAGCCGTGTCCGTTCAGCATCGCCCACCGGTGCTCGATCTACGGCGAGCGCCCACGAGACCCCTGCCGCGAATTCATCTGCGGATGGCTGATTGCCTCGAGTCCGCTGCCGGAATGGATGCGCCCCGACAAATCCGACATGATCCTGCTGGCGGCCAATTTCACCTGGCACGGTCTGCCAGTCGACGTGGCCGTCGCCGCCGGCACGAGGCCCAAGCAAAAGGCGCTGGATTGGCTGAAGAAGTTCGCTTCGGAAAAGAAGCGGCTCCTGATCTATCAGATCGGCGAGGACTGGTTTGCCTTCGGGCCTCCGGCGTTCCAGGCCGAGATTTCAGAGCGCGTCCGGAAAGGCGAGACGCTGTGGGCCGATTGACCGGCTGAGCTTCTTCGCAATTGCGAGAGCCCGCCGTCTGAGGCGTCTATTACAGGTTGTGCCGAATCCGGTCAGCGCAGTGCGCCTTCGCCTCATTTATTCCTTGTATGCCAATGAATTCACGGAGAAGTGAGAACACAATCTAAAGCTGTACGGATTTGGGACAACCTGCGACAAATTGCTGCAGCGCAGTAGTATCCATGTACCATTTTTGCGACAGGTCACGAATATTCCACTAACCACGTCTCCAGGCCTTCCATATGGCATTTGGTATACCTTACCCTGCCCACGCTCGGAAGTTGAATCGGGTCGAACGTGGGGAATCACGATGAGGAATAGACTTCTTTCGGGGACGGCCTGTGCTGCTCTCTGCCTGTTCTCGTTCAGTGGCGCGGCGCGGTCGGCAACACTCGATGACGTGATGGCGCGCCTCGACAAGATCGAGAAAGAGAACGCCGAGCTGCGAGCGAAAGTGCGCAGCCTGTCCTCGGCAAAGCCGGTAGTCGCAGCGCCGGCAGCTACACCGGCGGTCACCGAGCAAATTCAAGGGCAATCCGGTTCTCCACGGTGCGGTGGCGACGTCACCCACTCCGCCGCCCGGCCCGACCATCGGCGGCATGCCGGTCAAGGCGGGTCCGTTGGGACCGCTGATCGATAACACTGTCGTTACGCTTTACGGATCGATCGATCTGTCGGGGGATATTTTCAATCCGTCGGTTTTCGATCAAGGGACCAAACTCGGGATCGCAAGCAATATCTCCAGCTTCGGCGTCCGCGTCAGGCATAACCTCGCGCCCTATGGCTGGGACGGTATGGCGGTCGTGGCGCAATTGGAATCCCAGGTCGATATCGCGTCATATCCGACCGAGCGCGCAGCACTCGGGACCCGCGACAGCTTCTTAGGCGTGGAAAGTCCATGGGGCTCCATCAAGGCCGGCAAGTCAGATACGCCCTACAAGAAAGCCACCTCCGCGATGGATCCGTTCACGCGAACGCTTGGCGACTATAATTCGATCATGGGTAACACGGGTGGAGATAATCGTGCCGAGTTCGATTGGCGCATGACTCACGCGGTCTGGTACGAATCGCCGATCTTCCAGGGCTTCCAGTTCAGCGCGCTGTTCTCGCCGGGCCAGAACTACGCCAAGGACAATGCCGATTATGCCTACGGCGACCTGTTCCAATGCAACGGCTCGTCGGCCCGCGGCAGCGGCAGCAACTTCCCCAATACGGGCGGTGCGATTCCGGGCAACATCGGCGGCAATGGCTGTACGGACGGATCCTACGGCAATGCCTATAGTGCTGCGCTGACCTACAAGAACGGTCCGTTCACGGCGATCGCCGCCTATGAGCTTCATGAGGGCGTCAATCGCCACGGCGATGACAATCTCCAATTCAATGTGAATGCGCCCGGTACTCCTGGACCGGTTTTCTTGCCGGATGGTTCTCAGATCCTGACCGGCGTTCACAACGAATGGGCGGCGAAGATTGGTGGCGGCTATCGCATCAACGATGGATTGGGCGACCTTCAGTTGAACGCTTACTATGAGTGGATACGCCGCGAAGTGACTCCGATTGAACAGCCATTCAACGAGCGCTCACGCGACGCCGTATTCGCCAGTGCCACGCAGATGATCGGCAAGTGGGCCATCAGCGGGTCTTATGCGCACGCCTTCAAGAGTCCGGGCAACCCGGCCACGTTGAACGGCAACGATCCAAGCCTGCCGGTCTACCAAGCAAACCTGTTCAGTGACGATGCCAGCCAGTATGCAATCGGCGCCCGTTACTACTTCAACAATTGGGCAAGTTGGTACGTGGTCGGCTCCGCGCTCACCCAAGGCCCCGGCGCGCACTATTGTCTCGGCGCGAGCGGCCATGGCTACCAGGTCTGCTCTCGCGATGCTGGCAACGACACGATCGGCGGCGCGACCATCAAGGCGGCCACCACAGGCATGACGTTCAACTTCTGAGCGACAGCGACTATGCGATGAAGGGGGACCTGATGGTCCCCCTTTCTCGTTTCAACCGAT
>Ga0209473_1002221_pt1 | contig 10723 bp, 10 predicted proteins | sample GraSoiAngelo_133_FD_185890 | JGI IMG/M metagenome (GOLD analysis project Ga0209473, IMG submission 185890) | Grasslands soil microbial communities from the Angelo Coastal Reserve, California, USA - 14_0929_05_20cm (SPAdes) (version 2) | ecosystem: Environmental > Terrestrial > Soil > Grasslands ...
GATGACATGATCTGCGCCATCACCATCGAGCATGTCGAGGCGGTCAACCGCATCGACGAGATCATGGCAACACCGGGCCTCGATCTCGCGGTCATCGGACCGGGCGACCTCGCCACTTCCATTAACAAGCGCGGCCAGATGGACGACCCCGAGTTACTCGAACTGATAGCGCGGGCCGAAGCCGGCATCTTGAAGAGCGGCGTTCCGATCGGCGGCGTGGCGCGCACCCCCGAGCAAGCCAATCAGATGATCGACCGCGGCTATTTGCTGCTGGCGCTGGGCTTCGACTGGTCGCTGTTCCAGCGCGGCATCGCCGCAAGTTTGCAAGGGATCAAGCGCTAAGCTAAGCCGCAATGGCAGGCTATTGGAAATACTTGCATTTTTCTTCTGAACCCGCTACCCGCCTCGGCTGGCGGGTCGTCCTGCTCGCAAGCTTCATGATCGCGGAAGGTTTGGTCTAACGATGCGCGGTACGGTTCGAAAAATCTCATTGCCGCGTCGTTTCATTATCGACCTTATGCGCGCCTCGATGGGCGTGCCGTTCGTGTCGCTCTCCCGCCCGCTCAACGTGCGCCAGTTGGTCGAGGCGCGTGCGGCCGCCGCACGGCCGCCGGGTTGGGCTGCGATTTTCGTCAAGGCGTTTTGCCTGGTTGCAAAGGACGAACCCGTCCTGCGGACGCTTTACGCCAAATGGCCGTGGCCGCATTTTTATGAGCTACCGCGCAGCGCCGCGATGGTCGCCATCGCTCGCGTCGAGAACGGCGAGGATTGCGTGATGCTGGAACGGGTCGCCGCGCCGGACCAGATGCCGCTCGGTGCGATCGATGCGCAGATCCGGCGCGCCAAGGATGCGCCGATCGAGGAGATACCGGGCTTTCGACGGATACTGAAGGCGGCGCGGCTGCCGCTACCGCTGCGCCGGCTGGGCTGGTGGGTTGCCCTCAATATCGGGCGGCTGCACGGCAATAATTTCGGCAACTTCACGGTAACTTCGGTGGCGGCTTACGGCGGCGGCCAGCTCCATGCGATCAGCCCGGGGCCGTTTGTCGTCAGCTATGGACGCCTTGGGCCCGATCAGACCATCGATGTCGTGATCCGCTGGGATCACCGGGTCTCCGACGCGGCCCTGATCGCGAGAACCCTGACCCGGCTGGAACAGGTGCTCAACACCGACATATCAGGCGAATTGCGTCAAAGCGGCCTGGAAGCCCCTCCAAAGGCGGTCCGGGCGGTCCGGACATGACGGTCTTTCATTGACAGGACGGCCAGTTTGCCCCTAAAAGCCCCCTGCTCGCGGGCCGGTTTCGGCCCGCGATGCGTTTCGCGACCCGTGGTCTTTAACCCTTCAAGCTTTGGGGCTGGACCTGTCGGCTTTGAGGGGAAATCCCTTGAGCACAGGAGGGCGCGTTTCCTCAAACCATCAGAACCAACGAGGACGCGATGACTAAGCGCAGTGAGGCGAAATACAAGATCGATCGCCGTATGGGCCAGAATATCTGGGGCCGCCCGAAGAGCCCGGTGAACCGCAGGGAATACGGCCCCGGCCAGCACGGCCAGCGCCGCAAGGGAAAACTCTCGGACTTCGGCGTGCAGCTCCGCGCCAAGCAGAAGCTCAAAGGCTACTACGCCAATATCAGCGAGCGCCAGTTCCACGGCATCTATGTCGAGGCGAGCCGGCTGAAGGGCGATACGGGTGAAAACCTGATCGGCCTGTTGGAGCGCCGCCTCGACACCGTGGTGTTCCGCGCCAAGTTCGTGGCCACCATGTTCGCCGCGCGCCAATTCATCAATCACGGCCACGTCAAGGTGAATGGCCGCCGCGTCAATATCGCAAGCTATCAGCTCAAGGTCGGCGACCTCGTCGAGGTCAAGGAATCCTCCAAACAGCTCACCCATGTGCTGGAAGCTACTCAACTTCCCGAGCGCGACGTGCCCGACTTCCTCGAAGTCGATCATTCCAAGATGACGACGAAGTTCGTGCGGGTGCCGGCGCTGTCGGACGTGCCGTTTGCGGTGCAAATGGAGCCGCATCTGATCGTCGAATTCTATTCGCGCTGATCGGCCGGCATGTTGTGACGTGGTGAGCAGAGAGAATCTCGCCATGCACTACACTCCTCCCCCGCGCGACCCGAAGGCGCCGCCGGTGCGCATCAACCTGTTGTCGGACACCCAGACGCGCCCGACAGCGGCGATGCGAGAGGCGATGGCGCGCGCCGAGGTCGGCGACGAGCAGATCGGCGACGACCCGAGCGTGAACCTGTTGTGCGAGCGTGTCGCCGATCTCCTGGGGAAAGAAGCCGCCGTCTTCATGCCTTCCGGCACCATGTGCAACGTCGCCGCGACATTGGTGCATTGCCGGCCGGGCGACGAGATTTTGGCGCAAGAGACCGCGCATATCATCGCGCGCGAAGGTGGCGCCCATGCCGCGCTCGGCGGTTTCCAGATTACACCGCTGCGCGGCGCCGACGGCCAGTTTTCGCCCGACACCTTGCGCAAGGCGCTGCACCCGCGCACGCGCTATCAGCCGCCGCAGGCCTTGGTCAGCGTCGAACAAACCGCCAATATCGGCGGCGGCACGATCTGGAAAAAGGCCGCGCTCGACGAGGTCGTGCAAATCGCCGACGCGGCGGGACTTGCAACCCACATGGACGGTGCGCGGCTGCTCAACGCCTGCGTTGCGACCGCAATAGCCGCCCGCGACATGGCGGCGGGTTGGGATTCCGCCTGGATCGATTTTTCCAAGGGACTGGGCGCGCCGATCGGTGGCGTGATCGCAGGCTCGCGCGAATTCATCGACCAGGTCTGGCGCTGGAAGCAGCGGCTCGGCGGCTCGATGCGCCAGGCCGGGGTTTGCGCTGCCGCCTGCACGTTTGCGCTCGACCACCACGTCGACCGGCTCGCCGACGATCACGCCAACGCGCGTGCGCTGGCGCGCGGGCTCGCGCAGATCACCGGCATCGAGGTGCAAGAGCCCGAAACCAACCTGGTGTTCTTCAAGCCTGATGGCGCCGGCATCACCGGCGAAAAAATGGTCGCGGCTTTACGAGAGCGCGGCGTTCTGCTCGCCGTGATGGACGACCGCATCCGCGCCTGTACCCATCTCGACGTGACGGCCGGCATGGTCGAGGAGACGGTCGCGCTGGTGCGCGAGATCGTGCGCGGGGCGTAGCCGTTACTTTTGCAGCGCCTGGTAGATCAGCGTCTTCAGCTCCAGTTGAATCCGTCCGCGCTGCGAAGGGGTCTGCACCATGAAGATCACGAACATGTCGTCGGCGGGGTCGGTGAAGAAGAACGTGCCGCCAACGCCATCCCAGCGATATTCGCCAAGCGGCCATGACGTGTTCGGCGGCACCGAAGTGCGCACGGCAAAGCCAAGACCGAAACCGCTGTTGGCGCCCGGAAAATAGAACTGGTCGCGGGCGATTTTCGTTTCAGGGCCGATGTGGTCCGACGTCATCAATGCGACCGTCTCGGGCTTCAAATAGCGCCTGCCGTCGAGCGCACCGCCGTTCAAGAGCATTTGGGCGAAGCGGGCGTAGTCGCCGATGGTCCCGACCATGCCAGCGCCACCGGATTCCCAGCGCCTAGGCTCCATCGGGTCCCTGATGCCGGCAACAGGGGTGACGAAGCGATCGTTCGGCATGGGTTCTGCGATCAAGGGGCGCTTAGCCGCATCCGCGACGTAAAACGCGGTATCTCGCATCCCCAAGGGATCGAGCAGCCGCTCCTTGTCGAACTGGAACAGCGAATTTCCGGAGACCACCTCGATGACCCGGCCGAGCACGTCGGTGGAATGGCCATAGTCCCATAGCGTCCCCGGCTGTTCGGCCAGCGGAAGCTTTGCGATGCGCCCGACGAACTCGGCGTTGTCGAAATCGCCGTTGAAGAGGCCGACGCTGGCATAGCGCTTCCGCACGGAGCTATCGCCATAAAAGCCATAAGTGAGACCAGAGGTGTGGCGCAGCAGGTCCTCGATTGTGATCGGCCGGTCGACCGGCTCAAGCGTGAGTGCGAGCTTGCCGATTGGATCGACCTTTTCGACGCCCACCTTCACATCGGCAAAGGCGGGAATGTATTTTGAGACGGGATCGCCGAGAGCGAGCTTGCCATCCTCCACCAGCATCATTGCGGCGACTGATGTAATCGGCTTCGACATCGAATAAAGCCGGAAGATCGTGTCGTCGGTCATCGGCAGTCTGGTCGCGACGTCGCGCACGCCGAATTTTTCGAAATAGACGGGTTTGCCATGCTGCTGGATCAGCACGATGGCGCCGGGTATCTTGCCGCTTGCGATCTCACTGTTGACGTAATCGCCGACCCGCTCGAGCCCGGCGCGCGAAAAACTTCGCGGCGCCGCGGGTTCTGCGCCGACCTCGTGCGGGGCTCCGACGATGATCGCCCCGACCAGACCTGCAATCGCCGCCGCAACCCAGAGCCTTAACGCGGCGCCGTCAGTTCTCCATGGCTTCATAGATCAGCTGCTTGACGGTCTTCTGGATGCGCTGCCGCTCCGACGGCGTCTGCTGCAGCAGCACGAAAAACATGTCCTGCTTGCGGTCGACCACGAAATAACAGCCGCTGGCGCCGTCCCATTTGAGTTCGCCGAGCGAGCCCGGCGGCGGCGGCTTGGCATTGCCCGGATCGGTGCGGACGCCGAAACCGAGCCCGAAGCCAAAGCCGTCGCCGGGGAAATAGAAGAAGTCCGCTGCACGCCGGAGCCTCGTCCGATATGGTCCGACGTCATCAGCTCGAACGATTTGGGGCTGATGATCTGCTTGCCCTGGAATTTGCCGCCGTCGAGGATCATCTGCGTGAATTTCGCAAAATCCGGCATCGTGGTGACCATGCCGCCGCCGCCGGATTCCCACTTTGCCACGACATCGGCGTAACCCAGGAAACCGACCCGGAAATCGCTGTCCTTCGGCATCGGCTTGGCGATCAGCTTCTTCTTGGCGGCATCAGTGACATAGAACGTGGTATCGGTCATGCCGAGCGGACCGAGCAGATTGTCCTTTTCGTATTGCAGCAACGATTTTCCAGAAGCGACCTCGATGACACGGCCGAGGATGTCGGTCGAATGGCCGTAATCCCACAGCGTTCCCGGTTGCTCCTGTAGCGGAAGCTGCGCGATGCGCTCGGCGAATTCGGCGTTGCTGAAATCGCCGTCATAGATCTTGGCGTTGGCGTAGGCTTTGCGGACCATGCTGTCGCCATAAAAGCCGTAGGTGATGCCGGAGGTCTGGGTCATCAGATCAAGGATCGTGAGCGGACGCCTGAGCGGCTCGAGCGCCAGCACCTTCTCGCCGTCCTCGGCCTTCTTCTCGACGCCGACCTTGGCGGTGGCAAAGGACGGAATGTAAGTCGCGACCGGGTCGCCGATCTTGATCTTGTGCTGGTCGATCAGCAGCATTGCCGCGACAGAGGTGATCGGCTTGGTCATGGAGAAGATGCGGAATATGGTGTCATCCGTCATCGGCGCTTTGGTCGTGGTGTCGCGCACCCCGAAGAACTCGTGATAGACCGGCTTGCCGTGCTGCTGGATCAACAGGATAGCGCCGGGAATCTTTTCGGCCGCGATTTCGTTGCGGAAGAATTCGCCGATTTTCTCGAGCTTTTGCTTATTGAAATGGGCCCCCGCCGGAATGTCGAAGGTGCCCTCGGCAGCCGCCGACGATACCGCGGCGATTGCGAGCAGCGCGCCGCCGACGAGCGGCCGCAACCAGTGATCTGAACGCATACCCCCTCCCCGGAAGTGGCTCGGGAGAGAGTTTAGCCGCCGGCTCAATCGGCACAAGGGCCGCCGGGAGCGAAACGCTCCGGCCCGACTCCATTAGGAAAGAAGTCGCGGGTCGTGGTGTTGAATAGCGGTCCATCCGGACCACGGGAATGGCAGATGATTTAGGGAGGGCTTGATGTTGAGGCACGATGCGGCCCGTCCAAAACATCCCGAGTTCAGTCCGTTCTATGTCGAGTTCGAAGAATATTTCGGCGGTGGTAACGCCCAACTCGACTTTCGCGACATGAAGTTTGACTGGGCTTGCGGTTGATCGACAGCAGCGCCTTCAATCGGCACAAGAGGTGCCGAAGCCTGCCATCGCCTGTTCGTGCAGTGCGGCGCTGGCGTCCGAGAAGCAGCAGAAGATGACGCGCTTAAGCGTCGGCGCCGTCTGCAATGCCTCGACCGTGGTCGCGACCGCGATGCCGGCCGCGCGATCGCCGGGAAAATGATAGACGCCGTTGGAGATGGCGGGGAAGGCGATCGACGCAAGGCGGTGCTCCGCACAGAGCCCGATCGCGCTGGCATAGCACGAGGCGAGCAGTTCATCCTCGCCGTGGCTGCCGCCATGCCACACCGGTCCCACAGCATGGATCACATGCTTTGCCCGCAGACGACATCCGCGTGTGATCTTGGCATCGCCGGTGGCGCAGCCATTCAGCGCACGGCATTCTTCTTTTAGCTCAGGTCCGGCCGCGCGGTGGATTGCGCCGTCGACGCCGCCACCGCCCAACAGCGACGTATTGGCGGCGTTGACAAGGGCATCGACGTTCAGTGTGGTGATGTCACCGACGACGACTTCCAACCGCGCTTGGCCTACGTGGCGCGCGGCCAAGGCTGCAGTCAAGGCTCACGCCGCGGCGTTGACCGCCACGCCCTTGTCGGCAAACAGCTGCTGCAATTCGCCGGCCTGGAACATCTCGCGAATAATGTCGCAGCCGCCAACGAACTCGCCCTTGACATAGAGCTGCGGAATGGTCGGCCAGTTCGAATAGGTCTTGATGCCGTTGCGCAGTTCGGCCGATTCCAGAACGTTCAGGCCCTTGTAGCCGACCCCGACGTGATCGAGGATCTGCACCACCTGGCCCGAAAAGCCGCATTGAGGAAATTGCGGCGTACCCTTCATGAACAGCACGACGTCGTTCGACTTCACTTCGTTGTTGATGAATTGCTCGATGCTCATATCCATTTCCTTTTGGGGCGCAAGCCCCCTGGTCCTCACGACAAGCCCCCTGCGGCTTGCCCTTGGGCCGGCTCGCCCTTTGTAACCCGACATTGCCTATATATGTAGCCCAAACCGTTGTGCATCCAAAGTAAAATGGCGAGTAGCTGGCATGCATGGGGCTTGATCCGCCGCATTGCGGAAGCGCCAATCCATAGTCTGACGGTACCAATATCATAGCTTCGGGAGACTTTTTTCTCGGAACGGAACCCCTATCTAGGACAAGCCGTCCATTAGGAACCAGTTCGCCAGCGCAATGTTCTCTTCCCTGACCGGAGACACCCCAGCGCAATGTTCTCTTCCCTCAACTGGAGACACCAGTGACGAAACCAGCTTCCGCTGCGGCCGCCCTCACCTCCTCCCATCCGTCACTTTTTTCCGATTCCTCCAGCCTCGCGCAGGGTCTGGTGGAAGCGTTTCTCGCCGTCCGGGGCGAGACCGAACGGCGCGCCGCGCCGTTGTCGCCAGAGGATCAGTTGATCCAGTCGATGCCGGACGCGAGCCCGGCGAAATGGCATCGCGCCCATACCACCTGGTTCTTCGAGCAATTCCTGCTCGGCGAGCATTGCGCAGACTACAAGCCGTTTCACCCCGACTACGCCTTCCTGTTCAATTCCTACTACGTTAGTGCCGGCCCGCGGCACGCCCGCCATCGGCGCGGCGACCTGACCCGGCCAGGTGCCGAGGAAATCACCGCCTACCGCCGTAACGTCGACGCAGCCGTGGTGAAATTCTTCCACGAGGCGACAGAGGATCAGTTGCGGACGATCGCGCCGCTGGTCGAGGTCGGCCTCAATCACGAGCAGCAACATCAGGAATTGATGCTGACCGACATCCTGCACGCCTTCGCGCAGAACCCGATTTCGCCGGCGTACGACGAGGCATGGCGCTTCCCCGTTTCGACGCCCGCGCGCGATGCGAGGGTCACGCTCAACGAGGGCATCCACACCATCGGTCATACCGACGACAGCTTCCATTTCGACAATGAGAAGCCGGCGCACCGGGCGCTGGTCGGGCCGGTCGAGCTTAACCGCAACCTCGTCACCAACGCCGAGTGGCTCGCCTTCATGAACGACGGCGGCTACGCGACGCCGACCCTATGGCTGATGGACGGGTTTGCGGTCGTCAGCAATGAAGAATGGAAGGCGCCGGGCTACTGGCGCGAGATATCCGGACAATGGCACGTCATGACGCTCGGCGGTTTGCGGCGGATCGATCCCGACGCGCCGGTCTGCCACGTCAGCTATTACGAGGCGGATGCGTTTGCGCGCTGGAGCGGCAAACATCTACCGACCGAGATGGAATGGGAAGTCGCCGCGCGCGCGGGCCAACTCAATGACGCCTTCGGCATCGTCTGGCAATGGACCCGCAGCGCGTACGCGCCCTATCCCGGCTATCGGGCCATCGAAGGCGCACTCGGGGAATACAACGGCAAGTTCATGATTAATCAGCTTGTGCTGCGCGGCTCGTCGCTTGCAACTCCCTTAGGCCACAGCCGTATCACTTATCGTAATTTCTTCTACCCCCATCATCGCTGGCAATTTACAGGATTGCGCCTCGCCGACTACGCCTGACTTTCTCAAAAATCGCAGCGCGCAGGAAGCGCGTTCAGGAGAGTATCATGAATGTGCATGCCACCGCGTTGGCCGACGCGCATCTGCCCGATGAGCAGACTTCGACTTTTGCCCGCGATGCGATCGACGATCTGTCGCAGCATCCCAAACGCCTGTCGCCGAAATATTTTTACGATGCGACCGGTTCGGAATTGTTCGAGGCGATCACGCGACTGCCGGAATACTATCCGACCCGCACCGAGCTTTCGATCCTGAGGGATCGCGGCGGCGAGATCGCGGCCATCATCCCGAAAGGCGCAGCGCTGGTTGAATTCGGCGCCGGGGCGACCACGAAAGTCAGGCTGCTGCTGCAAAACTGCACCGTCGGCGCCTATGTCCCGGTCGATATTTCCGGCGATTTCGTCAGGGCGCAGGCGGACGCGCTGCGCAAGGATTTTCCAGCCCTCTCGGTCTCCCCAGTGGCCACGGATTTCACCGCGCCGTTCACGCTTCCTGCCGCCACTGCCGGCCTGCCGAAGGTCGGATTCTTCCCGGGCTCGACGCTTGGCAATTTCGAACCGCACGAGGCTTGCGCCTTCCTGCGTAGCGCCCGCGGCATCCTGGGTCACGGCGCGCAGATGATCATCGGTGTCGATCTGGAAAAAGATGAGCGCGTACTCTACAACGCCTATAACGATGCCGCAGGGATCACCGCGCGCTTCAATCTCAATGTGCTGGTGCGCATCAATCGCGAACTCGGCGGTAACTTCGATCTCTCCGCGTTCACCCATCGCGCGATCTACAACCGCGAGCGCCATCGCATCGAGATGCATCTGATCAGCAAGAAACACCAAGCCGTGCGCATGCTCGGCACTAGTTTCTCATTCCGCCCCGGCGAAAGCATTCACACCGAGAACAGCTATAAATACAGCCTTGAACGCTTTGGCGCGCTGGCGCGCGGCGCGGGCTGGACGCCGCGGAATTCATGGACGGATCCGGCCGGCATGTTTTCGGTTCACGCGCTGGTGGCCTCGGACTGAGCTTCCCGGCTCGACCGCAGCGACACCGATTCCCACACCGCGACGACGATCATGATTGCGGTAGTGAGGGCCGAGAGCATGAGCGGCGACAGATCCCGGGCAAACCACGTCAATACGGCCAAGGCGATGATGCCGACACCGTGGGAGAGCTGAAGAAAGCCGCGAATGGTCAGCTTGAACAGGATGGTCCCGATCAAAAACAGCGACGGCCCTCCGATCGCGGTCGAGATCGTCCTGAGATCCGAGGCTCCGTCCGGATGTTTCAGAACGAGTTCGTCGGCAACGGCCGACACGATGATGCCGGCCACGATCGGCAAATGCAGATAGGTGTAGGCGAGCCGTGCCAGCCGCCCCGATTCGCTCGATTTCGAGATCAGTTCGGAGCCGGCCGCGGCGCCCTTGTGGAAATAAATCCACCACATCGCAATGCTGGCGACGAAGGCCGAGAGGAATGCGCCGACAGTCTCGGCGGTCCAGGTCAGGTCGGCAAAGGTCGCGCCGTTGACGACGATAGCTTCGCCGAGGGCAATGATGATGAAGCCGGCGCAGCGCTCGGCCATGTGGCCGCCATCGACGGCCCATTCCTCGACCGTGGACCCACCATAGCGGGGGATCCAGAAGCGGACCGCGGGCGAGACGTATTCGATCGCCAGCGCTGCGGTCCACAGCACAAGCCTCGACTGTGCTTGCGCTAAGCCGCCAAGAATCCAGAATACCGCTGATACCGACAGCCAGACCAGGATGCGGATCGCGTTCCATCGCACCAGGGTCCGCTGTGGCGGGATCGATGCCAGCCAAAAAACGGTGCGGCCTACCTGCATCGCCGCATAGGCGGTCGCGAACCAGAGACCACGAGCTTCGAATGCGGTCGGGATTGACATCGACAGCACGAGGCCGCCCAGCATCAGCAAGAACAGCAGGATCCGGACCGGCGTGAGTTCGGGATTGAGCCAGTTGGTGATCCAGGCGGTGTAGACCCATACCCACCAGACCGCGAGCAACAGCAGGGTTACCTGGATGGCACCTGACGGCGTGAAGCGGCCGAGCAGCGTGTGAGAGATCTGCGTGATCGCGTAGACGAACACCAGGTCGAAAAACAGTTCGGCATAAGTGACGCGGTTGTGCTGATTCG
>Ga0209473_1002230_pt1 | contig 10704 bp, 12 predicted proteins | sample GraSoiAngelo_133_FD_185890 | JGI IMG/M metagenome (GOLD analysis project Ga0209473, IMG submission 185890) | Grasslands soil microbial communities from the Angelo Coastal Reserve, California, USA - 14_0929_05_20cm (SPAdes) (version 2) | ecosystem: Environmental > Terrestrial > Soil > Grasslands ...
CTCGATTTCTTGCCTAACGAGGCCGCAATGCGAGCCCGTCCGGTTCTTTCAACTTGAGGGTAAGGCTTCGTTTGTGCGATGCAGATTCTGGAAATCGGGTCCATGACGCGGCCCGCCCATGTCCTTTCGTCGAGCCCACGTGGCAGTTCGATCTTCACCACATCGGCGCCCCAGTCGGCCAGTTGCCGCGCGGCGCGCGGGAAAAATCACGACGCCGTTCATTGTTAATTAGGGGAATGCTCTGGCAAGGCATAGGCCATGCTTATGGACTGCAAGCGCATCGCCCCGCGTCGCCGCGTACTGAAGGCCGGATCGATAGAGGTCGGTGGCGAGGCGATTGCGTGCACGGTGCGCAACCTTTCCGATACAGGGGCGGCTCTGGAAGTCGTGACCCCGCTTTATATCCCCGACCGCTTCACGTTATCTGTTCAAAGTAAGCAACTGAGACGGTGTTGCCATGTTGTCTGGCGCAAGGGAACGCGGATTGGGGTGGCTTTCGATTGAGGCGGCATGCGCTGCCATAGCAAAGGAACCTAAAAACGGTTTGGCGGGTTGGGTCCGCATGATGCCCGTACAGACCCGTCGACCACTTACCGCTTCCCAACTGGCCAAGGATCACACGTTCCAAGTTCTGAAAATCACCACGACTTGGGTGCTGATCTACGCTGTCTTGCTCAGGCTGATCGTCTGGTGGCCTTACCATCTCTGGCGGGTCAGCCGAGAGCGGAAGGCTCGACACTGGCTGGGCGAGTAGCGCCACGTCAACTCTATTGAGAGTCGCAGTTTTGCGGCTTGGACTATCTATCCGCCAACCCGTGCGCAAAGGATCACGCTAGGGCGGAATGCGCGCGCTGTGGGCGTGCGCGGGCTGGTTAGTTTACTGTAGCGGGGCCGTGCCCTCACGGGCGGCTCCCGTTTCGGTTGGAGGAATGAGATGCCAGAACCAATCACGCGAACCATCATGGAAACATTCGACGTGCCCGATAGCGGCTACGAAACGGTGATGATGCTTGTGGAGATGGCTCCCCACGTAAATTCTGGTTTGCATACCCACCCCGGTTTCGACTCCGCGTATTTGCTGGAAGGTGGGCTTACGGTCTTAGAGCTGGGCAAGCCCGACAAGCCGATCCGCGCGGGGGAATCCTGGCACGTCCTCCCGGGCGCTGTACACGAAGTAAAGATCGGGGACCGCAACACAAAGGTACTTGCCGTCTACGTTGTACAAAAAGGCAAACCATTGGCGACGCCCTGGCAACCGGACTCAAACTGACTAAGCGTCCGTTTGGTAACGCGGCAGCGCATTTTTTGATTCTCGCCCAAGGAACGGATCAGTTGGCTTTCGGTTTTAGCATGCGGCTAGAGGTGCATTGAGTCTGCTGGCCCCGGGTGCGGTTCCGCCCCGGACTCCACCACCGGACAGGCGGATCGTGCGCTGACAACGAAAGCCCGCGCACTAACGAAAGAGCGTCGTCCGGAGCGGGGCACTGGACGAGGCTTTCGAAGAGAAGCGCCCATGAAGCTGGTTTATTGCTCGGGCTGCTGGTGCAGCCCATTTATCAGGGGTTTTCATAAATCCCATGGCTGACGACTTCGGGGTTTTTTGAGGTTGATCCAGTCGAGCGCCGCGACGATGGCAGAGTTTCCGTCCGTATTGACAAAAGCAAGCTTCTTGTGCGCCGGGACGAATGCCAAGATCAGGCCGAAGGCCACCACCAGTACAGCAGTGCCGACGATTGCCGCAAGGAGCGCGGATTTGGATGAGTTCATAACCTTGTTCCTCCCTGCCCGCTTCCGATAGGCGCAAAAAGGTCGATGCGCGCGGCTGCCCACGTTAGCCGAGCCAGCTTCTCGGCCTCGCTGCCGCCGTTGTTATATGTCCGGCACGCCTAAATACCGTTCATACTGTTGGCACTATTTGATCGCAGCAAAGGCGCGAAAGAAACCGTCTCTAGAGGTCTGCTCGTCAAGCGGCATGATGAGGCCGTGCTCTCTGGCCGGCGCGGCGACCTGAACACGAATGCGCGCGGCGAACTCTTCCATTCTCAGCACTTCCATCAAGCTCATGATCGTGCGTGTTGAGAACCCATTATCGTCATAAAAGCGGCCATGTGATGGCCCTTGCCCTTCGCCTGGCCCGAATCGGCCGCCACACCAGAAGATGGGCTTACAACGTCTCAGAGCATCGGGAACGAGCCTATAATGCAAATCCCTGCAAGGACTGGATCAAGGTTAAAAACCCGAAGTCCGCCGCGGCCCGATGCTGTGGCCACTCTTCGAAGAACGGATAGATGATGTAAACGATGTAGACGCCGAGCAGGAAACCGACATGCGCAATCTCCGCGCATTTCGCGCTGGATCACTCAGCGCGACAGCCCTAATCTTATTCCGGAACTGGGCGGTCGCGCCCCTCTCCCGCTGATGCGTTAGTTGGCTGCACCTCCGAGCGCTCCTCAAGCAGGCGCACCAGCTCCGCAGTGATGTCATCGACATTGATTGGGACGTTGTCCTCTGCCCTCTCCGGCTGGCCGGGCGCGTGCGTTGCGGATTCATGCCGCGGGTCGGCGGCCGCCGTAATTGGCTCGACTGTTACTTCCAGCGGGTTGCCGAAATCGAAAAGCGTCGGACCCTCGGACGTCTCTCTCCTTCTTTCGCGCGGCATGCTCTCCTGCATAGCCCAGCGGTTAACCGCCTCGACGAACAACGCCGAGTGCGTCAGGCCGTGCCGTCGCGCAAACGAATCGATCCGCGCCAGCGCGAGAGCCGATAGCTCGAGCTCGAGCGGCGCGATCGCCAGATCGTCCGGCACCTCGATGGCGGCGAGCAGCAATGCATCGCCTCGCTCGATGGCGTCGGCCGGTGTTGGGACGCTCAGTTTGTGGTTGGCTTCAAGCAGGCGTTCGATGTGCGCCAGCAGCGCTTCCCTCGCCTTCGCGATCACCAGCTCAACACTCGGGGCAGCCACCGCGCATTCGGGGAAATCAGGAAACGAGGCGGTGTATCCGGCCTCGCCCGCTCCTCGCACCAGCGCGATGAAGATCGCCATGGTTATTTTTGCCGGAACGAATGGTTGAACGACATCACCAGCGGGCCGACGATGTAGTCCAATGCCGTGCGCTGAATGGTCGGGATCATCACCGTCGCCGGCATGCCGGGATAAAGCTTGATGTTGGGCATCGCGGCGAGCTCCTCCGCGTCGATCCGGACAAACGCGACGTAATAGGGATTGTTGGTCTTGGGATCGGTCAGCCGGTCGGCCGATACCTGGATGACGTCGCCATGGATGATCGGGACGATGCGCTGCTTGTATGCGGTCAGATGAACCTCGGCCCGCATGTTCGGGCGGATATCGCTGATGTCCTCGACGGCGATTTGCGCCTCGATGGTCAGCGAATCCTGATCCGGTACGATGTCGAGAATTTTCTCGCCGCGCTGGATCACGCCGCCGACCGAGAACACGGTCAGCGCCACCACACGTCCGGCATACGGCGAGCGGATTTCCATGCGCCCAAGCACCGCCTTGGCGTTCATGGCTTTCGGGATCACTTCGAGCATCTTGGCCTGGGTGTCGCGCAAGTCCTTGGTGACGTCAGCCATCCGGTCGTTATCGAGCTGGGCGATCTGCTGCTGCTGCTCGGCGATCGCCTGGCGAGCCTTGGCGATGTTGGCCGTGGCATCGGCGATTTGCCCCTCCAGGCCAAAGGCCGTGCGCTCCAACTGCAGGATGCGGGGGCGAGCGATCAGCCCACGCTCGACCAGCGGCGCGATGTCCTTGGCTTCCGCGCGGATCGATGAAATCTGGTCTGTGAAGGCTTTCACCTGCGCTTCGCCACCGACGATCTGCGAACCCAACTGATTGATCTTTTCCCGGATGACGTTTCGCTGGCCCTCAAGCGCTGCGCGACGGCTGTCGAACTGGCTGACCTGGCCGCTCCAGACACTTTTGAAATAACTCCCCTCCTTCTTGAGGTCCTCGGGCATCACGAGCTCCGAGCCGTGATCGAGTTCGGTCAGCAACCGTGCTTCGGTCGCGCGAAGCACCATGTACTGCTGCGATAGTACGTCGTACTCCGCCCGGGCCTGAGTCTCGTCGAGCACAATCAGGACGTCGCCGCTATTGACCTTGTCGCCCTCCTTGATGCGCAGGTCCTTGACGATCCCGCCGTCGAGATGCTGGACGCTCTTGCGGTTGCCATCGACTTTGATGATGGCGTTGCCGACAATGGCGCCATTGAGCGGCGCAATCGCGGCCCAGGACCCGATTCCGCCGAAGAACAAGGCAATGATGATCCAGCCGGCGAGAGCCACGTGCTTGATCGAATCGCTCGGAGCGCCATCGCCGGCGGGAGTTTTTTCCCCGGACGGGATCACGGCCGCGCGCATGGCCTGAGCTGTAGCATCCAGAAAGCTCATGATCTCATTCCTAGCTGGCCGTGCTTTGAACCGCATGCACCGGTACGGCACGGGTCAGGCGTGACATGATCTCGACGCGCGGCCCGAACATCTCGGCAACGCCTTCCCTGAGCACCAAAATCTTGTCAACCACGCCGATGGTGCTTGGCCGGTGTGAGACGATCACCACCGTGGTTCCGCGCTTTTTCAGCTGCAGGATGCAATCGGTCAGCGCCGCATCGCCCTCGGCATCGAGATTCGAACTCGGCTCATCAAGGACAATGAGGCTGGGGTCGCCGTACACGGCGCGCGCAAGCCCGATGCGCTGGCGGAAGCCGCCCGAGAGAATGGCGCCGCCCTCGCCGACCTGGGTATCGTAGCCATTGGGCAGTCGGAGGATCATCTCGTGAACCCCGGCCATCTGCGCCGCCTGGATCACCTGATGGTCCTCGCCGTCCTGAAAGCGGCTGATGTTGGCGGCAACCGAATCAGCGAATAACTCGATGTCCTGCGGCAGATAGCCGAGATGATGGCCAAGCGAGGTCCGCGCCCAGACCGAGACATCCGAGCCGTCGATTCGGACCGCACCGGCCGATGGTGTGAGCACCCCCACGAGGTGGCGCGCCAGCGTGGATTTTCCGGCGCCGGAGGGGCCGATGATTCCCAATACTTCGCCGGACTCGATCCCGAATGCGATGCCGCGCAAGATCGGCTTATTGGTAAGCGGCGGGACAAACGTCAGAGCCTCGACCGCCAGACGACCGTCCGGCCGCGGCAGCGAAAGGCTGGTTTGGCGCGGCGGATTGGCCGACAACAGCTCGCGCACGCGCAAGAACGCACTGCGCGCCGAGACGAGGTTGCGCCAGGATCCAACGATCTGCTCGACTGGCTGCAAAGCCCGCCCGAGCAGAATGCTGGCTGCAAACATCGCGCCAACCGTGGCCAGCCGCTCGATCACCAGATAGGCGCCAAGGCCTAAGATCAACGACTGCATCGAAAGCCGCAGAAACTTAATCAGGCTTTGCATGGTGGCGGCGCGGTCGCTCGCGGTGACCTGGCGCTCCAGCATGCGGTTACGATCACGGGCCCAGCGCTTCAGCAGGCCATCGGTCATGCCCATCGCGCGCACCACTTCGGTGTTGCGCAGGCTCATTTCGGTGAAGCTGTAGTTACGCGACGCTGCCTCGCCGGACTCGGTCAGCGGTGGCTTGACGATCCACTCGTTCAGCCGCGCCATCAACACGAGAAGAACAGAGCATCCCAGCGCAAATGCGCCGAGCGCGGGATGAAGTACGAAGATCACCCCGATATAGATCGGCGCCCACGGCAGATCGAAGATCGCATGAATGCCCATCCCGGTGATGAACTGGCGGAAGGTGTCGAAATCGCGCAGCAGCTGGCTACGCGCGCCGCCGGAAGTTGCGGCGCGATCGATGATTGCTGTCATCACCCGAGCGGCGATGTTCTGGTCGAGCCGAATGCTGGCGCGCGTCAGCACGCGGGCGCGGACCGCATCGAGACCTGCGAGCGCCATGAACGCCAGCAGAAGCGCAATGGTCAGCATCACCAGCGTGACCTCGCTGGCGCTTGAGATCACCCGGTCATAGACCTGCAACATGTACAGCGGGCCCGCCAGATAAAGCAGGTTGATAGCCAGGCTGAACATCGCTGCGGTGAGGAAATAACTCCGGGCGGTCTGCAACAGACGGCGGAGCTCGTCAGTTCTCTTGCTGGGCGCAACACTCAAAAAAATTGGCGGAAAACCGCCCCCCCTGAAATCACGCGATCTGCCGCTAGACACGATCGGCAGGGCAACTAATGGATTCAGTATAGGCCAGAATTGGCGGCGATTATTTCTTTATCTATGAGCATGTTTAACATAGCCCGGGGTTGGACGGAAGCCGCATAACCGGCCACGCGGTTGTCACCGAACGTTCTGTTATGCCCCGTATTTACCACGTGTTTCTGCAACTTCTTCGTGCAGCGCGGCAGCCACAGTCGGAAGCTTTTTAGGTCATACGTGGCAAGTTGAAGGAAGTACACCTGGGGAACTACAAGTAGGCTCCAGCCTTATTCGAGAAACAACCCTGCAACTTCAATGTAGATTGAACGTATCCGGGCCGCGATGGCGCGCAGTCTATTTAGGGAGGCATGATTGCTTCGCCGGTGGTGAGGTCGTTTGCCTTAACCGACGCGCCAGAATTCAGTTCGGGGTGACGGGCGGCTTCTGAGCCAGCACGGCGTCGGCGCTCTTCGTCAGCCCACCGGCCACTTGTCGTGCCGCATCTGGCGACAGTGCATAGCCTCCCTGGTTCTCCAAACGATGGTTGACAATCAGCAGGACAAAGCCGCGGCCGCTGGTGTCGGCGGTCACGGTAAGGTTCTTCGGCACTTGAAATCTAACCTCATCGGGATTTGCAACGGCACCGCCGTTGTGCTTCGGCGCGGGAGCCGCGATCGCGTTGGACGCAGCACCGGCATTCGCCGATGGCTCGAGACTGCTTTTCGCTCGGGTCAGGGCGTCGATGAGAGGATCGAGGCATTCACGAGCAAACCTGAGCTCGATGCTACCGATGTACTTTCCGCCGGCGTCAACGATAACTTCCTTTTTGTCATCGGAAAGCCTCGAAGACTTCACCTCCGCTATCCTGATTGCCATTCGCTCCTCCCGTTCGGGGACTAGCCAAACCTATTGATCGCTTGACGGTATGATAACGAGAGGGCCCGCGCCTTGTCACGGACCTTCTGCACTCAGCGTGAGCGTCGGGACTAGTCGTGAACCGACTGGACGGCGTTGAAGCTTTGCGACCCTATCGCGCGTGTTGCCTTAAGTTTGCACCGGCTGCTTCAACTCGGCGGTCGGCAGTCACCAACTCTGTGTGCGACCAGAGTTTCCTTTGCGGCGATCTTTCCCGTCTTGCCCTCATTGATCTCCGTGTAACCGCTGTCGCCCTTGACGTTGATCTCGGTTCTGATCGGTGACGTACCTCGACAGGTTTTCTGAAACACGTAGGTGTCGTCGGTCTTCCGAATGTCCCTGGCAGGGCAAAATCCAAGCCGCGACGTGAACTCATACCGGAGCACCCGGCTTGGGTTGACACAGCGCGTTGTTTCCCGGGCAAAGCCGCTGATTTGCAACAGATCCGACGACTTGCCGTTGGTCTCCAGTGTCCGCTCGAATTTCCACAACCCTCCTCGAAGCACAGGTCCGTCATAGGCGGACACTGCGGACGTAGTGGCAAGTAGCGCGGCCAAGGCGGCGAGAGCCAGTAGCAAGGGCCTTTGGATCGGGTTGGGGTTATGAGGGGGAGCAATTTGGGTCATGGCGACGCTCCAGATTTTCGCCCAGCAACTTTAGATGGGCGGAAAAGTTCCGGCCGGCTATCCCCAAATCCCGCTCAAGTCTCTTGCCCTTGTTGCGACTTCGCGGTTGGATACCTCGCGTTTGGGGATAAACGATGCAACCTCGAGAATCGCAGCCGCTATGGGTCTGGCTCACGCTCGGGCTGATGACCGCCGGCGGCATAATGTACCTCACCGGCTACATGCTTATAGCCGACATTTTAGCCTACCTTGGATGACGTACAACCGACGCAGCCATTGAACGAACGAACAATCGTTACCTTGCAATTCCGGCGGAACCTCCTGCAGCATACTGGGGAGTGAGCTTCGAAGATCAAGATCGTTCGGAGAAGGTAGATGAAAACCACCACGGCCATCGCTGCAAGGAAACTTGGCCATTTCCTCACCAAAGATTTCCGGCGGATTTTTGGCTCCGCCCACGATGATCACGCCGAGCGCCTCGGCTCGCTGGCGCGCAGTACCATTGAATACCTGGGGATGAGCGATGCACTCTACCACAATTTCGAGCACACCCTGCAGGTCACGATCGTCGGACGCGACATTCTGCAGGGCATGACTCTGTGCCAACGAATAGAACCGGCCGATTATCTTCATCTGATCGTTGCATGTTTATTGCATGACATCGGCTATGTCCGCGGCATCCTGAGTGAGGACACCGAAACCGAGTTCGTTGTTGACAGCAGTGGGACTAAAGTCACGCTCCCTCGCGGTGCATCGGATGCAGCGCTTAGCCCTCATCATGTTGATCGCTCCAAATTGTTCGCTCTGGAGCGCCTTGGAAAATCCCCACTCGACCCTAAACGCATCAACGAGGCGATCGAGAGGACCCGCTTCCCAGCGACGGGTTCCCCCGATGGTCCGCTTGAACCGAAACTGGTCCAGGCTGCCGACCTGATCGGACAACTTGGCGATCCCATGTACACGCGCAAGGCAAACGCGCTTTACTATGAATTCGAAGAGATTGGCATCAACCGTCAACTCGGATATTCATCACCCGCCGACATCATCGACAAATATCCAAGCTTTTTCTGGAACAGCGTCTCAATGCATCTCGACGACGGCATAAAATATTTGAACCTGTCGGTTTCTGGCCGGCAATGGATCGCCAATCTCCATCACCACGTTCTCTGCGCAGAGCGTGGCAATCGGTTTATGGGACCTCAGCGTTGAACCTGGATAGTTCGGCCAGCAAGAAACATCGAATTCCTCGCGTAATGAACTAGGCTTTCGAGAGTCACCGAAGCGCCCCGAGAACAACCGACCGCGAAAGAGATCAAGGCCCGCCTCAGACTCCATAATGATGTCGTGCCGTAAGAGAATACAGGATCCCTCACGGCCCGCGGGTTTGCCCAGCTTTCTGCGCAACCGACTGACGAACCCCGCTCAATGCTTACGGGCCAGGCCCGACAGCAGCACGCCCCGGGTCCAAACGCTCGAAATTACGGCTATTTCGTCAATAACGCGAAGGCGCCGTTCCAGTCTTCCGGCGGCGGGTTCTTTCGGTAACCCTGGATCCGCGCTTCATAGAGATTATAGAGCAGCTCCAGTGCGCCGGCCTCGTCTGTACGACGGCCCCGTTCGATAGCGCCCAGTGCGCCGTCCCAATCGCGGCTGCGATAACATGCCAGCATCTCGATGGTCAGGTTGCGCAAGCGCTGGAAGCGGCCGGAATGAGCTGTCTCCTCGCGGCCGGCGACGGCGTAGATGACCTCCGGCTCTTTCTTGCCTTTGACCATGATGAAATCGAGCTCGAGTATTGCGAACTTGTCCTTGACCGCGAGCGCGGTCTTTGAGCCGACAATGATCGGAAAGCCATATTCCTTGGATTGCCCCTCGAGGCGCGAGGCCAGATTGACGCTGTCGCCGAGCACCGAATAATTGAATTTCAGCTCGGAGCCCATGTTCCCGACCACGCCGACACCGGTGTTGAGACCGACGCCTACCTTGAGAGGGATGAACGGGTGCCCGCCCTCCCTGGCTTCGAGTTCGCGCACGGTGTTGAGCTCATCGATCTTCTCGAGCATGTCGAGCGCCGCCTCGCAGGCGTTGAGCTGATGCTCCTTGTCGTCGAGCGGCGCGTTCCAGAACGCCATGATGGCGTCGCCCATATATTTATCGATATAGCCCTTCCGCGCCAGGATCGCGTTGGTCAGCGGGGTCAGGAAACGGTTCATCAGCGCGGTCAGACCTTGCGGATCGTTCTTGTAGGACTCCGAGATGGTTGTGAAGCCACGCACGTCGGAGAACATGATGGTCAACACGCGCTCCTCGCCGCCGAGCTTGAGCTTTTCCGGCGACTGCGCCAGTTGCTCGACCAGAACGGGTGACATGTATTGCGCGAACTGGCCGCGAATCTGCTTCCGTTGTTTCTGCTCGCGGACGAAGATCGAGAAGATCAGCGTGAGGTAGATCGCCGTGGTTGAGAGCAGCGGATAGGTGAAATCGATGAGTTCGCGGTGGCGGATGTAGAAATACCAGGACGCGCCGATCAGCACGCTCGCAAACAGTGCGCCGAACGCGATGAGCGTCACGGGACCGAACTTGGGCGCGAACGCGATGACCAGCAGTCCTAGTAGAAGCGCGGCGAGGAATTCGAAAGAAATGCCGTAGCTCGGCTGTGAGACGACGGCGCCGGTCAAGGCGCTCTCCAGCACCTGCGCATGGATCTCCACGCCCGGCATGGCGGGCGAGACCGGTGTGGTCTTGATGTCGTTCAGTCCGACCGAAGAGGTTCCAATCAGAATCAGCTTGCCGTCGATCTTTTCGCGCGGCACGCGGTTTTCCAACACGTCAATGGCGGAAACATAGATCGAGCGATCGCTCTGTGCGTAATGCACCCAGAGCTGGCCATTGGCATCGGTTGGGATCTGGAATCCTTTTACCGCGATGCTTGTGATGCCGTCTTTGTCGGTCCTTACCAGAATCGTGTCCGAGCCGGAGGCGACACGCAGA
>Ga0209473_1002231_pt1 | contig 10704 bp, 10 predicted proteins | sample GraSoiAngelo_133_FD_185890 | JGI IMG/M metagenome (GOLD analysis project Ga0209473, IMG submission 185890) | Grasslands soil microbial communities from the Angelo Coastal Reserve, California, USA - 14_0929_05_20cm (SPAdes) (version 2) | ecosystem: Environmental > Terrestrial > Soil > Grasslands ...
CGGCGTACTCGATGGCGGCGAGCAGCGCCGCCTTGAACAGTGCGGATTCGTTCTTCAGTTTCTTCATGCGGGCGGATCGCGTCGCTTCGCCTGATGCACGCGCGTTCCCTAGTGTACCTTGCAGCCCCGGCTCGCGTGGCTCTCGCGCTCGCTCCGCAATCGGGACACAATTCCGCTCATGACACTCTTGCTCGCGGAATTCTCCGCTCCCTGGAGCCGCTCGGTGCGCGTGGCCACCGTAGCGTCGGTCGCGGGGCTCTCGGTGATGGTGCTGGCGGGCCTGTTCGCGGGGCCGCATCAGCTCGCGGTGTGGCGGGGGGCGCTGGTCGGTGTGCCGCTCGTGGTGCTGCTCGCCACCTTGCCCTTCATGGTGCGTGGCTATGTGCTCACGGAGAGGCATATCGAGGTGCGGCGCCTCGGGTGGAGGTCGCTCCTGCCGCTCGCGGGGCTCGTCGCGGTGACGGGCGAGCCCGAGGGACTCTCCGGCTCGGTGCGACTGTTCGGCAACGGCGGGCTGTTCGGCATCAGCGGTTGGTTCTGGAATCGCCGAATCGGGCGCTTTCGCGCCTACGCGACGGATCCGGGGCGTGTGGTGCTGCTGCGCTATCGCGACGGGAGCCAGGTGGTGGTGACCCCGCACGACGTGCAGCATTTCATCGTGCGGGTGAAGACGCTCGCGAAAATGAGCAGCGAAGCCCGTGCGCCATGACGACTCCGGCGTCGATCGTCACGGTCAGCGGACTCAGCAAGACCTACGCGAGCGGCCTCGAGGCCCTGAAGCGCATCGACCTCACGATCCATCGGGGCGAGATCTTCGCGCTGCTCGGACCGAACGGCGCGGGCAAGACGACCCTGATCAACATCATCTGCGGCATCGTCACCCCGAGCGACGGGACGGTGCTCGCCGACGGTCACGATATCGTGCACGATTATCGGGCCGCCCGCAGCAAGATCGGACTCGTGCCGCAGGAGCTGCACACCGACGCCTTCGAGAGCGTCTGGGCCACCGTCAGGTTCAGTCGCGGGCTCTTCGGAAAGGCTCCCGATCCGGCCCACTGCGAGCGCGTGCTGCGCGAGCTCTCGCTGTGGGACAAGAAGGACTCGAAGATCATGACGCTCTCCGGAGGCATGAAGCGGCGCGTGATGATCGCCAAGGCCCTCTCCCACGAGCCTCGCATCCTGTTTCTCGACGAGCCGACCGCCGGGGTCGACGTCGAGCTGCGCCGGGGCATGTGGCAGATGGTGCGTGGGCTACGCCAGAGCGGAGTCACCATCATACTGACCACACACTACATCGAGGAGGCGGAAGAGATGGCCGACCGCATAGGCGTGATCAACCGCGGCGAGCTGATCGTGGTCGAGGACAAGGCCGCACTCATGCGCAAGCTCGGCAAAAAGCAGCTCACCCTGCAACTGCAGCGGCCGCTCGCACAGATACCCCGGGAGCTCTCCGCGTACCCTCTCGAGCTGACGGACGAGGGGCGCACACTGCTCTTCACCTTCGACGCGCACCGACCCGAGACCGGGATCGCCGCTCTCCTCAGGCGCCTCGGCGAGCTCGACATCGATTTCAAGGACCTGCATTCGAGCGAGACCTCCCTCGAGGACATCTTCGTCGATCTCGTGCGGGCGCGCGCGTGAACGTGCACGCGATCCGCGCCATCTACGTCTTCGAGATGGCGCGCACTTTCCGCACGCTGATGCAGAGCATCGCCTCGCCGGTGCTGTCGACTTCGCTCTATTTCGTCGTGTTCGGCGCCGCCATCGGCAGCCGCATGGGCGCCGTCGACGGCGTCAGCTACGGCGCCTTCATCGTCCCCGGGCTCGTCATGCTGTCGCTGCTCACCGAAAGCCTCGGGAATGCGTCCTTCGGCATCTATCTGCCGAAATGGTCCGGCACGATCTTCGAGCTCCTGTCGGCGCCCGTGTCGTACATCGAGGTGCTGTGCGGCTACGTGGGCGCGGCGGCCACGAAATCCGTGCTGCTCGGCGTGCTGATCCTGGTGACGGCGCGCCTGTTCGTCCCCTATGGAATCGCTCATCCCCTCTGGATGGCGGGCTTTCTCGTGCTGACGGCGGTGACCTTCAGTCTGCTCGGGTTCATCATCGGGGTGTGGGCCGGGAGCTTCGAGCAGCTCCAGGTCGTGCCGCTCATGGTCATCACGCCGCTCACCTTCCTCGGCGGGGCGTTCTACTCGGTGAGCATGCTGCCTCCGATCTGGCAGAAGATCACCCTCTTCAACCCGGTCGTCTATCTCATCAGCGGATTCCGCTGGAGCTTCTACGGAATCTCCGACGTCAACGTCCTGGTGAGCACCGGCGCCACGCTCGCCTTTCTCGCGCTGTGCGTGGCGATCGTGAGCTGGATATTCAGGACCGGGTACAAGCTGAAGACCTGAGGGAGAAAGAAAAGTCACGAGGACTTCTGTAAAATGAATGGCGTCGCCCGGGGCGGCGTGCTAAATGCGGCGGGATGGTGGGGGGATCGGATAAATACATACCGCGCGGCCGGCTCGGGGTTCTCGCGGCCTCGCTTGTGTGCGTCGCCAGCGCGAGCGCCGTCGCCGGGCAGCTCGCGACCATCGATGCCGATGCGCACTACCCCGAGGGCCCGCTGTGGCGCGCGGGCAGGCTCTTCTACGTCGAGTACTCCGCCAGCAACATCAAAACCTGGGACGGCAGGCGCACCGCGGTCTACTGGCACAAGGACGGCTGCGGCGCCAGCGCGCTCATCGCCCTCGGGGACCACGTGCTGGTCGCCTGCTACGACGACAACTCCCTCGTCGAGCTCGACGCGAGCGGCAACGAGCTCCGAACCGTCCGCAACGACAGCGGCGGCAAGCCCTTTGTCGGTCCCAACGACTTCGCATCCGACGGCCATGGCGGCGTCTACGTCTCGGCCTCCGGCGTCTATGACATCAAGGCTCCGATCACCGGCGCCGTGCTGCACATGTCAGCCGACGGCAGCAAAACGCTCACCGAGGTCGCCGCTACCATCCACTACTCGAACGGGCTGACGCTCGATAAGGGTCAGCGGCATCTCCTGGTCGCCGAGATGCTCGCCGGACGCGTTCTCTCGTTTCCGATCGGCGCGGACGGCAAGCTCGGCCCCCGCACGGTGTGGGCGCGGTTGCAGGATCTGGCAGCGCCGACGCCGCACGAGGATGCCTATAACGGCCCCGACGGCGTCAAGCTCGGTTCCGACGGCTGCTATTACATCGCGCAGAACGGTTCCGGCCGGGTCCTCGTCGTGGACGAGGACAGGAAGCTCGTGCGCACCATCGAGGTCGCGACTCCCTACGTTACCAACATAGCGTTTGGTCCGGACGGAGCGAACATAGTGTTCGTGACCGGCGCTTTCGAGCAATGGAAACCTCCCTATCCCGGGGCGGTTTATCGCTGGACACGTTGAGCGCCCCCCGGATAGAAGCTACCCTCCGGCACGGCGTGATTACCACGATCGACAAGGCGCTGCTGGATGCCGCGTGGGAGACGGTCCGGCCGGTCGTGCGCTGGACGCCGATGCTGCGCTCCGACCATGTGGATTCCCTGGTGGGAGCGCGAGTCTTCCTCAAGGCCGAATCGCTCCAGCTCGCGGGCTCCTTCAAGATGCGCGGCGCCTGCTTCCGCGTGAGCCGCCTGTCGCCGGACGAGCGTGGCCGGGGCGTGGTGGCGTTCTCATCCGGCAACTTCGCGCAGGCGCTGGCGCTCGCGGGCCGCCTCGCGGGCGTCCCGGTCACGATCGTGATGCCGTGCGATGCCCCGGAGCGCAAGGTGGAGCTGACGCGCCGGGCGGGCGCGACAGTCGTCCTGACGGATCACGGCGCGCGCAACCGGGAGGAAGTCGCCAACGCCCGCGCACACGCGATCGCCGCTGAGGAAGGACGGGTGTTCCTGCACCCCTTCGACGATCCGCTGGTCGTCGCCGGTCAGTCGACGCTGATGCGCGAAGTGCAGCTCGACGCCGAGCGCGAGCGGGTGCGATTCGACTGCATTCTCTGTCCCGTCGGCGGCGGAGGATTGATCGCCGGCACTGCGCTGGCCGAGAAGCATTTCGGGAGCGGCGCCGAGGTGATCGCCGTCGAGCCCGATGCCTGCGATGACATGCGCCGCTCGCTGATTTCGCACCGCCGCGAGCGCAACGTCGGCAATCCGCCGACCATCTGCGACGCGATGCAGGCCTACACCCCGGGGGCGGTGCCGTTCGAGGCGGCGGCGCATCTGGTCTCGCGCGGCATCACCGTCGACGACGACACGGTGCGAACGGCGATGCGCATCGCCTTCGAGGAATTCAAGATCGTGCTCGAGCCGAGCGGCGCGATCGCGCTGGCGGCGGCGCTGCGTCACGGCGCCGAGTTCGCGAATCGAACCGTCGCGCTGCTTTGCTGCGGGGGGAGCGTGTCCGTCGAGGACCTCGTCCGGCTCACCCGCCCGGGGGCGACTGCCTCCTGAGCTCCCCGCGGGAGCCGCAGGCAAATCAATCGCTTGGCCCGCCCGCGGGCGACTCCCCTCCCCGGCCCCGATTTGGGGTCATTCCGCCTTGGCGGCCTTGATACCCGTGAGCTTCGTTGACGCCCCGCCGCGCACCGCGTAGAAATGAACGTTCCGTTTGGTGGGGATGCCACGCGTTGGTTCGGCGCCCGGGGGGCATCGTCCCAGTGATAAAAGTAAAACAATTGAAGCTGCGCATCTTCGCGCAGTTCGTCATCATCATCGCTCCGATCACGCTGGTGCTGATCTACCAGGCGGTGTCGGACCTGCGGCGCACGGCTGCGGTCGAGAGCGTGGTGGTGCGCCATAATCTCTCGCGCGCGACGAAGGACGGCTTCGAGTCCTTCATGACGCACGCCGCGGACGCCGTGGACGTCGGCAGCCTTGGCCAGCGTGCCTACGAGGCGCTGCAGCAGTCGGCGGCCTCGGCCACCGCGCTGAGTCGCCAGGATGCGGTTGCGGCCGCGGTCGCAACCGGTCTCGACGCCCTGGCGCGGCAGATCTCGAACTCGATGCCGGTCGAGCAGCTGCTGGCGCTTCAGCCGCAGATCAGACAGACCCGCGAGGCCATCCGCGCGCTCGACGAAGGCTACGAGAAGGCGAGCAGCGAGGCCATCGCTCAGTCGATCGACTCGGCGCGGCGGCAGAGCCGGGCGGTGGCGGCCGCAACCCTCTTCACGCTGCTGATCGCCGCCTGGTTCATGTACAGCATGATCACCGGCGTCACCGAGCCGCTCAACGCCGCGGTGGATCTCGCCGAGCGCATCGCGGCAGGCCAGCTCACCGCGGCGGCCGATCGGCTCCCGAAGCGCGATCTCGGCAACCTGCTCGCCTCGCTCCGAATGATGAGCGAGAAGCTGCGCCTGTCGCAGCTCGAGATCGAGGAGGATCAGCGCCGCCTCGAGCAAAGGGTCGCCGAGCGCACCGCGGAGGTGGAGGCGCGCACGCGCGAGCTGATGCGCTCGGTGTCGGAGCTTCAGGTGCTGAACGAGGTCGGCCAGGCGGTGAGCTCGTCCCTCGACCTCGAGACGGTGCTCGGCACCGTCATCGCCCGCGCGGTGCGCCTGGCCGAGGCGGATTCGGGAACGCTCTACCAGCTCGACGAGGCGGAGGGGGTCTTCGGTCCGCGCGCGAACTTCGGCGTCAGCGACGAGATGATCGAAGCGCTGCGCGGCCTGCACATCACGCTCGGGGACGGTCCCGTGGGAGCGTGCGCGGCGGAGCGGGCGCCCGTGCAGGTGACGGACGTCGAGACATCGAGCCGGATAGGCATCGTCTGGGGGCACGGAATCCGCTCGGTGATCGCCGTGCCGCTGCTGCGCGAGGAGCACGTAACCGGCGCGCTGGTGATCCGGCGCAAGGTCGCGGGTGAATTCGCGCCCTCGACCGTGAGGCTGCTGCAGACGCTCGCCTCGCAGTCGGTGCTGGCCATCGAGAATGCGCGGCTGTTCAAGGAGAGCCAGGCGAAGAGCGAGCAGCTGGCGGAAGCGAGCAAGCTGAAATCGCAGTTCCTGGCGAACATGTCGCACGAGCTGCGTACGCCGCTGAATGCCGTCATCGGCCTGACCGAGATGCTGCTCGAGGATGCGCGCGACCTGAAGCGCCCCGAGGAGGCGGAGCCACTCGAGCGCATACTGCGTGCGGCGCATCATCTTCTCGAGCTCATCAACGACATCCTCGACCTCTCGAAGATCGAAGCCGGCAGAATGGACCTGCACGTCGAGAGCTTCCCGATCGGCCCGCTGGTGGACGACGTGATTGCGACGATCCGGCCGGTGGCAACCAAGAACGCCAACGAAATCATCGTCCATTGCGCGCCGGACATCGGCGACATGCATGCCGACCAGACGCGCATCCGCCAGGCGCTGCTCAATCTCGTGAGCAACGCCAACAAGTTCACCGAGCGCGGCCGTGTGACGGTCGACGTGGCGCGCGTCACGGACCGGGGACGCGCAGAGGTCACGATGACCGTCGCCGATACCGGCATCGGGATGTCGCCCGAGCAGGTCGGCCGCTTGTTCCAGGAATTCGTGCAGGCCGATCCCTCCACCACGCGCAAGTACGGCGGCACCGGGCTCGGGCTCGCGATCAGCCGCCGCTTCTGCCAGATGATGGGCGGCGATATCGCCGTCCAGAGCGAGCTCGGCAGGGGCTCGACCTTCACCATGCGCCTGCCCGCACGGATCGAGGCCGCGCAGCCGACGGGACCGCTGCTGCGCCGCGCGCGCCCGGAGCGGGCTCCGAAGACGCCGGTGAAGGGCTCGCTGATCCTCATCGTCGACGACGATCAGACCGTCTGCGACGTGATGGGACGCTATCTCGAGCGCGAGGGTTTCGCGGTTCGCACCGCGACCGGGGGCCGCGAGGGGCTCAAGCTGGCGCGGGAGCTGCATCCGGCGGCGATCACGCTGGACATCAACATGCCCGACCTCGACGGCTGGACGGTCCTGGCGGCGATCAAGGGCGATCCGCTGCTCGCCAACATACCGGTGGTGCTCGTGACCATCGAGGACAACCGCAGCCGCGGCTACTCCCTCGGCGCCACCGAATACCTGACCAAGCCGATCGACCGCGAGCGGCTGATCGCGCTGCTGCGGGAGATCAGCAGCCCGGTCGCGCGCAAGGTGCTGCTGGTGGACGACGACGAGATCATGCGCGAGAGCGTGCGGCGGGTTCTCGAGCAGGAGCAGTGGGAGGTCATCGGGGCGAGCAACGGCCGCTTCGCGCTCGAGCAGCTCGCCGAATCGGCTCCCGACGTGATCCTGCTCGACCTGATGATGCCGGAGATGGACGGGTTCGAGTTCCTGCTCGCGATCCGTCAGCATCCCGAGTGGCGGGACATCCCGGTGCTGGTCCTGACGGCGAAGGACCTGACCGCCGAGGACCAGAAGCAGCTCAACGGTTACGTCGAGCGGGTGATGCGGAAGAACGCCTCGGAGCTGGGCCAGCTGCTGTTTGAGCTGAGCCAGATGCTGCCCCGCTCGATCGAGCGCGGCCGGCATGCCAGGAGCAAGGAGATTCTCGCGTGAAGATCCTGTACGTGGAAGACAACGAGGACAACATCTTCGTCCTCGAGAGCCGCTTGAAGCGTCAGGGGCATTGCGTGGTGATCGCCCGCGACGGCGCGAGCGGCGTGCAGCTCGCCGCAAGCGAGCGGCCCGACGTCATACTGATGGATCTCAGCCTTCCGGTGCTCGATGGCTGGGAGGCCACGCGGCAGATCAAGGCCGCACGGCAGACGCGCCACATTCCCGTCATTGCCCTCACGGCCAATGCGATGACCGGCGACCGCGAGAAGGCGCTCGCCGCGGGCTGCGACGATTTCGACACCAAGCCGATCGTCATGCCGCGCCTGCTCGAGAAGATCAAGGCGCTGTCGCCGGGAGGCGGCGCCACGTAACGGGGCTTTGACTGCGGCTGCTCACCTGGCGGCCGTCCACGAGGATCTGGCGATGAGAAAGATCCTGCTGATCGAGGACAACGAGCTCAACCGCGACATGCTGTCGCGGCGCTTGCAGAAACGGGGGTACGAGGTCGTGATGGCCGTCGACGGCGAAACCGGCGTGACGATGGCCCGCACGCAAGCGCCGGGACTGATCCTGATGGACGTCAGCCTGCCGGGGATCGATGGCTGGGAGGCGACACGCAGACTCAAGGCGGCGCCCGAGACCCGGCTCATCCCGATCGTGGCGCTGACCGCCTACACGACGCCCGGAGACCGCGAGAAAGCGCTCGCCGCAGGGTGCGATGATTTCGATACCAAGCCGATCGATCTGCCGCGGCTGCTGGAGAAGATCGAGACGTTGCTGAGGCAAGGACATCGAGTGTGACGACCGACCGCGCAACGTTGAGTCATCTGCGGCACGAGCTGCACACGCCGCTCAACCACATCATCGGCTACAGCGAGATGCTGCTCGAGAGCGTCGCCGAGGGAAGCATCGTGGGGCTCGAGCCCGGGCTGCGCGAGCTGCACGAGAACGCGCGACAGCTGATGCTGCTCGTCGATGAGACGCTCGCGCGCACGCGCAAGGAGAGCGAGATCGATCTGCGCCGCCTGAGCACCCAGGCCTCCGGGCCCATCGGCTCGATCATCGCGGCCGCCGATGAGCTCAAGGAGCAGGCGCAGCGGATGGGCGCGCCGGAAGTGACCCAGGATCTCGACCGGATATCGAGCGCCGCGCAGACGCTCCATACCATGATCGCCGACGGGATCAACGCGCCACCGGCGGCGCCGCCCACCGACACGCAGGCGGGACAGATCGCGGTAAGCCCGGCGCGGCACGGGGAAACCGGCAACATCCTGGTGGTGGATGACAACGCCGCGAACCGGGAGATGCTGAGCCGCCGGCTGGCGCGCGAGGGACACCGCGTGCAGGTGGTGGCGAACGGCCCGGAAGCGCTCACGCTGCTGCACCGGCAACCCATCGACCTGGTGCTGCTCGACGTGCTGATGCCGGAGATGAGCGGGTACGAGGTGCTGCAGCGCCTGACCGCGGACGAGGAGCTGCGCGCGATCCCGGTGGTGATGATATCGGCGCTCGATGAGATGGACAGCGTCGTGCGCTGCATCGAGCTCGGCGCGCAGGACTATCTGCCGAAGCCCTTCGACCCCGTGCTCCTGCGGGCGCGCATCGGCGCCTGCCTCGAGAAGAAGCGGCTGCGCGATCGCGAAGCGATTCACCTGAAGGAGCTCGGCGAGTGGAATCAGAAGCTCGAGCAGCGCGTCAGGGAGCAGGTGGCGCTGCTCGAGCGTCTCGGGCGGCTCAAGCGCTTCTTCTCGCCGCAGCTCGCGGAGCTCATCGTGGCCGGCGGCGCTGACGATCCGCTGGCAACCCATCGGCGCGATCTCACCGTCTGCTTCCTCGACCTGCGCGGCTTCACGGCCTTCGCCGAGACCGTCGAGCCCGAGGAGGTCATGCGCGTGCTGCGCGACTATCACGCCGAGATGGGCCGGCTGATCCTCGAGCACGAAGGCACGCTCGAGCGTTTTACGGGCGATGGCATGATGATCTTCTTCAACGACCCGGTGCCGGTGCCCAACGCCGCCGAGCGCACGGTGCGCATGGCGCTCGCCATGCGCAGGCGCGTCGCCGAGATGATCGGCTCCTGGCGCAGCATGGGCTACGAGCTCGGGCTCGGCATCGGCATTGCGCAGGGCTATGCCACGATCGGCGCCATCGGTTACGAGGGACGCTGGGATTACGGTGCGATCGGCACCGTGACGAATCTCGCGGCGCGGCTGTGTGGCGAGGCCAGGCCCGGGCAGATCCTGGTCTCCAAGCGGCTGCTCGCCGCCACCGGTGAGCTCTTCGAGGTCGAATCGGTCGGCGAGCTGACCCTCAAGGGGCTGCACCGCCCCGTCACGGCCTACAACGTCATCGGCGCGCGGACCGTGAGCCCATGAAGACCGAGATGTTCAGGCCGGAAATCGAGCTCTTCAACGACAGCCTCGCGCGTTGTCTCCGCCGCGGTGAGCTCTTTCAGCGCTTCTACGAGCTGTTTCTGGCCTCCTCGGACGAGGTCCGCGAGAAGTTCCGCGCCACCGATTTCCGCCGGCAGCGCCGGATGCTGCAGACCTCCTTCTACATGCTCGTGGAATACATCGCTCTCGGCTGGCCGGAGTGTGAGGCCTATCTCGAGCGCATCGCCGTCGCCCACGGCAAGCACGGCCGCGACATTGCGCCCCATCTGTACGATCTCTGGCTCGATTGCCTGCTGCACGCCGCGAAGGAATGCGACCAGCAATGGTCGCCGGAAGTCGAAGCGGCCTGGCGTTACATGATGGGCGCCGGGATCCTGTTCCTCAAGGCTCGCTACGACCGAGCGCCTCCCGCGGGGGGCCGGCAGGCTTCGCGCTGATCGCCGCTCGATCAGCTTCCCAGTCCCACTCGGCGCAGCAGATCCGCAAAGCGCGGATCCGCACGCAGGCTGTCATATCGGGCATCGACCTTGAGGTGAGTGAGCCTGGCGCTCCGGTCGGCATAGCATTTCTCGAGCCAGGCAAACGCGGAGTCCAGGTCCCCGAGCCGCGCATAAAGCGAGGCGAGCTCGTCGGCGGCCGCTGGCCCCTGGGCTTCGAGAGACCGGATCCGCGCCTTGAGGAACCCTGGCCATGAGTCTTTCGCGAAGGCGTCGTGGAATGCGGCTACCTCGGACGCCGGCACCCCGTCGAGCGCCTTCTGCCGGGCGTATGCCGCCACCGCCTCGGAGTAC